>ERZ1066117.150-NODE-150-length-70375-cov-16.345336_pt1 | contig 70375 bp, 60 predicted proteins | sample MGYA00382764_ERZ1066117 | MGnify/ENA primary metagenome ERZ1066117 (study PRJEB33369, sample SAMEA5778347) | biofilm metagenome | biome: Industrial cooling water; feature: Water cooling tower basin; material: Biofilm | place: United Arab Emirates | collected...
TCAATGTCTATCGAGACAACGGTTATAAAAACATGGCTCAAGCACAACGGAACGCCAGCTTTACTCTTAACACGCTTAAAGTCCTATTTAGAATGAAATAGCCCTGGAGGTTATGTTAGACCTGGCAAACTGTATGATGAAAACTTTGCGGCATGATGAAACATGCGATCGCCACTCAAGCAATCATCACAAAACTCACAACTACCGATCAATGTGGCAGTGGGCCTAACGGCATATAGTCAGCGGCGATCGCCCAAAATAGGCCACACTGCTAGAGATCTTCGTGCCGTTCGCTGCACCAACGGGTTAGGCATAGGCAAAGCTGGACTGGGGGAATGGTGGAAAGGCTCGATAGACTCCTCTTAACTGTATCTATATCAATCCCCATTTTCTTTCCAGAAGTACCAACTCATCAAGTATTTTATTCTTAAAAGGGTTGACACCTGAGTTCCGGCCATCTCCAATAACTATCTCAACTACTTCAGTATTAAATCTGTCCTTCTTTGTAAACTTTCCTTCGACCGCTTCGATCGCCTGTTTAGATAAGTATGGTCTGATGCGTGAGTATATTGGGAGATGTCTAAAATCTTTATTTGATAAATCATCATTAGCAAGAACTTCTCGAGCCGATTGAATTAACTCCTCTCGACTCTTTCGTCTCAATTTCTTTTTTTCAATGCCCCAATTAACCCAAGGTGCAATTAAGGAGCCAAGTACGGGGTGCGTGTCACCTTATTGGTATAAAAATCAAGCATACCTGTCAAGAGCTTGCACTAGCTACAGCACATTAGGGCTATGCTTTTTCCTCTACAGAATGTGACACGCACCCGCCAAGTACTCCAGAAAGTAGTCCTGCAATCGCAGAAACAAGTACCTTAGATAGTTCAACTTCCATATTGCCAAAAAAACTAAAAATTCAGTTAACCAGCAAGTGTCATTCCAATATATCAAAAAACTAAATTGATCCATGATCGCGGAAAAGCTCGATCGCCCCTCACAAACCAATTAAACCACGATCGTCCCCAAAGACTCGACTACGATTGCACTCTAACTCAAATTCTCCTTTTATCACAAACTTTTAATCGTCTCAGTGATCGCACTAGCGTCACGATATCATTTTCTTCATCTTTTAAGCCAAGTTGCTTGGTATCTATCAACGCCTACACAATCCTTAAAAGTGTTCATAAACTCAAGACTGTAGCCTTGAGAACTATAATATGCATTTGTGCTTTCGTAGGTTTCTTTACTAAGACCATGGTGGGAGGCGAAAAAAGCACCTGGAGGAATGGTTTTCCACTCAACACGGAATCTCTCTCCAGCACTTGTGCATTTACCTTCAACTAAACTTGGATAGAAACCATTCTGACTTTTAGCATTAAACTCCTGTTGATATTGATATGATGACATCCATTCCGATGGAGTAGTAGTTAATAGAGTAGTAAAGTAAAGAACTAAACCAATAGATAGTAAAAATAATCCAGTAGGAATAGCCCATCTTTTTTGCTCTGGTGACACTTCAATGATTCCACCAATCTTTGCCACAAATGCTAGAACAAGAATAAATAATCCACCCAAAATAAGGATAGTATGTATCGGCGTACTGTGTATTGCTTTAATAAAGGTTTCCATCACCCCTCCAGATCAAGAAAACTTCCAATAGTTGTAAAAGCTTACATCTAAGGCTAAAGATAATTTTCAAGTAAAAATTGCGCTCTGACAATTAAATCCTAGTTACTACAAACAAGTAAGCAGCAGTCTAACTATAATTAGTTCTCAGTTTGAACTCTAAGTAAATAAACACTTTATGGCCCAAAACCCAAGACTTGTAATAGTTTCTGTTTATTCTACGATGCAGTACACGGATTGTCAACGGATCAAAACGCACATATAGAAACTTAGCGTAAAATTGTTAAAATCCTTATTGCCCTATACATTCAAGGACTTTTGAGCTGGGTCTTGCTGGGTGTATAGGTTCGGAATGCAGTCATAAATTGTAAAAGTAGGGTTTTATCTGTCACTTTTTCTTTGTAGAATGTGGACGCAACCAAGCCGAAGAAACTCGATCAGGTACGGGATATGCTGCGGCTCAAGTATTATACTTCTCGAACCGAAGAAATCTATGTGTAATAGATCCGGCGGTTTATTCTTTACAATCTATAAATGCCTACGGCTTTAAGGAAGGGGTGTAACGCAGGTTGGTTTCCGAGAGGGGTTCGACGATCGGAATGGTGAAGTGAAACTGGCTGCCCCGATCCTTACCTTCCGATTCTGCCCAAATTTCGCCTCCCAGATTGGTAATAATTTGGCGGCAAATGGCCAAACCTAAGCCTGTGCCTCCTGTAGATCGGCGCAAGGCTCCCTCTTCCTGGTAAAACCGATCAAAAACGACCTCTAAGCGATCGGGTTCAATCCCCCGGCCCGTATCTGCCACTGTGACCTCCAGCATGGTTTTGTTAGTAGCCTTAGCGGCAATATGCACCTGGCCGTCCCGCTCCGTAAACTTACAGGCATTATCAATCAGTTTGGCCAGCACTTCCACCAGCCATTCCCCATCTGCCCGCACTAAGGGGAGTTCCGCCGGAATATCGCTGCTGATCTGGGGTAAGCGATCGGGGGGGAGGTGGATACTGCTGAGGGCCAGATCGACAATTTCCTGCAGGGGTAGGGGTTCGGGATTCCAGGCAATTCGGCCACTTTCCAACTGGGAGAGGGTAAGAAAGTCCTGAATCAATTTCCGCATCCGTTCGGCATCGGCGATCGCAGTACTGAGCATGACCTGGCGCAGTTCGGGGGACAAGTCCGGCTCATTTAAACTTTCCAAACAAACCTGAATTGTAGACAGGGGAGTACGCAGTTCATGGCCGGTAATGGCAATGAGGTTACTGCGGGTGCGATCGAGGGCAGCTAACTGCTGGTTTAAATCTTCTAGGTCAACGTAGGACTTTGCCTGGATCAGGGCAACCCCAACCTGGGTGGCGATCGCTTCAACTAAAGACTGCTCTGCCTCTGACCAGTAGGGATTTTCATAACTCTGCAGCTCAACAATGCCCAGCAGTTGTCCCTGGTAGAGCACCGGAACCATTAACAGGTAACGAATTCCTTTCTGCTCCAGCATTGAGCGAAAACTGGTCGCATCCGCCAGACGGGGATCAGCTCCAGTATCGATCACATTCAGACCAGTCAGGGTGAGCACCACCTCCTGAAAGAGGGGATTGGTCTGGAGGGGCCAGTTTTGATTTTTAAGCGAAGTAATACCGGGACGGACAAATTCATGGTGCAGCATCGCTCGACTATCGCCCGCCTGACAGCGATAAATCAGACAGCGATCGCAGTGAAGTGCCTGGCCCAACTCCTGCACCGCCACTGCCAAAATTTGTTCTGGATCGAGGGAACGGCGAATCGTATCGGTGATTGAATTGACTAAGCGTTCTTTACGCTCCTGGCTGGCAATCTGACGGTAGGCTTTATTTTGCTTATACTGACCGGCCTGCAAATACATCACCAGCCGATCGATAAAGGGAGCCGGATTCACCTGATTACTGCCCAGAGCCGCCGATCGCTCCACCAGATCGAGGGCTTTACTGATCTTCCGCTTCAGTTGGGGGCGATAAAGACTGATCCGACGCAGAAATAACTGGGCAACGGTACAGACAATGCTGCGTTCAAACGTCCAGATCCCCTCAAACCGGCGGGCCTGATCCATGTGGACCAGTGGTGGCTCCGGGAGGCGGGCGGAATGGGCATGTTCCCGACAGACCAGACAAACGGCATAGTTTTCACCAACTACAATTAAATGCCATTCCTGACTGAGACCATCCTGGGGATCAAAGGCAATGGTTTCGTAGTGATCGGAAGAACTCTTAAATTCGGTTTCCGGGGCGGCCAGCACATAGACCTGATTGGACTGCTGAGCAATGCGGCGATAACGGTGAGCTTCCTGACGATAAAACCGCTCTCGCTGAAAGCTGGCAATAATCAAAGGCTCATCCTCTCCCGCCAACACCTGGTCTTCCATCGCGTGGGACAAAGCCGTGAGCGACGATTTAAAGTACATCTGCAGGCGGAGATTGGGCCGAGCCGCTAGGAGTTCCTGGAGTAGGGACGTGGAGATAATCATCAATGCGCTCTCAACTCATGCGCTCTTGAGGGGAAAGCCCGGTCACAGCCTATACTCCTAGAGTACCCGATTCCCAGGCCATAGGATAACCAGCGGATATACCTAGAGCGATCGGCAAGCGGGGGCAGTGAATGAATGGGGATGCAATAATGCGGATTGGAATTGTGGGTTTAGGTTTGATTGGCGGTTCCCTGGGACTGGATTTGCGATCGCGGGGCCACAGCATCTATGGTATCAGCCGCAATCCCCAAACCTGTGAACGGGCCGTAGAACGAGGCGCTGTAGATCAGGCCAGCCCGGACCTGGAATTTTTTGCTCAAACCAAGCCAGACTTGATCTTTATCTGTACCCCCCTGGGGGCCGTTGCTGCAACCGTCGCCCAACTGATTCCCCACCTCAACCCGACCACGATTCTAACCGATGTCGGTTCCGTCAAAACAGCCATGGTCGAGGCGATCGCTCCCCTCTGGCCCAATTTTGTCGGAGGGCATCCAATGGCAGGTACAGCCGAAACGGGGATTGAAGCGGCGCAATCCGATTTATTCGTCGGCAAACCTTATGTCCTCACCCCCACCCCCACCACACCCCCAACGGCCGTTCAAGTTGTCACCGAGTTGGTGCAAAGCCTGGGCTGTCAGATCTATCAGTGTTCTCCCCAAGCCCACGATCGCGCCGTTGCCTGGATTTCCCATCTGCCCGTCATGGTCAGTGCCAGCCTGATTGCTGCCTGCGGACAGGAAGAAGAGCCGGAGATTCTGCGCTTAGCTCAACAACTGGCCAGTTCCGGCTTCCGCGATACCAGTCGGGTGGGGGGAGGTAACCCGGAGTTGGGGCGGATGATGGCGGAGTATAACCGGGAGGCGTTGTTAAAATCGCTGTTGACTTACCGGCAGGTGCTCGATCGACTGATGGCACAAATTGAACAGCAGCAGTGGACTGACCTGGAACAACAGTTAGAGTACACCCAGCAGTTGCGTCCTCCCTTTCTGAAATAGACCGTTGCCTAAGTAAGCTATTACACAAGGGGATTATTTGTTATATCTGTAAGGCAAGTGGGGAGCAGGGCTGCACAGCAAATCCATAATGTCAACGGAGGTTATCTGCTGGCTATCTGCTTAAAAGTCTAACTTACGTTGTAGGGAAGCCATTCCCAATCCATCTTACATACCCATTTACCTAAGCATTATCCTTATAATTAGATGGTCTCTACTCTGGGAGGTCAAATGCTAAGGGATCTCACCATCCAGAACTACCGCCTCTTTAAAGACTTTCACATTGATGAATTGGCTCGTGTCAACCTGATAGTGGGTAAAAACAATAGTGGAAAAACAAGCTTGCTTGAATCAATTTATCTATTAGTAGAGAAGGGAGACACAAATGTTTTCCTCAAGGTTTTATGCAGCCGAGATGATAGTAACGAATATTACGATCCATCGTTCGATTCTGTAATCAAAAGAGGTTTATTGCCTGATACCCCCTGGCAAATATCAAACCTTTTTCATGATCATAATTATGTCGCCAGCAATCAAATATTAATAAAATCCAACAAAGATCAAGACTTGAGATTAAGGATTATTTTGGATGATTGGCAAAGAATTGAAATTAGCCAATTCGACAAATTTAGTTCATTAAACTTTCCTCCTGCCTTTGGACTGCTTTTTTTGTACACCCGTGGCAAAATCAATCTAAAAAACCTCATTCCTGTTGACAAAAACGGATTAATACAAACCAGCCACCTATTAAATGTTTCCCATCAATCTAGGCCTCAAGCAATTTCGAACCAGTTTATTGTATCTACAAATCTAAGCTATAATCAGTTGGCTTCTTCATGGGATAAAATAAGCCTAACTTCTGAAGAATCTACTGTTATTAAAGCCTTACAAATTGTTGAACCAGATGTAGAACGGATTAACTTTTTAAGTCAGCCAACATCACTGGGCCGAGCTATTGTAAGACTTAAAGGGCGAGATAAACCAGTCCCTCTCAACGTTATGGGCGATGGCATGAGAAGAATTTTAGGACTGGCTATTACTACTGTTACATCCGAAGATGGTGTTCTACTTGTTGATGAAATTGACACTGGGCTACATTATCAGACCCAAACCGATATGTGGCGGCTGATCGTGAAAACTGCTCAAAGATTAAACGTACAGGTTTTTGCCACAACCCATAGTTGGGACTGTATTAGCGCTTTCCAGGAAGTCTTGTCTGAATCTAGCGATCCATCGGTTGGCAAGCTATTTCGCTTGAGTGCGCGGGGTGAAGAAATTCGGGCTATTCCTTACACGGCCGAGGAGTTAGCTGTGGCTGTACCTGAAAGTATTGAGGTACGTTAATGCCCAACGCTCCCAAGCCGACCGCATTAAAACCTCAGCAGTTATTAGTTGAAGGCAAGAACGATCAGCATGTAGTTTGGGCTTTATGTCAGGAACATCAACTTCCAGAGACCTTTTCAGTAATTGCACCTAAACAAGATAGGGATCAAGATAAAGGAATCAGTAACCTTCTACCTGAGATTCAAGTGAAACTGAAGGGAGAAGATTTGCAAACCCTCGGTATTATGGTTGATGCCGATCAAGATTTAGCAGCAAGATGGCAAGCTTTACGGGATCGCTTAGTTGCTAGTGGTTACAATATTCCTCAAACTTTACCTCCTCAGGGCTTAGTCTGTCCGGCTCCTGATCCCTATTTGAAGAAATTAGGAGTTTGGATTATGCCCGACAACCAATTGCCCGGAATCATAGAAAATTTTGCTGCTCAACTTGTACCGGATGAAGATGAACTACTACCAATAGCCGAGGACACACTGAATAAAATTGAACAGGCAGGGTTAAATAGATACTCAGCGGTAAGCAAACCTAAAGCGCTCATCCATACCTGGCTGGCGTGGCAGGAGAAACCAGGCAAACCAATTGGTCAAGCAATTACAGCTAAAGTCTTGCAATCTAACTCTTCTCTGGCATTGGTCTTTGTGGATTGGTTAAAACGTTTGTTTATATAGCTACCTTCGTCGAATTTGGGCTAACTTAAATTCTTCAGTCATAACTCTTGACCGGAGATTGCATTACACTGGTGAAGGCAATTCTTCAGTGTGACAGCCCGAACCGTTACTTATGCAGATCAGAGCAACCGTTGACACCGCCAAACTAGAAAAGGCGATCGCTGCCAGTCAGGAGCATTTGTTATCAACTCAATACCCGGAAGGCTACTGGTGGGCTGAACTGGAATCGAATGTAACGATGACGGCGGAGGTGGTGCTGCTGCATAAGATCTGGAAAACGGATGGCACACGCCCGATGCACAAGGCTGAGAAATACCTGCGATCGGAGCAACGGGAGCATGGTGGCTGGGAACTCTTTTATGGCGATGGCGGGGATCTGAGCACCTCCGTAGAAACCTATACAGCGTTGCGCCTCCTGGGAGTTCCGGCTAGCGATCCGGCCCTGCTCAAAGCCAAAGATTTTATTTTGCGTCGTGGTGGAATCAGCAAAACCCGGATTTTCACCAAGCTGCACCTGGCCCTGATTGGCTGCTATGACTGGCGGGGACTGCCTTCCCTTCCCCCCTGGGTGATGTTATTGCCGGAAAACTTTCCCTTCACCATTTATGAACTGTCCAGTTGGGCGCGGGGTAGTACCGTACCGTTGCTGATCGTGATGGATCGCAAACCTGTTTTTTCGGTTAATCCACAAATTAATGTTGATGAGTTGTATGCCGAGGGTCGCGATCGGGTCAAGTTTGAGCTGCCTCGCAAAGGGGATTGGACCGATCTGTTTATCGAACTGGATGGCTTGTTCAAATTTACTGAGCAAAATAATCTGGTTCCGTTTCGGGAAGAGGGCTTAAGAGCGGCGGAACGCTGGGTGCTGGAACGACAGGAAGCCACAGGGGATTGGGGTGGCATTATTCCGGCTATGCTCAATTCTCTGCTAGCATTACGGGCCCTGGGTTATCATCCGGCTGATCCCTATGTGCGGCGGGGCATGGCGGCGGTGGATCGGTTTGCGATCGAAACGGCCGATACCTATCGCGTCCAACCCTGTGTTTCACCCGTTTGGGATACGGCTCTGGTGATGCGGGGCTTAATTGATTCTGGCTTGCCTGCTGATCATCCGGCGATCGTCAAGGCAGGAGAATGGCTACTGGAAAAACAAATTCTGGCCTATGGGGATTGGGCGGTTAAAAATAAAACTGGGCAACCGGGAGCCTGGGCATTTGAATTTGAAAATCGCTTTTACCCTGATGTGGATGACTCCGCAGTGGTGGTGATGGCCCTGCACGCCGCTCAACTCCCGGATGAAGACCTCAAACAACAGGCGATCGATCGCTGTGTGAAGTGGATTGCGACCATGCAGTGTAAACCGGGGGGGTGGGCGGCCTTTGATGTCGATAACGATCAGGACTGGCTCAACCAGATTCCCTACGGCGACCTCAAGGCCATGATCGATCCGAATACAGCGGATGTCACGGCACGGGTGCTGGAAATGATCGGCCGCTCTGGGGTAACCACAGGTGAGGCCAGTGTGGAGCAAGCGCTGGCTTATCTGCGGCGGGAACAGGAAGTAGAGGGTTGCTGGTTTGGGCGCTGGGGGGTGAACTATATCTATGGCACCAGTGGGGTTTTAGCTGCACTGGCCTTAATTGCTCCCAAGTCTGACCATGCCATGATCCAACGAGGGGCCGACTGGTTAGTGCGTTGTCAGAATGCCGATGGGGGTTGGGGAGAAACCTGTCGCAGTTACAACGATCCCCATTTGAAAGGACAGGGGCCAAGTACCGCCTCCCAAACCGCCTGGGCCTTAATTGGGTTATTGGCAGCGGGAGAAGCCACGGGAGAATTTGCCTGGGGGGCGATCGATCGGGGGATCAACTATCTGCTAGCCACCCAGCAGCAAGATGGCCGATGGGATGAAGATTGGTTTACTGGCACGGGCTTCCCCGGCCACTTTTACCTCAAGTACCACCTCTATCAGCAGCACTTTCCCTTAACGGCCCTGGGTCGATACTGGCAACTTTCCGGCTTGCAGCAGGAATTACGCATTCCCCTTCAGTTGCAAGTTAAAGAGAAAGTATTATTGACAGACGTAGATCAGCAAGAAGAAAACAACGATTAGACTTTCAGTCCAGCCGTAAACTCTAGGCCAGCCTCCCCCACCAGTTGGGCAAAATGACGAATCACGCTACTACACCGGCGAATAAATTCGTTCCCCCACTGTTGAAGGATGTGGACTTGCTCCTGGGTAAGGGAGGTTTGGCCCGTTCCCTGCAGATGAATCTGTCCATTGGGAGCAATCTCTAATTGGCTCAACCAGGGAGAGGCGGGGCGACTGGCCTGCAGGCAGGTGGTGACAAACTTTGTGCCCAGATACCGCTGACTGAGCTGGCTCAACTGATTCAAGCCCGACAGATACAGCTCCAGGGTTTGGGGAGCAGAAGTCTCGATCGCCAATTCGGGGGAGGGTGGGGCGATCGACTCAGGCCCAGAGGAAACGGTTAGCTGAGTTGGCATTCCGTCAGGCCCCCATTGCAAACGGGTGAGAATTTGCCATTCCAGTTTTCTGGCATCTTCGGCAAAGTGGTTGCCCTGGCTGCTCAGACCTTGATGAATTTGAATTAAACGCTGCAGCACTGACACCCCATTGTCGTCCTTGGGGATCAGATCCTCCAGGTTGGGGCTATTTTCCCGGTTGGCCAATCCCAGCAGGACAGAATTCTTTTGGATCAGCCTGGAGACGTAGAGACGATCGGCGGGGGAAAGTTGATTCAGCAAAGAAGGCATAGGCTATAACCAGGTCACACACAAAATCAGTGAGTCGCTAGGGGAGGAAACAAAAGTTAAGTCCCTGTAAAAAGACCTTAACACGAAATTAATAACAAAACTTAATCTTTGCTTTTGAGCCTAGGGGACCTCTGCGCCTCCTGTCCATCTACCCAAAGGTAGTTTAAATTTGGGAAATCTCTAGATGTGTCAGAAAAATGCGGAAATGCTAAAGCATGACTGGCAAAGCAGACATGCTCAAAACATACCTTAGAGCAGCAATAATTTCTAACTCTACCAAGGCAATCATCCCAGCACTTGAGCCACGATCGTCAACAATTCATCGGCTGTATAAGGTTTAGCCAGGCTAGCGTTGATCCCCACCCTAAGGTTATCCTGCCGTAGCAACGAACTCAAACCACTGCAAGCAATAATTTTGATCTGGGGATTAATTTTTTTAAGGACAGCAATGGTTGTGGACCCATCCATTTCTGGCATCATCATATCCATCAACACAACCCTGATCTCATGCTGATGCTGTACATAGGAAGAGAGGGCCGCAATGCCATTAGGAGCGGTAATGACCCGATAGTTATGATCTTCCAAAACAGTTTTGGTAATGGTGAGCAAATTGGCTTCATCATCAACCACCAGAATTAGTTCACCCTGTCCCTGGGAGTTGTTCTGCTCAGGAAGGACTTGGGTCGGGCTGGTGGTGGCAGCAGGAAGATAAAGTTTGAACTGAGATCCGTGTCCAACTTCGCTTTCTACGGTAATGATGCCGTCATGACTGCGAATAATTCCCTCTGCAACAGACAACCCCAACCCCGTTCCCTGTCCCACGGCTTTGGTGGTGAAAAAGGGATCAAAAATCCGCTCCAGCACCTCCGGGGCAATCCCTGTACCTGTATCTGAAACGGTAATGACTATGTAGGCACCGGATTGCAAGGCTAAAAACCGGGCGTAGGTTTCATCTATGCATAAATCTTCCAATCTGAGGTGGAGGTGTCCCCCGGCAGGCATGGCATCGCGGGCATTTACACATAAGTTCATCATCACCTGGTGCAGTTGGGTGGGGTCAGCCAGGATGGTGGAAAAGGTTGAGGAAACATCCAGGGCGATCGTGATTGATTTGGGGAAAGTTCGCTCACAAATCTGCTGAATTTCCATTAACAAATTTTTGATCTGCAGCGGCATCCGTTTTCCTTCGGCACCCCGGGCAAAGGTAAGGACTTGCCGAATTAAGTCTGCGCCCCGCCGGGCATTGGCCTCCATGATCTTGAGGAGTTCCTGGGGTCGTCCATCGGGTAACTGTCTCTGGAGCAGTTGGCTACTGACCAGAATCGGGGTGAGCATATTATTCAAATCGTGGGCAATGCCACTGGCCAGGGTGCCAATACTTTCGAGCCGTTGGGCCCGTAAAAATTGGGATTCCAGCTCTTTCTTTTCACTAATATCTGTAGAAATGCCACAAATGGCATAGGGGTTACCCGTCGCATCACAGAGGGGAAACTTGACCGTAATGTAGGTGCGCTGCTGTCCATTCAGGTGAGGTACAACTTCTTCAACTTGCAGCAATTGACCCGTTTCAAATACGGTTCGATTATTGGCAGCAAACCCATCGGCAATCTCTCTTGGCCAAAATTCATAGATATTCTTACCAAGCAAATCCTCTGGAGTCAGAGAGACCATTGCTGCACAAATGCGATTGACCAGCAAAAAATTATTTTGGAGGTCGAGCAGATAGATAGCAGTAGGAGAATTATCTAAAATAGTCTGGAATCTTTGCTGGCTATCTTGCAGGGCTTGTTCTGCTTGCTTGCGCTCAGTAATATCTTCATCCGTGCTGACATAGCCAATAATTTCACCCGTGGGAGATTTGATCGCCCCTACACAGGCTGACACCCAGCGAATCTCTCCCTTTGGAGTTAACAAGCGAAAGTCTGGCAAGTCGTCACATTCACCCCGAACATAGGCCACCCAGGCAGCAGCAAGAGTTGAACGATCGTCTGGATAAATTGCTTGAAGCCAGCCCTGACCAAGGGAGTCCTCAAAGCTAAGCCCAGACATTTCCTGCCAACGGGCATTGGTGTAGAGGCAATTCCCATCGGGATCTGTCTGGCAAATGCCGATCGGAGCAGCAGCACTGAGGGTACGGAACCGTTCTTCACTTTCACGTAGGGCTAGTTCTGCTTTTGCTCGATCAGTTTTCAGCTGTACTTTTTCGGTTATATCTTCCCTAAAGCAGTAATGCCCGATAAAGCAATCTTGACTGTCATAAACGGCAACGAAAACAAGGCGGCAATGCAATACAGCCCCATCTTTACGAATTCCCCTGGTTTTTAATTTCGCTTTGCCCGTGCTCTGCATCTGCTCATAGGTGGCTCGTGCAAGTTCTAGCTCCGCTGGATGAACCGTTACCTGCCAGTTCAACCCGATCATCTCAGCCGGTTCATACCCCAGCATGTCCGCGTAGGCTTCATTTACAAAGGTGTAGTTTCCCTGTTGATCAATTCGGGAAATACCTTCTACCGTATTGCAGAGAGCCTTATTCAATTCTCTTAATTGCAGTTCAGCTTGTTTACGCTCAGTGATATCAATGGACATGCCGACAGTCCGCATAGGCACACCCCTGTTATCCCGCACGATCTGCCCGCTGACCTGCATCCAACGCACCTGCGGAACTTGCCCTTCAACCAACACCCGGTGTTCAAACTGAAACGTTCCGCCCTGGGCGATCGCTTCCTGATTAGCCCGGAGTACGGTTTCCAAATCATCAGGATGCACCAAAGCTAGAGATTCTGCATAAGTTCTGACCTGAGGATACAATTCAGGCGTGATCGTACTGGTAAAAAAGACTTGATCAGTTTGCAAATTATGTTCCCAGGCACTTGCCTTCGAGATATCCAGGGCTAACCGCAAGCGAGCCTCACTTTCCTGCAGCGCAATTTCAGCCGTTTTGCGATCGGTAATGTCCTGACATAAGGTAGTGATCCTCCAGCAATCAGGGGCAATCTGTTCAGCCGCGTAGGCACTGGAAATCCAGCGGAGGGAACCATCTTTGTGATAGAAACGATACTCAGCGGTCGTGTGCCCCTCAATTAAAAGGGTGTCAAACATCGGCAGCAAAATCGTCTCTCGATCCGGTGGAAAAACCCGTGACATCCACAGCAGTTTATCTGCGATTAATTCCTGGCACTTATAGCCAAAGAGTTTCTCACAACCTGAAGTGAAGTATTCATAGTCCCAATCTCGGTTGGCAAAGATGCGAAAAACAGTGATTGAGGCGATCGTTCGATCCAAAATTTGACTTAGTTTCAGTTCTGAAGCCTGGAGGGAAAGCTCTAGTTGTTTGCGATCGCTGATATCCCGTAAGACTCCAACTAGCAAAATAGGTTGCCCATCTTGGTCAAAGACTGGGGTTTTGATCGTGCTAAAGGTTCGCACCACTCCATCATGGCGAGTAACGGGTTCCTCAGGAATTTCAAGGGGCTGTCCTGTAGCAAAAACCAGGGCATCATCTCGCAGGTATTGGTAGGTATACTCAGGTTGATTGAAAGGAGCATCAATCATTCCCTGCAATTGTTCCAGGCTCATACCGTAATAGTCTCGAAAAGCCTTGTTTGCCCAAATAAAGCGGGAATCTGGCCGTTTCACCAGAACCATATCTGTAATGGAGTCGAGAATCTGATGGCATCTTTGTTCATTTTCTCGTATGGTTTCTTCAGCTTGCTTGCGCTCAGTAATATCACAATTTACGGCGGTAATCACCCAGCAGTCAGCGTCAATTCGTTGAGAGCCACAGAAGCAAGATAGCCAGCGTATAGAGCCATTTTTATGACAAAAGCGGTACTCAAGGGTGATATCGGTTTCCGTAAAAAAGGCTTCATACAGGAGTGGCAAGATACGGTCCCGATCTTCGGAAACTATTTGTGAGAGCCACAGGTGTTTATCTGCGATTAATTCCTCAGCCGTGTAGCCAAACAGCCTTTCGCAGCCAGCCGAAAAGTAGCCGTAGTCCCAATCCCAGTTGGCAAACACACGAAAGTTAGTAATTGAGGCGATCGCGCTATCCAGAATGCGGCTGAGTTTCTGCTCTGAGGTCTGGAGAGAGAGTTCCAGCCCCTTTCGGTCAGTCATATCCACATCGACTCCCAGCATTCGTACCGCCCGTCCATTACCATCTCGCAGCACACTTCCCCTACCCACGGCCCAGCGGATACTGCCATCGGGCTTAATAAAGCGAAAATCAATTTCGTAGTCTGCTCCATGGGCAAGGCTGGCATTGATAGCATCCTGTACCCTAACCAGATCCTCAGGATGGATCATCTTGACCACGGTTTCCATTTGGCGATCGAAACTTCCTGGTGCCATGCCCATCAACCGTTCCATGCTTTCAGACCAGATGACTTCGTTGGTCAGAATATTCCAGTCCCAGGTGCCCATCTTGGCGGCTTCCACTGCCAGGCGGAATCTTTCCTCACTTTCATTCAGAGCAATTTCAGTGGTTTTACGATCGGCCTCCAGTTGCACTCTTGCGCTAATATCTCGCAGGATTGAGAGATGACGACCGGGAATAAAGTTGGCGATCGCTGCAAATTCAGTCTGCCGGGCCGTACCATCCGGGCAGCGCAGTCTAAACTCCCCCATCATCTGCCCTTGCTGCAGAAATTGTTGCCAGAGTTGGGTAATTTCCATAGCTGGATCGGCAAAATCGGCCACACAGGAGCTCAATAGTTCTGCTTTAGAAACTCCAAACAACTGGCAGGCGGCCGGATTGGCATCCAGATAGCAACCCTGGTCATCCGCAATCAAAATGGCATCTAAGGCATGATCAAACAGGGCTTGCCATGGCTGCTCTTGCACTTCCTCTACCGTTCCCCATTCAGGGTGAGTCTGAGCAGATTGAGCAGGGGGGGAGGGGTTAGGAGAGGAGATGGGTTGGGGTTCGCGGGCCAGGCCCCGGAGTAAAGCATCCTGGTTGAGCAATCCGATCAGACGATCGTCAGAGTCCAGCACAGGCAGGTGGTGGATCTGATGCTCTGCCATCCCGGATAAAGCCGTCTGGAGTGTCATTCCTGCAGTCCAGGCCAACGTCACCACTGGTTGGGTCATCACCTCCGCGATCGGCGTAGCAGCCAAATCCATACCCGTGGCAGCCGCTCTGACCACATCCTGATGGGTAAAAATGCCACATAGTTGGGTTTCTGCTATCACCAGCGCACATTTGCCGGTTTGATGCATCCAGCGAATGACTTCCAGGGCAGAGGTTTCTGGAGGAACCCGCAAAGGAGAGGGATCAATAAACTGGGCTAGCGGCAAAGAGGAGGAATACAACGCATCAAACGACATCAGTGCAGGTACAACCCGGAAATGAGTTGGAGTAACGGTAATCTCTTCTAGTTAATAGATTTTGAATTAAGACATTTCGAGCCGATGCGTTTTGTAACAGCTAATCTCAGGTAAACGATAGATAGGCAAGGCACCCCATGGTTTAATTCCAATCTAGGCCATTGGCCGTACACCTATATCTGTCTATCGCTAGTTGTGTTAGAGATAAAACTGTTGTAACAAAGAATTTGCTTAAGGATAGACAATATTTCTGGCATTGCTCCCCCTAGTTTAGATAAAAATCTAGCTGTTGAAGTCAGCGTGTAGCAAGCATTTGGCGGAATCTAATCTATCTCTCCCTCAAGCCGGCCGCTTTAGTGCTGATGCAACCACACCCAGAGGGATTAGCAGATTGTACATCTTAGAGCAATGAGCGCACTTGTCACTTGATGATATTTTAATATCGTCCCAAGAGATGGTAATTACAACTCAAATTTTCCTGTCTCAATTTTCTTGCCTTTGGGATCAAGTTAAAATTGCGCTATGGATGATCCCGCCGATACAACTGCCGTTTTCTTTAACTTTGAGGCAGATTTTGTTCAATCCCTCCGCTGTATTCCCCTGCAGGTGCGTTACAAGCTAGATACCTGTGGGATCAAGTTAAAGTTGCAGCAATGGCTTCAGTTCACCCCATCTGAACGGCAACAACTCGTTACCTTACCCTGTACCACCGCAACCGAAATTCGTTATTATCGTAGCTTTCTGCAAGAACGGGTGCTATTTTACACAGGGGTTGCTGCAACCGATTTGCCTGTAGAGTCTGAGCCTATCTGGGAAAAGGTGGATGTAGTGCCTGGGAGTGTGCAGTCCAAAGCGGAGTCTCTGGGGATCACGTTAACGCTGGAGCAATGGCGATCGCTGACATCCTTACAACGGTTTGCCCTGCTTAAACTCAGCTGCGCCGGCCACGAAAATCATAACTTCTTACCAGCGCTGCAGGAATTCCAATTAATCTAGGGGATTGAAACAGGTTTAAGGAATAAGGCTGGGACGAATAATCTGGTTGCTGGCGGTGGGACGCAGAGCATCACGACTGGCAATTTCTTGCTGGCAGGCAGACAGGGTGTTTTTTCCCACTGAGCTGAGTTCGCCAATCGAGTAAAGCTTGTCCAGGGCAACCTGCATGGGAGTAGTCGTATTATCCAGCTGCGTGGAAACAATATTCAGTTCACCATTAGCGATCGTGCCGCTGAAACAGTTGTATTCCGACTGGGGATGATAGATGGCCCCGACCACCTTGCCATTTTGCTGGGTAAACACCACATAACCTTTGCCAATCTGGTCCGCCTGATCCGCTTCACCAAAGAAATAGGTGCCATTCGTCGCGGCGATCGCCTTAGCTTCACCCGCTTGCACCGGACTGGCCAGCAGACCTGCACCAGACACCAGGACCAGGGCAGCCATCAGGCAATTTTTGTAACTGAACGATTGCGGGAACTTGCTTTTCATGGCGGGGGGAATAACATCACTGTAACCATATTTAAGGAATCCCTGTTGCCAGGAAGTGACAGTGATGTGAAGACAATGTGATTCTGGCAACCTATTTCATTGATAGCCGTCACAGCCTGGTTCAGACATCCTGCTAGTGGGTATGTTTAAACCTCCACCCCTCGCTACAGGCTTATCCAGACCGGAGCAAAACATGAGAAAACGGTGGCAGTCGGTTAAGCATAGAGGCTTGAGGGAAAAATCCTTCACTTTCATAGAAAAGCTTCAGGCCATTTTCCTGGGCAGTACAGATCCAAAGACTGTGGCACCAGCGTATGTTTCTACAGTTCGTCAGACATGCTGACTCAAACCCACTCCAGCCTGACTGGACAAGAGCGGCATCGTTTGGGATAAGTCACTCAAAACAATTGACCTGGAGAGGTTAAAGCCATGAAATGGTTTTCTGGTCGGGGAGTCGGTATCGTTGCCCTCAGTCTGGGTGTGGCCGTTACTGCCCTGGGAATCAATGCTGCGACCAAAGTGAATGAAGTGATCGCTTCTGACCACGATGATGGGGAAACGCCGTCCAAGGGGCGGAATCGTAACATTACTGACCTGTACGTGTTTCGGGAAGTTGATCAAAACAAGAATGCTAAACCGGGCGATCTGGTTTTTGTGTTTAACACCAATCCCCGCTCCGTAGCCCGGCAGCAATATTACTTTGATCCCAATGCTCGTTACGAAATTAACCTGACCAGGGTAGCGGATATCAACAGCCGTCCCACCGGACAGAACGATGTCACGTTGCGGTTTAGCTTTGCTGCCCCTCCACCCAATCAAACCTTTGGGCAACAAAACCTCACCCTGACAGTCCTGAATGGGGGTAGAACGGTGGGTTCCGGAACTGGAGTGACCACGCCCATTAACCAGGCCAGACGGCCCAAGCTGAATCAGATCTCGATCGGCGGGAACCAGGTGACTGTATTTGCGGGACTGCGGGAAGATCCCTTCTTTTTTGATGTGGAACAATACTTCCGGGTACGGGCCGGTGCACTGGGGTTTGGCCCCGCTGTGGGATTCCGTCCAGCCGCTCAAGCTCTGGATTTTGCCAAAGGATACAATGTCAATGCGATCGTCGTTCGGGTTCCCCGCAGTCTCTTACAGGGTGCAACAAATGTGACCACTTTCGATGCCTGGTTAACGGTTTCAGTCCGTACCGGGAACAGTGGTGCTTTCCGGCAGGTAGAACGATTGGCTCGTCCCGCAATCAATGAAGGCTTGATTGTAACCAATGATTTTCTCAATGCCTTTAATAGTATTCCTCCCAGCGCCGATCTCTCCCCAGCAGCAGCACCCGTTCTGGCTGAGGCAGCTAAAACTCTACAAGCTTTGGGAAACAATGCCCAGGAAATTAACACATTGGTCACCGCTCTCATACCCGATGTGATGCGGATTGATACAACTCAGCCCAGTGGTTACGTGGCCGGGGTGAATTCCCTCAATGCACCCGTGCGGGGACGCAAACTCACCGATGATGTGATTGACAACACCCTGAATCTGGTGACAAAAGGGGCAGTGCGATCGGACAACGTCTCTTACACAGGCGCAGCGGGTAATCCGGCACAGGGCCACGATCCTTTGGTTCGGAGCTTCCCCTATCTGGCCTTACCCAACTAGGCGGATGCCATGAAGCAGATCAGCCACTTCGCTCCTCGGCTGAGGATTGGGGGCTTTTTTCTACTCGGCCTATCCATTACCAGTCTGGGCTTAAGCCTGGCTCAGGTAGATTGGTGGATGTTGCAGCAGCGGTTCAGTCAGCAACCCAGTCGGCTAGAGGCCCCCTATCGTTACCCCTACAACAATGACTCCCAACCCGTGCGGGTTAATTTAACGATCGCTCCCCAGCAAGAAATTGATTTCTACCAGGAACGGGTAAGGCTCGATCCCAGGGGAGGGCTGAACCGGGCGGGTTTAGCGGCGGCATATCTGCGTATGGCCCAGGCCTCTAATGAAGATGGCTGGTATTTGCTGGCAGAACAGAATGCTCGCCGATCGCTGGCCAGTCTCCCCTTTTTCAATACTGAAGCGGTGCAGGTACTGGCGAGGGTGGCGGAAGCCCAGCATGATTTCCGTGAATCCCTCCGCTTAGCCCAGCAGTTAGGGTATTCATCGGGTGCCTTGTCTTTGCAGGTTACCTCAAATCTGGCGGTAGGCAATCTAACGGCAGCCCGTCAAGCAGCAGATCGACTGGTAGAACGCGATCCCAATCCGGCCACGTTGAATCTGCAGGCTCTGGTCAGTGTAGCTCAGGGTAAAGATCAGCAGGCGTTGCAACAGTTTCGCTCGGCCCTGGAGATGGAACAATCCTGGGAGCGGCTCAGTTCTGTACGTACCCGGTTATCTCTCGGTCGGTTTTACAGTCAGCGGGGAGAGCTAGAACGATCACAGGATCTCTATCTGGAAGCTTTACGGATTATTCCTGACTACCCACTCAGTCTGGTCTATCTGGGGCAACTGGCAACTCGCCGGAAAAATTTTCAAGCCGCAGAGTCCTATTTCGAGCGGGCCCAGCAGGTGCTGAAAGATAAGCAAACCTCCTTGAAGACGGTGATTCTGGTGGGACAGGCACGGTTAAAGAACCTACAGGGCGATCGCTCTGCAGCCGCAAAACTCTGGCAGCAGGCCGAAACCCTGTTACGGGCCAGTCTGAGTGGAACTAAATTTGGGCATCGGCGGGAACTGGCGTTATTGCTACTGGAACGGGGCCATCCCCAGGATCAGCAGGAGGCGGAGAGGTTGATGCAGGCAGAAGTCAAACTGCGCCAGGACGCTCAAACCCTGGATACGCTGGCTCTAGCCCTCAGTCGAGTTGGCAACTGGGCAGGGGCACAAAGGGCGATCGATGGGGCATTGCGATCGGGAGTACGGGATGCCGTAATTGTCCACCGTGCCGGTGTGATTGCAGCGAAACTGGGCGACCAGACGGCAGCAAATCAATACTTTCAGCGGGCAAGAGCAATTGACCCGGCATTTGATCCGCAAATACAGGATTTGACCACATTAACAACCGCAACAGGTTCTTAGGGGAGACAGAGGCAATGGAATTAAGGCAATTGCGACGACGGATCAGATGGATCAGTTGGGTACTGCTGTCCTGCTTAACGGTCTGTCTGCCCCTGGTGATCGCTCCCCCCGGTCAGGCCCACTGGTCAGATTTGTCAGTTATTGAAATTCTGGTCAACCAGAACACGGCCCAGCTCACCCTGACCTTGCCCACCGGACTGGTGGATTTCGCCGATGGCGATCGCAACGGTCAACTTTCTGCCGCAGAGATTACAACGAACACTCCTCAGCTAAAAGAGCTTTTGCGAGAGAAGATTAAAATGCGGAATGGGAATAATCAGCCTGGCTCGCTAGAGCAGATTTCCGCCTTAACCGATGCACCTCTATCCCCGGATCTGCAAATTGCCCCCAATACCCACAGCACAATTCAGATAAACTACATCTGGTCTGTGCCTGTAAAGGGTTTGCAAATTGACTACAACCTGTTTTTACCGGGAGTACCTACAGCCCACTGTTTAGCAACTATTCTGGCTCCGGAAGGATCTCGCACGTTTATTTTCACCCCCCAGGAGCGTTATCTGTCACTGGCTCCTGGCAATAGCTGGTTCAAAGCCGGGGAAGGCATTCTGGCGATCGTTGCAGCCTTCGGTTGGGGAGCCATGCATGCACTTTCCCCCGGTCACGGTAAAACCTTAGTGGCAGCTTATCTGGTGGGAACACGGGCAACGGCTGGTCACGCCCTCTTGCTTGGTTTAACTACAACGATTACCCATACCCTGGGGGTGTTTGCTCTGGGTTTAGTGACGTTGTTTGCCACTCAGTATATCCTTCCAGAACAAATTTACCCCTGGCTCAATGCAGTTGCTGGGGTCATGGTGATGGTGATTGGAGTCAACTTATTCATTAGCCGCTGGCGCAACGCTCGAATCAGTAAACGGCAGGGGGGTGGACATGAATACCATAGCCATCAACACCATACTCATCAACACTATCCCCATCCCCATGAGCATTCTGGGCCTGGGCACAGCCACCATTCTCATCATGACCATGAACACGATGGCCATCGACCTTCCGATCGCCACAGCCACTCCCATTTACCTGGGGAAGATACGCCGGTGACCTGGAAAAGTTTGCTGGCACTGGGGATTTCTGGTGGTTTGCTACCCTGTCCGGCCGCCCTGGTCCTCTTACTGGGAACGATCGCCCTGGGCAGGATCAGTTTTGCCCTTTTACTGGTGCTGGCCTTCAGTTTGGGTTTAGCGGGTGTATTGACCGGATTAGGGTTGCTCCTGGTTTTTGCCAAAGACATCTTTCGACACTTGCCCATTCCCAAACTGCGTTTAATGCGGTTTTTACCGGCCCTTAGTGCCCTTGGGATCGTTCTGGTGGGAACTGGGATTACAATTCAAGCACTGCTCCAATTGCAAGGGGATTTAACAATCTTCACTGCACTAAATAACCCTCTTCTGCCAGATTCGCTAAAGTAAAGGCTATAAATCCGAAAAAAGAAAAGCCATCCTTCAGGACGGGGCTTGTATCTCATTGCTTTGGTCAAACATCCATTTGCCCAGAACTTTAGGAGAGGCCCCCCACACCAGGGTTACCTCTCCCACAGGTCAAGTCAGCAGCATGGAGGGCATTGCTGGGAACTTAACAACCTACATACAGATGGAACGGTCGATTGGAGGCTCTGCCAGCACTATCGTAGGTTTTAATAAAAACGCCATTGACGTTACCCGCACGGGAAGCCACAGTAATTTGTCCGGCAGGAGCAACACCAGTGCCGGGATTACCGATCGTTGCCTCATAAACACACTCAGTCACATTGCGATTAAAGATCACCTGGTAATTTCCGGTGCCGGATAACTTTGTTGCACTGACCACACCCACACTGCGAGCCAAAGTTCCGGTAGAACTCACCACGGCAAAGCGTTCATCCAGTTCCGTTTGGGTCGTTGCTCTGGTGGCTTTGCTAGGTTGAGGCCCCTTGTAGGGAGGTTGTTGCTCCTGGGCATTCACCCTGCTAGCACCGACGACAGCAGCAGTGATGGCCGCAGCAATTGTGCCGGTAATTAAGACGGCTGTTTTAGACATATTCAAACTCCTCAATGTATAAGGGAGATGGTTTTTGGCGGTAAGACTGTTGGGGCTGAATTGATTAGGAATTACCACAGAAAGTGTTGAAGCTGAGGCAGCTAGAATGACTCGATCACAGCAGCACAAAAACAGATCGATGCTAAAGAGATGGATAGAAGGATGTCCTGGAGATGGATAGGGGGGACACTAGCAAGATCAATTCTGCAACCTTGTGATTGGTCAATAGATGTGCATATAGCAACCCTAAATGGGTTGAGAAAAAAGGGGGTGTGGGGTTCCACCACAAAAGGGGTTCCACCCCTTTACCCCGTTTGGATCTCAAATAGGATTGCTATAGACCAATTAAAACTTCTGGAGTTAATCCTCTAGCCCTGACAAGGAACATTGAAGCCTATCCATCTCTTCTGCATTGAGAATAGTTGCTAAGATTCTGATCAACCTCTGCCCCAGGGGCTATCCAAAGGTTAGCTATCCAGGCCCAAATTACCACTTTGGTATGAAGGTTTTTGGGTGTCGGAGTGAATTAATTAAAACTAAAGGACGAGCTGGTCCGCAGAGGTAAAAAACTGACGATAAAGTCCTTGGGTTACTAAGGAGGTCGTGATCAAATTGGCAAAGGCCAACATGAACATGATCAAAATTTGATAGGAAGCGGCCTCCTGTGGATCAATTCCACTCAGAATCTGGCCAGTAATCATGCCGGGAAGCTGGACAATACCAATCACCATCATTTGGTTCAAAGTTGGAATTAAGCCAGCTCGAATTGCTTCTTTGCGGTAGGGGGCGATCGCCTGTTCTGGAGTGGCTCCTAAACAAAGATGGGTTTCAATTTCGTTGCGGCTGGATTGGATCGTGCGGGCTAAGCGTTCCCCAGCGATCGCTGCTCCATTCATTGCATTGCCCAGCACAATTCCGCCTAAAGGAATCAGATATTGGGGGTCATACCAGTTGGGAGGACGAATCACCAGCAGGTTGATATAGGTGAGGGTGGCGGCGGTACTGACCAAAAGCGCACCCCAGACCAGGGGTAAAAGATTAGGAATTTTTTTGCCAATCCGATTCCGGGCTTCGATCGTGGCGATCGTTAGCATAATGCCCAGCACCCCCAAGACAGCCACCGGATTTTTCCAGGCAAAGATCGCTGCCAGTAAATAACCCACCACCATGAGTTGCAGCAAAGTGCGCCCCGCCGCCAGGGTGAGCTGCCATTCCAGTCCGAGGTTTTGCCAGGCCGACAAACCAATGGCGATCGCAACTAACCCCAGCGCCAGAATTAAATCCTGCGGCTGCAATAAAATTAATTCCACTGCTTTACTTCGTGTCTGAGCTTGATCAGATTATATGGATTGATGATTCAATCTTAAGTTTATTACTAAAGTAAACCAACCAGGTAATAATATCATCAGCATGTGTTAAAGCAGCAAATGGAGAAGAGGTTATGAGCAAAACAGTAATTGATGTGCGAGAAGCAGTAAAGTCTGCATCTGCCTATCTTAGATCTATACAGGATATGATCTCTGATTCCAATGCAATTGTCACTGATGTGCGGTTGGAAGAAGTGGAACTGTCAGAGGATGAAGAATTTTGGTTTATTACCTTAAGTTATGTCCTTCGGATGACTACTCAATCAACCTCTTCCAATCCCCTTTCTGAGGTTTTTTCAGCATCCTATGGGCGGGAATACAAGCTGATTAAGGTTGATGCTCATTCTGGGGCAGTAAAATCTATGAAAATCCGAGAGTTATGAGCGACCATATCGCTGAGCTTCTGCAAACCTACAGGCAAAAGGGCATCCTTGTTGATACGAATATCCTCTTGTTATTCCTGGTCGGTGCAACTAACCGAAACCGTATTAGCCGCTTTAAGCGCACGGTTCAATTCACTCCCCAAGATTACGACCTTCTAGTAAAGCTGCTAGCCTTCTTTTCTCAGGTTATAACGACTCCCTATATTCTTACTGAAGTAAACAGTCTGTTGAACCAGCTTGAAGAACCTGATCGCGGACTTTGCTTAAAGACTCTGGGTGTTTATGTCAATCAAGTAGAGGAAGATTACGTACACAGTAAGCAAATAGTCCAGCAGGAAAAGTTCACTACGTTTGGGCTAACAGATTGTGGAATGTTGGAGATTGCCAAAGGGAAATACTTGATCCTCACGGACGATTTACGTTTGGCAGATTACCTGGGACGCTCAGGAGTAGACACAGTAAACTTTAACCATTTGCGAGTATATGGCTGGTCAAATAATTTTGATAGAAAATTAACCTGTCTCAGTGTTGGCAGCAGTATTTACACTACGGGCATTGTAGAGGTTCATCGCTTTTTCGACCCCATCCCGCAAACTGGTTTCGATCGCCCCCGTAGCCAATTCTAAAACTTCCGCGAGGATCGCATCCTCTGCTGGTGAAAACTTGCCTAAGACGTGGGGAATAGCATCCTTTTCTCCCCCTGCCTGACGGGGATTGCCAATTCCTAAACGCAAGCGGGGAAAATCCTGAGTTCCCAGATGGGCAATCAGCGATCGCATACCATTGTGTCCCCCGGCAGAGCCATTCAGCCGTAAGCGCAACTTTCCCAGGGGCAGATCCAGATCATCATAAACCACCAGGACAGATTGGGGCGATCGCTTATACCAATCCAGCACGGCCCGCACCGACTGCCCGGAGTTATTCATATAGGTTGTGGGTTTGAGCAATTGCACCGTCGCCCCCCGCACTGTTCCTTCGCCAAATTCAGCCTGGAAGCGTTTATGAGGGCTAAGGGAGATGTGCCAGCGATCGGCCAGGGCATCAACCACCATAAACCCAATATTGTGACGGGTGCGATGATATTTTTCCCCCGGATTCCCCAAACCTACGATCAAGGTTGGGCGCACAGCAGGAGAACCTGAGGGAATGGCCATAGGATACTCTTCGACTGAAATCTAGCCTGCGCTCTCTTCAGGGGAACGGTTGGCAGTTGCTTCTCCAGAAGAGAGCTCTTCCGCTTTGGCCTGGGAGAGTTGGCGAGAGGGATCGGCTTCCGGGGTTTCCAGACGGGCTTCTAGCGGCCGTTCTTGCTCCAGCAATTCAGCCTGACGCTTTAACTCAGACTCAAACTCTTTAGAAGCATCCTGAAAACCCCGCAAAGCTTTACCCAGACTGCGGCCAATCTCCGGCAGCTTTTTCGGACCGAAGATGAGGAGTGCAATGACTAAAATCAGCACCATCTCCGGCAGACCAATGCCAAAAACGTTCATAAAAGCTCCTTAAGCGCGTAGTTTAACCCTCAAAACTGAAGGACGCGCCGTTGCAGGACTTAGCTACCCAGAGCAGTCCAGTTAACATTCACCCCTTCCAACATCAGGGTGGAATTATACAACTCCAGAATAATCAGGAGAAACACTAGAAATAGCCCCATAAACACGGCCATCAAAGGGGCGGTCCCCCAGCCGGGAGCAACTTTACCGTATTCAGAATTTAAAGGTTTGAGGACATCGCCTAGCCAGGTGCGTTTCGCCATAATCGCTTCGTCTCAAAAAGATAAACAGGTTTCAGAAAAAAGAAAACAAACCGCAGCGGTTCTCAGAAAGATGCACGCTTTATTAAGGTTCCGTAATATTATAGAGGATATGGTACTCACACAATCCTGACATCTATGGAGCCTGCAACAGTTCTTAGCATTGCGATCGCCGGGATCTGCATCGCTATCACCGGACTCGCGATCTACACTTCCTTCGGCCCCCCTTCTCGTGAACTGGCCGATCCCTTTGATGAACACGAGGATTAAGTCCTAGTCCCTCCCAGGGTTTAAGCTGGATTGGATTGAGCTGGGTTGGATGGTTTTTCCCTCCCGATTTCTAGATCTGTCTTCCTGCCAGCAGCAATAGCAGTTTGATAGTGGTATGATAAATCTCCAAGACCCAGTTTAATTCGGTCTGGGCATGGGTTGATGGCGTTCTGCATCTGCAGGGTTTGAGGGCAAGTGTTTGACGGCATTTTGCTCCCCAAATTCACGAACATCAACATCAGCCTGCCAGTGTTGACTTTTTTACACCCGCATGGATGTTATTGTCCAGCTTGTGATCCTTGGCGTTCTTATTCTAATCAACGCCTTCTTTGCCGCTGCTGAAATTGCCCTGGTTTCTGTCAGTGATGCCCGGATCCGATCGCTGGTTGAGCAGGGAAATCGACGTGCCCGCTTAATTGAGCGAACCACCCACGACAGTACTCGCTTTCTGGCCACGATTCAGGTAGGGATTACCCTGGCAGGGTTCTTCACCTCGGCAACGGCAGCCACGGAACTCTCTCTGCCCCTGGCGGTTGTCCTCAACCCTAACCTGGGGGATCTCAGTCGTCCGGTCAGCTTTGCGATCGTCACCATTATTACGGCTTTTATGTCGCTGGTATTTGGTGAACTGGTGCCCAAACGGCTGGGACTGCGCAATGCCGAAGCAGTGGCTTTATTCACAATTCAACCCATTTCCTGGTTGGGCCGGTTCGCCCTTCCCCTGGTGAAGTTACTCAGCACCACTACAAATTTGATTCTCCGCCTGACTGGAAACTCTCCTAGTGAAGAAGAATCCAGGGTGAACGTGGAAGAAATCAAAGCTATGGTGGATGCCGCTCGGGTGGGAGGAACCGTAGGGGAGCAACAGCAGCGGATCATTTATGGGGCGGTGGAATTAGGCAACTTGCAAGTGCGGGCGATCATGGTTCCGCGGGTTGAAATTCAGTATCTCAAAACTACTACTTCTTTGCAGGAAGCGTTTGTAATCGTTTCCCAGAATGCCCATACCCGGTTGCCGGTCTGCACGGAAGATATTGATCATATTGTCGGGATTCTCCACGTCAAAGACCTGATCCAACCCCTGCCCCATTTGCAAGATCCGGCTTTGGATATTCAGGAATTGCTGCGCCCAGTCCGGTATGTGCCCGAAACCAAAACGGCAGCCGACTTACTGCGGGAAATGCAGCGCGATCGCCTTCACATTGTCATTGTGCGGGATGAATATGGAGGAACAGCGGGGTTAGTCACCTTAGAAGACATCCTGGAAGAAATTGTGGGCGAAATCCGGGATGAGTACGACGCTGAGGAAGAAAAAGAGTTTCGTCGCCTGGAAGAGCACAGTGGCATTTTCAAGATTCGGGCTAGTATCGCTACGGTGAACAATGAATTAGGTGTCCATTTGCCCCGAGAAGAAGCGGCCACACTGGCGGGACTATTTCTGGAAGAACTGCAGCGATCGCCGGAAGCGGGAGATTTTCTCGAAATCGATCAAATTCAGTTGTTGGTGCTGGAAGATGGCCAGCGGGTTCGGGTATCTCTACAGCCCGCACTGCCAGAGGAAGATTAGGTCTGTTAGGGAAATTGCTGAAAATCATACAACTTAACTACTATTTACTCTCCTTTCATGAGAAATAAGTATAGATTTCCGCTCCAACTCCGGGCTTACCTGCGCTATTGGCAAAAAGGCAAACTAAATTTAATCCCCAGGGAACAGGTTAACGCTGAATTATTGGATGAATCCCGTCCCGATGCCTCTTTTCTATCCTTGATTGTGGCTTCCTGTGTGATTGCCACCCTGGGGCTACTGGCCAATAGTGCCGCTGTCATTATTGGGGCGATGATCATTGCACCGCTGATGCTGCCGATTCGGGGACTGGCCTTTGGGGCCCTGGAGGGAGATGGCCTGCTGGTGCGGCGAAGTCTGATCGCGATCGGGGTGGGTACGGTGCTGGCCCTGGCAATCTCCTGTGGTATTGGCCTGCTGGTGCAGCTCCCCAGTTTTGGCAGTGAGATTTTAGCCCGTTCTAAACCAACCCTGCTGGATCTGGGGGTCGCAGTGGCGGCGGGGGCGATCAGTGGCTATGCCAAAGCTGAACCGAGAATTTCTGGGTCTTTAGCTGGAACGGCGATCGCTGTGGCGTTGATGCCCCCCATTTGTGTGATTGGGTTGGGCTTATCCCAGGCCAATGGTGAACTGAGTGTAGGAGCCACTTTACTTTACCTGACCAACTTATTTGGGATTACCCTGGCCTGTATGCTCACCTTTGTTTTGAATGGCTATACCCCACTAAAACAAGCCCAACGAGCCTTGGGGTTAACCCTCACCCTCACCAGTGTGCTGGTAATTCCCCTGACCGTTAGTTTCAGCAATCTGCTCCAGCAATCCCGCTTAGAGGCTAGTTTGAAAAAAGCTTTGTTGAATCGCACGATTACGTTTCAGCAGGTGCAACTGGTCGGGATTGAGACCAATTGGCTAAGTAGCCCTCCCCAGGTGCGTCTGACCGTCCGTACCCTGCAACCCATTACTCCCAAACAGGTTCGTCTGCTAGAAGCCTTTGTTAAGCAGCAGATGGGCCGACCCTTCCACCTGATTTTTTACGTCTCTCCAGTGCAGGAGGTGACGGGGGAAAAAGCCTTTTGAACGTCGATTGGACACCGAGTTAGGCTGTTAGCGCCATGGGGGAGCGGTGGATGGGAAAGATGTGCGCTTGCCCCTTCACCGACAGCTTAACGTGCATTCCAACCTGCAGGCCACGCCGGTGCGTTGTCCGAGCAAACAGTTCTCGGCCAGAGGGGGTGAGCAGGGTATAGCAAAACTCCCGCCCCAGGAAAGTACAGTCTCGAATCACCACACCCCCCGCTTCTGCAGGTTCTAACTGCAAATCTTCCTGCCGAATCATCAAATCTCCAGTGCAAAGATCCACCTTAAAGTCGCTGCTCATCTCAGTCTGGTCACAACGGCAATCGATCGAGGTGGCCCGGCGCTTGTCCTGATCCCAGATTTCCCCCAGAATTTGTTGATGGCTAAAGTAGCCGATCTCAGTTTTCCACCCCTGACCATCATGCTGGGCTGGCAAAAAATTTGCCTGGGTGACAAATTCTGCCACAAACCGCGAGGCCGGTTCTCGATAAATCACTTCGGGGAAATCGAGTTGTTCCAACCTTCCCTGCCGCATTACTGCCACCCGATCGCTCATCGATAAAGCTTCTTCCTGGTCGTGGGTGACAAAAATTGCCGAGGTTCCGGCCCGCTTGAGAATATCCCGCAATTCATGGCGTAACCGCAGCCGCACCTGCACATCCAGGTTACTCAAAGGTTCATCCAGCAGCACCAGGGAGGGTTGGGGAGCTAAGGCCCGCGCCAAGGCCACCCGTTGTTGTTGTCCGCCCGACAGTTCGTGGGGGTAGCGTTTATCCAGACCTTCTAAGCCCACCAGGGCGATCGCGGCTTGGGTCAGTCGCTGCACTTGGGGACGGGCATGGCGACGGCTGCGGGTGCGATTTCTCAGGCCAAAGGCAACATTTTCAAACACGGTCAGGTGGGGAAACAGGGCATAATCCTGGAATACCATCCCCAAATCTCGTTTTTCTGGGGGTAGCCCCACGCCCTCGTCCGCCACCCTCTGGCCCTTCAGTTGAATTGTTCCACCCTGGAGGGGTTCAAATCCTGCAATCAAGCGCAGAAGCGTGGTTTTACCACAACCCGACGGACCTAACAAGCCCAAAATTTCCCCCTGGTACAGTGCCAGAGACACAGCATCCACAGCAGGCTGGGGCATTTGGGGAAACTGCACGGAAACCCGATTCAGTTGTAACACTAACAAGTCGGTCATTGAAGCGGCCTTGAGAAGAGTAGGGTTGGGAAGAGTAGGGTTGGGAAGAGTAGGGTTGGGAAAAGCGGCTTATTAAGACTATTATTCAACAAGTACCCACCCTTAGTAAAGATTCTTTTGAAAAAATTCTCAATTAGTTTCTTGCTCCCATGACAGAACTGCATTATAATTCTAGGCTCCAACGGCTACGATCGGCTTGGTTCAACGGTTGGACTATTGGGGTCTTAAGCTTAACCTTCGTTTTATCTACCCCCATTTTGGCTGTTTTAAGCGGGATTTTTGTCAATACGGGGGAGGTGTGGCAGCATCTGCAGGAAACTGTCCTCACAAGCTATATCCTCAATTCCCTGGCTTTGATGGGGTTGGTAGGTTTGGGGGTTACCCTGGTGGGCACCGGTACAGCCTGGCTGGTGACAATGTGTCGTTTTCCTGGCAGTCGGCTTTTAGAGTGGGCCCTGTTGCTGCCCCTCGCGGCTCCGGCTTACATCCTGGCTTATACCTATACGGAACTGCTGGAGTTTTACGGTCCGATCCAATCCAGCCTACGCCACCTCTTTGGCTGGGAGCGGGCAAGTGATTACTGGTTTCCCCATGTGCGATCGCTGGGGGGAGCAGCGTTAATGCTGATTCTGGTGCTGTATCCCTACGTTTACCTGTTGGTGCGATCGGCCTTTCTCAACCAATCCACTGTTACCTTAGAGGCCAGTCGCAGTTTAGGCTGTGGACCGTGGCGCAGTTTTTGGCAGGTCGCCCTTCCCTTAGCCCGACCGGCGATCGTGGCTGGCACCTCCCTGGCCCTGATGGAAACCTTGAACGACTACGGCACCGTGCAGTACTTTGCAGTGGATACCTTTACGACGGGCATTTATCGCACCTGGTTCAATATGGGGGAACGGATTGCCGCCTGTCAGTTGGCCGCCTGTTTAATGGCCTTTGTCTTTGCCATAATTTGGCTGGAGCTATGGTCACGGGGACAATCCCGCTATTACCAAACCGTCAGCCAGTACCAGGCAATTAACCCCTACTCCCTCCAGGGTTGGCGCTCGATCGTGGCGCTGGGGGCTTGTTTATTGCCGATCATCCTGGGGTTATTGGTGCCGGGGGGCGTATTGGTCAACTTGATGCTGGCACCGGGAACCCCTGCAACGGATAGCAATGATGATTTTGCCAGTGCCACAAATCCCAACGAACATTTTTGGGAATTTGCAGGGCATAGTTTGCTCTTGGCGGGTATCACAGCGGCCTTGGGCGTGGCGATCGCGGTGATTGTGGCCTATGGGGTACGCTTGCGGCCAAATTGGCTGATGAAGCTGTCTGCCCAGATCACATCCTTGGGGTATGCCGTACCCGGTTCGGTGATTGCGGTGGGGATTTTGGTGCCCTTAGGCAGCTTTGATAATACCTTGGATGCCTGGATGCGATCGACCTTTGGCATTTCCACGGGGTTACTATTGAGTGGCACGATCGTTGCCCTGGTCTTTGCCTACCTGGTGCGGTTCTTGGCCGTCTCCCTGGGTAGTGTGCAAACCGCCTTGCTAAAAATTAAACCCAGTATGGATGATGCCGCCCGCAGTTTAGGCTATAGCACCCTCAGCACCTTAAGCAAAATTCACCTGCCCTTAATTCGCAGTGGGCTGTTAACAGCGGCGGTGTTGGTGTTTGTGGATGTGATGAAGGAACTCCCTGCCACCCTGATTGTCCGTCCGTTTAACTTTGATACCCTGGCCGTGCGGGTCTATAACCTGGCCTCCGATGAACGACTCGCAGAAGCTGCGGCCCCAGCCCTGGCGATCGTTTTGGTGGGACTCGTGCCCGTCATTCTACTCAGTCGCCAAATTACCGCTAGTCGGAAGCAATTAAACGGAACGGAATAGATGTTTCAAGACCAAAACTAAAAAAGCTTGGCTAGACCCTGAGGGGGAATTCCGACCAAGCTTAGTCTTTAAGAAGTTTCCAAATAAATGGTATTTTCAGGCCAATTTAGCGCCAACCGCCACGATCCATCAAACGCAAAGCTTCTCCATTCAGGCTAGCAAACACAGCAGCGTTGAGACGATCGGCACGGAAAGTGCCATAGCTGGCCAAAATGGGATCCAGGGGAACTCCGGCCAGGACAGGATATTCGTTATTACTACGGGCAAAAATTTCCTGAGCTTGCCGACTGACCAAATGCTCCAGAAACAGAATGGCTCCTGCCCGGTTCTGCGAAGTTTTCAGGACACCGCCCCCGCTGATGTTGACGTGGGTGCCCCGTTGACCCCGCCCTTGGTTCGGAAAGAAAACCCCAATTTTAGCGGCAACGGCTTGATCTTCCGGTTTGCTGGACTTGGCCAACCGGGGTAGATAGTAGGTGTTGACGAAGGTGAGATCTGCCACCCCCGCTGCCACCGCCCGAATTTGGGCCGTATCATTGCCTTCTGGAGGACGGGCAAAATTCGCCACCAGCCCCCGCACCCATTGTTCGGTTCGAGCAGCGCCATCAGCAGCCAAAACAGAGCCGGTGAGGGACAGGTTGTAGACGTGGCTTGAGGTACGGGAAATCAGCCGTCCGCGCCATTTGGAATTGGCTAAGTCTTCGTAGGTAGACAGTTCCGAGGGTTTGACCCGGTCTTTGTTGTACATGATCACCCGCGCCCGTCGGGAAAACCCAAACCAAAAGCCTTTAGGGTCGCGCAGTTCAGCGGGAATGGCTTGGTTAAGAACACGGGAGCTAACGGGTTGAAGAATCCCAGCCTGCTGGGCCCGCCATAACCGGCCGGCATCCACGGTAATTAACACATCCGCCGGGCTGTTCGCACCTTCGCTCTTAATCCGTTCGATCAGTTTGTCAGCATCAGCTTCGACTAAGTTGACTCTAATCCCCGTTTTTTGGGTGAAGCTTGCGTAAATGGCGGTGTCGGTGTCGTAGTGGCGGGCGGAGTAGAGGTTCAGCACCTGGCTTCTGGTTTGGGCAGTACTGAGGCGGGGATGCATCAGTTGATCGGCGGCAACGGCTGCGATCGCGGCTCCAGAAGCTAGAAAAGTACGTCGAGTCAGGGTCATGGAAGGACAGATTCTCCAAGTTGCAAGGTCAAGGATGGGAGGCAGGACAAAATAGGGTAGCCCCTTGGCCAACCCCACTGCCGCAAAGTAATAGGTCAGATACGGTTCAACAGTCTGGAGTCCCTAGATGAGTAGCTCCAGGACTTATTACAATTGATTCCTAATAAAAAATCTAAGATTTTAAGGAATATTTGTCAAGAAAATAGTCCCAGCTTCGCTAAAAAACCTTGATATAAGGCAGCTTGAAATTCTAAACGGGGCTATATTAAAGCTTTCTTACAGGAAGTATTTGCAGTAAAAATAGTGCATATTCTGTCAATAGGGCGATTGCGGCTGAGGGGATTGGTACCGTAAACTTTGGACTCCGCATTAATTGCTGCCAAGCCCATGTCGCCCGATCGCTCAAAACTCGGCCCGATCGCAAACCCCAACCCGGCGCTCGCATTCAAGTCGGTTCAGTCACCTACCAAGTGCTATCCCGCTAGAGTCCCACCCCGCTAGCCACACTTCCGGGTAGGTCAAATGATCGGGCGATGTTCCCTTAAATCAGCCTTCCAGGGTTAGGCTCTACCTTAGAAGCCAGCTTGAGAAAAGCTTTGTTGAATCGAAGGATGACGTTTCTGCAGGTGGAACGGGTGGGTATTGAGACCAACTGTAAGTAGCCCTCCCCCGGTGCGCTTGACCGTCCCTGCAGCCTGTTACTTCCAAACGAGTGAGTCTGCTGGAAGCCTTTGTTGAGCAGCAGATGGACTAACCTTGCCAACTGATTTATTACGTCTTTCCAGTGCAGGAAGTCACAAGTGAAGAAGCATTGTGAAGGATGATTTAATCAGATACAGTTACTTACCCTGGCGGATTTGATCCACAACAGAAATCAGGATGGTCTGAGGGTTGCTGATGCAGTAATCGACGATCGCATCGCTGGCCTGGGTCAGTTTGGGAACATCAATGGTGGTTTGATTTGTTTTACCGTTAATGAATCCATGCAGGAAAGTGAGCATCAAATCCTGCTCATCAGAGTCCATTTTCAAAAATTCTCGGCAGTTAATCTCTGTAAGAGTAATGACTTCAGTGCTCTTGATACGGTTTTGTCCATAGGCGGCTGGACTGAATCCTTCTCCCACTAGGGTGAGCAAAGTGACGATCGACAAAATGTGCTTGGTGTACATAATTATTTCCCTTCAAATTCTAATTGGGCTGGGGTGATGGGTTTCAGTCAGGATTGTTTCAGTCAGGATTAATTTCGCAAGTAGCCTCGCCGGCAGTCATCATAGGCCCGATCAAATAGCCGATCGTAGGAAACAGCTCGACGGGTTCCACCACTGATTGCTCCCAGTCCGGCTCCAATCGCAGCCCCTCTGCCGGCTCCCCGTCCCCCATCAGCAATCAATCCTATACCAGCTCCAATTGCGGCACCCTGACCAGCCCCACTCCACGCACCACCCCGGGCATTGCGTCTGGCATAGCGATCGGCATAGTCCCGGCAGAAAGAGGAGGAAAAGGGTTGCTGGGCATGGGCAGGAGGAGAGAGAAGGAGGGGATCAATGGAGGCGAAGACCCCAAAAATAAATACAAGTGGAAGCTTAGTCTTCATGAATTGCGATCGCCAGCAGTCTTTCTGAGCATTTTACACGGCAAGCGGGCAAATTAGTATAAAAATTGGTTCCAGCTTGAGGTCACCAGTAACACCTCCGCATTCCTTTAGAGAACGGAATTAATGCCTCTAATATAGAAAGTAGTGTGCTGTTCTCGCTCCACCTCTAAAACGGCTTGCATTTGTTCCACCATCAGTTTGACCAGGTTTAGACCCAGGGTTGCAGAAGGATCATGGTCAAAATCTGGAGGTAAAGGATTGCCCGTGTTCATCACGCTTAAGCTGAACTGGCTATTATTTTGCTGCTGCAATTCAATTGTGAGTTGCTCAACCTGATTCCGTCCGTGAAAGCCATGTTTGATGGCATTAGTAATGAGTTCATTCAGAATTAGACCACAGGGAATGGCTTGCTCCAGAGGCAAAGTAATTCCGGGTGAAATGTTAATCTGAAGATCGATCTGATCAAGTTGGACGCTGAAAACTCCAAACAGGTGACGCACTAAGTCAGCTACGTACTCCCTAAACCTAACCTGGGCACAGTCAGGGGTGCGATAAAGATTTTCATGAACCAGGGACATCGCCATGACACGATTCTGGCTCTCTTCGAGAATAGTTTTTAACTGCGGTATCTCTGTCCGCCGAGACTGCAATCGCAGCATACTAGAGATGACTTGCAAATTGTTTTTGACTCGATGATGAATTTCCTGCAGGAGTACCACCTTTTCCGCCAAAGACAATCTTAGTTCGTTTTCACTGAGGATCAGAGCCTGGGTGCGTTCCTGCACTCTAGTTTCCAATTGTTGATTCAACTCCTGTAGCTGGGCCTGAGACGATCGCAGTTCAGCTTCAACCTGATGTCGTTCAGTAATTTCTTCCAGTAATTTATATTTTTGTTGAAAAAATTGAGTAATTAAACTTGCTAACTGACCAAATTCGCTTCGTTGATTTTTTAAAGTCTTGACTAGATCTGGATTCTCAGTTTCGAGGCTGGCGACTAGAGTTCGCAGTGGGAAGCTGACCCAGACTAATAGGGTAATGGATAGGAATAATAAAATGATTGAGCAAGCTATAATTGTTATCCATAATTCCCCATTGTGCAAGGCTTCAAATTCATTCAGAGAAGGTGAGTTTACAGTGAATAATGCCTGGGCAATGGGCCGTTGTTGCCAATCCAAAAAGGTTTCACTGAAGGTAAACCGATTATTATCCAGATCGAGGTGGGTTGGGGTTGAATTTGAGTTGAAGGGTTTGATAACAATTTTACTAGAGATTAAATCTTCTAGGATTGAAATATATGCTTTTGACCACTGTCGGGATGCAATAAAATATCCCTGGGGAGGGGTCTTGCGTTCAGGATCATTAGTGGGATGAATAGTTACAGCACTAATTTCAAATAATCTATTGCCTGTGTATATAAAAAAATGTTGCGATCGTTTTTTATGTAAAAGTTCTAAGAACTGCTTAAAGCGCTGCGAAACAGGAATAATACTCTGGATCTGATTTTGTTGATCGGACAAATTTGTGGTGTAATAAATTAATTTTCCGCTTTGATCGTAAACCCAAATGGCATTGAGATCATAAGTGGGCATCACGACCTGCAGATTTTCTTTAGCCCAGAATCGATCTTTAGTCTGCAGAAATTTGACCATTTCATCCCAATAGGAATAGTCATAGGTAAAGTTCGTCAGAGATTTGCTATTCAGCTTAATCGTTTTGTCAGCAAAGTTTTTGCTCTTCTCACTCGTATTTTGTAATACGTTGATCGCTAGGCGGCGATGTTCATTTCCTTGCACAATTGCATAGCTAATGATCAGCAACCCCAGGCTCACAAACATTGAGACAATTAACTTGGTTTGAACTTTCATGCATAAGCGGTGGTTAGCGCTGTCTGGTAATTTCTACCATACCATTTACTTAGGCATTTTTGAATTTTTGATCCTGTCTATTACCGAACAAATTAAGCACTAAAGTACTTGGCAATTGGATGATATGTGATAATTGCTGTGGTGGATTGTTCAGGATAAAGTTGTTCACTTTCGTCCATAGACATTCCAATTCGATCGGTGCCCAAGAGTTCCAACTGCTTAAATTGATCGGCAACATTGGGGCAGGCTGGATAGCCAAAACTATAGCGAGATCCCTGATAGCGTTGGGCCAGAATATCACGGATATGATCAGGTTCTAAGTCACCATAACCCAGCTCACGGCGAATCCGAACATGGCACCATTCAGCTAAAGCTTCGGCGGTCTGGACGGCTAAGCCGTGGAAATACAGGTAATCGGTGTAGAGATTTTCGGCAAACAATTGCTGGGCAAATTCTGTGGCAATCTGACCCACGGTTACTGCCTGCATGGGAAACACATCAAATTGATTTTCTGCTACGGGGCGGAAGAAGTCAGCAATACACAACCGCCGCATGGATTTCTGCCGCGGAAATGTCCAGGTGACGATCGCTGTAGCGGTTTGTGGGGTTAAACCCTGAGCAATCACTTCCGGGTTATAAAGGTGGACGGAATTACCTTCTGCTACACAGGGAAAGTAACCATAAACTAGCTGGGGATGGAGCAGGTTTTCGTTAATAATCCGCTGCTTCCAACTGGCCAGAATCGGATAAACCTTCTCTGCTAAAAAGGTGTCGTATTCCTCACGGGCTTGACCTTGAGGTTTGCGGAATTGCCACTGTCCAGATACGAGAGCTTGTAAATCCAGATACCGGAACACCTCTTCCAGATCAATGTCAGCCGGGTTAAGAATTTGGCTGCCCCAAAAGGGTGGGGTGGGTCGGGGAATATTGAGCTCGACAGCTTCCGATCGCACGGTATCGACAATCTCAGCTGCTTTTTCGGGTTTGCTGGGGTTTAGTTCCCGTTCCGCCGCATCAATTGCCTGTCGTCCTTTCTGGTTGTAGTGGGTCAGGTCAGCTAAAAATCCTTCTTGGTCGCTCCATTTCCCTTGCGTTTTAGCGGGCATGAGTCGATCCATAAAGGTGAGATCGGCAAAGGCATCTCGACCGTAGATCACCTGACCATTATAGGTTTGCTGGCAATCTTCATAGACAAATTTTGGCGTTAAGGCCGCTCCCCCCAGAATCACGGGAACGGTAATGCCCCGCTGGTTAAAGACTTCCAGATTCTCTTTCATAAAGGCAGTGGATTTGACCAGCAGACCACTCATGGCAATACAGTCGGGCTGGTGTTGGATGTAGGCATCAATGATTGCATCTACGGGTTGCTTAATCCCCAGGTTGATCACTTTATAGCCATTGTTAGTAAGGATAATATCCACCAGGTTTTTGCCAATGTCGTGGACATCCCCTTTCACCGTAGCAATCAAGAACTTACCTTTGCCAGAATCTCCCTGTCCTTCGACTTTATCCATTAAAGGTTCCAGAAAGGCAACCGCAGCTTTCATCGTTTCGGCGGACTGCAGCACAAAGGGCAGTTGCATTTGCCCGGAACCAAACAGTTCCCCCACCACCTTCATGCCATCTAACAGAAAAGTGTTAATAATTTGCAGGGGTTTGTAGGTTTCTAAGGCAAGCTTGAGGGCCGCTTCTAAACCAATCCGTTCGCCATCAATAATATGTTGTTTTAACCGTTCTTCGATTGGTAAATCTGCCAGAGAACTGCTACTGCGGGCCTCCTTGGCACTGACTCCCTCAAACAGGGTGGTGAGTTGGGTGAGGGGATCATAAACACAAATGTCTCCCTCAAAGCGGCGGCGATCGTAAATCAAATCCTGACAGACTTGCTGATGGTCTTCCGCAATTTTAGATAAAGGCAAGATTTTGGCCGCAGAGACGATCGACCCATCCATGCCCACCTGCATTGCCTCATGCAGAAACATCGAATTCAGCGTGATCCGGGCGGCGGGACTGAGTCCAAAGGAAATGTTAGAAACCCCCAGCATAAAATGCACACCGGGTAACTCTGCTCGAATGCGGCGGATGGCTTCAATTGTGGCTTTGCCATTTTCCCGATCCTCTTCAATTCCGGTGGAAATGGGCAGCGCTAAAGTATCAAAAAATAACTCGTGGGGGGGCAGACCAAACTCCAGGGCATCCCGATAGGCTCGCTGGGCAATTTGGAATTTTCTCTCGGCGGTGCGGGCCATGCCTTCTTCATCGATCGTGCCGATTACCACCCCAGCCCCGTAGGTTTTAGCCAGTTCCAGCACCTTAAAGAATCGCTCTGGCCCGTCTTCGTAGTTGGTGGAGTTGAGAATGCACTTGCCCCCGGCTACTTTCAAACCGGCTTCCATCTTCTGCCATTCGGTGGAATCTAGCATCAGAGGCAGGGTAATTTTCGTGACCAGCCGGGAGACCAGTTCGTGCATATCCCGTTCGCCATTGCGCCCAACATAATCCACGTTGACATCCAGAACGTGTGCTCCCTCTTTGACCTGAGCCTTGGCGATCGCGATTAAGCCATCCCAGTCGTCGGTATTGAGCAACTCCCGCACTTTTTTGGAACCACTGGCATTTAAGCGCTCCCCCACAATCAGGAAGGAATTGTCCTGTTCATAGGGCTGGGCGGTGTAGATGGAAGCGGCGGCGGGGGTATAGTTCAGGGTCGGTCGGGGAGTGTCGCTCGGATGCAGACTGCCATTCAGCCAGGTTTGCTCCCCCACACGCACATTTCGGGCTTTTGGCTGCAGGGATTGGGCAATTTCGGCCAGAGCTTGAATATGGGCTGGTCGGGTTCCACAACAACCGCCAATGACCTGTACGCCCCAATCTTCGACAAAGCGGTGCAGGGCCAGACGCAGCTCCATTGGGGTCAGTTTGTAATGGGCATGACCGCCAATATTTTCCGGCAACCCGGCGTTGGGAATGCAGGAGACGACAAAGGGGGCATTTTCGGTCAAATACTTAATGTGATCCGCCATGCGATCGGGCCCCGTGGCACAGTTCAGCCCCAGAATATCGATCGGATAGGGTTCCAGAATCGCCAGCACCCCACTGATGTCGGTCCCCACCAACATCGTCCCCTGGACTTCCATCGTGACGGAAACCATCAACGGTCGCCGTTCCCCCTTCTGCTTAAACACTGCTTCAACCGCATTGAGGGCGGCTTTAATTTGCAGCACATCCTGACAGGTTTCGATGATAAATAAATCGGCTCCACCATCAAATAAGCCCTCTGCTTGAACTGTAAAGGCGGCTTTGAGCTGGTCGTAGTTGATGTGTCCAAGGGTGGGCAATTTAGTGCCAGGGCCGATCGAGCCTGCGACAAATCGGGGTTTTTCTGGAGTGGAAAATTCTGCCGCACATTGCTTGGCCAGTTCCGCCGCTGTTTTGCTCAAATAGTAAGATTTATCTGCCAGGTCATACTCCGCTAACACCAGGGGGCTACTGCCAAAGGTGTCGGTTTCAATTACATCCGCGCCAGCCGCTAGAAAATCCCGGTGTACCTTGGCGATCGCCTCCGGTTTTGTATGCACCAGATATTCATTACAGCCTTCATACTGGGGGCCACCAAAATCTTCTGCAGTCAGGTTTTGCGCCTGGATGTTGGTTCCCATCGCACCATCAAAGACAAGCACCGGGCGATCGGGATGATGGAGGCGGGCCAGAAATGAATTCACCATAGGGCGTACCAGCAACGATGAAGCGGACGGGCTAAATTGAGGTTAACTTATTTTGCCTCTAACCGCTGTCGCCACTGGCTGCTAAGGGTATCCACTTATTTGCCAAGGGCCCGGAATCCCCAGAGCAGTAAAACTTAACAGGACCGAGGGGGGAAATCGGCGGTGAGGGGGTGGATCGGTTCTGATAGACTGATCAATTGGATACGACGTGGAATACGCGCATCACTAGAATCAATGCCTAATTATGGGCAGTGCCTAACAACGGGCGCATCACTTAACTGGATCTAATCGGCTGCTGGAGGGCGAAGTGGATAATGTCATTGGGTTAGAGATTATCGAAGTAGTAGAGCAAGCGGCGATCGCGTCTGCCCGCTGGATGGGTAAGGGCGAGAAGAATACTGCTGATCAGGTAGCCGTCGAAGCGATGCGGGTCAGAATGAATCAAATTCATATGCGCGGTCGGATCGTGATTGGTGAGGGGGAACGGGATGAAGCTCCCATGCTCTACATCGGTGAAGAAGTCGGTATCTGTACCCGTGAGGATGCAGCCACGTTCTGTAATCCGGAAGAGTTGCTCGAAATCGATATTGCAGTTGATCCCTGCGAAGGTACCAACCTGGTGGCCTATGGTCAACCCGGCTCAATGGCTGTGCTGGCGATCTCCGAAAAGGGTGGACTGTTTGCCGCCCCTGACTTTTATATGAAAAAATTGGCCGCTCCTCCCGCTGCCAAGGGCAAAGTCGATATCAATAAATCCGCCACCGAAAACCTGAAAATTTTGTCGGAATGCCTCGATCGGTCGATCGATGAGCTGGTGGTGGTGGTGATGAAGCGCGATCGCCACGATGGCTTGATTAAAGAAATTCGTGAAGCTGGAGCCAGGGTGCAGCTGATCAGCGATGGGGATGTCTCCGCTGCCCTTTGCTGTGCCTTTTCTGGAACCAATATCCATGCCCTGATGGGAATCGGTGCGGCTCCGGAAGGGGTGATTTCGGCGGCGGCGATGCGAGCCTTAGGGGGTCACTTCCAGGGACAGCTCGTCTACGATCCGGCGATCGTTCAAACTAAAGAATGGGCCAATAAAACCAAAGCCGAAAACCTGGCCCGTCTGGCTGAAATGAACATCACCGATCCGGATAAAGTTTATGATGCCCATGAACTGGCCTGCGGAGAAACCGTGTTGTTTGCCGCCTGCGGGATCACACCGGGAACCCTGATGCAGGGCGTTCGTTTCTTCTCTGGTGGTTGCCGTACCCAATCCCTGGTTATTTCTACTCAATCTAAAACTGCCCGGTTTGTGGACACGATCCATATGCTGGAGAAAACCCCCCGATCGTTGCAATTGCACTAGAGAGGAGAGAACACCCCGTGAACATTGCCGTTGTCGGTCTGAGTCACAAAACTGCCCCGGTGGAGGTACGGGAAAAGCTGAGTGTGCCGGAGGATGGATTGGAAGGGGCGATCGCGCAGTTATGCAGCTACCCCCACATTGAAGAAGTGGCCATCCTGAGTACCTGCAACCGTCTGGAAATCTATATCGTTACCAGTGAAACGGAAAGCGGAATCCGGGAAGTCACTCAGTTTCTTTCCGAATGGAGTCACCTGCCCCTGCGAGAACTGCGCCAACATCTCTTTATCCTGCTCCACCAGGATGCGGTTATGCATTTGATGCGGGTGGCGGCCGGTCTGGATAGTTTAGTGATTGGGGAAGGGCAGATCCTGTCTCAGGTGAAGAACACCCATAAACTCGGTCAGCAGTACAACGGCATTGGCACAATTTTGAACCGGCTGTTTAAGCAAGCCATTACAGCAGGGAAACGGGTACGGACAGAAACCAGTATCGGTACGGGAGCGGTGTCGATCAGTTCTGCTGCTGTGGAATTGGCCCAGCTAAAAACCCCCTGTCTGGCAGATTGTCGGGTAGCGGTGCTGGGAGCCGGAAAAATGTCTCGTCTGGTGGTGCAACACCTGCTGGCCAAGGGAGCGAATCAAATCGCCATCCTCAACCGTTCCACTGAGCGGGCGCGGGAACTCGCCAACCAGTTTTCAGAGGCTTCTCTGCAAATTCATTCCCTGGCGGAACTGTTCAATGTCATCACTCGGTATGATTTGATTTTTACGGGCACCTCCGCCACCGAACCCCTGCTGGATCGGAGCAAACTGGAGCCTGTGCTGGAGGTCAACCAATCCCTGATGATCATTGATATTGCTGTGCCCCGCAATGTCCATGCCAATGTGAACGAGTTGGAACAGGTGCAGGTCTTCAATGTGGATGATCTCAAAGCTGTGGTGGCCCAAAATCAGGAAAGCCGCCGGGCCATGGCCATGGAAGCTGAAGCTTTGCTGGAAGAGGAATTAACCGCTTTTGATGTCTGGTGGCGATCGCTGGAAACTGTACCGACGATCAGCAGCCTGCGGGACAAAATCGAAACCATTCGGGAGCAGGAACTCGAAAAAGCCCTATCCCGGCTGGGGAGCGAATTTGCTGAAAAACATCAGGAAGTGATTGAAGCCCTGACGCGGGGAATTGTGAATAAAATTCTCCACGATCCCATGGTGCAACTGCGGGCCCAGCAGGATCGAGAAACCCGTCGCCGGGCAATGCAATCCCTGCAAATGCTGTTTAACTTGCCTGTCAACGATAGCGTGGTTAACGTCAATAGCTAAGCTGGCTCAATTATCCGGTGTGAATAGTCCGTCTATTTTCGAGGGTCGCCTTTAGGGGTGTACCCTCTATTGGTTTAAACAAAAACCAGTACAGATGATGATTGCGGCATAAATCTTTTTGTGTCAACTATTTGAGAAGAGATGAAATGGTCTTGCAGCCATTATTTTGGGGACAGAGAGGTAATAGATCGTGGTTTAAAGTACAGCCAGTTCTTTGAAGCAGCGACGGGTTAACTCTAGACGAGTAGCGCCATCTTTCTGGTCACGAATATTGATGTTGGTAGCAAAAAAGTAAACATTGTCTCCTTTTTCTACATAACCGACATACCATCCTATATTTGGAATATCTTTCCTGCCAAAACCGAACCAACCCGTCTTCCCTCTGATCGTGTAGTCAGGGGTTTTCTCATTAATCATGATGTCTTTGACGATCGCGAGTGACCTTTTAGAAAAGGGCAATTCGTTATTGTAAAGTCGGCGGAGAAACTGAACCTGCTCTTGCGGCGTGATTTGTAATTTTCCGTTCAGCCAAAATTTATCAATATCTTCCTGATTGCCAATGGTTTGGTTACCATAATTTGCTTGAACGACCCATTGTTGCATGAGATCGTGCCCTATGCGGCGGGACAGAACTTGATAAAACCAAACGGCGGAAAGCTTGAAAGCCTCTCTCAGATTCAGATCTCGATTCCATTCAGGTAGCTCTCTGGTAATGCCGTCCCAGGTCAAAATCGCGATTTCATCCTCAATCACCCTCGTTTCTAGCGCAATCAGAGAGTTGAGAATCTTGAAGGTTGATGCAGGAGGAAAAGCCATCCGATTGCGTTGTGGGTTATGTTGAAAGAAACGATTATTTTTAGAGTCATAAATGATGATTGCTCCCTCAACTTTCAGCTCCTGGAAGTGTCGTCCAAAATTAATATTTTGAGTAATCTGTAGAGGTTTTGGAGGCTGAGTTGCTGCATTGGATTGGCTGGATTGTGAGGGGACAGGCTGATATAAATCACCAATTATCCAACTTAAGGCAATAAAGAAAATAGCTTTAAATCGCACACTTCGATCCATACCCAGCCTCGCCGATCGCCTTGATTGACTTTAGGTTTTCAATTGTACAATCACGGGTGCGTGTCACATTCTGTAGAGGAAAAAGCATAGCCCTAATGTGCTGTAGCTAGTGCAAGCTCTTGACAGGTATGCTTGATTTTTATACCAATAAGGTGACACGCACCCTACAATCACTGCTGTAACTCCAAGAGAATTATGCTACCTACAGATTTGTTGATGCACCGTTATCGGGGGGAAGAGGTAATTCCCAAGCGGTTGCCTTTAAATGAGGCGAATCGGGCGATCGCAACGGATTTGATTGAGCAATTCCAGGCAGCGATCGGCAGCACGCGGGGTGAACTGAACCGCCAATTGCAAGAACTGGAAGCGGATCATACGGATTATCGGGTGCGACGGGGATTTGTCCATCTACTCACGCGCCACTACAGTGAATTTGCCACCCAAAGTCCCCTGGAACCTGTCCTGCTGCGCCAGCGCGTCTTTGCCCTCTCTGCGACTACTATGCCTGCCCCACAGACCACCCCTGTGCTCTTACGACGGCTCGCAGAAACCCTATCTGAGGAATTACAAAAGGAAGTCTTACCAGAGCAGATTCAGCGGGGGCTTTACGCCGATCTAAGTGAGCAGCAGATCCTTACCCAGTTTGAAGCTCCCACCCCGGAGTCGCTGATCCATCGCTACAACCTGGCCCAGGTGCAGGGCATTTTTTATAAGGCCAGTGAAATCAAGTTAAATGCCCATCGTAATGATCCGGGTGAATATAAACTGCTCTTCCGCTATCTCAAACTGTTCGGTTTAATGACCTACATCGAAGGGGATGCAGAACATGGGTTTACCCTGACGATCGACGGTCCGGCCAGCTTATTCGCCCCCAGTACCCGTTATGGGTTAGCTCTGGCCAAAATGATTCCTGCCTTACTCCACGTCAGCCGCTGGACCTTAACCGCTCAACTTCACTTTAAGGATGCCTATAGCCAGACGGAACGGCGGGGTCGTTTTAACCTGGACGATCAGTGTGGACTGGTTAGCCATTATCCCCCCGGCAAAACCTACGATAGTTTTCTGGAAGAGGGATTTGGCGATCGCTGGCAGAAAACCAAAACTGAATGGAAACTAGAGCGGGAAGTGGATCTGATCCCTTTACCCGGCAGTGTGATGATTCCCGATTTTCGCCTTGTTCACCCGGATGGGCGCAGCTATTTGCTAGAAATTGTGGGTTACTGGCGACCAGAGTACCTACGTAAAAAGTTTTATCAGGTGCGTCAGGCTAACCGTTCAGATTTAATTCTGGCGATCAGCGATCGACTTAACCTGGAAAAAGCGGGGGTGAACTTCACCGATCTGCCCGTGCCGATCGTCTGGTTTAAAGATCAGTTAACCCCTAAAGCGGTGCTGGCAGTGCTAGGGAATACCTAGAGAGTTAAGCGGCAACAAAGGGAATTTTCCTGCAATCATAGGACCACAGTGGCGTGCCTAACCTCATGCCATCCCCCTCCAATCTCCCAATCGCATTGTGCAAATGGCAAAAACCGATGGCGAAAATTAAAAAGGCTCTGGCTCCTCCCCCCCTGCCGACCCAATTGTTCTGGTTAATGTTGGTCGTTACCGCCGTCGTTTATGGGTTGCGCGGTTTTGGCATTGTGACGAACATCCCAGGCGGCATTCTTCTGGTTCTGGTGCTGCTGACGATCGCCACGGGCATTCTGGCGGCGCTGCTCAGTTCTTACCGCCGTTATTAGTGGATCAGGGAACAGGGCTGGCCAGCAGGGCTTGAATCTGCTCGATCGGTTGGTGCAGACCAAAGCGGTTGAGGCGGTAACTGAGGGGATGGGCAATCAGGCGAGCGGTGCTTTCAAATAAAACTTCTAACTCCACCAACCCATTTTCCTTCAACGTCCGGCCCGTAGACACCAGATCCACGATCGCCTCTGACATGCCTGTGAGGGGTCCCAATTCCACCGAACCATAGAGGGGAACCACTTCAACGGGTAAGTCCATTTGTTCAAAATAGACCCTCGCACAATGGACAAATTTGGAAGCCACCCGGCTGTGGGGCGGTAAATCCAGGGAACAGCGGTAGGGACTGGCCTGTTTTACAGCAACAGAGAGGCGACAGCGGCCATACTGGAGATCAAGGAGATGGGCAACCTGGGGGTTCTTTTCCCGCAGCACATCGTAGCCCACAATCCCCAACTGGGCCTGACCGTACTCCACATAAACCGGGACATCTTGCGTACGCACTAACAGGGCCTGAGCATTTCCCGTTGGCGCTACAATTTGGAGTTGACGATTGGCCGAGTCCAGAAAGCCACTGAAATCTAACCCGATCGCCTGAAAGAGCCGAATACTCTCCTTCAGCAGGGCACCTTTAGGTAAAGCAACCGTAAGCATTTTTGCTGTCCATCCTGAAATGCAGATTCTCAATCCCTCCCGATCTTACCGAGTGAAGCTGCCTTTCTCTGCGCTCCTGGCCCAATTGCTAAAATGACAGGGGAGAAGGAAATAATTCATCCCGATCAAGTTGGAGGAAAACGGTTTTGAGCAGAGTGGCAAAAATGGCCCTGGCTGTGTTGCTGGTGTGGATGGTGTTTACAACTCCAGTCTGGGCGGCAACGGGGGGAGAAGGAGCACAACTGTTTGACCTGCATTGTGCTGGTTGCCATCTCAATGGGGGGAACATTGTCCGTCGGGGTAAGACCCTCAAATTGCCTGCTCTCCAGCGCAATGGCTACGATACGGTGGAGGCCATTACAGCGATCGTCAGCAATGGTAAAGGCAATATGTCGGCTTACAAAGAGCGGTTAAACCCTGACCAGATTGCGATCGTCGCCGATTATGTCCTGCAGCAAGCGACTCAAAATTGGCATTAATTTCTATACTTCTTTGGAATCCTATATTTCTTTAGAATTCTATACCTCATTGGGCTGTCACCCCACTCTTCTCAGGTAACCCACGATAGAGCGAATACCCTGACCATAGTCAGAACTTCTTTCTGGTAGCAAAACTGCTGTTAATTCCTCAAGCTAGAGGTTACTTATCCCCTGCTTTTCTAGACTTCACTTAAGGACTAGCGGGGGCAGGTATCAAATGAATATCATCACGCAAAGGGTTGGTACCCAAACAACAGGAAGAAAGGCTACTAAAGATACAAAAACCACTAAAGGTACAAGAACTAAATTGGCAAATAAAGTTCTGGCCTTTGCCCTGGCAGGAACTTTAGGAATGATGGTGCAAACCCCGTGGGCATGGGGACAGCAATCTCTGTCATCTCCCCCGTTTGAATCCCAATTACCGGTGGGTTGGGGACCGGAAATTCCTCGAGTCCAATCCTCACCTGTTTGGGGACAACCCCTACAGCCCCTAGTGGGACAGGATAGTGTTCTCTGTAATAGTGCTCAAGCTCTGCAGGGGTATGCGATGGGACATTGCCGTCCTCCGGTGATTCAAATTTCCACCACTGATTTGACCCTCAGCCCAACGGATCGGGCCTTTTTTGGTCAGGTTTCCGATCGGCGTTTGGCGGCTGAAGTGGCCCAGTTGAGAACTGATCAATCAGCTTACTTTGCCCAGTGGACCGCAGACCAGCCCGTGGCTATTAATCCCCCAGGTTGGCGGGGGCGAGTTGCGGCCTTTCCTGCCCGGATTGACTGTTCTGTCGCCGATGGCAGGGCCTTACTCCTGTGTAGCCAGTAGGCAGGAAGATTTTTAGACAATTTGAGCCAGTCTGGCTTCAAACCATGAGGCTAAATTCATGGTTACGAAATAGGTCACTGACTCGTTCTGGCAGGAGGGGAGGAGAAAGCAAAAATCCCTGTACCTGATCGCAGCCAAAATGGCGTAATTTTTCCAGTTGTTCCCGAGTTTCTACTCCCTCGGCAATTACATCCAGTCGTAGCTTATGGGCCAGGGAAACAATAGCTTCCACAATTTCTAAACCCTCGCCCTGCACTCCCATTTCACTGACAAAAGAGCGATCGATTTTGAGGGTCTGAACGGGGAAACGGTGTAAATAACTGAGAGAAGAATAACCTGTACCAAAATCATCAATACTGAGGTGAATGCCAGCATCACTGAGGCGTTTTAGCTTAGCTTTTGTGACCTCTCCATAACTCATCAGCACCGTTTCAGTAATTTCCAGTTTCAAATGTTGGGGCTTTAAGCCCGTCTGGTCTAAAATTTGCCAGATTTGTTCCAGCACATCCGTTTGAAAGAATTGCTTACCCGAAAAATTTACACTGATCACCAGATCCTGAGAGCAGGGGAATTGTTGTTGCCAGGTTTGCATCTGAGTACAAGCCTGATGTAAAATCCACCAGCCCAATTTGACAATTAATTCGCTTTCTTCAGCAATGGGAATGAAGACACCAGGAGAAATTAATCCTTCCGTCGGATGTTGCCAGCGCACCAGAGCTTCAAACCCGGCTAGTTGCTCCCGTTGCAGGTCAAAGATGGGCTGGTAAGCTAGCCTCAGTTCCCCCCGTTCGATCGCGCGATGCAGGTCCGTCTCTAAGCGCAACCGTTCCTTGGCTCCCGTATGCACCTGAGCATCAAAAACTTCATACCCCGCTTTGCCATTTGCTTTTGCTCGGTAGAGGGCAATATCCGCATTTTTCAAAAAGGTGTCGGCCTGGCGATCGCCCGTTGTACTGAGGACAATTCCAATACTGGTACTGATAAAAATTTCGTTACCACTCAGGGTAAAGGAGCGTTGTAAGTCTTTACAAATTTGCCCCGCCAGTCGTGTTGCTGTCGTTACATCCTGAATGTTATCGATTAAAATTACAAATTCATCGCCCCCAAACCGCCCAATCGCATAATTGGCAGCATCGATGCTGGACAGGCAATGGAGCAACCGTTGGGTCACTTCAATTAACAATTGATCCCCCAGGATATGCCCCAAACTATCATTCACCAGTTTGAAGTAATCCAGATCCAGTAACAGAACGGCTAATAAGCTCTTTCCCGCAGGTTGATGCAGGAGTTGCCAATCGTGGCGGGCAAAGGCTTCCTCTAGTCTGACCCGAAAGGCATCCCGATTCAATAAGCCGGTTAAGCTATCGTGACGGGCATGGTGTTCCAATTGTTGAAAGGATACCCGTAACTGATTGGCCATGCGATTGAAGGCCCTGGCCAGGGAGGCTAATTCCTGGGAATGGGGCTCCGGTACGGACTGAGACCAATCTCCCTGGGAAAGGGCATTCGCGGCTTTAATAGTGTTGAGGATGGGGCGGACAAGCCAGCGGGAGGTCCAGGTACTCAGGGCGATCGCTGCCAGAAGTGCCACCAGACACAGCATAATTGTTAACTGGGTATTTTCATGGCTAGTCGGGACGAAATCTGTTTCCGGTACAACTACGACAATAAGAAAATTTAACCCCCATTCTCGATAGGGGAAAACCTGCAGAAAATATCGTTCTCCTTGCTGATCAAACTGCAGTTGTTGGGACGTTTGAATCTGGCTGAATTCGCCCAAATGGGTACTGAGGTACTGGGCCGCTGTTTGGATCAAAGGGTTGGAGCTGGCGATCGCCTCCAGACGCTGAAGCTTACCCTTGCTTGTATTGTACGGGACTTCTGGAGCCGAACTGGCGACAAGCAGACCATTCGGTTCAACAATAAAAGCTTCCCCCGTCTTGCCAATACTTAAAGTATTGAGAAACTGGCTGATCTGTTGCAGTTCCAGATCTGCGGTCAAAACCCCCCGCAACTCACCCTTAGCGGTGCGAACTGGATAGGCAACCCCAATCCCCAAACTGGGATGGCTAAAGTATTCATAGATTGGATACCAGACTGGCCGCTGTGAGTCTGCGCCGGATTGATACCAGGGACGTAAGCGAGCATCAAAGCGGGGAACGGTGCCTAAGACCTTGTTCAGTTTCCCCTGTCTGTCTGTTGCGTAGGTGGTTAAGGCATGGTTGGTGGATGGGTTAGACAAAACCACCCGCAGGGACCCATCTTGAAGTGAGCGGCTTGCCCCAATATAGTGCCCCTGACTATTGCCGTAGGAAAGATAAGTCATGTAAGGAAAGAAGTGGATCTGCTCCCAGAAGTAGCGCTGCATCGCCGCCGTATCGTTGGGATTCAATAGACCCTGGCGGATGGCCACTTCATTGAGTTGCACCAACTCGTAGGGCTTATCAAAGAAACTATCCAGGCTAGTCTTAATCCGGTTAGCTGTTTTCCGCCGCAGTTCCCCAGCCACCTCATCAATTGCTTGTTGGCTATTCCAGAGAGAAAACCAGCCAATTAAACCCACAGCTACGCCGATTTGGAGGATGAAGGGAATAACCAAGACTACCCGCAGGGGCACTTTGAGGGGTTGGCTGCGGTTCTGAGTCGGCTTAGTCATGGAGTTTAAGTGGGGATTAAAAGAATCACACCTGGATTCTTCTCATGATTTACCCCAAAGTATATATGCTTTTATTTAAATTTAGTGTTCTCAGGAAGCCGCTGCTGAGTAAATGGCCTGCTTAGCTGATTATTTCTGACAATTTTAACTAATCTTTCTGTTTGAAAGGTGTTGAGAGCCAATCCAACCGAGTCAAGCCTGGCGAAATCAAATTAATAACTGCAGGACAGGGGCGATGCTTTTGCAAAACCCTATGTGTACAGGCCGGTCTTCTCCGAGTCTAAGGGAAGACTAAGACTGAAGAGTTTCCCATCTCCACCTGTCCCCAGGGAAATCTGCTCTCAGTTAACGCTGCCCAGCCTGGATTTGGTCAAAAATTGCTCCATCATCAAAGAATTTCTTTTGAACCGCATCCCATCCGCCAAACTCTTGGACGGTGTAGAGACGCTTAACTGGGGCAAACCGTGAAGCAGTTTCTTGTCTCACCTTGGGATTAACAGGGCGGAAACCGACACTGGCAAAGTCCCGCTGGGCCTGTTCAGAATATAGAAATCTCACAAAAGCTTCTGCGACTTTTCGAGTTCCCCGTTTATCAACAACCGAATCGACGACCGTAACGGGATTGTCGATCGAAATGTTGAGCTGAGGCACCACATAGGTCGATTTTTCGCCCTGCTGACCCGCTAGAATCACCTCGTTCTCGTAGTTCAGCAACACATCCCCTTGATTTTTATTGAAGAAAATGTCACTGGCTTCACGGGCATCTTTCGTTAACACTGGGGCATTGCGATACACCTGGCCAACAAAGGTACGGGCCTGACTCTCATTTCCGCCCGCTTCCGTCACTGAACCCCAGAGACCAAGAAAGTTCCAGCGCGCTACGCCTGAGGTTTTGGGATTGGCGGTAATCACACGGATGCCCGGTTTAGCCAGGTCTGACCAGGTTTTGATTCCCTTCGGATTGCCGGGGCGGGTGACCAGGGCAACGACAGAGCGGGTAACAATGCCACTATTAGGGGTCCGTTTTTCCCAGCCCGGTTTAATCAGTCCAGCCCTCTCAATTCTTTTTGTATCCAGGGCCAGAGCCAGGGCGACCACATCTGCCTGTAAGCCATCAATCACAGCCCGCGTTTGAGAGCCGGAACCACCATAACTGGTGCGGATATTCACATCCTGGCCCTCTCTTTGCTTCCACTGTTGCTTAAAGCGCGGAATAATCTTGTCGTAAGCTGCTCTAGTAACGGCAAAAGAAACCAGGGTGATTTCCACTGGGGGCTTCTGGGCCAGAGTGGCTCCAATCGGACTGGCAGGGCCTGGGTTAGCCAGGAGTCCAACGGTATGACCGACAAAAACAGCCCCTAACCCAGCGGCAAGGCCGAGGGTAATCCGACGGTTGAGTTTGGGGGACGGACGCAGGGCAGGGTTGGAGATAGAAGGTTGAGAATGGGACGAGGGGGATTGAGAGGAAGGATAGTTCATAGCGGCAACTGAAACTACGGTAATGCGACCGGGATACTGTACTTAACTTGGTTCACTCAAAAGGATGTCACAGCTAGGGCGGATTGCACAAGTTTGATCAGACCAAAATCTACGGTTTATACGAAGAGTTTTGGGATTAATTTTGGCTCTAAGGCTTGAGTAGGATGAATTTGGGGGTTCTAACCCCGCCAGGGAATTGTTAGGGTTTCCTGACATTTCAGTGAATTAAATTAAAAAACGTGAGCGGAAGACAGGGGTAATGAATATTTCTGGAGAGGAGCTATGGCAGTGGCGGAGGTGGGCGATCGCGGCTATTCCTTCCTGGTTAGAACCCCGGCAGGCCCAGATCGAACTGGACTGGCTGTTACAAGCTGTTGCTGAGCTGGATACGCTGAGTCTGAGGCTGGCAAGTTATCGAGGGTTGGCCCAGATTCCGCTCAAGCTGTCTTTAAGGGAATTAACGGACCTCTGGCACCGCCGCTGGCAGGATCGCATTCCCATGCAGTATTTGGTGGGGGAAGTGCCCTGGCGTAACTTGAAGCTCCACGTCTCCCCAGCCGTCCTCATTCCCCGTCCAGAAACAGAAGAATTAATTGATCTGGCGATCGAGACCGTCAACCATCACCCTGAGTTATCTCCACCCCCTCCCTCTTCCCCCCATTGGGCAGATTTGGGCACGGGATCGGGGGCGATCGCCCTGGGACTGGCTTATAGTTTTCCCACTGCTAAAATTCATGCCGTCGATCGCAGTGCAGCGGCGTTGGAGATAGCTGGCCGGAATCGCGATCGTCAGGACTGGGGTAAGGATAGTGGAGCGGGAACACTGCAGGAACGGCTGCAATTTTATCAGGGAGACTGGCTGGAACCCCTGGCCAAATTGAAAGGACATCTGACCGGCATTGTCTCTAATCCACCCTACATTCCCACCGAATTGTTAGACGAGTTAGAACGGGAAGTGGTAGAACATGAACCCAGCCTGGCCTTAGATGGGGGAGCAGATGGCTTAACTGCGATCCGAGAAATTATTGAGACAGCGGCGGACTATCTGCAACCGGGAGGAGTATTGTTGCTGGAGATGATGAGTGGTCAGGATCAGCAAGTGCGGCAATTACTGGAGCAAACAGGCGGATATACAGACATTCAAATTCATTGCGATCTATCCGGTATACCTCGCTTTGCCCAAGCTTTTAAAAAAGCATCCTAATATCGGAAAAGTGCCATGTTTATCTACGAGAAATAAACTCTCCTCTGGTCTACGAAACCTGCTTTGAACTAGCTAAAACCCGGCATGAATTTACTGTGATTCGGTTGTGGGAATGTTCAGCCAGAAATTTTCTCGCTGCCCCTGGCTTATTACCCTTTGCAGTCTTAGCTCAGAGTAACCCGATCGAAACCCTTGAACAGGTTGCCGAACAATTGGCAAAGTTCTTAAACCGCCGGGAGCATAGTAACCTCCATGTGATTTGGGATGCTGAGACAATCCTGCTAGATATCGTGTTAGATCTAGACAAGCATCCACACAGACGATCAGGGCAATTGTCGTTATGGGCTTTAGTGAGGAATTTGAACTGCTCCTGCGGGCCAGGTATCCGCTGATCTATATTCCTACCAGGGAGGAAGAGCGGGTAGAAACGGCGATCGCCCACTGTGCCAGAAATCAAGGGGGACGGGCGGTGCTGATCTGGGATTTTGTTGAGGGCTATCAGGGCAATCCCAATGATGCCGGTTTTGGCAAACGCAATCCCCTCCAGGCTTTAGAACTGGTGGAAAAGTTGTCTCCCACTTCTCCTGCTGTCTTTATCCTGCGCGATTTTCATCGGTTTCTCGAAGATGTGGCCATTTCGCGTAAACTGCGGAACCTGGCCCGGCTGTTAAAGTCGCAACCCAAAAATGTTGTTCTCCTGGCCCCCCAACTGACTATCCCTGAAGATTTGAGTGAAGTGCTGACGGTGCTGGAATTCCCGCTGCCCACGCCGATCGAAATCCGCATTGAAATTGAACGACTCGTTTCTACCCTGGGTAAACCGCTGCAGCCCAAAGACCTGGATGATTTAGTCCGCTCCTGCCAGGGCCTATCGATGGAACGGATTCGGCGGGTCCTCGGACGGGCGATCGCCACCCACGCTGAACTGCGCCTCCAGGATGTGGATTTAGTGTTAGAAGAAAAACAGCAAACCATTCGCCAAACCCAAATTCTGGACTTTTACCCTGCCAAAGAGGAAATCTCTGATATCGGTGGGCTGGATAACCTGAAAGATTGGCTATTGAGAAGGGGTGGTGCTTTTAGCGATCGGGCCCGCCAGTATGGTCTGCCCCATCCCAGAGGGTTACTCTTAGTTGGGATGCAAGGAACGGGTAAATCTTTAACGGCAAAGGCGATCGCCCATCACTGGCATTTACCCCTGTTGCGCCTGGATGTGGGCCGACTGTTTGCTGGACTGGTGGGGGAATCAGAATCCCGAACACGGCAGATGATCCAGTTGGCTGAAGCTCTTGCCCCCTGTGTGCTGTGGATTGATGAAATTGATAAGGCTTTTGCCGGTCTGGATGGGCGGGGGGATGCCGGAACCAGTAGCCGGGTGTTTGGCACATTCATTACCTGGTTAGCTGAAAAAACATCTCCCGTCTTTGTGGTGGCAACAGCGAATAATATTCAATCCCTCCCCCCTGAAATGTTGCGGAAAGGGCGGTTTGATGAAATTTTCTTTGTCGGCTTACCCAGTAAGGAAGAACGGCAAGCCATTTTTGCAGTCCATCTGGGTCGGCTCCGTCCCCACAACCTGAACAGCTATGACGTAGAACGTCTCGCCTACGAAACTCCAGATTTTTCCGGTGCCGAGATTGAGCAGTCCATTATCGAAGCCATGCACCTGGGATTCAGTCAGAACCGTGATTTTACTACGGATGATATTCTGGAGTCAGCCAGCCAACTCATTCCCCTGGCCCGCACTGCCCAGGAACAGGTTCAATTTCTCCAGGATTGGGCTGCTTCCGGTCGGGCCCGCTCTGCCTCTCGTCCCACTGCCTTGAGCTTAAGGATGCAACAGCAATTCCAACAGCCTGATTAATTGCCCAGTTTTGCCCTATGAATCTTGCCCGTGTCTTTCAGTTTTTGCTCGGTTCCACCCTGGGTTTAGGAATCCTTGCCCTCGCTGTGCTGGGGGGAGGCTACCTGTTGGTGCAACAACTCTCAGCACCACCCCCCAAACCGATCTTTGATAATGAGGGCACAGTGGGCAAAACAACCCCATCCCCTACTCCAACGGCTAGTCCATCTCCCCAGGTAACTCCAGAACCCTCTCCCAGCCCAGAGGGTAAATTGGCCACTGTGGAGTATGGGGAGGGCTTGAGTGTGCGAGATAATCCCAGTGCGGATGCAGCCCGGATTGGTGGTGTTGAATACCAGGAAGAGGTACGGCTGTTAGAAGAGAGTGCAGATCAGCAATGGCAACGGATTCGTTCTGAATCCACTGGGGTGGAAGGCTGGGTGAAGGCAGGTAACCTGAAACTGGGGGAATAGGCAGAGACGATGGCTGAACTGGTGCCAGTTCCGTAGTTTTAGTTAAATTGCTCTGTTGGATCAGCACTCTGCGGTATTCTTCCAGAAGGAGACACGCTAGGAACAGAATTATGTTTGACACTGCCATTGCTGCCATTACTGCCCGTGAAATTCTTGACTCCCGTGGCCGGCCAACTGTGGAAGCAGAAGTAGAGTTGGAGTGCGGGGCGATCGGACTGGCTCAGGTTCCCAGTGGGGCCTCGACTGGCAGTTTTGAAGCCCATGAGTTGCGGGATGGGGATGCTCAGCGCTATGGCGGTAAAGGGGTTTTGAAAGCGGTACAGAATATTGAGGAACAGATTAAACCCCATCTTCTCGGTAGTGATGCCCTCAAGCAGGAGTTGATCGATCGCAAAATGATCGGTCTGGATGGGTCTGCCAATAAGGCCAGTCTGGGCGCGAATGCCATTCTGGCAGTTTCCCTGGCTACGGCTAAAGCGGGGGCAGAAGCTCTGGGTTTACCCCTCTATCGTTACCTGGGTGGCCCGCTGGCGAACCTGTTACCCGTACCCCTGATGAACGTGATTAATGGGGGAGCCCACGCCGATAACAATGTGGACTTTCAGGAATTTATGATTGTCCCCCACGGTGCCAGTTCATTTCGAGAAGCTTTACGCTGGGGGGCAGAAGTGTTTGCAGCCCTCAGTAAGGTTTTGCACGACAAGGGCTTGCTCACGGGCGTGGGGGATGAAGGTGGCTTTGCTCCTAACTTGCCCTCCAACCAGGCGGCGTTAGATCTGCTCATGACCGCGATCGCCAAAGCGGGCTTCAAACCGGGAGAAGAAATTTCCTTGGCTCTGGATGTGGCGGCGAGTGAATTCTATCAGGATGGTCAGTATAGCTATGATGGTGCTGCCCATTCCCCCAGTGAATTAATTGACTATTTGGCCGCCCTATCAGAGCAGTATCCGATCGTTTCGATTGAAGATGGGCTGCAGGAGGATGACTGGCAGCACTGGCAACAATTGACCAGCAAAATTGGCCATCGCGTCCAACTGGTGGGGGATGACCTGTTTGTCACCAATCCAATCCGGCTGGACAAAGGCATTAAGGAGCGGGCGGGCAATGCCATTTTGATCAAACTGAATCAGATTGGCTCTTTGACGGAAACCCTGCAAACGATCGATCTGGCCACCCGTAATCGCTATCGTTCGATCATCAGTCACCGCTCTGGCGAAACCGAAGATACAACGATCGCCGACCTGGCCGTTGCAACGCGAGCCGGACAGATTAAGACGGGTTCCCTCTGCCGCAGTGAACGGGTTGCTAAGTACAATCGGCTGCTGCGGATTGAGGATGAACTGGGTGCTCAGGCGATCTATGCTGGAACGATCGGCATGGGACCGGGTTAGTTTTTTGCAGTTCAGCTTTTGACCAAAATACGACCGCGTAAACAGTTTGGGCAGCACTGGCTCCGCAGCGATCGGGCTTTGCAACGCATTCTTGCCGCCGCAGACTTGAGCGTTGAGGATACGGTGCTGGAGATTGGTCCGGGCAGGGGGGTATTAACGCGATCGCTGCTGGATCGGGTGAAGTCATTACTGGCGATCGAAATCGATCGGGATCTTTACAGCTTTTTGCAGTCTGAATTTTCTGGAAAAAATAATCTGCGATTGGTGCAGGGCGATTTTCTGGGACTGGAGTTGGAAAAGCTGCTAACCGAGGAGGCTGGAATCCCCCCGAACAAAGTGGTGGCCAACATTCCTTACAATATCACCGGGCCGATTTTAGAAAAGCTGCTGGGAACGATCGCCCAACCCAACCCCAAGCCGTTTGAATTAATTGTTTTATTGGTCCAGAAGGAAGTGGCCGATCGGCTGGCGGCTCAGCCCAATTCCTCTGCCTATGGCGGTTTATCTGTACGGGTGCAATACCTGGCCCAGTGTGAACTGATCTGTACCGTACCGGCTGGGGCTTTTTATCCGCCGCCCAAAGTTGACTCTGCAGTGATTCGGCTACGGCCCTACCATCCTCCCACCGGGGCCACCCATCCTGCCTTTCTAGATCAACTGGTGAGAATGGGGTTTGCCACCCGACGGAAAATGCTGAGAAATAATCTTAAGTCTGTGGTGGAGCGCGATCGGTTGAGTGAATTGCTGCAACAACTTGACCTTAACCCCCAGGCCAGAGCCGAAGATTTAAGCTTGAGCCAATGGATCAACCTGAGCAATTTGCTAGAAGCTGAGCGTTCCCCTGAACAGCTTGATAGACTGGGTTATTAGCTTGGTATGGATAACTTGTTTATCAAGCAGAAGGCTTACCTTTACCTCAGCCTCAGATCCTAGAGCCTGTATGAGTCACCCCGTTGGATCTTTGCTCCCATGATTGTTGCTTCCCAACCAGAAATTTTCTATCCCAGTTCTGATGGTGAACCCTTGGCAGAAACTTCCCTACATATTGATGCCATTATTGCGATCGTCACGGCACTGCGGCTTTACCTGCAAGAGACTTCCTTTCAAGCCCAACCGGCGATCGTGTTGACCAATCAATTTCTCTACTATGCCCAGGGTTGGCCAAGGTTACGGGTTGCCCCCGATGTGATGGTGATCTTTGGAGTTGATCCCGGTCCCAGAGATAACTTTAAGATCTGGCAAGAAGGGCAGGTGCCAGCGATCGTGTTTGAAGTGACATCAGCCGCAACGCAGGATCAGGATCAGGGATTTAAAAAAGGTTTATACCAACAGTTAGGGGTACAAGAATACTGGCTATTTGACCCTAAAGGTGAATGGATTAAAGAAAAGCTCAGGGGTTATCGGTTAGAGAATGAAGGCTATCTCGCCATCTCGGATAGTTGCAGTCTGGTGCTCCAACTTCGGCTGAATGTGGAAGAGCAACTTTTAAGTTTTTATCGGCTGGATACGAATGAAAAGCTACCAATTTTGGAGGATATGGCTGTAGCTTTACGGCAGGCTTTAGCTCAAGTTGAGACAGAACGGCAGCGGGCCGATCGCCTGGCTGAAAAATTACGGGAACTGGGCTTAAATCCAGAGCAGCTATAGAGGATGGCTATATTTTCATGAGTACACCGCAATTAGAATCTGAATCTTTCGGACAAAAGCTACAGGAAAGCCTGCGGGCTATTCTCTTCAGTGATACAACGGCCTATATTCTCAAGCGTCTGGCCCAGGCCATTCTGACCCTATTCCTGGCATCTGCCCTCAGTTTTGCCATTATCCAGCTTGCCCCTGGTGATTATCTGGATAGCCTACGAGCCAATCCCAAGATTTCCCCCGAACGGGTTGAAGAACTGCGCCAACAATTTGGTTTAGATAAGCCTGCGATCGAACAGTACGGACTATGGTTATGGCAAATCCTCAGCCGAGGTAATTTTGGCACCAGTTTTATCTATCAACGATCGGTGGCTTCCCTGCTATGGGAAAGGGTTCCAGCTACCCTGCTGCTGGCGATCGCTTCGATTATTGTCACCTGGGGCATTGCCATTCCCTTGGGAATTGTGGCAGCGGTGAACCAGAACCGCCGGGTGGATCAAATCCTGCAGGTGCTCAGTTATCTCGGCCAGGGTTTTCCTAGCTTTATTACCGCCCTATTACTGCTGATTCTGGCTCAGAATTCTGCCCTTTTTCCGGTGGGGAATATGACCAGTATTGATCACGCCGATCTCACCCCCCTGGGTAAAATTCTCGATATTGGCTGGCACATGATCCTGCCCACCCTGGCGTTGAGTATTACCAGTTTTGCCGGTCTGCAGCGGATTATGCGAGGAAATCTGCTGGATGTGCTGCGTCAGAATTATATCCAGACTGCCCGCGCTAAAGGCTTACCCGAAAACCGGGTGATCTATGTCCATGCCCTCCGCAATGCCCTTAACCCCCTGGTGACGTTACTGGGATTTGAGTTTGCCAGTCTCCTCAGTGGGGCCTTTATTGCTGAATATTTCTTTAACTGGCCGGGCCTGGGACGTTTAATTTTGCAGGCGGTCACCGCCCAGGATCTCTATCTGGTGATGGCCAGCTTGATGATGGGAGCGGTGATGTTGATTTTGGGTAATCTGCTAGCGGACTTACTCTTAAAAGTTGTCGATCCACGGATTAAATTAACGGCAATGGATTAGCAATGTTGGATAAACGGGGGATAGGCAAGTGACTCAAATTTATTACATACTGCGATCGCGGCGGGATGGCAATTATCTGATCGCTCATCCTCAACCCCAGAAAGGTTATTTATTAATATTTACAGAGTACGCTGATGCCCTCAGTTATCTCAACACCCATAGCCCCGCAGAGCGTGAGCAATTTAGCGTAGAATCCCTTCCCCCCCCACAGGTGAGTAGCCTTTTAAAGCGGTGGCAATTGCAGGGAATTGCGCTGGTCAATGATCCACTCATCCCTAGAGTTGAATTTCTTAGCCCTGGTTCCTAGCTTAAACCTGCTGTACCTCAATGTTTTGATTGACTTCGTTTAATCCGGAATTATTGATGCGGAACTATAAATTTACTCCAGCTTCAAAGAGTTAAATTTTTGGCTAACGGATATATGGCGATCGTCAAAGCGTTTGGATTTAAGCCCAGAGATAGGGTGGGAGGCACAGCGGATCTATCTAAGCTGAAGGGGAGTTCGGCCACGACCAGTAGACTGCAAAGCAAAGGTTTCGGGGGACAGTTGAGATGGCGCAACAACAAAAACCTGGGCGACCAAGCGATCGAAAGCCCGACGAGTGGCAGCGTGATTTGAATCCTGATCCGATGGCTGGGCAAAATTACGGTGTTCAGGATATTAATCCAGACAAAGTCGGCCCGAATGCTAATGCGATTAAACAGCTCCATCGTCGTCTGGTCGGCTATACGGACGATGAACTGAAACAAATCCCAGTCGTGCCCGACGGTAGCCGTTTGAAACAGGGCGCAACCTACATTGACCTGATGGATCCACAGTGCCAGGAATTTACAGCTATGGGCGATAGGGTCGCTGGCCCCAACACCTGGTACGTGCCCAAAAGTGAAGTCAGTTATCAACTATGGAACCGGCTGCTTGGGGTAGAGAATCCAGAACAAACGGGTGAGGGTAATCAATAACATCCAAGCTTGAATAAAAGGAGGACTATACACCATGACCCAAACACAAGAATTACAACCCCCTCAACAGCAAACGCCCCCTGGGCTGGAATCGGAAATGACACCAAAGCCAAAATCCCAGGCTTCTAACTATCGAGGCAGTGGCAAACTGGAGGGAAAAGTTGCCCTGATCACAGGCGGAGATAGTGGCATTGGACGGGCTGTGGCGGTTCTCTATGCTAGAGAAGGGGCTGACCTGGCGATCGTCTATAAAGAAGAAAAAGAGGATGCGGGCCAAACTCTGCAAATGATCGAGGCGGAGGGCAAACGGTGTCTAACCCTTCAGGGCGATATTGGCGATGAATCCTTCTGCCAGCAGGCGGTACAGCAAACGGTGCATGAATTCGGCCATCTGGATATTCTGATCAATAATGCTGCAGAACAACATCCCCAGCCCAGTATTGAACAAATTAGTGCCGAGCAATTAGAACGGACCTTTCGCACCAATATCTTTGGGATGTTTTTTATGACGAAGGCGGCGTTACCCCAATTAAAAGAGGGCAGTGCCATTATCAACACCACTTCTGTCACCGCTTATCAGGGCAGTTCTCAATTGCTGGACTATTCTGCTACAAAAGGGGCGATCGTTGCCTTTACCCGTTCTCTATCCCAATCGTTACTGGATAGAGGGATTCGGGTCAATGGTGTTGCTCCCGGCCCGATCTGGACACCTTTAATTCCCTCCACCTTTCCAGAAGATAAGGTCAAGAGTTTTGGGGCTCAGGTGCCGATGCAACGGGCCGGACAGCCGGAAGAAGTAGCCCCCTGCTATGTCTTTCTAGCTTCTAGTGACTCGTCCTACATGGCTGGGCAAATTCTGCACCCCAACGGGGGAGAGGTCGTTGGGAGTTGAGCGTTTCAATCCATGGGCAAATCGAGGCGGAGCTGCAACCTCATGGGGCATTACCTTAAGGGATGATGCGGGGGGAGGAGTTTTATTCACTAGTACAGGGAAAGGGTAAACGGCTAGAGTGATCAGTGGGGCTGATGGCCTGAGTTAACCCTTTCCCCAAACTTTTTACCTGAACCCAGGCACTGACAGCTACCTGTGAAGCACAACCATAGAGCGCTCATCTACACAGACTGAACCGCTAAGTGCTGCCCACTGAATCCTGGCAGTATGGGCACCTGGTTGTAGCCTTCTAGAGATGAAGTTAAAACCATTAGTCGCATAGCTGGAAAGCTCATGCACTGAAAATGGAGAAGTGTCATCTCCTGGACCGGGTTGAACAATGTTGTCAATCACAAGGCGCAGCAATGCCCTTCCTTTAGTAGCCCATTCCCCCTGAAACATCACAATCACCGGACTGCTTTCGGTTTTGTTAAAGTTAACGACCATACCCGGCATATTCACATAACTGGTAGAAGAGGTACAGATGTCCTCGGTCGCATCGATCGCTGTAAACCTGGTAATCCCACCGGAGGTTTGGACACCTGGGTTTGGGCTACGGGGGGCACCTTTGGTCGGAGCAGTTGGATCTTTAGCGAAAGCGGGCATGGAGGTAACAGTGGCAGCCACGGCTAAGGATAGCAAAGTATAACCAATACATTGACTTCTCATTGGGAAAAAGCTCCTCGATTTAAGATGAATTGACGCGAAAGCTACCCCACGCCTATGCCAAAATACTTAACTCCTTCACGGCAAGAGTTGAAATAAGAAGTTATTTGGGAGGCAAGGTAAGGATTCGATTAAGCTGGCTTTTTGTCCTGGTTTGGAACAGAAACTTAGGTCGAAAAATGGATATAGCAACTCTAAATGGATTGAGAAAAAGAGAGTATGGGGTTCAGGATTTCCACCGCTTTACCCCATTTAGGTCTCAAAGAGGATTGCTACAGATTGAAACTACTGACCCTGGAAAGGCCGAGTTGAAATCAGATTTTTTGAGCAACATAAAAGTATATTAATCTGTTTCAAGTTTTTGAACTCTTCCTTGGGGATGATTTAGGCAGCACCAAAATATAACTTTAGGGGTATTTTTATCAGCAGATAAAAAGCCAAAGTTGGAGCACAGAGGTAGGCTTGGAATTTACATCTCCTGGTTTTTTTGGCCTCGTGTCTATTGCACAGAAAAGAGCTATAGGAGTATATTCTGGTGAGTCTTGGTCAAATACTTAAAAAAATTTCTCTTGTTTTTTGTTTGAGCCTGTTTTTGCTGGTTGCTAATACTAATCAAGCCAGGATTGAACTTCTTAACCCCGCTCATGGTGTGATTGCAGCTACTGGTTTAAGTAATCAGGTCAAGGGTTCTTTACAGCAGGCAGGGGGTAAAGTTCAGGAATCAGTGGGTAATTTGACTGGCGATCGGGAAACTCAAATTGAAGGCAAGGTGAAGCAAGCGGAAGGAGATATTCGCACGACACCCAGTGATCCGGGGGGCCATCCTACCGCAGATAATCCTGAAGCTGTAGTTGTGGGTAAAACGCAACAGGCGGAAAGTAATATTCGGCGTTTTCAGGCTAGAGATCCAGACAAGACTGATCTCAGGAATACCTTCCAATAAGGTCTTTTCAGAATTAAACTTTAAGCTTGAATTCAAGCTTGTGGGTAGTACCCAGTGGGTTTAACCCCAACGGTTTTACCGCCATGGATCATGCCCTGAATTTCTGGGCCAAAGAAGGTATAGGGAAATTGGGGTTCTGGGCGGCTGATGGCTTCCAGGCGATCGCTCAGTTCCGTCGGAATTTGAAACGCCAGAGCTTGTAAATTGTCTTCTAATTGAGCCAGTTTGGTTGCCCCCAAAATCACACTGCCAATACCCGGTCGGTTTGCCACCCAGTTAACTGCCACCTGAGCCATGCTGCGTCCCAATTCCCCGGCGACGGCTTCCAGCTCGGCAATAATTTTCCAATTCCGCTCCGAAATTTTTTGAAAGGCTGGATTAGCGGAATCTTTCATCATTGCCATCCGTCCCTCCCCAGTCATTCCCGCGGCTGCCGATCGATACTTGCCGCTGAGTAAGCCGCCGGTCAGTGGACTCCAGACCATCACCCCCATACCCAGTTCCAATCCCAGGGGAATAAACTCCCGCTCAATGTTCCGCTCCACCAGGGAATATTCAAGCTGTAGTGTGATCAGAGGTTCATAGCTGCGCCCCTCGGCCAGGGTTTGGCAGCGGCAGGCATACCAGGCGGGGGTATCGCTCAGACCGATATAACGCACCTTCCCTGATCGCACCAGATCATCCAGGGTTCGCATCACCTCTGCGGCGGGGGTAATCCGATCCCAGGCGTGGAGAATGTAAAGGTCAATGTAGTCCGTTCCCAATCGCTGTAGTGATCCTTCCACTGCTCTGAGGATATTCTTGCGCCCGTTGCCCCCCGCATTGGGGTTATCGGGTTGGGCATTGAAGGAAAACTTGGTCGCAATCACAACTCGATCGCGCAGGTTCCGTTCAGCAACAAATTGACCCAACCAGGACTCACTAGTGCCGTTGGTATATAAATCCGCTGTATCAATAAAATTGCCCCCGGCATCCACATAGGTGTTAAACAGTTGTCGGGCAGTTTCCTGATCGGCTCCCCAGCCCCATTCTGTGCCAAAGGTCATCGCTCCCAGGGCCAGGCGGCTCACCCGTAGACCTGAATGTCCTAAGGTGTAATAGGTATCGAGCGGCATCATGTTTTCCTCTCAGTTTTTTACACTTGTTGAAGAACTCCTCCAGGATATCGACAATTTAAGGGATTCTGTTAGTCATACTCACCCGGAACATTCAAACTCAAACAGAAATGATATTGGTCCATTACTAACCCATTAGTTATCGACAAACGGGGTATTCCAGTATTGGCAGTTTTCCTTATTAAAGGGCGATCGCCACTTGTAGATTAAAGCAGACTCTAGTTTCTGGCGGGGCTGGGTTGCATCAGGAGCTTCTGACCAGAAGGCAATCCCCAGAGCAGTTGGGAGTTGATAGTGATAATGGATCTGACGATAGCTCAACAGATAGTCCTTACAGTCATGCTTACCCTTCCAGCGACGGTTGGACTTGACCGTTTCCCCCACATACAGCAACAGCGGTAGCTCGTAGTCAATTACAAAGTAGAGAGCAGCCAGTCCGGGATCGTCAAACTTCCACCGCCAGAACTGAGTATTTTGCTGGGGTAGGGTAAAGGGATCAATGCTGTCCGGGTCAATCAAACCCTCCGACTCCCCAAACAGGGAAACTTGTTGTTGTCCCGTTGTCTGTTTGACCTGCTGTTGATAGGCAAATACCCGTTGCTTCCAGGTTTGCAAGACCTCCAGACTCATCCGGGCCGCCGTCTGCCTGGGGAGGGGAAGTTGTAAGGATTGTAATTCTGTTTCTGAAAATAGAGAGGGTTGCTCTGCCACCTCAAGACTCCAGACTGTTGATGCTTGGTAATGATGATCGATGGCCACTCCCACTCTCAGGTTGGAACCTGGTGGTGTAGCTATCCTTACCTGCTGGCCTTCTGAACTCCAAGGATCAGGCTTGGTGTTGCTGTTGATGCTCCGATCGGACGTTATGCCCATCAAAACCTTGTTGGTGCAACAGCGGCATAATCAGTAAACCTAACCCCAAACCAGCGATCGCACCGAAGGGAAACACGATCGCATTCTCATAACCCCACACGCCCCATTGCTGCAGGAAATATTCCAGGGGATAAAAAAGCATCAGCACAATAGACAGGAACCAACCGGGCAACCCGTACTGTGCTAACCAGAAAGCTCCTTTACCTTCTGTCCGATAACATAGCCAGCGGGTCAATAGCAGCGCCAGGACGGTGCCATAACAGCGCATACACACCGCCATCAGCCAGGGGGGGGACAGCATCAACCCCATCTCCGGCTGTGGACAAACTTTTTGACCCATAAAGTAAATAATGTCTGCAATGCCTGGCAGCAGGGGTAAAGAGCTGGCCGCCAGAAAGGGAGCCGCCACCGGCCCGGACACTAAACCTGCCAGTACGACATCGGCGATCAAACTACGCCAGGAAACATTGCGCCGGGAAGGGGAAGAGGTTAATCCGGTTTGCATAAATTCTACAATTGAATTTATTAAGAGACTCTGCACGGATCTTAATCTAGTTTGCTGTCCCGGTGCGACCTTTTCCTCCGCGCGGCTTGACAGTGGTGAAGTGATGGGGATCATAACTGCGTAGCCATACTATCACTGAGTCCACCGCCTTCCTTGGGGATAGTCAGAGTATCCGCTGAAATGGTGATGGCGTTCCTCAGGGCAAAAGGAGATTTTGATGTATAAACTGGCAACTTCACTTTTAACGATGGGACTGCTCTACGGGGGTGCCCCTGCCCTGGCTGAAGAACACTACATTGTCTTTGCATATTCGTCTAAAGCAGATTTTGGTTATTTCCTCAGTGGAACAGGTAGTCTGAGTGATCTGAGGATAGAGGCGGTGAATCGATGCAATCAGCGGACAGGGAAAAGCGACTGTGATGACATCGCTTATGGGACTGCATTTCTTGCTGTTGCTGAAGATGGCGAAACTATATGGGCAATGAATGGCCAGACGAAACAAGAAGCCTTTGAGCGGGCCATGACGATCTGCCGCAAAGAATCCTCTACGAATAAGTGTCGCATTCGAGATTGGGATAGTGCCTGGGGAGATAATGCTAACTGATCGGGGCAAATGGCTCAGGTTAGCTAAGATGATCTTCACGTAGTCCTAGCCTCTGAATTCCCATGCCCCCTTCCACTGACTGGGTTCCCCAACGGACTGGCGATGGTTCCTTCACCTTTTTCTCAGCAGAATTTGGTGAAACGTTCCACAGCCGGGAAGGAGCCAGGGCTGAAGCCTTCAGTAAATTTGCTCAGGCAACGAATTTGGTAGAGCTAGCTCAACAGGGGACTGTTAGACTGCTGGATGTTTGCTATGGACTGGGTTACAACACCGCTGCGGCCCTGGAGGTGATCTGGGCGGTCAACCCAACCTGTCAGGTGCGGCTTTATGGTTTGGAATTAGATCCCTCTGTTCCCCCTGCGGCGATCGCCCCTGCCCTGATCGAGAGCTGGCCTGCGATCGTCCAGACGGTCTTGCAGCAACTTGCCCTGCAGCATCAGTGCCACACCCCTACCCTGCAAGCTTCCCTATTGATCGGAGATGCCCGGCAGACCATTCAACAACTCCGTGCTGCTGGGTTTCAGGCTGATGGGATTTTTTTCGATCCCTTCTCTCCCCGCCAATGTCCCCAGCTGTGGAGCGTCGAATTTTTTCAGCAGGTGGCCGCCTGTTTAGCACCTGAGGGACGATTGGCCACCTATTCCCGTTCCGCTGCTGTGCGAAAGGCCATGCTAGAAGTTGGGTTAGCGATCGGCAGTATGCCGCTGGACAATACGGATCAGATCTTCCCCCATCAGTGGTCCCAGGGAACGATCGCCGCCTGGAGTGAGCAAAGCTTACCTCCCCTATCCAAACTGGAGCGGGAACATCTCCACACCCGAGCAGCAATTCCTTACCGTGATCCTTTACTGACCAACGATGCGGAAACCATTCGGCAACGGCAGCGGCAGGAACAGCAACAGTCAGGACTTGAATCGACTTCTAGCTGGCGACGACGCTGGGGAATTAAATAGAGATTCGTAAACTTAAAAAAAGCTAGATAACCCGACTACTGCAAGTTCTGGGCTGTACCCTTAGTATTCAAACTAAAGTGAACACACTGAGTGTTCCTCTCCCCTGCTCACCCAAGGTTTTTCCACCCCCACTCCATGCCCATTCCCTTACTGAGTGTCCCCTTTGCGTGGGTAGACCCAGGTCTCGCTGTTCTGGCTAAAAGCCTGATTAAACCCCTGGGGCACCATGAGTTGCTGCTGGTGCTGGTGCAGTTGGCCTTGCTGTTACTGGTGGCGCGGGGCTTGGGAGAGGTGCTGCGTCGGTTCAATCAACCCCCCGTGATTGGCGAACTGCTAGCGGGTGTTTTCCTGGGGCCATCTTTGTTTGGCTGGCTGTTTCCCCAGGCCCAAGCTTACATTTTTCCACCCAACCAGGTGCAGTCTGATTTACTGTCTGTGATCTCCTGGTTGGGGGTGCTATTTCTGCTGGTGGTGACCGGGCTGGAAACGGATTTGAATCTGATCGTGCGTAAGGGGAAAACAGCCTTACTAATTTCTTTAGGTGGAATTATCGTGCCCTTCACCACCGGGTTGGGACTGGGCTGGCTACTCCCAGATAGCTTTCTCGCCAATCCCTCTGCCCGGTTGGTCTTCAGTCTGTTTATTGCCACTGCGATGAGTATTTCGGCTATCCCCGTCATCGCTAAGGTGTTGATCGATATGAATTTAATTCGCCGGGATATTGGTCAGGTGATTCTTGCTGCCGGGATGACAGATGACACGATCGGCTGGATTCTTCTGTCTGTGGTGGCCGGTCTCGCAACCAGTGGCAGCTTTAGTTTGATCAATTTGTTGGGGGCGATCGCCGCTGCCTTGCTCTTTCTCGGTTTTGCCCTCAGCCTGGGACGGCCGGTGATGGACTGGATGCTGCGTTGGGTGGATGACCACATTGGTGGAGCAACGGCCAGTTTAACCGCTGTTCTGGTGCTGGCATTGGGAGCCGCAGCCCTCACCCACAGTTTGGGGTTGGAAGCCGCTCTGGGTGCATTTGTGACCGGAATTCTGGCTGGTCGATCGCCCCGCTTTAATCGTCAGGCCGGTTTAGCCCTGGAATTGACCACCGCTGGTTTTCTGGCTCCGATTTTCTTTGCTTCTGCAGGTTTAAAAGTTAATCTCCTTCAGGTGCTGAACCCAACCACCTTGCTGACTGGACTGGTGGTTTTGGCGATCGCCTGTCTGGGCAAGTTTACCGGAGCCTATGGGGGAGCAAGACTGGGGGGGCTGAGTCACTGGGAAGGGCTGGCCCTGGGAGCGGGCATGAATGCCAGAGGAGCAATGGAAATCATTGTGGCCACGATCGGGCTTTCCCTGGGGGTACTGAACCCGCAGATGTATTCAATCATCGTTATGGTGGCCATTGTCACTTCAGTGATGTCTCCCCCTCTGTTACGTTGGACTTTATCCCATGTGGCGATCGGCGAAGAAGAAGCCCAGCGGTTAGCAGCCGAAGCCTTCAGCAGTCAAAGTTTTGTCAAACGCTTACGACGCATCCTGATTCCTACCCGTGGGGGTACAAATGTGCAACTTGCCACCCAACTGGTCAGCCATCTGGCCCACCGCGTGGTGGTGGATATCACAGCGGTGTTTGTGCTGAGGGAGAAATCTTCTGCAACCCATACTAAAAATTTCCAAACTGATCTGGCGCTGAATGCCGTCGCTCAGGAGTTGCATTTGCCCGCAGGCAGGAGTCTTAAAACGAAAGTACTCTGGGGTCAGGATACCTCTAGCACCATTTTGCAGGAAGCTCAGAAAGGCTACGACCTGATCGTTTTGGGAGCAACGGAACCGCAACCGCCTCGGGGAATGCTGTTTAACTGGCTGGTGGATCGAATTATTCAGGAATCTCCCTGTGCCACCCTGGTTGTGAAGTCAAATTTGCCGCCAACCGAAAACCAGGATGAGTTTCTGGCGATGCAAAGGATTAGCCATATTCTGGTTCCCACCAGTGGGACAGAGTACAGTACCTACGCGGTTGAAATTGCCTCAACGATCGCCGCTCAAACTGGGGCCACCGTTACCCTGTTGCATGTGATCGATCAACCGCCGATGGAATATACAGTTTTTGAGGAAAACACCTACGATACTGTGATGGAAATTGCCCAAAAAATTGTCCATCAGCAGGCTCTCCTGGGGCGCAATCTGGGGGCAGAAATGAAAACCTGCGTTCTGGTTGGTAACCCGGAACAAAAAATTCTCAGTTTTGCTGAATCTGAAGCGGTGGATTTGCTCGTGATGGGAAGCAATATTCGCCAGATTAGCGGACGGGTATTCTTTGGCCATCGGGTGGATGCCATTTTGAATAAAGCCACCTGTCCGATCGCCCTCGTCAGCCCCGCCGGGCAGGGATAATATAGAAATACAAAGAACGATTAGCGAGGTGTGCAAGTGAATTTGGATAAAGATATCGTTACGGTCAGACCTGCAGAAACGGTCGATACGATTCAGCGATTACCCAATTATGTCGGTATTTCAGAGCAAACGGCTGGATCAACTGGGATTTCCATGAACATTGTGATTATTCCGCCTGCTGCAAAAGCCGAACCTCATTTTCATGATGGATTTGAAACAGCAATTTATCTGTTAAAGGGTAATGTACAAACCTTTTATGGTGAAAACCTATCTAAATCAGTAATTAATAAACAAGGGGATTTTATTTTTATTCCAGAGGGTGTCCCCCATCAACCTGTCAATCTCAGTAGTACGGAAGAAGCGATCGCCCTGGTAGCCCGCAACGATCCCAATGAGCAAGAAAGTGTGCAGGTTTATCAGCTGGGTTAAGTTCTGCAACAAATGTGTGGAAGACACAACTGACCAATTAATGATGCAATCTTCCTCTTTATATTGACACGAGAATTCAAATCAAGTTATTCTGAAACTTTAGAAAGAGAATTTTTGGCCAACACTTTTAAGCAATGCTTAAGAAATGCTTGGCTTAATAAAAATCTTGTATAGTAATAATTTTAGAATTCCAGAATTAGTCTAGGCTAACAACTCTGAGCGATTCCACATCCTGATAACGCTCAACGATTCTGGCTATTTTTATCCAAAGTACAATAGGCGGCTTTACCAGTCCCTCTGTACAGTTAATTCAGTTTTCAATCCTTTAGGAAGATCATGGGCACAACAACTCAGCATGAACACAAAATAATGATCCTGGGATGCCCTGCAAATCAAGGCCGATGGTTCCTGATTCCGTTGGGAATGATGATCTTGCTTTGTCTGGGAAGTGTGTATTCCTGGAGCATTTTTAGAACTCCTTTAGAAAATGAGCTGGGAATTAGTGCAACGGAAAGCCTTTTACCCTATACCTTCGTGTTAGTTTTCTATGCTGCACTGATGCCCATCACGGGCTTTTATATTCCTCGTATCGGGACGCGCGTCACCAAAGCGATCGGAGGTATTATTGTAGGCTTGGGCTATATTCTTTCCAGTTTTGCTACCCAGATTGGAACCCTGGTCTTCACCTATGGAGTCATTGCTGGAATCGGAATTGGGATTACCTATGGTGTCCCCATGGTGGTTATATCCCGCTGGTTTCCCGATAAGAAAGGATTAACTGTGGGACTGACGATCGTTGGCTTTGGACTTTCGCCCCTGATCACTGCTCCTCTCACGAACCAACTCATCAGTGCCTACACGGTTCGACCTACGTTGCGTATTCTCGGTATCGCCTTTACAGCCATTATTCTAGCCATTGCCCTGACTATGAAGTTGCCTCCCAAGGGTTGGCATCCCTGGCAAAATGTCACAGTTTCTCCATCGATCTCGACCCCAACTTACCCTCGGAATTTACTTAAGAGCCGATCGTTTTACGGGCTATGGATTTGCTACGGGATTGGGACCCTAGTACTTCAAGGCGAAAGTAAGCTTACTATCTAAGCGGTCAAGGGCTTGCCCTTATAAGTCCACTGGAAA
>ERZ1066117.152-NODE-152-length-69857-cov-15.467451_pt1 | contig 69857 bp, 65 predicted proteins | sample MGYA00382764_ERZ1066117 | MGnify/ENA primary metagenome ERZ1066117 (study PRJEB33369, sample SAMEA5778347) | biofilm metagenome | biome: Industrial cooling water; feature: Water cooling tower basin; material: Biofilm | place: United Arab Emirates | collected...
TCGAAAACGAGGAGGTTCCGATGCGCACGATGCTGGACGCGGTGTTGGACATGGGTGAGGAGCGGGCGATGAAGCGGCTCGTTCGCCGGCAACTCGAGGCACGCTTCGGCGAGCTGCCGGCGGAGGCCATCGCGCGCCTTGGGAAGGCCGACGCGGTGACCGTGGAGCGCTGGAGTTTGCGAATCCTGACGGCGGCCAGTGTTGCCGAGGTGCTCACCGATTGAGTGCGTACACATGGCACTGTGCCTGAATCCCGAGGACACGACGGCCATGCGCGATGCCATGAACAAGATCGAAAACGAGGAGGTTCCGATGCGCACGATGCTGGACGCGGTGTTGGACATGGGCGAGGAGCGGGGGCGGAAGAAGTCGGAGGCTCGTGGCGCGCAGGAGCTGCTGCGCGGTCAGCTGCAGGCCCGCTTCGGGCCGCTGTCGCCGGAGGCGGACGCACGTCTCGCCGCTGCTGACGCGGCGAAACTGCAGCGTTGGAGCCTTCGCATCCTGACCGCAGCGAGCGTCGCCGAAGTCCTCGCCGACTGAGCCCCGACCCGCGCAGACGATCCGCCGATCCCCGGCTCAGTCGCGCGGCTCGGGCACCGGCTGGTCGCCGTCGATCGCCACGTCGACCGCTGCATGGAACACGCGGCCGCGATCGTCGAACTCGCGCACCAGCTCCAGCATCGTCGCCAGATCGGGCGCCACGCGACCGGCGAAAACGACCTTGCCGTTCGCGACGATCGTCACCTCGTTGCCGAAGTCGACCATGCGCGGATGCAGGTAGACCCGCAATCGCCGCACGTTCTCGCCGACGATCTCGATGCGGTTGCCGTCCTTCACCTCGGCCAGCACCTTCTGCACGCGCTTGTCGGCGGGTGTGTCGGCGGCGGGTTCGAAGAAGCGCAGCCAGAACATCGTCGACAGCTCGAGCGGCCGCTCCTTGTTCCACGTGTGCTCCTTGCGCCACTGCGGGTTCGTCTCGGCGCCGGCCATCTGCACGGCGCCGATGCGCGCCTGCACCTTCCTGCGATAGAGGTCGCGGCGCTGTGCTGCGAAGAACGCGCCGACCTTGGCGACCTCGTCGGGGAAGATCGTGTGGCCGCCTTCCTTCTCGACGCACGTCCACGGGTAGGCGTGCTCGCGCATCCAGGTGGCGATCGTCCGGTTGAACTCGTTGATCTGGTAAGGCTCCTCGGTGCCGAACGTCGTGTAGCCCGGCACGTTGACCAGGTTCCAGACGTCCTGCGACTTGACGTAGTCGTAGCCGCCCGACATCGGGCTGACCGCGGCCCAGCGATCGGTGAACCAGAACGAACTGCGCCACGTCAGGTGGCCGCCCATCGAGTGCCCGGTCAGGTAGATGCGGTCCGGGTCGACGTGGAAGTCGCGCTGCATGCGCGACACGGCGGCGAACAGCAGCGACGTGCCGATCTGCATCCAGCCGCGGTCGCTAAGCGGCGCCACGATCAGGAAGCCGTGCTTCTCGGCGGCCTCGAACCAGAACGGCCGCATGCCGCCGACCGCCGCGCGCGCGCCGAACGCGAGGTCGCGCGCGGCGCTGCCGCCGTGGCCGACGACGAGCAGCGGCGTCGGCTGGCTCGGGTCGTAGGACTTCGGCACGTAGACGAAGTGCTCGGCCTGGTGGTCGACGTGTTCGCTGGCGATCGGCAGCCGCGCGCTGAGCTGGCCGCGCGGCTCGGCGACGTCCGGATAGCTCGGTCGCCCGGCGCGCAGCATCGCTTCGAGGCCGGCGGCGTCGACGTTCGCGGCGCGCAGCTGCTGCAGCAGGGGGGCGGGCGAAGCCTTGCTCCAGCGGTCGAGCACGAACGCGTCGACGGCAGCGGCGAGTGCGTTGGGCGGCGTCGTGCCGGTTCCGGCAGCGTGCGTCTGTGCTGCCATGGTCGGCGCCAGCAGCAAGAGCAGAGTCACAGCGCGCAACGGCGAAGGGGGAAGTGGCATTGCGCCATCATGCCGCGACCCGACCGTCCGGTGCGAACGCCGGTCTGGTCCCCTGCGTCCGCCCTGGAACTCGCCGGCGCGCGTTTCGCCCTACATCCGGTGGAAGGCGATGGCTAGAAGATGCGCTCGCCCAGCACCGCGGCGCGCCATGCTTCCAGATCCTCCCGACTCGTCGCGTCGTCCGGTTCGCTTCTGGATCGCCGTTGCCGCCCTCGCCGTACTGCTCGTGCTCGGGGCGCTCCGGATCGAGATCCTCGTCGACGATGCGTTCATCTTCTTCCGGCACGCTTCGAACGCGCGCGACGGCCACGGACTGGTCTGGAACCCGCCGCCGTTCCAACCGGTCGAGGGCTACACCAGCTTCTCCTGGCAGTTGCTGCTGTGGGCCGTCTGGGCGCTGTCCGACGTCGAGCCGCCGCACTTCGCCAACGTGCTGTCGATCGGTTGCGGTGTGCTCACGTTGCTGGTCTGTGCGGCGGCATCCACGCGTTTGCGCGACCGGGAAGGGCGGCCGTTGCCGGTGTGGTGCCGGGTCCTCGCCTTGGCGTGCATCGTCGGCAACCGCACGTTCCTGCAATGGCAGACCAGCGGGCTCGAGACCGGGCTGTTCGTGCTCGTCGTCACCGCCTGGGCGCTGTTCGGTGTGACGATGGCGGGGCGGCGCGGTGCCTCGTGGTGGTTCGGTTGGTCGTTGCTGTCCGTGGCGACCGCCTGGACGCGCCCGGACGGGCTGTTGTTCGCGGCGGCGACTTGCAGCTGTCTTGGGGTCGCGGTGGTCACGCGGCGCGCGACCTTGCGGCAGGCGTGCATCGGGTCGTCGCCCATGCTGCTGATCCTCGCGCACCTGCTGTGGCGGCATTCCTTCTATGGGGAGTGGTTGCCGAACACCTACTTCGCGAAGGTCGACGCGCCGTGGCCGGAGGCCGGCCTGCGCTACTTCGCCTGCTTCGCCCTCGAGAACGCGGTCTGGCTGTGGATCCCTCTCGCCGGCGCCTGGCTGTGCGCGTCGCTGCGGCGGCCGGGCGTCGTCCGCGCCGCTTTCGGTGACGGCCTGCCGCTGCTCGCCGTCGTCGTGTCCCTGGCGGCCCACGTCACCTACTACGTGGTGCAGGTCGGTGGCGATCACTTCGAGTACCGGGTCTTCAGCCACCTGGTGCCGGTGGGTGTGCTGGCGGCACTGGCAATGGCTGCGCAGTTGTGGCGATCGCTCGGGATCGTGGGTGCGACGACGCTGGCGCTGGGGGCGGCTTCCACGATCGGCTGGTACCAGCTTTGGGTGACGGAGTTCATGGTGCCACCCAGCTACGACCCGCTGGCGCCTCACATGCCCGCGCCATTGCGCCCGATCGCCCATTGGTACGACCGCCAGAAGACGTGGATGCAGTGGCACATGGTCGGCATCCGGTTCTTGCACGGCATGGATTCCGAGGACCTCGCTCGTCTGTATCCGGAACGACGACGACGTGCCGCCGCGGTCGATGACGTCCCGGTGCTGCGGGCGCGCGCCGTCGGTGTGGTCGGATGGGTGCTGCCGGACGTCGCCGTTCTGGACGAGTTGGGTCTCAACGACTGGGTCGTGGCGCGGTTGCCGGTCTCCATCGCAGGCAGCTCCATGTTCCCCAAGGTGGCTCGCGACCAGTTCCTGCGGGTCGTGGATGCCGACGCGGACGGCTCGGCCACGAAGCAAGAGCTGGTGGCAGCGTGCATCGCCTCGACGGGTGCTGCAGCCGCCGACGCGGAGGGGTTCGCCGAGACGATGCTGCGGCTGTTCGGCGCGCGTGGGGCCGAGCGGCTGACACTCGCCGAACTGGCCGCACTGGAGACCTTCTTCGCCAACCTGCGCCTGATGGCCCACACACGGGTGGCGCCGCAGGAGTACATCGATGCGTTCGACCCCAATGTGACCATCCAAGGGCGCGACGTCGCGATCCGCCCGCGGGAGAAGCCGCTGCGGGCCGTCGACGTGCAGAGGATCGAAGCGAGCTGGCGGGAACGGGTGCGGAAGCGGCCCTGATCGGCACCGGACGGGATCGACTCCACGAGCTGGCCGCTGGGGTTGCCCACACCGGAGCCGGCGTGCCAGGTGGCGTTCCTGGCGTGTTCGACGCGTCTTCTGTGATCGCTTCGGTCGTGAGCCGACGACGGCGTGGTGCGGCGGCGAACTCGCCGGTCAGCGGCCAGGACGCCCATGCTTCGTTTCCGGGTGGCGATGCCGGCTCTTCGGTGCGGCTCCCCGTTCTCCATGTGTGGCGAAGTCGACGGCCGCGGCCTCGGCTTCTCCGTGCACCTGCGCCAGGAAGTCCTCGAGTCGCTTGCCCGGTTCGTCGTGGAAGCGCCGCACCGTCGTGGTCGCCACGTCCACACGGTCCAACCGGAACGAACGGAATCCTTCGCGCAGCTCGCACCACGCCACCAGCGTCCACACCTTGCCCCAGTAGGCGAGGCCGAGCGGCCGCACGTCGCGTTCGCTGCGAGCGCCGCCTTCGTCGCGATACGTCATGTGCACCACGTGGCGGCTGCGCAGCGCCTTGCGCAGCAGCGCCAGCGTCGGGCCGAAGCTGGTGTCGAACGGCACGTCGGGCACCAGCAGCTTGCTGTCGGCGGCCGCGGCGGCGAGCGCCCGCGGGGCCACGTTCTCGACCTTGGCCAGCGCCGAACGCGCCGCACGCTGCAGCTCGTCGTCGGCGAAGCCCTGCACCATGCGGGCGCCGAGCACCAGCGCTTCGAGTTCGATCGCGGTGAACATCAGCGGCGGCAGGTCGAAGTGCGCCGGCAGCGCGTAGCCGACGCCGGCTTCGCCCTGGATCGGCACACCGCTCGCCATCAGGTCCTGCACGTCGCGGTAGATCGTGCGTTCGCTGACCTCGAGCTCGGTCGCCAGCTGCGCCGCCGTCGTCGCGCGATCGCGGCGCAGCAAGTGCACGATCTGGAACAGGCGGTCGGCGCGGCGCATCGCCGAGTGCTAGCGAAAGTTGGCCTGGTACTCCACCGCCGCCGGGATCGCGTGCGCGACGATCACCAGGACGCCGTTGGGATCGCGCAGCGCGAAGCTGCGCATGCCCCACGGCTGGTCGGCGGGCGGGCCGAGCAACTCGGCGCCGGCAGCGAACAGGCGCCCGTACTCGCGGTCGGCGCTCGGCACGTTGAGCACGAAGAACAGGCCCTCGCCGGCGAACGTGTGCGGCGCCATGGCGTCGGGGGGCATGAAGCCGAGCTCGGGCGAACCGCGGCCGCCGGCGCGGATGCCGAGGTAGTGGTCGCTGTCGTAGCTGACCTCGCAGCCGAGCAGGTCGACGTAGAAGGCGCGCGTTCTGGCGAGCTGGGAGGTGATGACGAGCGGGGTGATCGACGTGACGTTCATGCCGCGCACGATGCCGAGGCCTGCTGACAGCGTGCTGGCAGCAGCGTCGGCGCGATCCCGCGAACGGTCCCGAGCCGTCGATGGCACGGCCCGCGCCGCGCGTCGGGCTGGCTGACGCGCCGGCACGCCAGTGCCCGACGGCCAGACGTCGCGTGCAGGTTGCGGACGCGGGCTGTGCGCATTCCGGTCGCGCAGCGCCTTCGCGGCCGCTGGCACGGTTCGTGGATTCCTCCCCATGCCGCTCCAACCTTCGAACGCTCTCCTCATGCACCACGTCTTCACTCGTTCGTTCGCCCTCCTCGCCCTCGCCACCACCGCGCTGGCGCAGACCCCCGTCACCGTGCGCTGCACGCCGACCGACGGCAGCGCCGCCGGCTGCTACTACTGCCCCGGCTTCGAGCACGTCATCAAGTGGACGGGCACGCAGATGCACAGCTCGTCGGTCAACCTGCTCGCCTACCACGACCTCGACGTCGTCATCCAGGGCACGTGGAACGGCAACGTCCTCGAGGTCACGTCGGTGACGCTCGACACCGAGTCGTTCTCGATCAGCGGCAACGGCACGATCGGCCACCGCTTCGACTACGTCACCACCGGCCAGAGCGGCGACCTGGCGATCAACTTCGCGTCGCTGGCCGCGTCGTTCTGGGCGCCGCTGCCCGGCCTCGCGGTGCAGCTCGATCCTTCGTCGATGGTGGCGCTCGACGGCGGCGCGATCGGCAACGGCGAGTACAAGAGCCGCATCGACATCCCGAACGTGCCGAGCCTGATCGGCCTGCGCGTCTACGGCCAGGGCGTCGTGCTGACGCAGGCCGGCGGCTACTACTCGACGAACGTCGACACCAAGGTCATCGGCTGAGCGAGCGGGCCTGCGGCCACGCGGTCATCAGCGATGGCCGCGTGCCGTCCGTTCGCTCTGCAGCCGCTGCAGCGCGGCCTTGCTGCCGAAGCGCTGCGCGAACAGGTGCCAGGCGCGCACCGCCGCTGCGTTGTGTTCGAACATCGCGGCACAGGCCGCGTCCCCTCCATTCGAGCCGATCGGCACGCTGACGCCGAGCGCCATGCGTTCGAGCACCTGGCCGAGCCGCCACGCCGCAGCGCACCCGGCCGCGGTCTTCAAGTCGCACTGCGCCATCGCGCCGACGATGCCTGGCAGCGCCACGTGGCCGAGTGATTGCAGGGCATGCTGTGCCTGTGGCCAGCCGCGCGGCTCGCCGGCGACCAGCGCCGCCACGTGCTCGGCGACCTGCAGCTCCATCGCTGCGTGGAGCTCGGGCGGCTTCGGCAGCGCCGGCAACGCGTGCGGCGGCACGACCGGCGGCAGGCGTTCGTTCAGCACCTGCCAACGCAGCTCGAGCGAACGACCCGCGACGTGGTCGACGACGCGCACCATCGCGACGAGTGCTTCGCCGGGTGCCAGGAGGCGCAGCGAAAGGACCGGATCCTCGATCGACACCAGATACACGTGGCCGATCTGCACCGGCAGGCTCGCCGACTTGTGGGAGTTGGCCGGCGCCTTCGCGAGTTCGCTGCGTGCGTCCGCCAGCGTCATGCCGTAGCAGCTCGATGCCGCGGTATCGGTGCGCGGATCGCCGACGTCGACCGCGGTCGCGTGCTCACCACCCTGGCAGCCGAACCAGAGGTGGTCGACGCCGTCCCGTGTGACGAAGGCGACCTGCGAGTTGAGGTTCCGGATCTCGCCTTCCTGGAGCACGCGGCCGTAGTCGCCGGTGGTGAAGCCGAACGTCTGGCGCAGATCGTCGAACTGCAGCAATCGCACGACGCCCGAGCGACCGTCGGCCGCGGTGGTGGCGCCGGGTGTCGGCGGGGGATCCTGCGCGCGAGCGGCGGCGAGCGGCAACAGGATGGCGAGAGCGACCGCGGGCGCGCGGAGGACGAGCATGGTCATGCGACGAACGGTATCGCGCGTTCTTCCGGACGTGCGCTGCTGCGCGCATGCAGGGATCCGCGCTGGGTTGCGCGGCCTGTGCGAACCACCTAGGTTCGCGCTCGATGTCCGCCGAGCTGTTGATGTCGTTCGTGCTCCTGCCGCACCAACGGATGCCGTCCCAGGAGGACTTCCAGCGGGCTTGGCATGAGCTGACGCAGGGAGCGGCGTCGCCGACGGCCACGGCCTGGGACGCGGAGTTCGTCAGTCTGGAGGGGGACGGTGTCAGCACCGTGGTTGGCCTGATGCCCGCGCCGGTCCCCGAGAACGAGGCCGAGAACGCGGCCGCCTGCAGTGTGCTCTCCCTCTCCCGTGGTGGCTATCGGCCGGCGCCACACGTCGCCCATCTGACCGTGGCCAGCCGGTCGAGTTCGCAGACGCTGGCCGGTCGCCTGCTGCGGCACACGCGCCTCGTCGCGGCGCTGGCCAAGGCCGCCGGAGCCATCGCCGTCTACGAAGGCTCGGCGCGCGCGACCCATCCCGCCGAGTTCTACTTCGAGGTCGCCCGCGGCGATGGCCTGCCGGCGATGCTCTGGACCGGCCTCAGCGTGGTGCGCACCGAGTCCGCCGTCGAGTTCCTGACCCTCAGCCTCGAGCGGCTGCAGCTGCCGGACATCCTGCTCTCGAGCCCGAAGGGTGGGGCCAACGAAGCGCTGCTGTTCCTGTTCCAGCTGGTGCAGTACGTCGTGGAGCGGGGGAGCAAGGTCGCGGCCAGCGAGACCGTTGGCCGTTCGGCGACGGAGAAGTACGTCGTCGCCTACGTGCCGTCGCCGCACGACCCCGCCAAACGGGTGATGCGCGTCGACATGGCGCGCAAGGGGTGACGCGCTGTGCGAACGAGCGTCCGCGCCGAGTGCGCTCGGCGAGCGCGGCCTGCTGTCGTCTGTCGAGCAGGCGCGTGCGGTGCAGCGGGCACTGGCCAGGGAGTATCGCGACCATCCTCTGCGCGGTGCTGGGAGTCGGCCATCTTCCGCGCGACCGCCGCAGCGACGTGATCTCGCGGCATACTGCGCGTCCGGCATGCACCTGCTGATCACCCTCGTTTGCGCCGTCGTCGGCGCGTGGTTCTTCTTCGGTGGCATCGCGAGCTTCGTCGTGCCGAGCGACGCCGTGCCGTCGCAGGGCACGAGCACCGTGATCGGCGCGGTGCTGCTGGTCGTCGCCTGGATGCGTTGGCGCCGCGGCCGACGAACGAGCTAGGCGTTGTCGTTCGTGCTGCTGCCGCAGGCTGGCTTGCCATCCGCGGAGGCCCTCCAGCGAGCCTGGGCCGAGGTCACGAACGGAACTGCTCCACCCGTGGTTTCGACGTGGGGACCAGAGACGATCCATCTCGAAACCGAGGGCGTCGACGTCGCCATCGGTCTGCTGCCGACACCGGTTCCCGGGCGCGAGGCCGAGCGAGCGGCCGCCCACAGCGCCTGTGCCTTCGCGGTCGGCGGCTACGAACTCGCGCCGCACGCTGCGCACCTCGTCGTGTTCAGCCGGTCGTCCAAGTGGAACGTCGTCATGTGCCGGCTGCACCACACGCGCGTGGTCGCCGCCTTGGCGAAGGCCGCGGCGGCGGTCGCCGTCTACGAAGGGGCGGCCGGTGCCACGCACGACGCCGCGTTCTACTTCGAGGTCGCGCGCAGCGACGACTTGCCCGTCAAGCTGTGGACAGGCGTGCGGGTCACGCCGACGGGGGCTTCGGTCGAGTTCCTGACGCTCGGCCTGGAGGCGCTGCAGCTACCGGAACTGCTCGTCTCGGCGCCCGCGAACCAGCGTGAGGACGCGCTGTCGTTCCTGTTCGTGGTGGCCGGGTATCTGGCGCATCGTGGCGAAGCGATCGCTGCCGGCGAGACGGTGGGTCGCTCGGCGACCGAGAAGTACGTCGTCGCCCACGTGCCGTCGCCGCTCGATCCCGCCAAGCAGGTGATGCGCGTCGACATGGCGCGCAGCGCGTGACGTCGTCGTTGGGCGCGAGCGGGTCGTCAACCGCACGAGCCGTCCACCCGAACGCGGCCTTTGCCGTTGATCCAGTAGTGCTGCGTGCCAGCGTCGCCGAGCATGAGCATCTCGCTGGAGAAGCCGTCGATGTCATCGGGTGGGTTCGGCGTCTGGAAGTGCTCGAGGTCCAGCAGTGGCCATCGCTCCGTGAGCCGCTTCGCTGGCCAGTTGCTGCTCACCGGGTAGACGGAGCTCAGCGTGCACAGCAACTCCTCACCGCGTCGGGTCGGGTGATGCTGCGGGAAGAAGGACGTCCGGCCGATCTTCGTCGCCTGGGACCTCGCGACCATGAACACGTTGCGCGGCTCTTCGGCGTTCGGATAGTCGCAGGTGTCGTACAGCACCCCCGAGTACCGCGGCACCGGAAGCTCCTGGCTCGGCACGTCTTGTTCGAGGAACGGCTGCGCAATGGCCAGCGGGCTCCACTCGAGGCGCACGTTCTCGCCGGACCAGCTGTCCCAGTCCTCGAAGAACACCAGCAGCACGTCGTCCTTTATCCGCGGGCTGACGAGGTGGCGCGAGTCGGCGAAGCAGAACTGTGCGACGAAGGTGCACGGATCGCCACGCCGGTTCTTCGGCCACGGCCTGTCGGCGGGGCGCCATGGCACGCCGCCGATCCTGGTCAGGTAGGGGCGACGCGGCGGCAACACGCTCCACAGCACCAGGTGAACCGGCACCCCGCTGCCGAGGTTCTGCCGGCCAAGGTCGTCGCGCGCTTCTTCGAGTTCCCAGAGGTCGATCGGGCTCGTGACGATCCGTCCTTTCGGTCGCCACTCGGGCTTGGGCTCTGGGCCGCCCCAGCCGATCCGGTCGCGTTCGCGCTGCTCCTGGCGCGTGAAGCCAAACTGCGCGAGGTCCTCGCGCGTCATCATGCGATGGTGCCGCTCCATCGCCGGACTTCATCGTCCGCGAGCGAGCGCTGCAAGCCTGCCGGTTCGTCGGCCGCGCCAGCCTCAGGCCGTCTTCTGCGCTTCCGCCGCCGCCAGCTTCGCGAGCGCTTCCTCCGCCCACGCTCGTGGCGCCATCGGGAAGCCCATGCGCGCGCGGCTCTCCAGGTAGCTCTGCGCCACGGCGCGCGCGAGGTTGCGGATGCGGCCGATGTAGCCCGCGCGTTCGGTCACCGAGATGGCGCCGCGCGCGTCGAGCAGGTTGAACGTGTGCGCCGCCTTCAGCAGCTGCTCGTACGCCGGCAGCGCCAGCTTCTGCTGCATCAGGTACTGCGACTGCTTCTCGTGCGCGGCGAAGGCCGACAGCAGGAACGCGACGTCGCTGTGTTCGAAGTTGTAGGTGCTCTGCTCCACCTCGTTCTGGTGGAACACGTCGCCGTACTTGATGCCCTCGGCATAGACGAGGTCGTAGACGTTGGCGACGCCCTGCAGATACATGCACAGGCGCTCGAGCCCGTACGTGATCTCGCCGGTGATCGGCCGGCAGTCGATGCCACCGACCTGCTGGAAGTAGGTGAACTGCGTCACCTCCATGCCATTGAGCCACACTTCCCAGCCGAGGCCCCAGCAGCCGAGCGTCGGGTTCTCCCAGTCGTCCTCGACGAAGCGCACGTCGTTCTTCTTCAGGTCGAAGCCGACCGCCTCGAGCGAGCCGAGGTAGAGGTCGAGGATGTTCGCCGGTGCCGGCTTCAGCACGACCTGGTACTGGTAGTAGTGCTGCAGGCGGTTCGGATTCTGCCCGTAGCGCCCGTCCTTCGGTCGGCGGCTCGGCTGCACGTAGGCCGCCTTCCACGGCTCCGGCCCGAGTGCCCGCAGGAACGTCGCCGTGTGGCTGGTGCCGGCGCCGACTTCCATGTCGTACGGCTGCAGCAAGGCGCAGCCCTGCTTGTCCCAGTAGGCCTGCAGGCGAAGGATCAGTTGCTGGAAGGTCAGCATGTTGGGGCGACGATCCTAAGGAAGCCTGGGCGCCGGGCGCCAGCTTCGCGGCTACGGCTTGGCCGCTTCGCGGCGCGCCGGGGCGGGGGTGTGCAGGGACAAGCCGTTGCTGCCGTCGACGGCGACGGCGGCGTTCACCGCGTCGCCGACGGCGGTGAGCCGCAGGGCTCCGCCGCCGCGCAGGCTGCGCGCGAGCTTGCCGCGTTCGAGCTGCAGCGTTTCCTCGGTTCCCGCGCCGTCGGTGGTCACGACGTCGAGGCGGCCAGGGCCGTCGTTGGCGATGCGAACGAACGGGTTGTCGCCGCCGACGAGCACTTCGGTGCTTTCGCCGGCAGGCATGTACAAGCCGATCTCGTGGCGGCTCGCACACGCGGGGAAGGCGAGCAGCGCGGACAGGAAGAGCAGGCGGGAAAGCGACGGCATGCCGCTGCTACGGCCGCAGGCTGCGGATGTCGGCAGAACGTTCACCGCGGCATCGACGCGCGCAGCAGCCGCGCCGCCAGCCAAGCGCCGAGCGCGTTCAGCCCGAGGTCGCGCAGCGAGTCGAACGCGTCGCGCGCGCCGTCCGGCCAGGTCCACTGGCCGAGTTCGTGCAAGGCGAGCAGCACGAACGGCACCCACGCGGCGATGCGGTAGCGCCGCAGGCCGGCGTCCGGATCGCTGGCGACGCCGAGCACGAGGCCGGTGGCGAGCGTGGTCGCCACGACGGCGGTCGCGTGCATCACCCAGTCGCGCAGGAACTGGTGGATCGCCAGCGGCACCCAGCACTCCTGGATGGCGACGGTGGCGATGCCGGCGGCGATGCAGCTGATGCCGACGCGCACGGGCCGACCGCTGCTGGGGCGGTGGGTGCGCGGGGTGGTCGGGGCGGCGGGGGCCGAGGGCATCGCGTGGCGGACTCTATGCAAGGCCTGGGGGCGAGCCCATCGGATGTTGCTCGGATGGAGCCGGCTCGTCGCGAATGGGACTTCACCTGCAGCGAGCCTTGCCCCGGTCCATCGCGTCGATCGTCGCCCGCGCGTAGGCTTGCTCGGAGGCGTCGGCTGCTGCGCGGTTGCGCGGGGCCCCGGCGTCGGGAAGCCACGAAGGTGCATGCGATGACCCCCTCGGCGGAAGATTCGTTCGCGCGTGTCCGCGACATGGCGACCGAGCTCGGCGCCACCCTCGTCGACCAGCCGCAGGCGTTCGAGATCCACTTCGCGCGACCGCCGCTGCGGCTGCACGTCACCGTGGCTTCGGGCGTGCTCGAGTGGTTCCTCGACGTCGACGACGACGCGACCGGGCTGCGCTTCCGCGATTGGTCCGACTACACCGGCTACGACGAGCGGCCGCACGACGAGCTGGCGGCGGACATGGCGGGCCACCTGCGCGCCATGCTGCCCGTGCTGGCTGCCGGCGAGTTCCGCATCGTGCCGGACACCGTCTCCTGGTTCTGCCCGGTGGATCGCCTGGAGTGGCGCCTGCGCGGCGAGTGGACGGATTGGAGCGATGCCGAGTGGTGGTGACTTCGCCGGCTTCAGGAAATGCGCCGCGCCTTGCCGAAGCCCGGGCACACGCCATGCTGCCCCCATGACGGAGCGAGTGCGGCCTTACCTCTTCTACGGCGCTACCACCGCCCTCTGCTCGACGTGCCTCGTCACCGTCGAAGCCAAGGAAGTGATCGAGGACGGCCGCGTGTGGCTGCTGAAGCGCTGCCGTGAGCACGGGCCGCAGCGCGTGCTGCTCGCCGACGACGCCGACTACTGGCGGCTCGGCCGCGAGAAGTTCCTGAAGCCGCCGGAGCAGGTGGCGAAGCCGAACACCGCGTTCCGCTACGGCTGTCCCTACGACTGCGGCATCTGCACCGAGCACGAGCAGCACGGCTGCCTGACGGTGCTGGAGATCACCGACCACTGCAACCTGCGCTGCCCGACGTGCTACGCGGCGAGCGGGCCCGAGCGGTTGACGCACCGCGATCTGCCGACGATCGAACGCATGCTCGACTGCATCGTGCGCAACGAGGTCGAGCCCGACGTCGTGCAGCTGAGCGGTGGCGAGCCGACGCTGCACCCGCAGTTCTTCGCGGTGATGGACGCGATGCGCGCGCGGCCGATCCGCCATCGCATGCTGAACACCAACGGCATCCGCATCGCGCAGGAGGACGGCTTCGCCGAACGGCTGGCGAGCTATGCGCCGGGCTTCGAGGTCTACCTGCAGTTCGACAGCCTGCGCGAAGGCCCGCTGCGCACGCTGCGCGGCGCCGACCTGCGGCGCGTGCGCGAACAGGCGCTGGCGAAGCTGAACGCGCTCGACTTGTCGACCACGCTGGTCGTCACCGTGCGTCGCGGCAGCAACGACGACGAGCTCGGCGCCATCCTCGACTTCGCGCTGCAGCAGCGCTGCGTGCGCGGGGTGACCTTCCAGCCGGTGCAGGATGCCGGCCGCAACGACGGCTACGCGTTCGACGCGCACCGCCTGACGCTCAGCGAGGTGCGGCGTCGCATCCTGACGCAGTTCCCGCATCTCGGCGCGGCGGACCTGATCCCGGTGCCGTGCCATCCGGACACGCTGGCGATGGCCTACGCGCTGCGGCGGCCGCAAGGCCGTTCGCCGATCACGCCGCTGACCGGGCTGGTGCCGCCGGAGGTGCTGCTCGAGGGCACGCGCAACACGATCGCCTACGAACGCGACCCGGCGATGCAGCAGGCGATGGTGAAGGCGTTCAGCACCGCGCACGGACCCGAAGGCGCGGCGGCGGCGATCGCGAAGCTGCTGTGCTGTCTGCCGGGCGTGCGCATGTCGGCCACGCAGCCGATCGGCTACCGCGACGTGTTCCGCGTCGTCATCATGAAGTTCCTCGACCGCCACGACCTCGATCTGCGGAACGTGCGCAAGAGCTGCGTGCACATCGCACACCCCGACGGCAAGCGCTCGATCCCGTTCGACACCTACAACCTGTTCTATCGCGACGATCTCGAACGCACGGTGCTGGCGCCGCTGCGCGCGCGCATCGATCGCATGGCGGCGCCGTGATCGGCTACACGCTGTGCGTGCTGCTCGGGCTCGCGCTGGCGGCGCTCGCCTTTTGCTGGCAGCCGCGCAGCGTCGAACTGCCGCCCGGCGAACGGCAGGCGCTGCGCTTCGGCGCGCTCGCTGGTGCGATCCTCGGCGCCTACGGCCTGCAGCTGCCGGCCGACCTGTTCGGCTGGAGCGCGCCGCCGCCGGCGGGCCTGCCGGGGACCGGCGACGCGCTGCCGCTCGGTGGCCGCACCGTGCTCGGCGGCCTGCTCGGCGGTTGGCTCGGCGTCGAAGGCGTGAAGGCACTCGCCGGCATCCAGAAGCCGACCGGCGGCGACTTCGCCTTGCCGCTCGCGTTGGCGCTCGGCTCCGGCCGCATCGGTTGCTGGTGTGCCGGTTGCTGTGCGGGGGCGCCGTGCGCCGCGGGTTGGTTCGCGACGGTCGACGCGGCGGGCACGCCGCGCGTGCCGGTGCAACTGCTCGAAGCCGGCTTCCACTTCGCCGCGGCGCTCGTGCTCGCCGTGCTGGCGAAGCGTCGTGCTTCGCCGACGACGCGGCTCGCGGCCTACCTCGCGGCCTACGCGGTCGTGCGCTTCACGCTCGAGTTCTGGCGCCTGCATCCGCCGGTCGTGTTCGGGCTGTCGTGGCACCAGCTGCTGGCGGCGGCACTGTTCGCACTGGCGGGCGGCACGTGGTTGCGGCGGGCCGTGGCTCGCTAGGGCGCGCGCAGCTCCCGGCCGATCGCTCGCGCGCCGTCGAGGTCGTCGACCGCACGGCGCGCCACCACGCACGTCCAGCCCGTCGGCTGCCGAACCTTCACAGCATCTCCAGCAGGAACAGTCCGCCGCAGCCGATCATGCCGAACGCGGTGACCGCGAGCAGGACCTGGATCGCCATGACCAGCGCGCTGCGCAGCGGCGCCGGCTTCGTGGAACACAAGGCGGCGACCACGGCGAGCCCGCAGCCGATGCCGAGGCTGGCGGCCGGCAGCACGACGAACCGGTATTGGTCGCGGCCGAACCAGCGGGCGTCGATCATCGTCGCCACGAGGCCGACGGCGATCGCCAGCAGCGATGCGCCGATCGCGACGGCCTTCTGGATCGGCAGCAAGCCGCGGCTCGTGGGCAATGGCGGCGGCAGCTCGTGTTCGCCGTTGGTGCTGTCGAAGGTGGGGGCCTTCGCGTGCGCCGCCGTGTGTTCGCGCTGTCGGCGATCGACCGAGCGGATGTAGGCGACCACGCCGATCAGCATCGCCAGGGCGAAGCCGGTGACGACGGTGCTCGGTTGCTGCAGCAGTTCGATCACGAGCTTCCGTTCCTCATGGGCGTGCGGCGAAGCTGCGCGCCGAAGTTCCTAGAGCAGGATGTCGGCAGGGCAGGTGCTCAAGCCGAACGCCACGACCCACAGTAGCAGGACGGCGATCGACTCGGCCTTGGTCCGTTGCCGGAACGGCGTCGCCAGGCCGCTGATCGCCATGAGCAGGGGCGCCAACGGGATCAGGAACGCAGCGAGGATGCCGAGCCCGCCGATGGCCGTGTCCGCGGAGACGAGACGGAGCGCCGCCGTGGGGAGCGGTGCCAACGCCAGCACCAGCAGGGCGAAGCTCGCCTTCGACGCCGCTGCCGCGAACCGCGGCCGCAGTCCCAGGTCTGGTGCTGCTCGCGCGGCGCGGCGCAGATCCTCGGCCCGCGCCCGCAGTGGCAGGTGCAGCGCCAACAGCAGGATCGACAGCAGGAGGGTGCAGGCGACGAGGGCGATCACGAGAACGAGAACCAGGCGCCGTAGCAGCAGGTCACAGCCAAGGCCAAAGCACCCATCAGGAATAGCAGGAGCCCCTCGTTCTCGCTGCGGGCAGCAGCCGGCACCGCGACGAGGCGCAGGACTTGGGCCAGGGCGGTGAGTCCACCGACCAACGCAGTCGAGAAGGCGGACGCGATGGGTAGCTCGGGCCTGCCGAACGCGCCGAGGTCCGCCAGCATCGCGAAGGCCGCGACGGCGATGGCCAGCGCGGCCACGACCGTGGCCGCCAAGAGGCAGGCGATGCGCGGTCGCCTCGGGTCGGTCGGCGGCAGGCCTCGCCCGCGGACGATCGCGGCCATCACGCTGGCCAGGCACCAGCCGGCGGCGAGGGTCAGCCGCAATCCCAACTGCCACATGCGGGCGGGATGTTAACCCGCGGTTACGGGTGCGGTGCTCCGTGCGTCGCGGCGTCGCGGCCGCCCAGCCTGGCGCCGCGTCCCGGCAGTTCTTCCCACTTCGCGACGCGCTGTCGCGGCGCCGGCGAGGCATCGGCGACGGATTGCTGGGGGGCGTTGCCACCCCGAGGCGGGGCGAGGTAGTGTCCCGAGCCCTCGCCCGGTCCCCTGCCCAACGGGCGTTCGTCTTTTCCCTCGAAGAGGTCCTTCGTGCGTTCATCCTCGTTCTTGCTCGCGGCCATCGCCGCCGCCATCGCCACGCCCACCGTGCGTGCGCAGTGGGTCACGTTCCAGGACCAGACCGCGTCGCGGTTGGTCGCCAGCGCAGCTCTCGTCGCCAACGACACCCAGGAGAAGGACTACGCCTGGGCCGACTTCGACCAGGACGGCGACACCGACCTGGTGATCGTGCGCAAGCAGCCGTTCACCTCGCCGGGCAAGTTCCCGAACGTCCTGCTGATGAACGAGTCGGGCGTGCTGACCGACCGCACGACGCAGTACGCGAGCGCGTCGCTGGTCGCCGGCAGCCAGGGCATGCTCGATGCGACGAACGACCGCGACGTCGTCTGCGCCGACGTCAACGGCGACGGCTGGGTCGACATCGTCACCTGCACGACGCTGACGGCGACGGACCCGCAGTACATCCGCGTGCCGCGCGTCTACATCAACCTCGGCAACAGCGTCGGCGGCACCTGGCAGGGCTTCCTCTACGACGATGCGCTGCGCATCGACGACACCCCCTGGGGTGGCCATCACCGGTTCTGCGCGGTCGCGGCCGGTGACATCGACGGCGACGGGGACCTCGACCTCTACTTCGGCGACTACCAGCAGGGTGGCAACCGGCCGGTCGACATCGACGATCGCCTGCTGCTCAACAACGGCAACGGCTACTTCACCGACGTCTCGTCGGCGCGCATGTCGGCGGTGATGCTCGAGTCGTCGTTCGCGATGCGCGTCGCGATGCACGACATGAACCTCGACGGCAAGCTCGACATCCTGAAGAACGACGCGCTCAACGCGCCGCAGGGCATCTCGATCAGCTACAACGACGGCCCGTCGCCCGGCTTCTTCAGCAGCTACCAGATCGCCTACGCGTTCACGCCGTACCACTTCACCGTCGGCGACCTGAACAACGACAACCTGCCCGACATGATCGTCGGCGACGACGGTCAGGATCAGTTCATCCTGCACCAGGGCGTCGTCAACGGCCTCGCGACCTTCGGGCCGGCGACCCCGTTCACCTACCAGGGTGGCGGTGGTGACGACGGCTTCCCGGGCAACAACATCATCGCCGACCTGAACAACGACGGTTGGAACGATGCGGTGATGGCCGACGTCGACGTCGACATCGCGGGCTGCGGCCGGCGCTGCAAGATCTTCCGCAACCTCGGCAACGCGCCGAACGTGACGATGCGCGAGGAGATCGTCGGTGGCGCCGTCGGTGGCATCCCGACCTCGAGCCTGGTCGGCACCTTCGACGTCGCCGTGTTCGACATCAACGGCGACGGCTGGAAGGACATGGTCATCGGCCGCTGCACCGGCACGCAGATCTGGATCAACCAGCCGCCGACCGGGATGACCTTCGCCTTCGTCGGTGGCGTGCCGTCGATGCTCGCGCCGGGTTCGGTGCGCACGGTGGACATCAACGCGGCCGGCATCGGCGGCGTCGTCCCGCAGGCCGGCACCGGCAAGGTCTACACCTCGGTCAACGGCGGTCCGTTCACCATGGCGCCGATGCAGGACATCGGCCCGGGCCAGTTCCGCGCGACGCTGCCGGGCATGCCGGCCTGCGGCGGCGACCTGCGCTTCTACGTCTCGGTCGAGGGCCAGGGCGCGATCGTCTACACCGATCCGCCGGCGGCGCCCGGCGCTGCCTATGAAGTCGTCTCGGCGGTCGGCACCAACGTGCTGCTGAGCGAGAACTTCGAAGGCGCCGTCACCGGCTGGACGGTCAACAACACGGCGGTCACCTCGGGCGCCTGGGTGTTGGCGACCCCGATCGGCACGACGGTCGGCGTCGAGTTCGCCAACCCGAACGAAGATGCCGAAGCCGATCCGGCCGCCACGCGCTGCTACGTCACCGGCAACGGCGTCGTCGGCGGCACGGCCGGTGCGGCCGACCTCGACGGTGGCCCGACGGACCTGATCTCGCCGACGCTGAACTTCGCCGGCACCGACGGGTTCATCTCCTACCGCCGCTGGTTCTACCGCAGCAACACCACGGGCAACGACGCCCTGGTCGTGTCGGTCAGCAACGACAACGGCATCAACTGGACGACCGTCGAGACGGTCACCGGCCCTGGCACGAACCAGTGGCTCAGCAGCTCGTTCCGCGTCAGCGACTTCGTGACGCCGACGAACGCGATCCGCGTGCGCTTCCGCGCCAGCGACAACCCCAACAACACGACGACCGAAGCCGGTATCGACGTGTTCCGCGCCGAGACGTTCGCCTGCACGCTGTGCCAGGAGAACATCGGCCTGCAGGGTCCGGGCACGTCGACGTTCTCGATCTGCGGCGGCGACCTGTCGACCGGCTCGCCGGCGACGTTCGCAGTCCAGGGCGCCGAGCCGTTCGCGACCGGCCTGCTGGTCGCGAGCTTGTTCAACAACCCGCAGCCGCTGGCCGGCGGCATCATCGTCGATCCGGGTGCACCGCTGGTCTTCCAGCTGCCGATGGACGGCGCCGGCAACTTCGTCGTGCCGGGCTTCCCGGGTGGCTTCGGCAACTTCACCCTGTATGGCCAGGTGATCACGAACTGCGCCGTCGGGCCGCAGGGCTTCTGCTTCAGCAACGCGCTGCGCATCGTCTTCAAGCCGTGATGCACGCGGACTGACCGCGTCGCGCGATTGCTGCGCGACGCAACCACCTGCCGCCCGGGCTGCGCACTTCGGTGCCGCCCGGGCGGCGTCGTTTCTGCTATCCTTCTCCGCACGTTCGCTGTGCGTGGCGCACTGCCCTCGCCGCGTGCAGCCCCTATCCGTCGTTGCCCATGCGTATCAACGTCCTCCTCTCGCTCGTCGTCGCGAGTTTCGCCGCTTCCCTCCACGCGCAGTCGCTGGCGCCGCAGCCGAAGATGGGCGCGCCCCTCAATGGCCTCACGCCCGCCGAGCTGACGCGCTTCAACAACGGCCGCAACGACTTCACGCGCGTCTTCCAGGCCGCAGACGGCCTCGGACCGATCTTCAACCGGACCAACTGTGCCAGCTGCCACAACAATCCGGTCGGCGGGCCGGGCAGCATCAAGGTCTTCCGCTTCGGCTTCGATGACGGCAAGAACGGCTTCGATCCGCTGACCGCGCTCGGCGGCACGCTGCTGCAGGGCCAGACGATCAACATCGCCGCCAGCGAGGTGATCCCGCCGGAGGCGAACGTCGTCGCGCAACGCGTGACGCCTTCGGCGCTCGGCCTTGGCTTGATCGAGGCGATCCCCGACGCGGCCATCGCCGCGCGTGAGACCAATCCGCCGAGCCCGACGGTCAGCGGCCGTGTGCACTGGGTGCATGCACTCGAGAACCCGAGCGGGCCGCTCCGTGCGGGCCGCCTGGGTTGGAAGGCGCAGCTCCCGACCTCGCTGAGCTTCTCCGCCGACGCGACGCAGAACGAGCTCGGCATCACCAACCGGCTGCTGCCGACCGAGAACGCGCCGAACGGCAACGTCGCGCTGCTCACCCAGTTCGACACCGTCGCCGACCCCGAGGACGGCCCGAACGCGCAGGGCCTGCACTTCATCGACCGCATCGACGACTTCCAGCGCTTCCTCGCGGCACCGCCGCAGACGCCGCGTGCGGGCATGACCGGCGAGGTCCTGTTCAACCAGGTCGGTTGTGTGCACTGCCACAGCACCAGCTACACGACCAGCAACGATCCGGGCCTCGAGTCGGCGCTGCGCAACAAGGTCATCAAGCCCTACTCGGACTTCCTGCTGCACGACATGGGCACCGCGGCGGACTTCATCGCCGACGGCGACGCCGGCACGCAGGAGATGCGCACGCCGCCGCTGTGGGGCCTGCGCACGCGCAATCCGCTGTGGCACGACGGTCGTGTGACCGGCGGCTCGCTGCAGGCGCGCATCCTCGGCCCGGGCGGTGTGATCGCCCAGCACAACGCGTTCGGCAGTGAGTCGGTGCCGTCGGCGACGGCGTTCCTGGCCCTGTCGTCCGCCCAGCAGCTGCAGGTCGTCGCGTTCCTCGACTCGCTCGGTCGCGCCGAGTTCGACGGGAATGGCGACGGCGTGCGCGATCACCTCGACCTGCCGGGCTTCCTCCAGGCCCAGGCCGCCGGTGTGACCAACCCGGACCTGCCGAGCGCCGTCTACGACTACGACCAGAACGGCTTCGTCAACGGCCAGGACCTCGCGGTCTTCGCTGCGCTCTACGAAGAGGATTGCAACGGCAACGGCATCTCGGACCTGCAGGACGTGCTGAGCGGCTTCAGCTCGGACGCCAACGCCAACCTCGTCGCCGACGAGTGCGAGTTCTGCCAGCCGAACCTCGGGTTCTCCGGTGCAGGCACGTTGGCGATGCGCATCTGTGGTGACAACCTGACGCTCGCCAACTCGCGCAGCACGTTCGAAGTGAGCGGTGGCCCGGCCAACGCACTGACGCTGGTCGCGATCGGCATCGGCAGCAACCCCATGCCGATCATCGGCGCGGAGATCCTGGTGCCGATGATGCCGCTCGCCGCGCTGGTCGACTTCCTCGTCACGGACGCCAACGGCCGCATCCGCCTGCCCGTGCTCGGCGGCGGCAACCTGCCGGTCAGCTCGTGGGTCTTCCAGGCGGCCGCCTTCGACGGCGTCACCTGGGACTTCAGCAACGCCCTGCAGGTCGACGTCGGCGGCTTCTGATCCGGCTCGCCATGCTGGCGACCCGGATCAGACCTCTCGCGACGCCGCCGCGCGTCGTTCCGACCCCGGCGAAGCGGAGCAACGGGCTCCGCTGCGTCGTCGCCGAAGTTGGCCGGCTCGCCATGCTGGCGACCCGGATCAGACCTCTCGCGACGCCGCCACGCGTCGTTCCGACCCCGGCGAAGCGGAGCAACGGGCTCCGCTGCGTCGTCGCCGAAGTTGGCCGGCTCGCCATGTTGGCGACCCGGATCAGGCCTCTCGCGACGCCGGCGCGCGTCGTTCCGACCCCGGCGAAGCGGAGCAACGGGCTCCGCTGCGTCGAAGCTGCAGCGCATCGCGCATGAGCGCCGAGCCGGTCGCGCTGCGCTTCCGCCGCCTCGAGTGCAAGTATGTGCTCGACGCGGCGACTCGCGCCGACGTCGAGTCCGCGCTGCGGCCGTACCTGCGCCTCGCCGGCCACGCGAAGGATGGCGACGGCACCTACACGGTGCGCAGCCTCTACTTCGACGACCCGGTCTGGTCGGCGTTCCACGCCAAGATCGACGGTCTGCGCTCGCGGTCGAAGTTCCGGCTCCGGACCTACGGGCGCAGCGAACACGACCCGGCCCCTTGGTTCCTCGAGCAGAAGGGGCGGCAGGACGGGGTCGTCTGGAAGCATCGGGCGCCGCTCGGGCGCACGTTCGATCCGTGCCTGCGCGGCGAAGCGCTCACCGCCGCGATCCTCGCCAACGTGGCGCCGGGGGCCGTGCGCGACCGCTTCGAGTTCGCCGTGCTGCGGCAGCGCATCGCGCCGGGCGTGCTCGTCGACTACCGGCGGCGGCCGTACTCGGGTGCGTTCGCGCCGGACTTCCGCGTCACCTTCGACGACCTCGTCACCGGTACCGCGACCGATCGGCTGTTCGGATCGATGCCGGCGCCGCGGCAACTGCTGCCGGGCAGCAGCGTGCTCGAGATCAAGTTCGCGCACGCGGTGCCGGTGTGGTTCCACGCGGTGGTGCAGAGTCGCGAACTGCAGCGACGCTCGATTTCGAAGGTCTGCAGCGCCATCCTGGCGCTCGGCCTCGCCCAGGCCCGCTGATCGCGTCCCGATGCCGCTCTCGCTCCTGCCGCAAGATCCCGCTGCCTCCGTTCCAACCGTTGCGCCGGCGCCTTCCGTGTTCGACGCGGACCTGCCGACCATCCTGCTGCGCACCGCGATCGCAGCTGGCCTCGGCGTCGTGCTGGCGGTGATCTACCGACGCACGCACAAAGGGCTGTCCTACTCCCAGTCGTTCACGCAGACGATCGTCTACATCGCGCTGATCGTCGCCCTGGTGATGCTCACGGTGCGCAACAGCCTGGCGACCGCCTTCACGCTGGTCGGCGCGCTGTCGATCATCCGCTTCCGCACCGTCGTCAAGGACACCCGCGACACGGCGTTCGTGTTCGCGGCGTTGGCGGTCGGCATGGCCACCGGGCTCGGCTACCTCGACCTGGCGGCGATCGGCGCCCTGGCGGTGGCGCTGCTGGCCGCGGCACTGCACGTGACGAACTTCGGCGCCGTCCACAAGGGCGGCTTCGTGCTCCGCTTCGTGTTCGAGCGCGCCCAGGACAGCGCGGCCTACCTGCGGTTGTTCGAGCGGCTCTCCCGCCGCGCCAGCCTGCTGCAGGCCGAGCCTTCGGCCGACGGCGCCAGCCTGCGGCTCGTCTACGACGTCGAACTGCGCAACGGCCAGCGCGCCGAGGACCTCGCGGCCGAGCTCGGGCGCGTCGCCGGCGTTTCGGAGGTGTCGTTGCTGGTCGCGAAAGCCGACCTCGACCATTGAGCCTGGAGGGGGCGGGCCTCGCCCTCCCGGCAGGAGTCGGCGATGGCATCGGGTTCGGCGCCAGGGGTGCTCTGGGTGGTCGCTGCGCAGGGGGTCGGAGCGCTGGTTGAAGGAACGGTTAAGGAAGGGCCAAACGATCGGACCTGCCTTCGCGGGCGCCCGGCGCGTGGCACCATCCTGGTGCCGTGATGTCCTTCCTCCGTCGTTCCGTTCCGTTCGCCTTGGTCGCGCTGGCTGCGTTCGGGGCCGCCTGCAGCAACGGCAGCAAAGCCACGGCGCCGACCTTGTCCGCCGACGTGCGATTGAGCGCCGACAACGCCACGACCGCCGCGGCCGCCGTCTACCGGACGAGCTTGCTGCCGCTGCGGGTCGCGCGCGTGCTGGCCGGGTTCTTGTCGATCGAGCCGGAGGAAGGTGCGGGCGGCGGCCTCGTGGCCCGCGACGTCCAGGGCCCCGATGGCGGCACGGCGATCTTCACGTGGGACGACCGCGACGGCGACGGCACCTACAGCACCGGCGACGCCTTCGGGTTGGCGTGCGACCACTACCTCGAGTTCGGGCTCGATCTGACCGGCAACGCGTCGTTCGAGGGTTGCCGGATCGTCGGTGACGTGGTCGGCGGCCTGAACTGGACGATCGACGCCACGCTGCGCCTCGCCGGCATGGAAGTCGTCACCGGCAACATCACCGAGCAGCTCGAGGGATCGTTCGTGTTCGCGCGCGAGAAGCGCCAGACGGTGAACCTGCTGTCGCTCGACCCCGCTGGCAGTGGTGGGCTGACGGCCGGCGCGCGCACGCTGCTCCCTGGCTACAGCCTGGTGCGCAACGACTACGTCACCGACTTCCGCATGGGCCTGTTCGTCGCCGGGGCGATCGACGACGCCACGCTCGGTGGCCGCCTGACGTTCGCGACCGAGCAGCCGCTGCTGGGGCTCGGCGCGCTGCCGGATCCGTCGAGCGGCGAACTGCTCGTGCGCGGCGGCGGCGGCACCAGCGTGACCATGGTCCCGCTCGACTTCTTCACGCTCGAGCTGCAGGTCGACGACGACGGCGACGGCGAGGTGGACCAGGTCCTGCAGGCGGAGTGGGCGAGCCTCTGAGCCTGCTCGCCCGCCGGGCGACCTCGTGGCGTCGTCGCCTTGGAAGCCGGCGCTGAAGCCGGGAACTGTGCCCGCTCCGGGATCCTCGTCGCCATCGATCGCAGGGGCTCAACAGCGACGGCGGACCGCGCCATCATCCGGGTCCGCCGCGGACCGGACCGCGGCCCACGTCGTTCTCCCGGAGGTCGCCATGCTGTTGAAGGGTCTCGTCGTCACCGCTCTCGTCGCTTCTGCTCCCATCGCCGTCGTCGCCACGCAGGATCCGGCGCCGGCCAAGGCCCCCGCGGCGCCTGCCGCCACGCCGAAGAACGCCCCGGACTGCTGCGCGGCCCCGTCGAGGCAGGACGCCGCGACCGCGCGCGCCGAAGCGGAGGCCCTGCAGAAGGCGCGCGCCGAGCTGCAGCAGGCGCAGCGCGAGTTGCAGCAGCTGCGCCAGCGGCTCGAAGGCGCGCTCGACCAGCTCGACCGCCAGTACGAGCCGCAGCGTGATCGCGACTGCTCGCCGTCGCGCGGGCGGGCGCTGATGTCGCACTACCAGTGGCTGCGCGACCAGGGGCACGAGCAGCGCGCGGGTTCGGTGCTGGCCAAGGTCGTCGAGCAGGTCGGCGACGACAAGAACCGCCTGCGCCATGCCGCCCAGGAGCTGATGACCGAACGCGAGACCGCGGGTCGCTTCGACGACGTGGCGCTGGCGTTGGTGCAGCGCATGGAGGCGAGCGGCGGCCTGCAGCAGCACCACCAGTTCGAGACGGCGGCGCTCGCCTACTTCCTGAACGGCAAGGTCGGCGAGGCGGTGGCGCGGCAGCAGCAGGCGATCGCGCGCGGCGACCGCGGCGACGACGCGCGCCTGCGGCTGCGCACCTACGAAGCGGCGATGGCGGCGGTGGCGAAGGCGCAGGCGCCGGCGAACGGCACCAAGGCTGCACCCGAAGTGCTTCCCGACACGGTGCCGGCGTCGGTCGGCGACGGCCGCCTGGTCGCGTCGCGCGAGGAGTGAGCGCGCGGCAGCGAACGCGCCCTCAGCGCTTCTCGCGCAGCACGGCGGCGATCTGCTGCGCCGCCCACTCGTTGCCCTCGCGCGTCATGTGGCCGCGGAACCACTTCGTGCGCAGCGACGCGTCGTCGGCGAGCAGCGCGCGGTAGCGGCTGGCGAGGTCGAGCACCTGCATGCCCTTCTGCTCGGCGTGCTGCAGCACCTCGAGCGCGTAGGGGAACGGATCCTCGCCGAGCAGCACGACCAGCAGGCGCACGTTCTGCGCGCGGCAGCGGGCGTCGATGCGTTCGAGCAGCTCCTTGCCGAGCTCCACGTGGCGGCCCTGCAGCGACGGCTGCACGACCTGCTTCTCGTTCTCGAACCACCACGCGCGCAGCGTGTTGGCCAGCACGGCGTCGACCAGCGCGCTGCAGCCGAGCGCGTCCTTCCAGCGTTTCGTCGCGTCGCCGGCGTCGGCGACGTGGGCGATCGGTACGCCGCGCAGCTCGATGCCGTCGCCGACGAGCTCGAACCACGGCAGCTTGGTGTAGCGCTTCGCGAACTCGCTGCGCACGAGGTCGTCGGGGATGAACGCAACCACCAGTGTGTCGACGCGGAAGCGCTGCAGCATCGCTTCGGCGCGCAGCACCGCCTGCGTGAGGCTGTAGCCGAAGACGCCGCCGTTCTTGACCGGCTTCTGCATCGCCACCTCGAGGCGCGCCGGCCACGAGGCGTCGTCGTCGACTTCGTCGCCGAACGTGAACGAGTCGCCGACGCAGGCGATCACCGTGTCCCCGGGCGGCGTCGTACCGCCGTTCCTGCGCATGCCGTCGGCGTCGATCGACACCTGCGTGCCCCAGTGGTTGTCGCGGCTCGCGAAGCCCGGGCGCGGTACGTAGCCCAGCGTCGCGTCGAGCTCGGCCGGGTAGTTGCGTTTCATCAAGTCCGTGCGCAGCGCACGGAAGCTGCCGAAGTGCAGCGGCGCACGCACCAGGCGGATGCCGAGCTCGGCGAGCAGCAGCAGCACGAACACGGGCACCAGCGCGAACAGCAGGCGGCGTCGCCGCGACAGCGGGCGGCGGGGTCTGGCGTTCGGAGCGGGAGCGGCGGGCATGCAGCGATGGTAGGGACCTCGGGTGCCCATGCGAGTGCGTTGTGCGCGGCCGGCTGCTGCCACTACCTTGCTGTTATGACGAGCCAAGGCACGAACGCGCCCGCGAAGCCGCGCGTGGTCGTCGTCGGTGCCGGCGCCATCGGCCTCGCTGCCGCGATCCGCCTGCGCGAGCGCGGCCACGACGTCGAGGTGTGGAGCAAGGACGAGCCGGGCGACACCGTGTCCGCGGTCGCCGCGGCGATCTGGTACCCGTTCCTCGCCGAACCGCGCGAACGGGTGCTCGGCTGGGCGGCGGCGACGTTCCGGCAGCTGGCGGCGTTCGCCGCCGATCCGCACAGCGGCGTGTGCATGAGCGAGGTCGTCGAACTGCTCGCCGCCGACGCCGGCGCGCCGTGGTGGGCGAGTGCTGCTTCGGCGATCGAACACCTGCGCACCGCGGACGTGCCGACGCCGCACGGCGCGGCGATCCGCCTGCAGGTGCCGGTGTGCGACACGCGCGTGCACTTCCCGTGGCTGCGGCAACGGCTGCAGGCGCTCGGCGGGCGGCTCGTGCGGCGCCACCTGCGGAGCCTCGACGAAGCGTTCGCAGCGGCGCCCGTGGTCGTGCACTGCAGTGGGCTCGGCGCCGCTTCGCTGTGCGGCGATCGCGAGGTGCATCCGGTGCGCGGGCAGGTCGTCTGCGTGCGGCGGCCTGCGGGACTGCAGCTGCCGGCGCTGATCGACGACACCGAGGCGCAGCCGTTCTACGTGATCCCGCGCGGCGACCAGATCGTGCTCGGTGGCACGGCGCAGGCGAACGACGACAACCTCGCGGTCGACGCGCGCGACACGCAGTCGATCCTCGCCGGCATCGGGGCGCGCGTGCCGGCGTTGCGCTCGGCCGCGGTCGAGGTCGTCAAGGTCGGCCTGCGACCGTGTCGTTCGCAGGTGCGCCTGGAACGGGAACGGCGCCCCGACGGCGGCGTGCTGGTGCACGACTATGGCCACGGTGGCAGCGGTTACACGCTGTCCTGGGGCTGCGCCGACGAGGTCGTGGCGCTGGTGGCTGCGGCGCTCGCCGAAAAGCCCGCCGGTTGACGGAGCGTTCGGCGCGGGCGACCCTTCTCGCCCATGCCTTCTCGTCTCCTCGCGGCGCTCGCGCCGTCCTGTGCCGTCGTCGCCATCGCGGCTGCGGCCGTCGCCCAGACGCCGGTGGTCACCTTCGCTGGCGAGACGATGCGCATGCGTTCGGCCACGGTCGCCGCCGGCACCACGGCGACCTGGAACGTGACGATGACGATGGAGGACGACAACGCCAACGCGGCGCTCGGCACGAGCTTTCGTCGCTGGTGGCACGCGCAGCTCGGCAATCTGGTGCCGGGGCAGACGCTGCAGATCACGATCGCCAACGCCGGCTACACCGACATCATCCTGCCGGTGTGGTCGCTGTCGACCAACGGCACGACGTTCGGCGACTACACGCGCCTGCCGACGTCGGCGGTGCCGACGCTGATCGGCAGCACGCAGCACCGCTTCACCGTGACCGTGCCCGCCGGGGTCACCGCGTTCCGGCTCGCCAAGTACTTCCCGTACTCGGTGACACGCAAGGACGCGTGGCTCGCGACGCTGAACGGCGACCCGCGCGTGCGCAGCATCGTGTCGCTCGGCAACTCGGTGCAGGGGCGGCCGATCCACAAGATCGAGATGACGGACTCGTCGGTGCCCGACGCCGGCAAGCAGCGCGTCTGGATCCACTCCGGCATCCATCCCGCCGAGACCACCAGTTACTTCACGCTCGAAGGCTTCGTCGCCTGGCTGCGCGGCAGCGACCCGATGGCGGCGGTGCTGCTCGACCAGGCGCTGATCGAGATCGTGCCGATGGCGAACCCGGACGGCGTGTTCCTCGGCAACTACCGCACGAACGCGAACTCGGTGAACCTCGAGAACCAGTGGTCGGCGCCGTACTCCAGCACGGTGCCGGAGATCGTAGCGCTGCGCACGGCGATCGAGGGCTACATGGGCACGGTCGCCAGCCCGGCCAGCAACCCGATCCGCGTACTGTTGAACCTGCACAGCTCGCACGGCGTCGCCTACCCGTTCCACTTCCAGCACGTCGCCAACGCGTCGTGGAACCCGACGACGAACAACACCGGCGTCATCCCGCTGGTGAACCAGGTCGAAGGGCAGTGGATCGCGCAGTTCGAGGCGCGCAGCCCGTTCGTCGCGCTCGGCGCGACGCAGAGCAGCGCGCTGACGACGCGGCCGTTCGTGGAGTCGATGTGCCACGACCGCTGGACCGCCGTGAACGGCTGGCTGAACGCGCCCGGCCTGCAGGCGCCGGTGATGGCGATCACGTTCGAAGGCACCTACCGACGCGGGCCGGACACGGTGACGTGGAACACCGAGGCCGACTACCGGCTCGTCGGCGAGCAGATGGGCAAGGCGCTGTTCGACCACCTCGGCCTGCAGCTGACGGCCAGTGCGACGACGTTCGCGGGGCCGTGCCAGGCGGCGACGCTCGCCGCGACACTGGCGCCGCAGCCGGACGGCTCGCACGTGGCGACGATCACCGTCGCCAACGGGCCGCAGAATGGCATCGGCCTCTTGGCGCTCGGCAGTACCCAGCTCGCAGTGCCGCTGCCGGCGCCGTGGTCCGCCTGCACGCTGCTGTGCTCGGCGGAGGCGCAGGCGCCGTTCGTGCTGGGGAACGGCGGGGCGACGTTCCCGCTGGCGATGCCGGCGGTGCCAGGTCTCGACGCGTGGCTGCAGGTGTTCACGTTCGACCTGTCGCCGCCGGCCCTCGTGCTCGATGCCACCAACGGCCTGCGCCTGCGCAACGACTATTGAGTACCGCGAGGGAATCGGCCTCGCCCGCCCGGTAGGAGCCGACGACCGCAGCGGTCGCGGCTCAACGGCGATGACGGTGGCCGCGATTCCATCCAAAGTGTGAGCGGGGCCCAGGCCGCGCTGGGCTTCGCGCCGCATGGCGCTATCCTGCGCCGCCTGTGAGCTATCGCGTCGAGCTCCCGGTCTTCTCCGGTCCGATGGACCTGCTGCTGCACCTCGTGCGGCAGCAGGAAGTCGACATCCACGAAGTCTCGCTCGCGCGCATCCTCGACGACTACCTGAAGCACCTGCGCGTGCTGCAGCAGCTCGACCTCGGCGACATGGGCGACTTCGTCGTCATGGCGTCGACGCTGATGGAGATCAAGTCGCGCGAGCTGCTGCCGAACGAAGCGGTCGAGATCGAGCAGGAGCTCGATCCGCGCGACGACCTGATCAAGCGCCTGCTCGAATACAAGCGCTATCGCGACCTCGCGCGCGAGCTCGACGCGCGCGCCGACACGCGGTCGCGGCAGGCGCCGCTGGTGCTGACGCAGCCGCCGCAGCTGTCGGAGCCGGGCGACGACGACCTGCTCGACCTCGGCGAGGTCGGCTTGTGGGACCTCACCGCCGCGTTCGCCAAGCTGCTCGAGGAGATCGGCTCGCAGGCGTCGATGAACATCGAGCGCGAGAAGCGCGACGTCGGCTACTACACGCGCCGGCTGCTCGAAGTGTTCAAGCAGAAGCGCGAGGTCGCGTTCAGCGAGATCTTCGACAAGAGCGAAGGGCGCTACGGCCTGATCGGCACGCTGATCGCGCTGCTCGAGATGATGAAGCAGGGCTACCTGCGCGCCTACCAGGACAAGTGCTTCGCCGAGATCCACCTGGCCTACAAGGGTGGCGACGAGGTCACCGCCGACCAGATCCTCGCCGGCATCAGCGCCGACGAGGAGAAGCAGCGGCAGAAGGACGCGGCGGCGGCCGCGGCGACCGACGCGGCCGCGAACGGCACGGCGCCGGCGGCGCAGTTCGATGCGGCGGAGCTGGCGACGGTGCTGGGCACCACCAGCGACGACGAAGAGGACGACGAGCCGGTGCTGCCCGAGCACGACCTCGGCGACGAGCCGGACGAGGAGTCGAGTGCGCTCGAGCCGAAGCGGGACGACGAGATCGTCGACCTCGGTGGCCTCGACCTCGGCCGCGAAGGCGAAGCGGCTGGCTGACGCTGGCCTGGCGCCGGGCGTTCGGCGGCGATCGGCGCCGTTCGCGATGCGCCTATCTTCTCGAACGCAGCGCGATGCCATCGGCAGTTCGCGTCGCGCGTGAAGCTCCTGCCCGGCACGAGTTTGTCGTTGGATACCCTTTCCGACGCGCCGAGAATCCTCGCCCCTCGGACTCCGTCGGCGCGTGCGCCGAGCCGTCCGTACCAGCCCATGCAACGCACTCCGAAGTCGACCCTCGCCGGCATCTTCTGCCTCGGCCTGTCGGTCATCATGTTCGAGATCGCGCTCACCCGCGTGTTCGCGATCATGATGTGGCACCACTTCACCTACATGGTGATCTCGATCGGCCTGCTCGGTTTCGGGGCGTCGGGCAGCCTGATGACGGCGACGCGGTTCGGCGAGAACGAGAAGCAGGCGGACCGCGCGCTGGTCTGGGTCAGCGCGGCCTACGGCTTCAGTGTCATCCTGGCGTTCTGCCTGGCGACGCTGGTTCCCATCGACAGCCTGGCGCTCTGGGAGCGGCCGCAGGAGAGCCTCGGCCTCGCCCTGATCTTCCTGATCATCTTCGTGCCGTTCCTGCTCGGTGGCCTCGGCATCGGCCTGGCACTCACGCGCCACGTCAAGAACGTGAACGGCCTCTACTGCGGCGACCTGGTCGGCAGCGCCATCGGTGCCGCGCTCAGTGCGCTGCTGATGAAGTCGTTCGGCAGCACCGCCACGGTCGTCATCGCCGGTGCGTTCGGTGTGCTGGCCTCGCTGTTCTTCAGCTTCGGCGAGGGCCTGTCGCGTTGGCGCGCGCTCAGCCTGCCGGCGACGCTGCTGGCCGGCGTGCTCGGCGTCGGTTTCGCCGGTGGCTGGCTCGACTGGCGCGTGCCGTACGCGCCGGGCAAGGAGGCGAACGTTCCCGAGATCCTGATCCAGCAGAACCCGGCGCTGGGCAAGATCGACAAGCTGTACAGCGCCACCGCCGAGGTGCAGGTCGCGTTCAGCATGCCGACCAACCCGATGATCGGCGGCGACTTCGGGCGCGTAGACAAGATGTCGATCATGGGCCGCGGCGTCGGCCAGGACGGCACCGCGCCGACGATGCTGTTCGAGGGTGGGGCGGACCTGTCGAAGTTCCCGTTCCTCGACGACACGCAGGCGGCGTCGCCGTACGTGGCGCACCGCGCCGCGGGCCGCAAGGACCTGAAGGTGATGGTCATCGGCGTCGGCGGCGGCGTCGACGTCATGGTGGCGCTCGCCAACGGGGCGAAGCACGTCACCGCCGTCGAGCTGAACAGCGCGATGATCGACATGGTCACCGATCGCTACGCCGACTACATCGGCCGCTTGTTCGACCCGGCCGGTCCGCACAAGGATCGGATCGAGCTGGTGAACAGCGAAGGCCGCGCCTGGCTGCGCTCGCACGACACCAAGTACGACAGCATCCAGATGAGCGGCGTCGACTCGTACACGGCGCTCAGCACGGGCGCCTACACGCTGTCGGAGAGCTACCTCTACACCGTCCAGGCGGTGAAGGACTTCTACGAGCACCTGAACGACGGCGGCATCGCCACCTGGTCGCGCTTCATCGAGATGATGCCGAAGAAGCCGCGCGAGACGCTGCGCCTCGCCAACATCGCGGTCACCGCGCTGCGCGAACTCGGCGTCGCCGATCCGGCCGCGCACGTCTGCGTGTTCCAGGGCGGCGGCTGGGCGTCGACGATGTTCAAGCGCGGCGCGTTCACCAACGAGGAGATCCAGGCGCTGCGCGACTTCGCGATGCGCGAAGGCTTCGCCGGCCTCGTCTACGACCCGCTGGCGCCGGTGACGCAGGCGATCGAGCCGGAGCCGAGCAACTTCTTCCTCATTCGCGCCCAGCTCGAGAACGACGCACGGCGGCTGCTGCCGACCGTCGCCGCCGATCCGGCGAAGCTCAGCGACGCACTCGACGGCCTGCAGGTGATCGCGGCGCACGTCGGCATGGGCGAGAAGGTGTTCGAGGCGATGCTGCCCGAGTTCCTGCGCACGCCCGAGCTGGCGCCGGCGGCGATGCAGGTGGTCGAGGCGTCGCGCGGCACGATCCTCGAGCTGACGAACTACCTGAAGGAGACCAAGGAGAAGTTCCGGACGCTGCTGCGCGGCAGCGAGGCCGAGCGCGCGGCGTTCCTCGCCGACTACGAGTTCGACGTGTCGCCGTCGACCGACGACCAGCCGTTCTTCTTCAACTACTACCGCTGGAGTGCGCTGCTGCCGCGGCTCGGCGGGGGTGGCGAGGCCGGCGGCGACCGGCTGTTCACCTACCACACGGACTTCCCGGTCGGCCACGCGGTGCTGCTGTTCTCGATGATCGGCATCCTGCTGATGGCCGGCATCATGATCCTGCTGCCGCTGGTCAAGCTCGGCATCGAAGGCGAGCGTTCGCCTGGCGCCTGCCGCTACTTCCTCTACTTCGCGGCGCTCGGCCTCGGCTTCATGCTGGTCGAGGTCGCGCTGATGCAGAAGCTGGTGATCTTCCTCGGCCACCCGACCTACGCGCTGTCGGTCGTGCTGACCAGCCTGCTCGCCGCCGCCGGCACCGGCTCGCTGCTCGCCGGCCGCATCGCGGTCGTGCGCCAGCAGCACATCCGGTGGATCCTGCTCGGCATCGTCGCCGTCGTCCTGATCGACGTGATGGCGGTGAACTTCCTGCTGCCGATGCTGCTCGGCATCCCGCTGTGGGCGCGCATGCTGGTGGTCGTGCTGCTGCTGATCCCGACCGGCCTCGTGCTCGGCATGCCGTTCCCGTCGGGCATGCGCATCATGCAGGAACAGTGCCCGCGCCTCGTGCCGTGGGGCTGGGCGATCAACGCCTTCTTCTCGGTGTTCGGCTCGCTGTTCTGCATCGTGTTGAGCATGGGCATCGGCTTCTCGAACGTGTTCTACGCCGCGCTGGGGGTCTACGCGCTCGGCCTCGCCTGCATGCGCGTGCGGCCGGCGGCGAACGCGGCGGGGGCCTGATGGCGATCGCGCGCGCGACGCCGGCGGAGATCGACGCGTGGCTCGCGACGCTGCCGGCGTGGCGCCTCGTCGGCGACGAGCTGCGCGCCGCGTGGCGCTTCCCGACGTTCGCCGCGGCGGTGGCGTTCACGCAGCGGCTGGCGAGCGTCGCCGAGCAGCAGGACCACCATCCCGAGTGGACGGTGCGTTCGCGCCTCGTCGAGGTGTCGACGACGACGCACGACGCCGACGGCGTCAGCGTGCGCGACGAACGGCTGGCGCGCGCCGCCGACGAGTTGGCGCGCGCGGCCGGCGCCGTCCCCGTCGACGAGGGGCAAGGAGGCGGACGCGGAGCCACCTGGGTGCCGCCGGGCCACTTCTACTCGCCGCTGACCGACGCGGCGGCGATCGCGGCCGATGCCGCGCGGTTGTTCGGCAAGGGTCTGCGCGAGTTGCCGGGCGTCGACCAGCGTCTGCCGGAGCAGCTGGCGCTGGCGATGGAGCTGGCGCGCTTCTACGGCGACGAGGACTTCGCGCGCACGCAGCGGCCCGACCGTCGCTACTGCCTCGCCAACGAGTTCTTCTGCTACGGCGACGCGTTCGTCTACCAGGCGATGCTGCGGCACCTGCGGCCGGCGCGCGTGATCGAGGTGGGTGCTGGCTGGTCGTCGGCGGTGCTGCTCGACACCGACGAACGCTTCCTCGGCAACTCGATCGCCTGCACGTTCGTCGAGCCCTATCCGGAACGGCTGCTGTCGCTGCTGCGCCCGGCGGACGTCGCCCGCACCCGGCTCCTGCGCAAGCGTCTGCAGGACGTGCCGCTGGCCGAGTTCGCGGCCCTGCAGGCGAACGACGTGCTGTTCGTCGACTCGAGCCACGTCGCCAAGACCGGCTCCGACGTGCTGCACGCGCTGTTCGCGGTGCTGCCGGTGCTGCGCGCCGGCGTCCACGTGCACGTGCACGACGTGCACGCGAACTTCGAGTATCCGGAGCCGTGGGTGCGCGAGGGCCGTTCGTGGAACGAGGCCTACTTCCTGCGCGCCTTCCTGATGCACAACCGCGACTGGGAGATCGTGCTGCACGGGCCGACGCTGGCGGAGTTCGCGCCCGAGCAGCTGCTGCCGCGCATGCCGAAGGTCGCCGAGAACGTCGGTGGCAGCCTGTGGCTGCGGCGGCGGTGACGCGCATGGCGCCGTCGACGAATGCGAGCGCGCCGCGCGGCTTCGGCCCGCTGCTGTTCGTCGCGATGCTGCTGCCGTGGCTGCTCGCCGGCTCGCTGTGGTCGTCGCTGCCGGACCGTGTGCCGATGCACTTCGACGCCAGCGGCCGCGCCGACGGCTTCGTCGACCGCAGCGCCCTCGTCTGGTTCGCCCTGCCGGCCTTCGCCACGGCCCTCGGCAGCCTGCTCGGCTTCCTGCTGCCGCGCTGGATGCGCGGCATGGCCGAACGCAACTCGTCGTGGCTGAACGTTCCCGATGCCGCGCGCTTCCGCCAGTTGCCGGCCGACGCCCGCGTGCGCGCCGTCGCCGGGCCGTGTTTGTGGCTGCAGGCGATCGCGATCGAACTGCAGGTGCTGGTCGCGTGGCTCTCGTTCGGCATGCAGCGCGTCGCCACCAAGACCTGGGACGTGCTGCCGCCGCTGCCGTCGTTCCTGCTGGTCGGCGCCGTCGTGCTCAGTGCGCTGCTGCTCGCCGTGCACGGCAAGCGCGCCGTGCGGGCCGAGGTCGAGCGGGGCGCGGGCTGATGCCGGATTTGCTCAGTGTCCTGAGCAAAATTACTCAGTGTCCTGAGTAATCCTGGACTGCGTCAGCCCAGCAGACCCGGCAGCGCCAACGCCAGCGCGCGCAGCGCCTTGCCGCGGTGGCTCAGGCGATCCTTGGTCGCGGCGTCGAGCGCAGCGAACGTGCGGCCGGCATCGCCGGCGAACTCGAGCGGCACGAAGATCGGGTCGTAGCCGAAGCCGCCCTCGCCGGCGGGAGCCGGCAGCAGCGTGCCGAGGCAGCGTTCTTCGATCGCCGCCAGCACGCGGCCGTCCGGACCGCACACGCACAGGCTGCAGACGAAGTGGGCCGTGCGCCGCGGTGCCGGCACGGAGCGCAGTTCGTCGAGCAGGCGCAGCAGGCGGCCGCGGTCGTCGAGGCCGGGGCCGCCGTAGCGCGCCGACAGCACGCCGGGGCGGCCGCCGAGCGCGTCGACGCACAGCCCGCTGTCGTCGGCGAGGGCCACGCCGCCGGCGAGGCGCGCCAGCAGTTCGGCCTTCTTGCGCGCGTTGCCGGCGAAGTCCGGCTGGTCCTCGACCGGCTCGTACGGCTGGCCCAGTTGGTCGGGCGTGCGCAGCGCGATGCCGAGCGGCGACAGGATGCGCTCGAGCTCGGCGCGCTTCTTCTTGTTGTTCGAACCGATCCAGAGTGGCTGCATGCGCGCAGCGTGGCGCGGGGCCGCGTCCGCCGCCAGCCCACCGTCGCCAGCGCGCCGCCGCCAGCCTGCCGCCGCCAGCAGTCGCTTCAGTCGATGCCGAGCGCCTGCTTCTGCAGCGCGATGACGTCGGCGCAGGCCTGCTGACCCATCGCCACCATCTGCGTGAACTGCTCGCCGGTGAACGGCTTCTTCTCGGCGCCGCCGCCGACCTCGATCAGCCGCCCGTCGGCGGTGCCGACGATGCTGAGGTCGACTTCGGCGGCGCTGTCCTCGCTGTAGTCGAGGTCGATCATCGGCGTGCCCTGCACGATGCCGACCGACACCGCCGAGACGAGACCGCGCAGCGGCCACTTCGGCAGCTGCTTCTGTTCCTCGAGCCACAGCAGCGCGTCGTAGAGCGCGACCACGGCGCCGTTCACCGACGCGGTGCGCGTGCCGCCGTCGGCCGACAGCACGTCGCAGTCGACCCACAACGTGATCTCCGGCAGCACGGTCAGGTCGATCGCGCAGCGCAGCGCGCGGCCGATCAGGCGCTGGATCTCGAAGCTGCGGCCGTCGAGCGGGCGGCCGGTGCGGCCGTCGCGCGGTTTGCGCGGGGTGCCGGCGCCGGGCAGCATCGAGTACTCGGCGGTCAGCCAGCCGCCCTGGTGGCGGTTGTACATCCACGGCGGCACCTGATCCTGCACGCACACGGTGCACAGCACCTTGGTCTTGCCGCACTCGACCAGCACCGAGCCCGGCAGGTCGGTGTAGGAGCGGGTGAACTGCAGCGGGCGCAGCTGCGTGGGAAGCCGGTTGTTCTTGCGAGCCAGAGGGACGTCTCCTGTTGGGCGGAGCACCCTAACCGGCTGTCAGGATCGAGGCGAGCGCGGCGCGCAGTTCGTGCAGGCCGAACGGCTTCGCCACGTGCTGCAGTCCGGGCCACTCCGGCTGCGGGCCGAGCGGGCCGCGCCACAGCGCCAGGATGCGCAGTTGCGGCGCGACGCGGCGGATCGTCGCCGCCAACGGATCGGTGGCATCGAGGCGCTGCGCTTCGTCGACGACCAGCAGTTCGAAGCGCTCGGGCGTCGCTTCGAGGAACGTGCGCGCCGCGGCGCCGTCGGCGCAGGCGAACACGGCGCGGCCGGCGGCCTTCAGTTCCTGGCTCAGCAGCGCGCGCACCGCGGGGTCCGACTCGAGCACCAGCGCGCCGCCGTGGCGATCGCGCGAGGTCTGCGTCACGTGGCGCGGGGTCGCGTCGGCAGTGCGCGCCGACGACTCGCCGAGCACTGCCGGGATCTCGCCGTGCGCTGGTTCGACCTCGATGTCGCGGCGCGCCAGCGGCCAGCGCACGACGGCGCAGATCGAACGGCCGGGCAGGTGCTGTACCGACAGTTCGCCGCCGTGGCCGGTGATCAGGTGGTTCGCCGCTTCGAAGTCGAGCGTGAACGCCGGATCGTCGTGCGGCGGCGTCGGGTTCGGCAACGGCTCGCGCGCCCACTCGAGCGCCAGTTCGATCTGCACCTGCGGTTCGTCGTCGCGGAAGCACAGCTCGGTGGTCAGCGTCAGGTTGTTGGCGCCGCGCTCGGCGCGCAGGATCGCGGCGCCGAGGAACAGCAGCGCGTCGTGCACGAGGCGCGGCGACGCGGCGAGCGGCGGCACGTGCATCGCCGACTCGCGGCGCACCTCGAGGCCCAGCTGGTGCACCTGCAGTTCGTCGCTGAGGCCGCACAGCAGCGGCTCGAGCGCGGTGACGCCTGGTTCGGCGTGGCGGCCGCCGCTGAACGCCACCAGCTTGGTGTGCAGCACGCGCAGGCGCTGGATCGCCGCCAGCAGGCCTTCGGCAGCGTGCGGCAGCTGCGTGCGATCGGGCGCCGCTTCGATCAGGTTGTGGGCGCGGCCCTCGACCCCCGACAGCAGCGTCGCCAACTCGTCGGCGAGTGTCTGCGCGATGCGGTGCGCGTCGAGGCCAGGGGGCGCCGCTGGCGGCGGCGTGGGCGGCAAGGGCACCGGCGGCGCGGGAGCGTCGAGCGCAGCCGGGTGCGCCGTCGCCTGCACCGTCGGCGCGTCCGGCAAGGGCGCGCGACCCGCCGGGGCAGCGTTCGCCCGTCGCAGCAGACGCTGGACGAGCAAGGCGCCGAAGGCGCCAGCGAGAAGCCACAGCAGTTCGATCACGCGCGCGACGAGGGAGAGAGGCCGGGGGAGCCGGGCCAAGCTAGCCACGCCCGCCGGACCTGTCGAGGGAGCGAACGGCGGGGGGCGTCGACTCAGCTGCCGCGGCGGCCGAGCCAGAACGTGTGCTCGATCGGCCCGAGGCAGGCCGCGGCCGGTGTCGGCACGCGTGCATCGTCGACCAGCAGCTCGGTCGCCGCGCGCACCAGCGTGAAGGCGACGAAGCCGCCGGCGTCGTTCTGCACGACTTCGCGCACCGGCGTGCACTCGTGCACGATGGCGTCGCCCGGCAGGCCGAGGAAGCGCGCGCGCAGGCGCCAGCCGGGCAGGCGGTGGTCGATGCGCACCACCAGTTGCAGCGCGTCGTGGGCCGGATCGCCGCGCAGCCGCAGCCGGCACGGCCAGCCGATCGGCCCGCGACCGAGGCGGCCGGCGAGTTCGAGTTCGGTGGCGGCGGGGCTCTCGACCAGGCGCTGCGGCTGCAGGAACTGCGCCGAGAACAGGCGCGCGCGTTCGTCGGCGCGACCGGCGAAGCCGTCGAGCGTGCCGACGTCGGCGCGGGCTTCGAAGGCGAGGCAGTTCTTCGCGTGCACCGCGTCGGCGCGGTCGACGAACAGCAGGCCTTCCTTGCGGGTGAAGCGCGCGCGGGCACCGCCGCTGGCGATCAGCACGTCCTTGCGCTTGCGCAGGTCCTTGCCGGTGGTGACGCGCGCGCCGGCCGCGATCTCGGCGGCGGTCGGCGCCGCGGCACTCGCGTTCGCCGGCGCGGGCGGCCGTTCGTCGCCGGCCAGCGCGATCGCCTCTTCGAGCCGCACTGCGAAGCCGCGCGCGACGCCGTCCTGCACGGTGCCGGCCCACAGATCCGGGTGCTGCTCCGCCGCGAACGGCGCGAGATGCGCGCGCGCCGCCGCCGAATGCTGCATCGCCGACCGTGCGCGCCACTGCAGCAGCTTCAGGTCGATGCGCGCGTCGGCGGCTCCCGCCCCGGGCAGCGCGAACGGGCCGGTGGGCCTGCGGGCGGCGGTGGCATCCAGCTGGGCCAGGGTTGCGGCGGCGCGATCGGGGTGCGCCTTCGGCTGCACGGGCATCGGCCCGATCTTGGCCGCCGGTGTCGCGGCGTGCCACAGGCGTGTCGAGGGTTTCAGCAGCGCGCGCGAACTGCCGATGAGACGGCCGTGATGAACCACGTACGTCTGGTCGGTGATCCGTTCGGTGAGGATGCGGCGGCGCAGGGCCTGCGTGGCTTCCTGCGCCAGTGCCTCGGCAACGGCATGCGCTGCTCGTTGTCGCTGGCGATGGTGGCGCCGCGGCCGCCTGCCGCCGACGAACGCGAGATCCCGCTGACCGACGGCGTGCGCGACCTGCGCGTCGGCACCCGCCTGCCGGCACCCGAGATCGAACTGCTGCTGCGTGCCGCCGGCGATGCCGTCGCCGCGACCGCGCCGGTGGTGGTGTTCGCGCCGAGCGCGCGCCGCGCCGACGCCGTGCGCGAAGCCGGCCTCGCCTGGCCGCGCGCCGCCGTCGTCATGTCGGCGACCGACGGCGTCAAGTCGTCGGAGCTGCTCGACCGGGTGCGCGCCGAGATCCGCTGGGCCGGCGACGAGCATCCCGAGCACGCACTCGACGAGCGCGAGGTCGCGCCGTGGCTGGCGCTGCCGCCGCTGCCGGCGAGCGGCCCGCTGGTCGTCGTCGGCGACGGCGAGTTCGGCTCCGGCATGGACCTCGCGATCACCACCTGGCGCGACCATCTGGCCGCGCAGGGTCGCGCGCTGCGGCTGGTGCTGACCGGCACCGTCGATTCGGCGGCGACCGTCGCGCGCTGGCGGCAGGAGCTCGGCGTGCACGCCGCCGCCGCGGAGATCCTCGTGTCGCCGTTCGAGCCGGCGCACGCGCGCGATGCCGCGGCGATCCTGCTGCCCTACCGCCGCTTCGTGCAGGGCCGCGAACTGGTGCTGGCGTTGGCGTCGGGCCGGCCGGTCTGCGTGTCGCGCTTCGCCGCCAACGCGGCGTTGATCGCGCGCCCCGGCGTCTGCCTGCCGATCGGCGGCCGCTGTGTGCCGAGCGAAGCGCGCGAGGCCGCGCACTTCGCCCCGCATCCGGCCGCGATCCTCGCCACCGTCGAACAGGCGCTCGCCGACGGCGCGTTCGCGGCGGCGACCGGTCGCCGCGCGCGTGTGCACGTGGTCGAGGAACTGCTGCGCGCCCGGCCGGCGACGCCTCCGGTGCGGTTCGAGTCGATGCAGTCGCCGCGGCCGCTGGTCGTGCTCGAGGCGCCGTTCTTCGAGACCTCGTCGAGCGCCGAACTGTCGCTGGCGACCGCTGCAGCGCTGCAGCGGCGCGGTCGCGTCGACCTGCGGCTCGTGCCGTCGGGCGCACGCCATCCGGAGCTCGCGGCGCTGCGCGCGCGTGCGCCCGAACTCGAACCGCTGCTGGTGCGCAACCCGGGCACTGCCGACCTGTGGCTCGCCAGCGGCTGGCCGGTTCGTGCTTCGCGGCCGAACTGCCGCAGCTGGGCGCTGCGCGTCGACTGGGAGTACGGGGCGCTGCCGCTCGAGCTGACGCCGCACGTCACGCAGGACGCCGACACCGTCGTCGTGCACAGCGAACACGTGCACCGCACGCTGACCGCCGCCGGTCGCGCGATGCAGGGCATCGCCGTCGTGCCGCACGGCGTCGACGCGGCGATGCACGAAGGGGCGGCGCCCGATGCGGAGATCGTCGCCTGGAAGAACGGCCTGCCGGCGCTGCTGTTCTGCGGCGGCGCCATCTGGCGCAAGGGCCTCGACGTGTTCGTGCGTTCGATCCTCGCCGCGTGGCAGGCGGGTGCACGCTTCTGCGTCGTCGTCAAGAACGTCGGCAAGGACCAGCACTACGGCCGCTTCCACCTCGGCGAACTGCTGGCGCGCGTGCAGCGCACGCCGGGCACGCCGCCGCTGCGCGTGATCGACGCCGAGCTGACGCGCGAGCAACTGGCTTCGGTCTACACCGCCTGCGACCTGCTGCTGCATCCCTACCGCGGCGAAGGCTTCTGCCTGCCGGTGCTCGAGGCGCGGGCGTGCGGCCTGCCGGTGCTCGCCACCGCCGGCGGCGCCACCGATGCGCTGATGGTGGGGCCGGGGGCGATCAAGATCCCGTCGACGCGGCGTTCGCTGGAACTGCAGGGTGCGCACGTCGGCGCGCCGTGGGTGGTCGAGCCGTCGCCGGACGACACCACGCGGCTCCTGCAGGAGGCGCTGGCCGACCTGCCGGCGCTGCAGGCGAAGGCGCGGGCGTTCGCGCCGTCGGTGCGGGCCGCCTACACCTGGGACGCGGCGGCCGCTGCGATCGAACAGCTGGCGTTCACCGCCATGGGCAAGCGCCGCCTGCCGACGACGGTCGTGGAACCGGTGGTCGCACTGCCGGCGACGCCGCCGCGCGCCGAGCCGCGCGTGCCGCAGCCGATCGGCGGCTGAGCCGTTCGCCGCGCGCGGCAGCCTCGCGTTGCGCGCGCCTTGCCTCGCCGCCATCCTGCGCGGCCGATGGCCCACGGTCCGCTGCGCTTGCTGCTGCTGTTCCACGGCACGTGGGAGGACGAGTGCGTGGCGGCGCTGCAGCGCCGCGACGACGTGCAGCTCGTGCGCGAGGGCTTCGAGACGTTCGGCTATCCGCACGTGTTCCGCCTGCTCGGCTTCGACGCGCGGCGCTATGCCGAGCGTCTGGTGCGCCGCTTCCGCGGCGAGCTCGACGCGGTGTGGTCGAACGACGACCAGTTCGGCGCGCTGCTGGCGGCGGTGCTGGCGCAGCGGCTCGGCCTGCCCGGCGCCGATCCGGTGTCGATCGTGCGGGCCCAGCACAAGCTGCTGCTGCGGCGCACGCTGGCGAACGCCATGCCGGCGGCGAACGTGCGCGCCGCGGCCTTGCCGTGGCCGCTGACCGACCGCCGTTGCCGCGATCCACGCGCGCTGGCGGCGGCGGTCGCCGACGCCGGCATGGCGTTCCCGCTGTTCGCGAAGCCGGTGAAGGGCACGTTCTCGGCGTTGGCGCGGCGCGTCGCTTCGGCCGAGGAGCTCGCCGCGCACCTGCGGTTGTCGTTCGCCGATCGCTGGCTGTTGTGCCGCGTGCAGCGGCCGTTCGCGCAGCTCGCCGGCGAGCTGGTGCCGCTGCCGTGCGGGCCCGACCACGTGCTGCTCGAGGAGGCGCTGCGCGGCGTGCAGATCAACGTCGACGCCTACGCCTGCCGCGGCCGGGTGCAGGTGCTCGGCGTCGTCGACGAGTGCATGTATCCGGGCGAAGTCGCCGGTGCGCGCCACTTCGCCGGCTTCACCTTGCCGTCGCGGTTGCCCGGCGAACTGCAGCAGCGCGCCGCGGCGGTGGCCGCCTCGGCGATCACCGCGGTCGGCTACGACCACGGGCTGTGCAACGTCGAACTGTTCGCCGCCGACGACGGCAGCGTGCGCGTCATCGAGATCAACCCGCGCGCCGCCGGGCAGTTCGCGACGATGTACCGCGCCGTCGCCGGCGTCGACATCGAGCGGCTGGCGATCGAGCTGGCGCGCGGCGGCGATCCCGACGCGCTGCCGCGCATCGCGCCGTCGGCGGGGGCGGCGGCGAGCTTCGTGTTCCGTCGCTTCGACGGCCGGCCCGGGACGGAGCCCGACGCCGCGGCGCGCGCATGGCTGCAGCAACGGCATCCCGACTCGCGGCTGTGGACCGAGCCATGCTCGCCGCGACAACTGCGGCGCGAGTACCGCTGGCTCGGGTCGCACCGTTACGCGGTCTGGAACCACGCTGCGGTCGACTTCGCGACGCTGCTGCGCGACGGCGAAGAGGCGGCGCGGCGGCTGTTCGACGTGGCGATGCCCCTGTCCGGCGCGGTCGAGGCGCCGCGGGCGCCGGCTCAGGGCGCGTAGAGCCGCGCGCGCAGCGCTTCGATCGCCGCCGGCTCGAACCGCAGTTCCTTCTCCGCGCGCACCAGCAGCGACGGCTGCACGAACACCAGCAGCGGCAGTTGCGGGGCGAGGCGCCGGCCGGCCTGCCAGACGAGCCGCGTCTGCTCGTCGTCGAGGCCGTGGCGGCGCGCCAGCGTCGTCACGCGTTGGCGCCACGTCCACCAGTGGCGCAGATGCGGCCAGGCCATCGGAGCGGCGACGACGACCACCAGCACCAGGGCGAGCCAGACGAGGTTCATGTGCGCACTTCCTTCGCCGGCATCGTCGCCAGCACTTCGCGGATCTTCGCGCGCACCTTCGGCGACGGGTCCTGCGCCTCGCGCGCCTGCAGCACGGCGCGGCGATCCGACATCTCGATCTCGCCCAGCACCCAGACCGCCGACAGGCGCACGAGCTCCTCGTCGTCGACCAGCATGGCCATCAGCGCCTCGCGCGCGCCGGGCCAGTGCAGGTTCCACAGCGCCTTCACCGTGTTGCCGCGCACGCGGTTGTCGGTGTCCTTCAGGAACGGCACCAGCATCTGCGTGTAGCGCGGGTCGGCGAGTTCCTCGAACGCCTCGATCGCGTTGGCGCGCACGCGGCGATCGGGGTCCGACAGCGTGCCGACCAGGATCTGGATGCCTTCGCGCGAACCGGCGAGTTCGACGATGCGCACCGCGGTGGCACGCACGCGGCGGTCGGGATCGTCCAGCAGCTCGAGCAGCGGTTGGCGCAGCTCGGCGCCGGCACCGAGGGCGTCGACGATGTGCAGCGCCTTCAGGCGCCGCGCCGGGTCGAACGCGCCGATCTCCTCGGCCACGCGATCCAGCATCGACGCGTCGATCTTCGCCAGCGCCTTCGCCGCGGTCGTCCGGGTCGCCGGATCCATCTGGTCGAAGCGTTCGAGGTAGCGCTGGAAGCTGACCTTCGACACCTCGCGCGTCGCCATGCGGCGCAGCTCCGCGTCCGGGGAACCGAGCAGTGGCGCCAGCAGGGCGGCCTGGTTCGGCGGCGCCAGTTCGAGCACGAGTTGGGCGGCGGCGCGCATGCCGGCGCCGGTGGCGTTGCTGGCCAGCATCTTGGCCAGGCCCTCGAACCCGCCGGTGCACTTCAGCTCGTGCAGTTCCTGCAGCGCCGCCAGCTGCACGCTCGGCTCCTTGTGCAGCAGGAACGGTTCGACCATCTCCTGCCGCTTCTCCGGGTTCGCCTTCACGTCGGCGATCATCGCCAGCAGGCGCTTGGCGATCGGCGGTTCGAGTTCGCCGGTGACGTGCTTCACCGGCCCCCACCAAGGCAGTTCGCGCGGCGAGCGGGCCTGCTGCAGTGCGCGTTCCTCGCGCAGCGACGCGATCTCGCGGGCGACGGCGATCGCGAACGGGGCGTCACGGCGGTCGCGCAGCACCTGCTGGCCGATGCGCTGCACGCGCGAATCGAGGTCGGTCGCGAGCGCCACGACGAAGGCCGCAGCCGGGCCGCCCGGGCCGTGGCTCAGGGCCTGGACGAACGCCTTCGCCATGGCGTCGTCGGGCTGCGTCAGCAGGATCGGCCGGAACAGCGAGAGCGCGACCGGGCCGAGATCGAACAGCACGCCGCACACCGCTTCGCTGCGGTTCGCCGGGCAACGGCGCAGGGTCGTGCCGAGCGCCTGCCAGGCCGATTCCTGCTGGGCGTCGCGACCGGACGGCAGCGGTTCGCCGAGCTGCTGCGCGGTGCGCCGACCCAGGGCGTAGCTCGACAGGCGCGCGACGACGCCGTCGACGGCGAGGGTCGACACCTCGGCGACCGGGTCCGACACGCCGACGGCCAGCAGTTCGGCCGCACCGAGGTCCCCGAGCGCGTCGACCAGCGCGAAGGCGCCCAGCCGCCGCGCGTCGCGGCCGCTGACGATCTTCTCGCGCGCGATGGCCAGCAGGTCCTGCTTCTGCGCCACCAGCTCGCGCTGCACCACGGGCAGCAGCGTCGGGTAGTGGTCGACGACGAGGTCGAGCCGCTTCAGCTCCGGGCTCGCCAGCATCTGCACGGCGCCGCGCTGCAGGTGCTCGTCGCGTTCCAGCAGCGCTGCGGTCAGGCACTCGACCTGCACCGACGTCGGCAACGTGCTCAGGTAGCGGAGGGTGTCGGCGAACGTCATGCGATGGCGAAGAGCGCCATGCTCTTTCGGCCCCGCGCGCGCTGCCGCCTGAGCTGCCGAACGGTCGGCGGGGACGTTCCTGCGGGCGCCGGCGAGGAACCGCCGGCGTCATCGGCGGCCCGGCTCCCGACCTGCGGACTCAGGTCGAGGCGCCGTCCGGGACCGCGGCGAAGAAGCCGAACCAGCCCTGCGCGTCGGTCCAGTGGCCGACGCTGCGCAGCCCGGCGCGCGCCAGCAGTGCGGTGAAGCCCGGCAGCGTGTGCTTGTACGAGTTCTCGGTGTGGATGCGTTCGCCGCGGGCGAAGCGCCTCTCGCCGTGCGGCCAGCGCACGACGACGTCGCGCACGGCCTCGAGGTGCATCTCGATGCGACCGAGGGCTTCGTCGTAGCGCGCGACGTGGCGCCAGTCGGCGAGTGCGAAGTCGGTGGCGGCGAGGCGGTTCACGTGCTGCAGCACGTTGCGGTTGAAGGCGGCGGTGACGCCGAGCGGGTCGTCGTAGGCGAGCTCGAGCACGGCCTTCGGCTTCTGCAGGTCGACGCCGATCCACAGGGCGCCGCCGTCGAGCAGGTGCGTGCGCACGCTGCGCAGGAACGCCACCGCCTCGTCGGGCGTGAAGTTGCCGATCGAGCTGCCGGGGTAGAAGAACAGGCGCCGCTGGCGGCCCAGCGTCGGCGGCAGTTCGAGCTGCTGCGAGAAGTCGGTGCCGACGCCGACCATGTCGACGTGCGGGTGCAGGCGCTGCAGGCGGTCCAGCGACTCGCGCAGGAACTCGACCGAGATGTCGACGGCGACGTAGCGCTGCGGGTGCACGGCGGCGAACAGGCTGGCGGCCTTCTCGCAGTTGCCGGCGCCGAGGTCGACCAGCGTGGCGCCCTGGACCGGAGCGGCGGCGACGATCGCCGGCAGGTGCTGCCGCAGCAGCTGCGCCTCGGTGCGCGTCGGGTAGTACTCCGGCAGCGCCGTGATCGCGGTGAACAGCCGCGAGCCGAGTTCGTCGTAGAAGAAGCGCGGGGCGATGTGCGGCACCGCGGCGCCGAGGCCCTGGTGGATCGCCGCGATCTGCTCGCGCGGGTCCGGCAGCGCCAGCTGCACGAAGGTCGGTCGGGAGGGGCGTGCGCCGGTCGCGGACGAGGCGAGTTCGGCGGGTTGGGCCGGGATCACGGGGCGGGAGCATAGCGAGGCGCCCTGCCGCGACCTCGGGAAGAACGCACTGTCGGCTTCCGCGACGGAGTGCGTTCGCACAGCCGGGAGGGGGCTGTCGGGCCGATCGGCAACTCCCCGTCTCAAGGCGGGGACGGTCGCGCGCCGATGCCTGAGCGGAAAGCAGGCAAAACCATGATCGATCCCGATCGCGACACGGCGTTCTCCCGGCAGATCCTCGACGTGCTCAGTGCACGCACGAAGGCGTCGCTGCACAACGTCGCCAACCAGCACGTCGAGGGCTTCAAGCGCTACACGGTCCGCTTCGAGGACCTCGTGCGCGAAGCCACCGAGCGTGGCCGCGACCCCTCGTCGGTGGCGCCGGTGACCGAGCGCGACGAGTCGGGCGAGCCCGGCCAGAACAACGTCGTGCTGATGGAGGAGCTGGCGATCCTCGGCAAGACCGCGCTCCTCCACGATGTGATGACGCGCCGCGTCGGTTCCTACTTCCAGACCGTCAGCAAGGCCATCCAAGGCAGGTGATCCCGATGAACGACCCCATGCAGGGAGTGTTCCGCGGCTTCGACATCGCCGGCGCCGGCTTGCGCGCCGAGTTGCAGCGCGCGGAGGTCGTCGCCAGCAACCTGGCGAACATGCATCGCACCGGCAACGCGCAGAAGGAGCCGTACCGGCGCAAGCAGATCGTGTTCGAGGAGATGCTGCTCGACGCGCAGAAGGGCGGCAACGCCACGATGGGCAGCGTCGACGCGATCGCCAACGGCGTGCAGGTGGCGAAGGTCGTCGAGGACCAGACGGCGTTCCCGGTCTTCTACCAGCCCGGCCACCCCGACGCCGACGCCAGCGGCAAGGTGCTCGGCAGCAACGTCGACCTGTTCCAGGAGCTGGTCGACATGCAGGTCATCGAACGCAGCTTCGACGCCAACCTGACGGCGCTGCGGAGCTACCGCGGCATGTTGCAGAACACCATCACCAACATGAGTCGCTGAGGGCGCTAGGCCATGACCGGATTCGACCTCGGATCGATCGGCGGCTTCGACATCGGGCGCTTCCAGAAGGAAGTGATGCGCGCGATGTCCGAGCGCGGACCGAACATGATCGACCCGCCGAAGGTGGGCGAGAACGTGCCGCTGCGGCCGTCGACGACCTCGGAGACGGTCGAGGGCAAGGGCTTCGACGGCTTCCTCGGCGAGGCGATCGGCACGGTCAACTCCCTGCAGAAGGACACGCAGGCGAAGGTGCGCGGGATGATGCTCGGCGAAGGAGTCGAGCTGCACGACGTGATGATCGCGGCCAACAAGAGCGACATGGCGTTCAGCCTCTTGCTCGAGGTCCGCAACAAGCTGGTGGACGCCTGGGACAAGCTGTCCCGCTCGGTGATGTGAACCATGCGTAGCTTCGTCAACGACCTGTTCGCGCAGATGAAGGGTATCTGGTCGCGTCTCGACGCCGGCCAGCGCTTCGTCGTCTCCGCGGTCACCCTGGCGACCGTCGTCGGGCTCGGCACGATCGTCTGGTACGCCGGGCGACCGAGCTACGAGACCGTGTTCACGGCGCGCACCGCCGAGGACATCAAGGAGGCGAAGGCGGCGCTCTCGCAAGCGGGCGTCAGCTTCATCCCCGACTCGAGCGGTCGCTCGCTGATGGTCGAACGCGGCCAGCTCGCCTTCGCCAACCAGGCGATCCTCGAGAAGGGCCTGCTCGGTGCAGCGACGCCGTCGGTCGGCGGTGGCCTCAGCCTGATCGAGGACGCCGAGACCAAGCAGTGGAAGCTCGACGCCGCGTCGCGCGCCAGCGTGCAGTCGGCGATCGCGCAGCTCGACGGCGTGCAGCAGGTCACGGTCACGGCCAACAAGCCGCGCCGGCAGGCCGCGTTCCGCGAGCGCGACGACGAGAACAAGGCCAGCGCCACCGTCGTGCTGAAGCTGAAGAACGGCGTGGTGTTCGATGCGGTCGCGCGCGCCGCGTCGGCGCTGGCCAGTTCGCAGCTCGGCGTGCCGCGGCAGAACATCGAGGTCGTCAGTTCGGCCGGCAACCAGCGCTTCGTCTACGACCCCGACCGCGAAGGCGGCGGCGGCACGTCGGAGTTCCTGAAGATGCAGCGCGAGCTGAGCGAGGAGCGCACCAACATGGCGCAGGCTCGCCTCGACCAGCTGTGGCCGGGCAAGACCAACGTCGCCATCACCGTCGAGCTCGACTCGGCGTGGGAGGTCCGCAGCGAGAAGGTGCTGCCGACCGAGGCCCTGGTGCGCAGCGAGAAGGTCAAGAAGGACAACACCGAACCGGGGAGGGCCGCCAACGGCGACCCCGGCACCGGCTCCACCAGCAAGAACGAGACGCGCGACCGCGAGTTCGTCACCGAGATCGGCGAGCGCCGCGTCGGCAAGTCGATGCCGGACATCAAGCGCGTCACCGTCGCCCTCGTCTACGACCCGGCGCTGAAGAAGTCGGCCGACTTCAAGGAGGAGGACCTGAAGAACGTCGTCAAGGCGATCGCCGGCTGGAACCAGCAGCGCGACAAGGACGAGTCGTTCAGCACGCTGGTCGGCGAGTTCGCGCCGATCGACATGGGCCCCGAGATCGGCACCGGTCCGAGCTTCGGCGACCTGGCGCTGCGCTGGGGACCGACCGTCGGCCAGATCCTCGGCGTGTTCGTCGTCGTGATGTTCCTGCGCGGCCTGTTCAAGCGCAGCGGCGGCGGCGAAGCGGTGGCTGCGACCGCCGGCGTGACGTCGAACAAGGAAGAGGTCGACGAGAAGAGCCTGACGCCCGAGGAGCTGCAGAAGCGCATGCGGCGCGAGATCGAGCGCTCGATCACCAACGATCCGGCGGCGCTGGCGAAGCTGCTCGAGGCCTGGCTCACCGAACAGAAGGCGTGACCTGAGACCCCACGACGATGGTTGCCGAACCGAAGAACCTGACGATCGACAAGATCATCGCGATGCTGCTCCTGTCCCTGGACCAGGAGCTGTCCGCGAAGGTCCTGCGCAACTTCAACGACGACACCGTCGACAAGGTGACGCGCGCGATGCAGGAACTGCAGGAGATGGCGATCGACCGCGAGACCGTGCGCGGCGTCTACCAGAAGACCGTCGAACGCATGCGACAGGGCGGCATGGCGCTCGGCGACGTCGGCGGCCTGATGCGCAACGTGCTGTCGCGCGCGTTCGGCGAGCAGCGCAGCGGCGACGTCGCGCGGCGCGCCAACAGCGACATCCTGGCCAAGCGCCCGTTCGCGATGTTCGAACAGCTGACCGCCGAGGACCTCGCCAACCTGCTGACCGAGGAGCATCCGCAGATCTCGGCGGTGTTCATCGCCCACCTCGACCGCAAGAAGGGTGGCGAGGTGCTGAAGTTCCTCGACGAGGAACTGCGTGCCGACCTCGTGCACCGCGTCGCCACGCTCGACCGCACGCCCGCCGACGTCGTGCAGCGCGTGCTCGAGGTCATGCGCAAGAAGGTCAAGGACCTCGGCCTGACCACCCTGCGCAGCGAGCCGAAGGCGTGGGTCAAGGCCGCCGCGTCGCTGCTGAACAACCTCGGCGGCGGCGAGAAAGCCGTGCTCGAGAAGATCGAGCAGGCCGACGCCAACATCGCCGGCGCCATCCGCGAGGAGATGTTCACGTTCGACGACATCCAGAAGCTCGACAAGAAGTCGATGCAGAAGATCCTGGCCGCCGTCGACAGCCGGCAGCTGGCGGTGTCGCTGAAGGCGGCGATCCCGCCGGTCGAGCAGTCGATCCTCGGCAACCTCAGCAAGCGCGCGTCCGACATGGTGCGCGAAGAGCGCGACAACCTCGGTCCGACGCCGCTCACCGAGGTGCTGACCGCGCAGAACGAGATCCTGAAGATGATCCGCGACCTGATGGACAAGGGCGAGATCAAGGCCGGCGGCGCCGCCGAGCAGATGGTGTGAACGAACCCAACCGGAGCCCGCGATGACGCAGACCACGACCGTGCCGTTCCATGCGCCCCTGCTGGGCATCCGCCTGCACACGCGGCGGCTCGCCGGCGGCGCGCCGCAGGCCGGGCGCGTGGCCCAGCTGCTCGACCTGAAGGTGCGCGAGGAGCAACGCCAGGCGGCCACCAAGGCGCTGGTCGACCTCGCGCGCACCGGCAAGCGCACCGTCGAGGCGATCCCGCAGCAGGTCGGCACGCGTCTCGACGAAGTCGCGGCCATCGCCGTCGAACTCGGCCTCGCGATCGCGCGCGAGATCGTCGGCGCGTCGCTCGACAAGGGCTTCGTCGATCCGACGCCGACCGTCGTGCGCTGCCTGCGCGACTGCGTGCACGGCAGCACCAAGTCCGACCTGGTCGTCCGCCTGAACCCGCACGACCTCGCCGCCGTGCAGCAGCAGCTGCAGGGCATGCCGGAAGTCGCCGAGGAGGTCGCCGCGTCGCGCTTCGTCGCCGACGCGACCGTCGCCCGCGGTGGCGTTCGCGCCGAGACCGGCAGCGGCCGGCTGCTCTACGACCCGCGCGAGGTGCTCGAACGCATCTGCGCCGAAGTGCGCCGCGAGGCCAGTTCGTGAGCCTGCCCGCGTCGCTGCAGCGGGCGGTCGACTCCGCGCGCATGCTGAACCGGCCGCGCGCCGAGGGCCGCGTGCGCGCGATCCGCGGCATCGCCATCCACGTCGCCGGGCTGTCCGCCGCGATCGGCGACACCTGCACGATCGACGCCGAAGGCGGCAAGCTGCCGCTGCCGGCCGAGGTCGTCGGCTTCGACAAGGACGACGCCGTGGTCATGGCGCTCGGCGACGCGCACCGCGTGGCGCCGTGGGACCGCGTGCACAACGACCATCGCCCGCTCGCCGTGCCGATCGGGGCCGGCCTGCTCGGCCGCGTCGTCGACGCGCTCGGCCGGCCGCTCGACGGCGGGCCGCCGATCCAGGGGGCGCTGCGACCGCTGACCGGCGACGCGCCGTCGCCGCTGTCGCGCGCGCCGATCCACCAGCCGGTCGAGACCGGCGTCGCCGCGATCGACGGCATGCTGACGCTCGGCAAGGGCCAGCGCGTCGGCATCTTCGCCGGCTCCGGCGTCGGCAAGTCGACGTTGATGGGTGCCATCGCGCGCAGCAAGGCCGGCCAGGTGAACGTCATCGCGCTGATCGGCGAACGCGGCCGCGAAGTCGGCGAGTTCGTCACCGAAGCGCTCGGCAAGGAAGGTCTGCAGAAGAGCGTGGTGATCGCCTGCACGTCCGACGCGGCGCCGATGCTGCGCCTGAAGGCGCCGCTGACCGCGGTCACCATCGCCGAAGCGTTCCGCGCGCAGGGCGCCGACGTGCTGTTCATGATGGACTCGGTGACGCGCTACGCGATGGCGGTGCGCGAGGTCGGCCTCGCCGCCGGCGAGCCGCCGACGCTTCGCGGCTACCCGCCGTCGTTGTTCGCCTCGCTGCCGCGCCTCGTCGAACGCCTCGGCTCCGACGGCACCGGCACCATCACCGGCCTGTTCACCGTGCTCGTCGACGGCGACGACATGAACGAACCGGTCGCCGACGCGCTGCGCGGCTACCTCGACGGCCACATCGTGCTGAACCGCCGCATCGCCGAGCGCGGCAAGTTCCCCGCGATCGACGTGCTGGCGTCGATCAGCCGTCTGATGCCGAAGGTCAGCACGCCCGAGCACCAGAAGCGCGCGCGCAAGCTGCGCGAACTGCTGGCGCACTACGAGGAGAACCGCGACCTGGTGGCGGTGGGGGCGTATCGCAAGGGCGCCGACCCGCTGCTCGACCAGGCGCTGGCGAAGATCGCGGCGATCGAGGGGTTGCTGTACCACGGCACCGATGGTCGCACGGCCGCGGACACGCAGAAGGCGCTGCAGCAGATCGCGGGCGCGTGACGCGCCCACGATCCGCGACGTCGGCGCCCGTTCAGCTGCTGTAGTCGGTCCCGAGGTTCATCCCGTACGGCCGCGAGACGCCGGCGACCTCCTTGCCGAGCTTGTCGCCTTCGCCGTCGATGAACGTGCGGTTCAGCATCGTCTCGCACACCATCCAGCCGAGGTGCACCAGCGCCGTCTGCACCGCCATCATCGCCGCCTGCACGCGCACGTAGTCGAACTCGTGGCCGGCGAGCGGGCCCTGCGGATCGATGGCGATCCGGTAGCGATCGACGTCGCGCTTCTCGAAGTCGCACATCGTCGGGTAGATCTCGGTGCCGCGGCTGGTGATGCGCAGCAGGGTGAAACCGTGCGCCTGCAGGATCGGGCGGATCTGCGCGGCGCGAACCCGATAGAAGGCCTGCACCAGCTTGATGCTGACGTCGGCGAACGCCTCCAGCTCGCGAACGGCCTGCGCCAGCGTCTTCGGCAGCAGCTGCGAACTGAACCGCGCCGTGGTCGTGGCGCTCGCACGCGTGGCGCGCAGCGCCGCCTCGAAGCTGGTGTTCGCCTGCTCGGGGTGCGCGCGCAGGTAGTCGCCCATGACCCGGGCGCTGTACTGGCCGAAGCTGCGGATCGACTGCAGCGAGCCGGCCTTCGACTTGTCGAACAGGGAGCGCAGGTCGACGCCGGTCTCGCGCTCGAACAGCTCGCGCACCTCGGGCACCAGTCCGGTCGCGGCCTGGATCGCGCCATTCGGCGCGAACTGGGTGCGCAGCCCGCAGTCGTCGACGAACAGGTCGAAGCCGACCATCTTCGAGTTGGCGCGGATCGGGTTCGGCGGCACGTTGCGTTCGACGAACGCCGACCACTGCGGCGCCCCGGCGTGCATCTCGGCGGCGTAGGTCTCGTACGAGCGGAGGGCGCGTTCGAACAGCGGGCGCACCTCGGCCGAGGCGCGCTCGAGTGCCAGCTGCTTGATGGTGCGCTTCTGCGTCGTCTCCCTGAGGCGGCGCAGCTCGGTGATCTTGGCCGCGACGAGCGCGGCGAACTCGCGCGTGCCCGAGCGCTCCTTGCCCTTCGCCACCTGGTAGGGGCCCTTCTTGACGTCGCCGACGTAGTGGCCGTCGGCGAGCACCTCGAGCACGGCGGTTTTGATCAGCTCGGCGCCGAGGATGTTGGCCGCACCCCCGATGTGCAGCAGCATCTCGGCGGCCGCGTCGATCAGGGCGATCGGGTTCGCCTTGTTCTGGCCGGCGATGTCGTCGGCGGTGCCGCCCATCGTCTCGAACATCGACACGGCCTTCGGGTTGTTCGGGTTCGTGTTGTTGGAACTCACGAGCCCGACGCCGCCGGTCACCTTCGCGGCGATGTCGGAGCCGATGTCGCCGAACATGTTCGACGTGACCACGACGTCGAACTTCTCGGGGGTGGCGGCGATCGCCGCGAGGCCGTCGTCGACGATCATGAAGTTCGCGTCGATCGCGCGGTCGCCGAGGTGCTCCTTGGTGTAGTCGCGCGCGACCTTCAGGAAGCTCTCCTTGAACAGGCCGCCGGTGATCTTCAGGATGTTCGGCTTCTCGAGCGCCGTCACCTTCTTCCTGCCGTCGCGCACGGCCGCCTCGAACGCCGCCCGGCAGATCAGTTCGCAGCCCTCCGGCGTCTGGTGGCGCAGGGCCTGCGGGTAGTTGCGGGCCAGGCGGTGTTCGATCGACGCGTAGAGGTCCTCGACGTTCTCGCGCACGAACAGGATGTCGGCGCCGGGAATGCCCGGGGCGATCGGATCGAGCGTGACGCAGCGGCGGATGTTGGCGTACTGCTCGAATCCCTTCCGGATGGTGACGTTCCGGCTCGGCTCGTCGCCTTCGTCGAGGGTGCGCAAGGCGCCCTTGAGCACGGCGTCGGCGCGGCTCGCCTGCTGCAGGGTCTCGCGCTCGAGCCGGGTCACGATCTCCTTCACCGCCTTCAGGGTCGCAGGCTGCAGCTGGCCCAGCAGGCGCTTGTAGAAGTCGTTGATGTTGCCGGCCGCGCGCGCCTGGTCCTTGGCGAGGGTCTCGAGTTCGACGGCCACGGCGCTGGGCGCACGCGTGCCGAACTGCTGCGCATAGACGGCGGGCGCATGCTGCTGGAGCAGCCGGAACAGATCGTCGGCATCCGGGTAGCCGAGGGTTCCGTCGACGTAGGTGAGGGGCAGGCCGGTGGCCGCGAGCACCGTCTTGGTGGCTTCGATGCACTCGGGACCGATGCCCTGGCCTTTGATGACCAGGATCGTGCAGGGTTTCGCAGAAGGGGCAGTCTGACTCATGGGGTGGATTGGGTGGAGGCGGACGCGCAGGTCGCGAAGCGTCGCGGCATTCCTACGGCAAGGTCTTTCGCCGGGCAACGTCGCCAGCAGCCGCGGGGACCGGAAGCGTTCCGCGGCGCTGGCCGCACGCGTCACCGCCTGCCGGCTGGCCGCGCGTCGCTGCCGTCCGCGTGCGTACGCAGCACCGCTTCCGCTACGGCGAGGCGTCGTCGCAGGTCCTCCTTGCGCAGCTCCTGCAGCACGCGGTTGCGCTGCGCACCGGTCAGCGGGACCTGCGGGTTCCAGTCGTCGCCGAGCACGCCGAGCGGGACTTCGCCCATGTCCCAGTCGTCGCTGCGTTGCGCGGGGAACGGCAGGTCCTTGTTGCCGGTCGCCTGCAGGTTGCCGAGCGGCGAACGACCCCAGGCGTAGCGGAAGTGCTGGGGGGCTGGCACCAGCGGACTCTTCAACACCAATTGCTTCTGGTCGAACCGCGGCTGGCCACGTTCGTCCTTGCCGACCTCGGCATACGTCACATCGGCCGGGTGGAAGCGGCGATCGGCGCCGGCGATCGCGAAGCCCTCGATCGCACCGTCCTCGGGGTCACCGACCGGAGTGTCGAGTTGCAGCACGAGGGCGTCCTCGCGCACCGTCATGCCGACCAGCATCGGTGGCTTCCAGTCGAGTTCGTCGGCGAATCCGTACTGCGTCGCCAGGGCCCAGCGCGCGATGCGTTCGCCGGCGGGGATCTTCACCTGCGGGTGGTACCACCGCCGACGCAGGTCGAACGTGCTGGCGAACCCGACGTTCGCGTCGCCGGCGCGCGACGACTCGAGGAAGGTGAGCCAGTGGGCTTCGCGGATGTAGATGCCCGTGTCGAGCATCTTCTCGCAGTAGTTCGCGCGCGTCTGCGGCGTGCCTTCGGTGCATTGCGACAGGATCCCGAACGGCAGCTGCGGGTCGCCGAACGCATCGCGAAAGGCGCGGATCAACTCCGGCAGCACCGCGCGGTATAGCCGCACTCCGGGCATGCCGTCGAAGGCGTTGTTGTAGCCCTGGTGCCAGAGCACTCCCTTCGTGGCGAGCCCCGCGAGCGGGCCGATCATGCCCGCGTAGGAGTTTCCGGGGAGGTTCGCGTCGGCGAGCGGACCGGGACGCAGGTCGCTCGGATCCACGCGCCGTTCCGCTGGCACCTGTTTGCCGGCGGCGACCTGCTGTTCGACCCAGCGGCGATGTTCGGCGATGCGCTTCTCCAGGTCCTTCGCAGCATCCCACTGCGCGACGCGCTGGTCCCATTCGGCGAGCTTCGCGCGCAGGAACGGCTCGTCGATGCCGCGCAGGCGTGCGAGCGGCGTCCAGGCCTCGGCGGTGGTGCCGCCGCGCGACGCATCGATGACGCCGATCGGCACCTGGCTGGCCATGTGCACGCGGCGCGCGAACGTGTAGCCGATCGCCGACAGCTCGCGGGCGATCGCCGGTGTGCACTCGTTCCAGTCGCCTTTGCGGAAGTGCTGGCCGAACCAATCGCTCCATTCGTGCAGTCGCGGGAAGCTGCGCACGGGCTCCGGGCCGACCGCGTACGGCACGGTCAGGATGCGGATCAGCGGGAAGTGGGCGGAGACGATCTCGAGCGAGCCGTTCTCGACCTTCGCCAACTCGAACTCCATGTTGCTCTGTCCACCGAGCACCCAGACGTCGCCGACGAGCACGTCGTCGAGGACGAGCTTGCCATCCTTGCCCTGCACGACCAGCTGCTGCGGCGAACGGTTCGCCGGCTGCGCTGCGAGGGTGATCCGCCACGAACGATCGGCCGCGGCGCGCGTCGTCTTGCGGTCGCCGCCGAACGCGACTGCGACATCCTCACCCGGCGCGGCCCAGCCCCAGATCGCGATCGGCTTGTCGCGCTGCAGCACCATGTGGCTTTGGAACAGGTTGCTGACGCACAGGCCGTCGGCGATCGCGGGCACGTCGACGACGTCGGCCTGCGGCATCTTTTGCGCCGGTGCTGCGGTTGCGCAGGACACGATCGCGGCGAACAAGCAGGTGAGGGTCGAGCGGGTGTTGCGCATGGTGCCGTCGGGGCGAGCGTGGGCTGGCCCCACGAGATACCAGACGAGCGCGTGTCTCGCTCATCCGGCGATGCAGGCGGCGAACGGTGTTGCTGGCGCAAGCGCGCTCGGTTCGCGCCGCGGCGCTGGACGAACGCGTGGCCCCGAGGTCGAGTGTGCGCATGCGGATCCCGACCCTGCGCGGCGTCATCGACCGGCGGCTGCTGGTCAACTTCCGCTGCGATCCGGACGTGCTCGCCCGCCAGCTGCCGGCGCCGTTCCGCCCGCAATTGCACGGCGGCCACGCGCTGGTCGGCATCTGCCTGATCCGTCTGCGCGCCGTGCGGCCGCGCGGGTTGCCGGCATGGCTCGGCATCCGCTCGGAGAACGCGGCCCATCGCGCCGCCGTGCACTGGGACCGCGACGGCCAGCGCCACACGGGTGTGTTCGTGCGCCGCCGCGACACCGGCTCCTGGCTCAATGCGCTGGCCGGCGGCCGGCTGTTCCCCGGCGAACACCATCGCGCGCGGTTCCGGGTCGAGGAGAGCGACGCGCAGCTCGCGATCGCCATGCGCAGCGACGATGGCAGCGCCGATCTCGAAGTCGCCGGCGCGGTCGCGAACGCGTGGCCCGCGGGTTCGGTGTTCGCCTCGTGCGACGAGGCCTCGGCCTTCTTCGCCGCCGGCGCGGTGGGTTGGTCGGTGACCAGCCAGCCCGGCCGCTTCGACGGACTCGAGCTGCGCTGCGCGCGCTGGCAGGTCGAGCCGTTGGCGGTGAACCGGGTGACGTCGCGCTGGTTCGACGATCGCGGGCGCTTTCCGCCGGGTTCGATCGCGTTCGACAACGCTCTGCTCATGCGCAACATCGACCACAGCTGGCACGGGCAGCCGGATCTGTGCTGCGCGCCGTAGCGAACCCGTTCGCCAGCGACAGGACCGGCGATGAGCGCGTGTAGCGAGTGCTCTCACGAGGTATCACAGCCACGCCCGCACGCCACGCACTCCCTCGCCCGCCCGAACCTGCCCGATGCCCGCCGCCCTGCACCGCCCCGAGCCCGTCCTGCGCCACCGCGCGCAACCCGTCGACCAGAACGTGCCGACCGCGCAGGCGGCGGCGTGGCTGCTCGAAGGCCGATCGCTGCTCGTCAGCGATCGCTTCGCCACCGGGCTCGCCATCCTCGCCGAGCTGCGCGTGCAGCTGCAGGATCCGGGCGAAGAGGCGGGCTACGTCGAGAAGCGCGCGTTCCGCGAAGCGTTCACGGCTGCGAGCAAGCGCCTGCTCGCGCCGGTCGTCGGCCGCAGGGTGGCCCTTCCCGACGCGCCGCGCCCGGGCTTCCTCGCCGAGCTCTACCCGGACCACGCCGACTTCGCGCTGCCGGTCGAGGACGCGCGCGTGCTGAGCAGTGCGTTCGAGTGGTACGAGCGCGGTGTGCACTTCCCGGTGCTCGGCTATCGCGTGCACCCGTTCTACGGCACCTACATCCCGGCGCGCATGGAGCACCTCGAGCTGTTCGGCACGTGGCTCGCGAAGTACCAGGGCGCGCGCAACCGGGCGATCGACGTCGGCACCGGCTCCGGCGTGCTGACGCTGCAGATGGCCAAGGCGGGCTTCCAGCACGTCATCGCCACCGACATCAACCCGAACGCGATCGAGAGCGTGGCGCGGCAGCTGCGCCGGCTGCCGAAGGCGCTGCCGGTCGAGCTCGAACACGCGGACCTGCTCGGCACCGATCGTGGTCCCCTCGACCTGATCGTGTCCAACCCGCCGTGGATGAAGGGCGAAGTGGGCCGCACGCTGGACCTGGCGATGTACTTCCAGGACGGCTTCTTCGAACGCTTCTACGAGCAGTCGCTGCAGCGGCTGGCACCCGGCGGCCGCATCGTGTTCGTGTTCTCGAACATCATCGAGCTGTCGCAGCCGGACGTGCCGCATCCGATCACGACCGAGCTCGCGCGTGGGCGGTTCCGGCTGGTGGAGAAGATGGTGCGCCGGGTGAAGCCGCTGCGGCGGCGCACGCGGGAGAAGGTCGAGGTGTGGGAGCTGGCGGTGGTTTGACGGCGGGCCTCACGGCTGGTGCGAACCTGCGAGACCGAGAGTGTGGTCGCAGTCGTCGAACGGACGACTCCCAGCTCAGCCGAGCCGCTTCAGCACCACGATCATCTCGCGTTCGTTGGCGACGAACTCGGCGACGTCGAAGCGCGGGAAGCCCGCGCGCGCCTGCAGTTCGACCAGCAGCTGCAGGAACTCCGTCTGCGACCAGCAGTGGAAGTGGATGCGGAACGAGCGCTGTTCGAGGTCCAGCACCGCGGCGGCGACCGCCGCGTCGCCCTGCACCTTCATCGCGTTCTGCACGACGTCGACGTAGTGCGCGTGGCGCGAGCCGGCCGGGCCGTCCTCGTGGTCGCGCACGTGATGCTCGACCGTGGTCGAAGCACGCTCGCTGTCGAAGGTGTGCCGCTTGTCGGGCACCGACAGGTAGACGACGCCGCCGGGGCGCACGACGCGCAGCAGGTTGCGCAGCGTGCCGATCGTGTCCTCGCAGTGTTCGAGGAAGTGGTTGGCGACGACGAAGTCCTGCGAACCGTCGGCGACGGTGCGCAGCGTCTCGCCGTCGTCGACGATGTCGACGTGCACGAGGCGGCGGCCCGCCTTGCGCGGATACATGCGGCGCAGCTCGTCGGTGGACGCGATGTCGACGTAGCGGACCTTCTTCGCGGTCGGCAGCGGCATCGGGTCCTGCAGCGCGCCGATCTCCAGCCCTTCGCCGCGCACGTGCCGATCGACCACGGTGAGCCGGCCGAGGTACTGGCGGAACGGAGTCACCAGCTTCTTGGCGAGGTGCCGCAGGTCGAGCATGCCCCGGTGCTATCGGGCCTTCTGCGTCGGGCCTTGAGCGGCGATCGCCGCGGGCGAACGGTCGTCGGGCGGTGCCGGCAGGTCGCCGCCGAGCGCCTTCCACAGCGCCACGGCGGCGAGCGACGCCTCGGTCGCGGCCAGCAGCCGTTCGTCGGTGGCGGCGAGCGCCTGCAGGCGGGCGAGCAGCGCCGACCCCTCGGCTTGCAGGCCGCTGGTGACGCGGGCATCGGCCCGCGTCGACGCCATCGCCGCCGCGTCGGCGGCGCCGGTGGCCGCGGCGAGGCGCTGCAGTTCGCCGCGTTGCTGCGCGAAGGCGGCTTCGACGTCGGCGAGTGCGGTCAGGATGCGCTGCGCGAACGTGGCGAGGGCGGCGCGCTGGTTCGCTTCGGCGGCGGCGACGGCGCTGGCCAAGGCGCCGCCCTGGAACAGCGGCAGCTGCAGCGACGGACCGCCGAGGCCCTGCAGCGCGCTGCGGTTGCCGAGGCGATCGAACGACTGCGCTTCGAGCCCGCCGCTGCCCAGCAGGAACAGGCGGGGATAGCAGTCCGCCGTGGCGATGCCGATCGCGGCGGTCGCGGCGGCGACTTCGGCTTCGGCGGCGAGCAGGTCGGGCCGGCGCCGCAGCAGGTCGGCGGGCACGCCGAGCGCGAAGGCGGCGGGCACCTGCGGGGTCGTCGTGCGCGCCGGCAGGCGGAACTCGCTCGGCGATGCCCCCAGCAGCACGGCGAGGCGACGTTCGCCGGCGGTGAGGGCCGCTCGCAGGCGCGGGGGCAGCGCCTGCGCTTGCTGCCATGCCGAGCGCGCCGCTGCTTCGGTGCCCGAATCGTCGAGTCCGGCCGCGTGCGCGGCGATCGCCAGCTCGTGCAGGCGATGGCGGGCTGCGGCGCTCGCTTCGGCAGCGGCGAGCCGTTCGTCGAGGTAGCGCAGCTCGAGGTAGCTGGCGGCGACCTCGGCGGCGATGCGCAACGCGGTGCCGTGCACGGTGGCGGCGGCGGCCTGTTCGCGGGCGGATGCGGCATCGCGCCGATGGGCGACGGCGCCGAACAGGTCGATCTCCCAGCTCGCGGTCAGCCCGACGCGGTGCAGGTCCTGGCGCCGCGGCACCAGGCCCGCGCGCACGCCGGCGCCGGCGAGGCCGGCACCCTGCGCGCTCGCATACTGCCACTGCCGGTCGGCGGCGAACGCCAGCGACGGCAGGGCCGCTGCATCGGCGACGCCGGCGAGCGCGGCGGCTTCGTCGAGGCGCGCGAGCGACGTGGCCAGATCCCGGTTGTCGCGCAGCGCCTGCTCGACCAGTTGCTCGAGCACGGGATCGCCGAACGCGTGCAGGCCGGCGTGGATCGCGTTCGTGCTGTCGTCGGCGGTGAAGGCGGCGGGAACGGCGAGCGGTGGCTCGCTCGGCACCTGGGGGCCGACGCGGCAACTGCCGAGGAGCAGCAGGTTGGTGGCGAGGGCGATGACGACAACCGGCGAGAACGAAGAAGAACGGCTCACGACTGCACCTCCGGAACGCGGACCAAGGACGGCATGCGGCGCACCAGCCAGGCATAGGCCTGCGGCACGAACACCAGGGCCAGCGGCGTGGCGCCGAGCACACCACCGGCGATGACCACCGCCAGCGGTGGCCAGAAGTCGCCGCCGCTGAAGGCGACGAACGGCACGAAGCCGACCGCGGTGGTCAACGTCGTCGCCCACACGTGCCGCATGCAGCCGCGGATCACGCGCGCCATCGCCGCCGGGTCGCCGGTGCGCGCTTCGTCATCGGCGCGGATCGCCGCCAGCACGACGATGCTGTCGTTGAACGTAACGCCGACGAGGCCGGCGAGGCCGATCAGCGGGTTGAAGCCGAGCGGGTAGCCGCCGAGCCACAGCGACAGCAGGCCATAGCCTGCGGAGAGCACGCCGACGACGGCGAGCAGCAGCGCGATGACGAACGAACGGAACGACAGCACCAGCGTCGCCATCGTGATCGTCGCCAGCAGCGGCACGTAGCGCAGCAGTTGCGCCGCCGCGGCCGCCGACTCCTCGGCGTCGCCGCCGAGCTCGAGGCGCACGCCCGGCGGTGGGCGGAAGCCACCGTCGCGCAGCTTCGCCTGCACGTCGGCGAGCACTTCGATCGGCAGCGCGTCGGCACCGACGAAGCCGAGCAGTTCGTTGCAGCGCTCGCCGTTGCGGCGCGTGATGGTGGGGATGCGCGTCGTCACCGCGAGCTCGGCGACGGCGGCGACCGGCATCTCGACGACGTCGCCGCCGGCCCCGGCGACCAGCGTCGCCGCCAGCAGCCGATTGCCGTCGTCGCGTTCGCTGCGCGCGCTGCGCACGATCACGGGCAGACGTTCGGTGCCTTCGAGCACTTCCCCGGCCGGCAGGCCTTCGAGATGGGCGCGCAGCTGCCGCGCCGCCTGCTCTGCCGACAAGCCCACCGCGCGCAGGGCGGCTTCGTCGAAGCGCAGCTCGGCGGCCGGCAAGGCTTCGGGGATCGACGCGCGCGTGTGCAGCATGCCGGGCGTTGCGGCCATCACCGCGCGAACGGCGGCCCCGGTGCTGACCAGACGGTCGAGCTCGTCGCCGACGAGCCGCAACAGCACGGGGGCTGCGATCGGCGGGCCCTGCACGAACGGACGCACGACCACGTGCGCCTCGGGGATGCGTTCCGGCAGCTCGCGCTCGGCGCGCCGCACCAGCGCCTTCGCCGCCGCGGCATCGCGCGCGACGACGACTCCCTGCGCGTAGAACGGGGCGTCGTCCTGTTCGAGGATCTGGTTGTAGTAGACCGACGGCACGCTCTGGCCGGCGACCCACATCGTGTGCACGACGTCCGCTTCGCCCCGCAGCAGCGCATCCGCGCGCTGCAGCAGTTCGTGCGTTCGTTGCAGCGAGGCGCCGCCTTCCGCCCAGATCTCGACCTGGAACTGGTCGCGATCGGCGGCCGGGAAGAACTGGTCGCGCAGCGTCGGCACCACCGCGAAGCCGACCAACGGTGGCAGCAGCGTCAGCAGCAGCAACAGGCGCGGCCGCCGCAGGTGGTCGAGCAGCTGCATCGCTCGCGAGCGCGGCGGCAGCGCGGCCGGGGTCGGTGTGGCGATCTGCGCCGGCAGCGGCAACAGGCCCGCCAGCGCCGCGACGACCGTCAGCGACAGTGCGAGCGACACCAGCAGCGACACGATGACGGTCGTGCCGATGGAGCCGACGAACTCGCCGACGTTGCCCTGCAACAGCAGGATCGGCGCGAACGACAGCACCGTGGTCAGCGTCGACGCGAGCAGCGGCATCGCCAGCGTGCGGCTCGCGATGCCGACCGCCTCGTCGGGCGTGTGGCCGTGGCGCCGCAGGTCGGCGACGGTGTCGCAGACGACGATGGCGTTGTCGATCAGCAGGCCGATCGCGACCAGCAGGCCGAACAGGCTCATCTGGTGCAGCGGCACGCCGAGCAGCTGCATCGCCAGCAGGATCGCCGCCGCGGCCAGTGGCAGCGTCGCCGCGACCAAGGCGCCGAGGCGGCGGCCGAGCAAGGCGGCGGTGACCACCCAGATCAGCAGCGCGCCGAGGAACAGGTTCCAGCCGAGGTCGGCGAGGCGCGCGTTCGTGTAGACGCTCTGGTCGAACACGACGTCGAGCGCAACCGTGCCCTGCAGTTCGTCGGCGAACGCCGCGACGACGCCGCGGCCCGCTTGCGACCAGGCGTCGGCGAGGCGATCGGGTTGCATGCGCGCGCCGACCAGCACGCAGCGTTCGCCGTCGACGGTCGCCAGCGCCACCGATGGCTCCAGGTGGCCGCGCCGCACCGTGGCGATCGCGGCGAGCTCGGTGGTGGCAGCGCCGGCGGCGGCGATCGGCACCGAACGCACGCGATCGAGCGTCGCGAACTCCCCGGCGACGGTGACCAGCGGATCGGCGGCGCCGAGGCGCAGCGAGCCAGCGGGCTGCCGCGTGTCGGCGGCCGCCAGCGCGGCGGCCAGCTGGTCCATGCCGATGCCGCGGGCGCCGAGTTCGCCGGGGACGGGTTCCACCAGCACGCGTTCGTCGACGTCGCCGTGCACCCGCACGATCTCGGTGCCGTCGAGGCGGCGCAGGCGGTCGGCGAGTTCGTCGGCGTAGCGGTGCAGCAGCAGCGGGTCTGGGGACGCGGACGCGCGCCAGCGCAGCGACACGATCAGTCCGTAGGCCGCGGCACCGCGTTGGTCGTCGAGCCAGGGCCGCGTGACGCCAGCGGGCAGCGTGCGTTCGGCGCGATCGAGGGCGCTGCGCAGGTCGGCGAGCACCGGGGCTGGATCGACGACGTCGTCGGCGAGCTCGAGCGCGATCGACGACACGCCGAGCGACGACGTCGATTCGATCTCCTTGACCTCGGCGACCTCGCGCAGCTCGCGTTCGAGCGGCTCGGTGACCTGCGCTTCGATCTGCTCGGCCGACGCGCCGGGCAGGAACGTCAGCACCACCGGATTGCGGTTGGTCAGGCGCGGGTCCTCGAGCCGCGGCAGCGAGCGCAGCGCGTTCCAGCCGCCGACGAACAGGACGACGAGCACCAGAACCAGCAGGTGCGGGTTGCGCAGCAGGGCGGTGGCCATCAGCGCACCTCCGTCGGCCGCACCGGCATGCCGGCGAGCACGTGGTCGGCGCCGGAGACGATCAGCAGGTCGCCGGGCTGCAGGCCGCCGGTGACGACCACGCGTTCGCCCAGCCAGCTGCCGACCTGCACGTCGCGATGGCGCGCGACATGGCGGCCGTCGCCGTCCGGGGTGGCGACGAGGCAGCGGAACAGGCCGCGCGGCCCGCCGCGCAGCGCCGCGGGCGGCACGGCGAGACCGTCCACGTCGCCGTCCGGCACGGCCACGTGCACCAGTTCGTCGTCGCGCAGCTCCTGGCCCGGGGCCAGCGGCAGCAGCAGGTCGACGGTGCGCACGCGCGGATCGACGGCGTCGACGAGGCTCGCGTTCGCGGCCACGAAGGCCAGCGGGCGCTCGTCGCGGGTGGCGACGGCCGCGGCAGCGAGTGCGGTGGCGCCGCGCGCGGCGGTGCGCATCGGCACGCCGACGCGGATGCGCCAGCCGTCGTCGGCGACGAGATCGAACGCCGGCGCACCGGCCGCGACGACCTGGCCCTTGGCGATGCTGCGTGCGAGCACGCGCCCGGCGAACGGCGCCCGCAGCTCGAGGTCGGCGAGGTCGCGCGCGAGCCGGCGGCGCTCGGCCTGCAGGCGGGCCACGGCCGCCCGTTGGGCTGCGAGCTGTTCGGGGCGAGTGCCGGCGACCAGTTCGGCGAGCTGCGCCTCGGCGCTGCGCTGCGCGGCCGCCGCCACCGCCGCGGCGCGGATGGCGCGGTCGTCGTCGTCGACCGACACCGCGGCGGCGGCCAGGGCCTGCCGCGTGCGGGACGCCGTGGCGGCCGCCAGCGCCGCTTCAGCGCGCGCCGCGGCGACCGCGGCTTCGGCGCGTTCGATGGCCTCGCGGCGCGGACCGGCGACGAGCTCCGCCAGCAGGGCCTCGGCGGCGGCTTCGGCTGCGACGACGGCGTCGAACGCGGCTTGCGGGCGTTCGCGGTCCAGGCGGGCGAGCGGTTGGCCGGCGGCCACGCGGTCCCCGGCGTCGGCGAGCACGTCGGCGACGACGCCGCCGAGTTCGAAGCCCGACGCGCTGCGCTGCACCGCCTCGATGCGGCCGGGCAGGCGCAGCGGCGGGCGTGGCAGCCGACCGGGCTGCACGCTCTGCACGACGACTGCGGTCGGGGGCGTGGTGCTGGCTGCGGTTCCGGTGCCGGGCGCGCAGGCGGCGAGCGCCAGCAGCGCGGCAGTGGCCGTGGTGGTGCGGTGGCGGCAGCGGGGACGGTGATCTCGGTCGGGGTGTTCGCGGTGCATGCTGGCGGCGTCCGATGCGAAGTTGACATCGACAACATAGAAGCAGAAGTTGACACTGTCAACTCGAAGCTGGCACGGCGCCGCGGACGCACCCTTGTCGCGCCGCCGGCCGTCGCCGAAGGTTGTCGCCGCCGCCGATGCCACGCCGCCCTCGCAAGCCCTACCACCACGGCGACCTGCGCCGCGCCCTGCTGGACGCCTCGATCGCGATCCTCGAGAAGTCGGGGCCCGACGCGCTGACGCTGCGCGCCGCCGCGCGCAAGGCGGGCGTGTCGCACACCGCGCCGTACCGCCACTTCGCCGACAAGAGCGACCTGCTGGCGGCGATCGCCGAGGAGGGGTTCCTGGCCCTGCAGAAGGCGATGCACGCGGCCGCTGCCAAGGGCAAGAACGCGATCGACGCGCTCGAGCGCTCCGGCGTCGCCTACGTGGCGCTGGCGCTCGAACACCCGGCCCACTGCAGCGTGATGTTCGGCCGCGACGCCGCCGACCTGCGGCGGGCGACGGACGCGAGCCCGCAGGTCGTGGCCTCGCACACCGCCGGGCATGCGGCGTTCGCGGGGCTCGTGCAGCTGATCGAGCAGGCGCAGCGCGACGGCTTCATCCGCAAAGGCGATCCGCACGAGTTCGCCTACGTCGCCTGGTCGACCGTGCACGGCATCGCGACGCTGGCGATGACCCGCATGCTCGACGGCGAGGACGAGCAGCCGTGGGACGTGCCGACGACGCTGGCGTTCACGAAGCGGGCGCTGGAGACCCTGAGCCGCGGCTTCGCACCGGCCGGCTGACCCGGACCGCCCGGCTTTCCCCGGAGCTGCTCAGCATCCGCCCATGCCACGGCCGATAGGGCCGCCATGCGTCGGTTCCGCTTCCGCCTGGCTCCCGTCCTGCGCCTGCGTGCGCAGCTCGAACGCACCGCGCGTCGCGAGCTGGCGACGGCGATGGGCACGTTGGCCAGCGTCGACCAGAAGCTGGCGGCGGCGGCGGCGGGCCTGCGCGATTGCGCCGACCAGGCGTCGCGCGCCGACGGCGTCGGGCAGCTGGCGAAGGGCCTCGAGCAAGGCCTGCGTCGCCACCACTGGCGCTTGCAGAAGCAGCGCGTCGAGGCGCAGCAGCGGCTCGACGTCGTGCGCGCCGACTACACGCAGAAGGCGCGCGACCTGAAGGCTCTGCAGAAACTGCGCGATCAGCAGCGCGAGGCGTGGCGCCTCGAGACGCAGCGCGCGGAGCAGGCGGAACTCGACGAACTCGCGGCGATGGCGCGCAGCGTCAAGGCGATCCGTGAGCAAGCGGCCGAACGACAAACGGAAGAGGTGTGCTGATGGGCATGGTCGTCAAGCTGGTGTTGGGAGTCGTGTTGTTCGTCGCGTCGCTGGTCGGCGGCCTCGCAGCGACCGGGCGGTTGAACCACGAGGGCACCGCGAACATCCCCGTGCTGGGTGGGTTCTTCCCACCGCCGCCGCCGCCGCCCGAAGGCGAAGGGGCGGAGGGCGAGCACACGGAAGGCGAAGCGACCGACGCCGCGCACCAAGGGGAAGCCGGGACCGCCGCCGATGCGCACGCGGCCCCAGCCGGTGAGACGCACGGCACGCCGACCGAGGCTGCGGCCGGTGGCGAACAGGACCCGCAGAAGCCCGTTCGCCAGAAAGAAGGCAAGTCGGTGGTCGAGCCCGAGAAGCCGAAGGATGGCGGGGGTGGCCACGGCGGCGGGCACGGCGGTGGCCACGGCGAGGAGCCGGCGGCCGATGCGCACGGCAAGCCCGACGCGCACGGCAAGCCCGATGCCCACGGCAAGCCGGACGCACACGGCAAGGCCGACGACCACGGCAAGGCTGCGCACGGCAAGACCGACCCGCACGGCAAGGGCGACAAGGGCTCGCCGGAGGGCGACTTCCACGGGCTGCAGAAGGAGCTCGAGAAGGACAAGAGCCCCTACAAGCCGGGCGAACTGTTCCGCTTCGAAGGCCTGCCGTCGGGCCTGACGATCGAACAGGTCAACGAAGCCTGGCAGCGCGTGCAGGGCCTGATGAGCGAGGTCGAGCAGCGCAAGACGGCGCTCGACATCCGCGAGAAGGACCTGCAGGAGCTCGCCAACGACATCAGCAAGCGGCAGGCGGAGCTCGGCCAGCTGCGCGCGCGCCTCGACGAGATGCAGCGTTCGATCGACGCCAAGATCCAGAAGTTCCAGGACCAGGTGAAGCTGATCCGCAACGACGAGGTCGCCGGCCTGAAGCGGAACGCGGCGACGCTGGCGTCGTTCGAGCCGACGAAGGCCGCCGAGATCGTGCTGCAGCAGTGGGGCAGCGAGAAGGGCCAGGACGAGGTGCTGCGCCTGTTCGAGTTCATGGACAAGGACGCCGTCAACGAGATCCTGAAGGTGCTGCCGGCGGCGACGACGCAGGACCTGATGAAGAAGCGACTGCGCGTCAGCAAGGAGTCGGCGGCACCGCCGCGGTGAGCGCACCGGCGGCCGCCCGCACGGCGCCGCTGGATTCCTGAACACCGCTGCCGGCCGCTGCCGATAGCGGCATGGCACTGGATCGACGGCGTGGAGAACCACACACGTGTCCGACGACAAGAAGAAAGACGCTGACCCGAAGGCCGAAGAGGGCAAGAAGAAGAAGGGCTTGCCCCCGATCGTGATGATCGCCGTCGGGGCGATCGTCGGCGGTGCCGGCGTGGTCTTCGCGATCCCGCCGAAGACCGTCGAGGTCAAGGTCGAGGAGCCCGTCTACGAGATCGTCGACGTCAAGCACCCCGACTCGATCAAGGTCACGTTCAACCCGCGCACCAAGGCCGGCAAGGGCACCGCGCGCGTCGAGTTCAAGTTCACCTACCGGGTGCGCGAGGACCTCGAGGAGCAGGCCTTCGAGCAGATCAAGGCGAACTGGGAGCAGGCCAACTCGAACGCGCTGATGCTGCTGCGCAAGCGCAGCATGGAGGAGCTGCAGTCGGAGACCGGCATGCAGATCCTCGCCGCGGACCTGATCGCAGACCTCGATCGCACGATGTTCGCGACCGCCGAGCCGCGCGTCGCCAAGGTCGTCAACGTCATCTGGAAGGACTGGCTGTTCCAGTAACCGAGAAGCGCCCCCGTGAACGAGATCCTCACCAACGAAGAGATCGACACCCTGCTGCAGATGTTCCGCAGCGAGGGTGGTGCGATCGAGCCGGAGAGCGAGAAGCGCCCGGCGCCGGTGGTGCCGATCGCCGACAACACGGGCCGCGTCGTCAGTCCGATCGACCTGCTGAAGCCGAACCGCCTCGGGCGCGAACAGCTGCGCGGCCTCGAACGCTACTTCGAGAGCGCCGGCAAGCTGCTGTCGGCGACCATCGGCGACCGCCTGCGCCTGGACACGCGCTGCGACTGCGTCGCCGTCGAGCAGTTGCGCTTCGGCAGCTGGCTCGAACAGCTGCCAGGCCCGGTGGCGATCTACGTGCTGCAGATGGAGCCGTTCAAGCTGCCGGTGCTGTTCACCGCCAGCACCAGCATGCTCTACGGCGCCGTCGACCGCATCCTCGGCGGCTCCGGCAAGGTGCAGAAGGTGCCGAAGGACTTCACGTCGGCCGAGCACACGGTCGCCGAGGCGCTGGTCGGGCCGTGCCTCGACCGCATCTGCGAAGCGCTGTCCGAGGTGATCAAGCTGAAGTGGACGATCGCCAACCGCTTCTGCAATCCGTCGATGGCGCAGATCCTGCCGGCGCAGGACGTCGTGCTGTCGATCTACTTCCAGGCCGCCGGCGACTTCCTGCTCGGCGACCTGCGCCTGGTGATCCCGTTCGTGTCGCTGGAGCCGCTGCTCGACAAGTTCGGCCGCGACTCGGTGGCGGCGCTCGAACCGGGGGCCTTGCGCCAGAAGCTCGGCGTCACCGTGCGCGACATGCCGGTCGACGTCGCCGTCGAACTCGGCGGCGCCCGCATCCGCCTGCGCCAGCTGCTCGAGCTGCAGGCCGGCGACGTGATCCCGCTCGACACCCGCTTCGGCCAGCCGGCGGTGGTGCCGGTCATGGGCCGCCCGAAGTTCACCGGCCACGTCGGCAGGATCGGCAACAGGTTGGGCCTGCAAGTGGCCGATGTCATGGCGCAGTAGGCGATGGCGGACAACCAACCATTCCCGGACGGCGACTGGGGCGCGGACAAGGTCGCGCAAGCAGGCGCAGACCTCGCGGCGGCGGCCGTGCAGCCGGTGGCGTTCGGCCAGCTCGGCCCCGGCGCCAAGAACGACGGCAAGGCAAACCTCGACCTGCTGCTCGACGTCGAGATCCCGATCTCGGTCGAAGTGGGCCGCACCCAGATGAGCCTCGACGAAGTGCTGCGCCTCGTGCCCGGCAGCGTCATCGCGCTCGACAAGAAGGCCGAGGAGCCGGTCGACCTGCGCGTCAACGGCAAGCTCGTCGCGCGCGGCGAAGTCGTGCTGGTCGACGACACCTACGGCCTGCGCATCACGCAGATCGTCGACGCCCAGGGCCGCATCGAAAGCCTGCGCTGAGCGTTCGAGAGAGAGTCCTCCTCGAAGGCTCTGCGCGGCGGCGTAGGCAGCAGGGCCGGTCCTCGCGAGCGGCGGTCGGTGGACGCTTTGCTCGCGTGGCAGGTGAGAGGCCGAGAACGATGCCAGCACGGCCTCTCGGAGCCCTGCTTGGCGGCTGCCTGCACAGCCGCGCAGAGCCTGCGCTCCTCGGCTGCCTGAAGGTCCCTCCAGCTCTTGCGGCTCGGAAGCTCAGGCTATATATGTGCGCAATCAAACGCGATGGCTGCGAAGCGCCGATCTCCAGAGGGACGGACCAAGGCCGAAGGGGGCCGAGACGGTGGCTCGAAGGCTGTTCGCGGCAAGCGTGCGGCGGGCACTCGATCTACGGTGCAGCCCGCCGTTGGAGAACGTGCCGCGCCGTTGCTGCCGTTCCGCACCGGGCGCGGCGGTGCGCGAAAGGGTGCTGGTCGCAAGCCGAAGATCCCCGGCCGACCTGGCGTCGACCACCGCGAACGGGCGCCGCTCGCCAAGCGCTTCCCCGTGCATGTGACGATCAAGCTGCGCAGCGGCCTGCCGCGCTTGCGCAGCAAGCGCGAATACGAAGCCCT
>ERZ1066117.155-NODE-155-length-69333-cov-41.671570_pt1 | contig 69333 bp, 53 predicted proteins | sample MGYA00382764_ERZ1066117 | MGnify/ENA primary metagenome ERZ1066117 (study PRJEB33369, sample SAMEA5778347) | biofilm metagenome | biome: Industrial cooling water; feature: Water cooling tower basin; material: Biofilm | place: United Arab Emirates | collected...
CATCCGACCATCCGATACGCACGCACCCGCATGCCCGGCCCGATGCACGCCGACTTCGTGATCTGCGTCGTCGCCGGTCCGTCGCTGCGCTGATGGGCGTGGTGATGCGACGGGCTCAGCCGCGAGACGGTCGCTCGTTCCTCGCGCCCGGCTCGCGGCCCTCCCGACGGTGCAGCCGGCTCCTCGATGTCGGACCATGGCGGGCGTGGCGGTGGTCGGATTCGACGAAGGGGGGAACACGGCGGGCGTGGTGGTGGTCGGGTTCGACGAAGGGGGGAGCGGCGCGAGCTGTCTTTTCGGTCATGTGAATGAGAGTTCGTGTCGGACGTTGGGTGTCCGGCGAGGGTCCATGTCCGCGTGCGGCTCGCGGGTGAGGTGGGTTTCGCGGGGAGGGAGCCGGCGTCGGTCTGGAGGGGGCCGTGGGCTGGGCGCGAGGGACGAGCGGCCATCCCGCGGCTGTGGTCTGGTCGAGGAGACAGCTTGCAACGGAGTCGGGGGCCGGCGAGCCGCTTCTCACGGGTGGACCGTGCCTGCGGGCGGGGATGCGGTCCGGCGCCCATCTGCAGGCGAATGGGGGCGACGAAGTCGACCCCATTGCCGAAGCCTGGGCGCCGGACCGCATCCCCGCCCGCTTGCGAGGGGCAGCCGGCAATCAGCAACTCGGCGGGCGCGGGACCGGCGGGATCGGCGGGCGCGGGACCGGCGGGCGCGGGACCGGCGGGACCGGCGGGCGCGGGACCGGCGGGACCGGCGGGTGCGGGACCGGCGGGCGAGAGCGGTCGCCTGGCCCGAGGGTCAGGCGAGGCCGACGGCGCGGCGGCAGCGGTCGATGGTCGCGCGGGCGAGCGCGCGGGCGCGGACGGCCGAGCGGGCGAGGACGGCCTCGACCTCGGACGGGTTGGCGAGCAGGTGCTCGCGGCGGGCGCGGGCCTCGGCGAAGTGGGCCTCGATCTTCTCGGCGAGCAGCACCTTCGCGTGGCCGTAGCCGAACGGCTGGTCGTCGCGGCGGCCGGTCCGGTACCAGGTCTCGAGCTGATCGAGCTCGGGCGCGCTGCAGAACAGCTTGAGCAGGGCGAACACGTTGCAGGTGGCGAGCGAGAGCGGCTCGCCGAGCGGCGTCGAGTCGGTGACGATCTGGCCGACGAGCTTCTTCAGCTTCTTGCCGGACTCGAACAGCGGCAGCGTGTTGTTGTAGCTCTTCGACATCTTGCGGCCGTCGATGCCGGGGACGATCGGGGCCTTGCCCTGGAGCGGCTCGGGGCGGACGAGGATCGGGCCGCCCTCGCCGGGGAAGGCCTCGTTGAAGTAGGTCGCCATGTCCTGGGCGAACTCGACGTGCTGGAGCTGGTCCTTGCCGACCGGGACGAGGGTCGAGCCGTAGATCAGGATGTCGGCGGCCATCAGCACCGGGTACGTGAACAGGCCGACCTTGGGGGTGATGCCCTGGGCGAGCTTGTCCTTGTAGCTGTGCGCGCGCTCGAGCAGGCCCATGCCGGTGACGCAGGCGAGCAGCCACGCGAGCTCGTGGACCTCGGGGACGTCGGACTGGCGGAACAGCAGCGCCTTGGCGGGGTCGAGGCCGAGGGCGAGGTAGGTGACGGCGGCGTCGAAGCTGTTGCTGCGCAGGGCGGCGGGGTCGCGCAGGGTCGTCAGCGCGTGGTAATCGGCGATGAAGTAGAGCGACTCGCCCGGGTGCTCGTGCTGGAGCGCGAGGTGCTGGACGATCGCGCCGAAGTAGTTGCCGAGGTGCAGCGTGCCCGAGGGCTGGATCCCGGAGAGCACGCGGGGCTTTTGGGCTGTCGTCACGGTCATGTCCTTGAGGGCAGGGCGGATCGCGCGGGTCAGCGCGGGGCGATCACGGCCTTGCCGACGAGCGGCTGGAGGACGTCGGGGACGCGCAGGCCGCCGTCCTTTTGCTGGTAGTTCTCGAAGATCGCCACGAGCGCGCGCGAGGTGGCGACGGCGGTGCCGTTCAGCATGTGGACGAGCCGCGGCTTGGCCTTGGTCGAGCCCTCGGCGGCCGGGCGGTAGCGGATCCGCAGGCGGCGGGCCTGGTAGTCGGTGCAGTTCGAGGTGCTGGTGATCTCGCCGTAGGCGTTCCGGCCGGGCATCCACGCCTCGAGGTCGAATTTGCGGTAGGCGGGGCCGCCGAGGTCGCCGCTGGCGATGTCGAGGACGCGGTAGGGGATCTGCAGGGCCTGGAAGATCTCCTCCTCGATCGCCAGGAGCTTCGCGTGCATCGTCTCGCTCTGCTCGGGGGTGGTGAAGGCGAACAGCTCGACCTTGGTGAACTGGTGGACGCGGTAGAGGCCGCGCGACTCCTGGCCGGCGCTGCCGGCCTCGGTGCGGAAGCAGTGCGAGAGGCCGCACAGCAGCAGCGGGAGCTGCTCCTCCTCGAGGATCGCGTCGGTCAGCATGCCGCCGAGGGTGATCTCGGCGGTGCCGACGAGGCAGAGGTCCGAGTCGGCGACGCTGTAGACCTGGGTCGACTCGCCGCGCGGGTTGAAGCCGAGGCCGCGCAGGATGTCCTCGCGCGCGAGGTCGGGGGTGACGTGCAGGGTGAAGCCGTGGCGCGCGGCGACGCCGAGGGCGAAGTGCTGCAGCGCGAGGTCGAGGAGCACGGCCTCGTTCTTGAGGTAGTAGAACTTCTGGCCGGCGACCTTGGCGCCCGACTCGAAGTCGACGAGCTTCAGCGACTCGGCGACGGCGAGGTGGTCGCGCGGCGTGAAGCCCTCGGCCGCGAAGTCGCGGAGCTGGCCGACGCGCCGCAGCTCGCGGTGGTCGTCGTCGGTGCGGCCGCGCGGGCTGTCGGGGTGGGTGAGGTTGGGGACGCGGCTCCATGCCTCGTCGCGGGCGGCCAGGGCGGCCTCGGTCTCGGCGGCGAGCGGCTTCTCGCGCTCGCGCAGACGCCGGCCCTCCTCGATCAGGCGCTCGCGCGCGGCGGCCTGCTCCTCCTTCGGGAGCTTGGCGACGGCCTTCATCGCGGCGGAGTTGTCGTTCTGGGCCCGCCGCAGGTCGTCCTGGGCGCGCAGGAGGTCGAGGTAGGCGCGGTCGAGCTCGAGCAGGCGCGAGACCGTTTCCTCCGGCCCGAGCTCGCTAAAGACCCGCGCGTGGCGGTCTCGGAGGGTCTCGGTGATGCGGGCGCTGTCTTCGCGCAGGAGGCGGATGTCGAGCATGGGGCGCGAACCTTATCAGAGATCCCCCTTGACCGAAGGGGCTCCCTCGCGCATCCTTCGCGGCCGCTCTCTCGCCACACAGAGGTTCGCACATGGGATACGGAGACAATCGCCACACGCCGAAGATGCGTCAGCGCAAGAACCGAGCCAAGCTGATCGCCCGCATGAAGCTGCGGGCCGCCGAGACCCGCGCGGCGCGTCAGGCCAACAAGCAGGCCGCCGCCCCCGCCGCGGAGTCCAGCAAGAAGTCGAAGGCCAAGAAGAAGTCCGACAAGGCGTGACGCCCGGACGGCGAGCCTCCGGGCCGCGACGTCCTCCTGCTGCTCGTCGCCCGTCCGCGGGGAGGAAGCAGGACGACGCGCGGGCCACGGAGGGTCGCCGTGCGGCTTTCTTGAGATCGGGCCGGGGGTGCGTCAAGGTGGGATAACCCGCCATGACTCGCCCGCTGCCCCAGCTCGCCAGCTTCTGCCTCGCGCTGCTGACCGCCTACGCGGGGCTGGCGACCGCCGGTCCGCGGCCGGGCTCGCAGGGCGCTCCGGTGGCCGATCTGGCGGCCCTGCGCGCGTTCGGCGAGGACGAGGCGGCGGAGCCCGTGGTGCCTTCGCCGGTGCCGCCGGTCGCGGCGCCGACGTGGCCCGCGCGGATCGCGGCGCGGCTGGCCGAGGTGTCGTCGCGCGCGCAGGCGCGTGCCGCCGCGCGTGAGGCGCAGGGGCCGGGGCCGGCGTCGCTGCGGCGGACGCTGGCGAAGCTGGTCGGGCGCGCGGGCGCGGGGGTCGGGATCCACGTCGCCGACCTGGACGATGGGACATGGCTGTTCGACCAGAACGGGGGGGCGCGGCTCAACCCGGCGTCGAACCACAAGATCGTGACGGCGGTCGCGGCGGTCGAGCTGCTCGGGCCGGACTACCGGTTCGTGACGCGGCTGGTCCGCGACGGGGACGCGCTGGTGCTGGTCGGGGACGGCGATCCGAGCCTGCAGATCCAGGGGCTGCACGCGCTGGCGAGCCGGGCGGTCGCCGCGGGGGCGCACGTCGGGGCGCGGCGGATCGTGGTCGACGGGTCGGCGTTCACGCCGGAGCGCCACGGGCCGGGCTACGAGGAGCCGCCGGGGCCGGGGCCGAGCTACCTGGCGCCGAGCGGGGCGCTGTCGCTGAGCTTCAACACGGTGGAGGTGACGGCGGCGCGCGACGGGGCGACGGTCAGCGTCGAGGTGGCGCCGGCGAGCGGGCACGTGGAGATCGTCAACCAGGCGCGGGTCGGCCGCGGGCGGGCGGTCGAGGCGGTCAGCGCGTGCGAGGGGGATGCGACGCGGATCACGGTGACGGGGGCGGTCGGCGTGCGGCCGGTGACGCTGCGGCGGCGGATCTGCGACCCCGGGAGGTTCACCGGCGAGGCGTTCGCGGCGTTGCTCGAGCAGGTCGGCGGGCCGCGGCTGCCGGTCGAGGCGGGGGTGGCGTCAGGGCACGCGCGCGAGGTGGCGTCGCTGGCGTCGCCGCCGCTGGTCGAGATCCTGGCGAGCGCGCTGAAGTACTCGAACAACTTCACGAGCGAGCAGGTGCTGCGGACGCTCGGGCGCCGGATGACCGGAGGGCCAGGTTCGTGGGAGAGCGGCCGCGCGGCGCTGGCGGCGTTCTGGCGGGCCGCCGGGAACGCGCCGGAGGAGCTGGTGGCGGAGAACGGGTCGGGGCTGAGCCTGCGCGGCCGCGTGAGCCCGCGCGGGCTGGTCCGGGTGCTGGCGCTGACGCGGGATGAAGGCGCGCCAGCGGCGGCGCTGCTGCCCGCGCTGGCGGCGGCGGGAGGCGAGGGGACGCTGCGGATGCGCCTGGCCGGCGGCCGCGGGCGGGTCCGCGGGAAGACAGGGACGATCGGCGGGGTGAGCGCGCTGTCCGGGCTGGCGGCGACGCCCGACGGCCGCCGCGCGCTCGGGTTCAGCGTGCTGATCAACGGGCGAAAGCTGCCGCTGGCCCGGTCCCGCCGGCTGCAGGACAAGGTGGTGGCGGCGCTCCTGGGGCACCTCGACCAGGGTTGAGCGCTCTGGCCGTTGGGCCAGCTCGGCCCGGGAATGTCCGGGCCGGCCCGCGCGTGTCGCCGTCGCCATCGCCCGTCGGCGGTGGTAGCGTCACACCCGCCCATGCCAGCACGTCGCCTCCTGATCGCCTTCGGCGGTCGCAGCTCCGAGCACGAGATCTCGATCCGCAGCGCGACCGAGATCCTCAAGGCCATCGACCGCCAGCGCTTCTCGCCGGTGCTGCTCGGGATCCGCCGCGACGGCGGGTGGCGGACGGGGCCGCTCGAGTCGTCGCTCGAGGCGATCGTGCAGGACGGCGAGCCGGTCGACGACCTGCGTCGCCTGCAGCCGGAGCTGGTGTTCCCGGTGCTGCACGGGCCGCACGGGGAGGACGGGACGTTCCAGGGGCTGCTCGAGGTGCTCGGGCTGCCGTACGTGGGCTCGGGGGTGCTGGCGTCGGCGCTGTGCATGGACAAGGCGCTGCTCAAGCACGTGCTGGCGACGCAGTCGCCGGCGATCCCGGTGGTGCCGTGGCTCGAGATCGATGCGCACGGGCTGTCGACGGCGGGCGAGCGGCAGACGATCTTCGATGCGATCGCGGAGCACGTCGGGTTCCCGTGCTTCGTCAAGCCGGCGAATCAGGGCAGCTCGGTCGGGATCAGCCGCGTCGACGAGGAGGGCGGGCTGTGGCGCGCGCTGACGATGGCGGCCCGCTACGACACGAAGCTGGTGGTCGAGAAGGGGATCGACGCGCGCGAGATCGAGCTGGCGGTGCTCGGCAACGGGGACGCGCACACGCTGGTCAGCGTGCCCGGCGAGATCGGGCTGCCGCCGGGCGAGTGGTACGACTACGACAACAAGTATCTGAAGGATGTGGCGACGCTGCAGATCCCGGCGGCGCTGCCGGAGGCGACGGCGTCGGCGCTGCAGGAGCTGGCGCGCCGGGCGTTCAAGGTCGCCGGCTGCAAGGGGCTGGCCCGGATCGACTTCCTGGTCGACCGCGAGACGCTCGCGCCGTACCTGAACGAGATCAACACGATGCCGGGGTTCACGACGATCAGCATGTACCCCAAGCTGATGGAGCGGGCCGGGGTGACGTACGCGGATCTGATCTCGCACTTGTGCGAGCTCGGGCTGCAGCACCACGCGGAGCGGGCCCGGCTGAGCGTGACGCGGTAGAGGCGGGGCGCGGCCCTGGCGAGCGCGCGAGGCCCGGGCCGGCGAGCGGGCTCAGGGCAGGGTGTAGTCCTTGAAGAGGTAGGTGTAGAAGCCGACGAGCTCGCGCGCGATCGACCAGGGCTCGCGTAGCTCGGGCTCGAAGGGGGCGTGGGCGCCCGTCGCCTCGACGCCGAAGCGGCGCAGGGCCAGGCGGGTGCGGGTGATGTGGTAGTACTGGCTGACGGCGATCGCCGAGCCGCCGCCGCGGTCGCGCAGCCAGGCGGCGACGAAGCGGGCGGTCGCGTGGGTGTTGACGCCGGACCTGTCCTCGACGACATGGCCCTCGGGGACGCCGCGCTCGACGAGGTAACGCTTCATCACCGCGGCCTCGTGGGGGCTGCCGGGATCCTGGCCGCCGCTGACGATGATCCGCGGGGCGAGGCCGGCGGCGTAGGCGTCGCGGGCGCGGTCGAGGCGGAGCTGCAGGCGGCGCGAGGGGACGCCGGCCGGGGTGACGTGGTTGCCGAGGACGACGATCACGTCGGCCGGGGTGCCCTCGTCGGTGAAGCCGTCGAGGCAGAGGGCGGCGAGGTGGACGAGCGGCCAGAGCAGCAGCAGGGCGGCGCTCCGGCGCAGCCACCTGCGCGATCGGGCATGGCGCGTCGGACCTGTCGTCATGGGCTGGAACGGAGGGCGGGGCGGCGGACGGCGAGGCAGGTGAGCATCGCCGAGGCGGGGTCGTAGCGGAAGGTGTCGTTGAGGGCGAGCAGACGGCGGACGTAGGTGTGCAGGCGCTCCGGGGCCATGGGGCGCAGGGCGACGCCGGCGGCGCCGGTGGTGTCGAACACGGCGGCGCGACCGAGGCGATCGCGCGTCGGGTCGAGGACGAGCATGTGGTGGTACATGCGGGCGCCGTCGCGGGCGCGGGCGCGGTGCGAGACGCTGCACAGGTGGAGGGCGTCCGGGTCGAGGGCGGCGGCGAGGTCGGAGGTCGCGTCGTCGACGCGCAGGTCGAGCAGGGAGAGGCCGCGCGGGAGGTCGGCGGGCGCGAGGCGGGCGCCGATCTGCAGGAGGGCGGCGCGGCCGGCCTGGGCCCCGTCGGCGCAGGTCTCGAAGCTGCCGGGCGGGTCGCAGGCGATCAGGTCGGCGAGCTCGACGCGCGGGAGCCAGAGCAGGCGCACGGCCTCGAGGAAGCCGCCGAAGCAGCCGAGGTCGTATGTCCCCGGGGACAGGGGGACCGGGGCGCCGCGGTCGGTGCGGACGTAGCCGGACGGGTCGGCGAGGCGGATGTGGGCGAGGCGCTCCCAGTCCTCGATGTGGGCCCAGCGGGTCGCCGCGTAGGCGCGCGCGAGGCCGCGGAGGATCGTCGGGGCGTCGCGGACGCGCAGGCCGGCGGCGAGGTCGGGCGGGACGTTCGGGTAGTGGGCGAGCGAGGGGTACCGGGCGAGCAGCTCGGCGTCGGGCGGGTCGCGCGGCGGGGGCAGCAGGGGGTCGCGCGCGGGCGCGGACGCGGCGGAGGCGGGAGGCGCGGCGGTGGGAGGCGTGGGCGCCGGAGCGTCGGGTGGCGCAGGGGCCGGTGACGCTGCATCGTCGGGATCGCAGGCGAGGCAGGCGGCGAGCAGTCCGGCGATCGCCTGCGGGGTGCGCACGGGGGGTGAGTGTAGCCGGGATCCGCGGCGGGCGGGAGCTCGCCGCGCGTCGGGGCAGGGCGACGCGCGGGCGTGCGCGGGGGCCGGGAGGCACGACGGCGGCTGGTGCGAGGCCCTCGCAGGGCGCGGAGGACATGTCCGAGGGGGCAGGACGGAGGCCGGTGCGAGGCCCTCGCGGGGCCCCGAGGGTATGTCCGGAGGGGCAGGGAGGGCGGCGCCGGCGAGGGCCTCGCAGAGCGCGGAGGACATGTCCGAGGGGGCAAGCTGTCGGCGTCGGCGTGCACGGCGCTCGGAGGTCCCGGAGGGCATGTCCTGGGGAACAGGGTGGCGGGCGGGGCCCGGAGGGCATGTCCGGAGGGGCAGGTCGAGTCAGAGGGTGACGCCGAGGCCGTGGCGGCGGAGGGTGAGGGTCCGCCAGGAGGTCGTCAGGGGGAGGGCGGGGATCGTGACGGCGCCGGTCTCGTCGGCGACGACCTCGCCGCGGTCCTTGCCGAACGACCAGGTGACGCGCTCGCCGGGGAGGCAGCGGAAGGCGCGGGTGCGCCGCGGGGTGATGTCGACGCGGACGGGGAGGTCGCCGGACAGGCGGTCGCCCTTGCTCGGGTAGCCGGCCTTGGGCGGGGCCGCGCCGTCGCCGTCGACGACGCGGACGGCGACCTGGAAGCGGTCGACGGTGTCGACGACCGAGGCGGCGTCCCAGCGCAGCCAGCGGCCGAGGGCGCCGGCGAGGTCGCCGTCCCAGCCGGTGTCGCCGGGGACCGGGACGTCGCCGGCGTAGCCGCGGTTGGGGCTCCAGCTCTGCTTGCCGTTGCCGTCGCCGGTGCCGGGGTCGTCGTCGTGCGAGGACGAGGAGAAGGCGGGGAAGGCCTGGTCGCGGCGCAGGCGGGCCTCGGTGTCGCCGTCGCCGTCGCCGTGGATCGGGGACCAGGAGGACGACCACCAGCTGCCCCCGAGGACAGGGTCGAGGTCGCCGTGGCCGCCCTCGTCCCACACGGCGAAGTGGCCGACGCGGTGGACCTGGAGGGCGTCGTAGAGGCTGTCGCCGGTCAGGGGGCTCGGCAGGACGGCGGCGCCGAAGTGGATCGTCGGGTCGTCCTTGCCGTGCTTGGTGAACAGGAACTGGTCGCGCGCGCGCGGGTCCTCGGCGAGGGCGCGGGTCAGGTCCATGAAGTCCCACGCGGACATGCCGCCGTGGGCGAGGCCGAGGTCGGGGGCGCCCCACAGCTCGGACAATTGTTGCAGGCGGGCCGGCCGGTGGTTGCGCGGGATCGCCTGGCCGAGGCGGGCGTCGACGTAGGCGAAGTGGCGCGCGTGGACGAGGCCGATCGTCATCGCCCCGGCGCCGCCCATCGAGCTGCCGAACAGGTAGACGCGCTCGGGGTCGGCCTCGGGGAAGCTGCGCAGGACCCACTCGACGAGGTGGAGCACGCGGCGGGCGGTGTAGTCGGGGGCCTCGCCGCCGGGGGTGGGCGGCTCTAGCGGGAGCGAGCGCGCGTAGCCCCACCAGTAGGTGTTGTCGGGGTCGTGCGGGGCGATCCGGATCTCCCGGGACGAGCCGGAGGTCGACGGCTCGGGGGTGCCGAAGCCGTGCAGGCCGACGCGCACCGGCACGCCCTCCGGCGGCGGGTCGACCGGGACGGTGACGACGGCCGCGAACTCGCGGCCGGCGAAGCCCGGGCTGTCGAGGTAGTCGTCTGTCACCTGGGACAGGGTCAGGCGGACATGTTCGGCGAATTCGTCGGTGGCGACGATCGCGGGGGCGGGCGGCTGGATCGTGTCGAGGACGTCGACGTCGACGCTCGCCTCGACGCGGGCCTCGCCGTCGTCGGCGAGCAGGGTGACGGTCCAGCGCTCGCCGCCCTGGATGAAGTCCGGCGTGAAGCGGAGGGTGCGGCTCGGCTCGTCCCACAGGGCGCCGGGCGGGAGGCCGAGGGCGTGGACGCGGACGGACGCGGGGTCGTCGACGTCGGCGACGTCGACGGTGACGACGAGTGGTTCGTCCTCGGCGACGGTGACCGCGGCGGGGGCGACGATCCGCGGGGCGGCGTTGCCGACCTGCAGGGCGCGCTCGCGCGAGACCTCGGCGCCGCGGCGGACGTGGACGGGGTACTCGCCGCGCGGCAGCGGGCCGCAGCGGGCGAGCAGCTCGCCGGGCGACTCGAGCGTGGTCGGCAGCGGCAGGCCGGCGAGGACGACGACCGTGTCGGGGTCGAAGCCGGCCCCGGTGACGCGCAGGTCGAACTCGACCCCGCCGGGGGCCGGGTTGGGCGAGAGGGCGTCGAGCTCCGGCGGGGGGCCGTCGCGGTCGAGGATCGGGTCCTGGTCGGGGTCCTCGCCCGGCTCCTCGGGCGAGAGGCCCTGGGGGTCCCTGGCGACGCCGTCGTAGCAGGCCGGGGTCCAGAGGCCGAGGGGGAGCGCGAGGCTGGCTGCGACCGAGAGGTTCCATAGCCGGGTCGATCCGTGACGCGACTGCATGCGCTCATTAAAGCGAGCGGGTCGTCGTCGCGCCAGCGGGTCGCGCGGTTTTTTGTGACCTGTACCTCCAGTCAGCCTGTCCCGCGGGCGGGACGGGCGGGTGGTGACGTGGAGGTGAGGATCACCGGTGTGATCGGTGACAAGCCGGTGACGGGCGGGCCGCGTGGGCCACGGCGCTGCGCCTGCGGCGAGGCGTCCGCCCGAGCGCGAGCAGGGCGAGGGCGGCGAGGATGCTGTCTCCAGGGACAGGCTGCGAGGCGCAGGCGCAGCCCGGATCGGCCGCGGGCTCGAGGTCGAGTGCCGGTGGGCTCGGTGTGTCCGACGTCGCAGCGGTGCCCTCGGTCGGGTCGGTCGAGCCCGTGTCGGTGGCGGCGTCGGTGGTGGTCGACGGGCCGCACGCGGGGGCGCAGACGTCGTCGCAGCAGGCCCCCGACTCGCAGTCGGTCGCGGCGGCACAGGCGGCGCCGTCGGGCAGCTCGAGGCGGAACACGTAGACGGCTCCGAGGCTCTCGTCGTCGCCCGGGGCGCCGACCAGGGCGGCGCCGTCCTCGAGCGCGACGGACCAGCCGAGGCGATCGCCGGGGATGCCGTCCTCGGCGGCGATCGTGGCGAGCTGGGTCCACGCGCCGTCGGTGAGCCGGCCGTACCACACGGCGCGGCCGCTGCCGCCGAGGTCGGGGGTGTTCGGGTCGAGGCCGTGGTCGAGCGCGGCGACGACGGCGTGGGGGCCGCGGAGCGCGACCGTCCAGCCGTGCAGGCTCGCGGGCTCGCGGTCGGCGGGGACGAGCGCGGCGCGCTCGATCCACAGGTCGCCGCGCTTCTCGAACACGAAGGCCGCGCCGCTGTCGGCGTCGCGCCCGGGCGCCCCGACGACCGCGACGTCGCCGTCGATCGCGACCGAGGTGCCGAAGCGCTCGTTCGGCTGGCGCTCGACGGCGACGAGCCGGCCCGCGTCGACCCATTCGGCGCCTGTCCATTGGAACACGTAGGCGGCGCCGCGGGCGGAGTCCTTGCCCGGGGCGCCGATCAGCGCCCGGTCGCCGCGGACGCTGACGGCGAGGCCGAAGCGGTCGTCGCCCGCGGGGTCGGGGGCCTCGAGGGTCTGCGGCGGCGACCACATGCCGGGGCCGAGGCGGGTCCACGCGTAGGCGCGGCCGGTGGCGCCCGGGGTGTCGAGCAAGCTGCCGGCGATCACGCGGCCCTGCGCGAGGCCGACGTCGAGGCCGACGTACTTGTCGGCGACCGGCGTCGGCGCGGGCAGCAGCGAGTCGAGCGCCCACATGCCGGGGCCGGCCGCGGCGTACACGTAGACGCCGCCGGCGTAGTAGAGGTTGTTGACGAGGTAGAGCGGGGCGCCGAACACGGCGAGCTCGCCGTCGATCGCGGCGGAGGTGCCGAGCTCGCGCGACGAGATCGCGCCGAAGCTCGAGTCGATGTCGGTGACGTCGGCCCAGTCGGCGCCCGCGAGCCCGTGGACGCGCCCGGTCTGGCTCGCGAGGTTGGAGTTGCGGAGCGGCGAGCCGACGACCGCGGCGGCGCCGTCGGCCGCGACCGCGGAGCCGAAGCGCTCGCCGGGCTCCCGCTCCTGCGCGACGCGCTTGCCGACGAGGCGGGCCGCCGGTCCGGCGGCGGGCGCGGGCGCGGGCGCGAGGGCGGCCGCGGCGAGGGCGAGGGCGGCGAGCGCGGAGGGCCTCACGGGGGGTCCCCCGGGCCGGGGAAGCACAGCGCGCGGACGGCCGCGGCGGCGTCGCGGACCTCGCGGCAGACATAGCCCGAGGGACATGTCCTCTGGTCGGCGCAGTCGAGCGCGCACACCGAGGCGTCGGCGACGGCGAGGCAGTCGGGGCGGGCGTCGCCATCCTGTCCCTCGGGACAGGCGTCGGCGTCGGCGCAGGCGCCGGCGCAGAAGCCCGGCTGGGCGGGGAGGTCGGGGACGATCACGCAGGCGTCGAGGCCGGCGTCGCGGCACGACTCGGTGGTCACGCACGCGGCGTAGTCGAGGTAGTCGGGCCGAAAGCAGCCGGCGAGCCCGGCGGACAGGGCCGCCGCGCCGCACAGGACGATCGCGGCGAGCCGGCCGGCGCCGCGTCGCGCGCTGTCGAACGCGCCCACGAGCGCGGAGGATACCACGAGGCGCGAGGCCCCGGACCGCGGCGGGTCGGCGCGGGCGCGGGCGGGCCCGGCTCGCCGGCGATGCATGTCGGCGCGCCCGCGTGCGGCGACGGGCCGGGCGCGCCGCTCGACGCCCTTGCACCTGCGCGTCGGTTTGGCGATCCTCCGGCGCGGGATGGTCGTACGCCCGCGGCACCTGGCGCGCGAGGGTTCGTTCGCGCGGGTCGTCCGCGGGGCCGTGCTCGGGCTCGTCGTGCTCGGGCTCGCGGCGCCGCCGGCCGCCGCCGCGCCGCCCGTGGACGGGCTGCGGCAGCGGGTCGAGGCGGTGTTCGAGGCGGCGAACCGGGCCAGCGAGGCGGGGGACCACGTGACCGCGGCCGAGCGGTTCGCCGAGGCGGTCGCGCTGCTGCCCGAGCGCCGCGAGCACCACGACGGCCGGGCGGTCGCGCTGCTCGACAGCGTCCGCGCCCGCAGGCGGGCGTTCGCGGCCGGCGGCGACGTCTCGCAGCTGTGCGCCGCGCGCGAGCTGATCGCCCGCTACCTCGAGGAGGCCGCGGAGGCCTACGGGATCGGCGCGGCGCAGATGGACGGCCCCAGCGCGGCCGCGCGCGAGCGGCAGGCGGTCGACGAGTCGCTGGCCAAGTCCGGCGAGACATGTTCCAAAGGACAGCAGCCCGAGACGGCCGAGCCGGCCCCGGCCCCGCGCGCGCGCCCGGAGCCCGCGCCGGCCGCGCCGGCGCCGCGGCGATCTCCGCGGATGATCGCGGGCGCGGCGAGCCTCGGGGTGGCGGGCGGGGCCCTCGTGGTGATGGCGGTCGGCCTCGGGGTCGGGCAGTCTGCCGAGGCGGCGGGCCGCGAGCTGCGGGGGGCGGAGCCGACGCGCGATATCGACGGGTTGGTCGACGCGGAGTTCTACCGCAGGGGGCGGGCGGCCAACGCGACGGCGATCGCCGGCGGGGTGATCGGGGCCGTCGCGGCGGTCGTCGGCGCGGGCCTGCTCGTCGCCGGGGCGCGCTCGCGGGGGCGTCCTGGCGGGCGCGCGAGGCTCGATCCCGGCGGGCTCGGCCTGCGGCTGCGGTTTTAGGGGCGGGCCCCGGGGTCGCGCTTTTTGTCGCCGGTCGGCGGACACAATGCGACTAAGATCGACCGGGGCATGACGCAGGCCGGGCAGCGGACCGGGGGCTCGAAGAGCGGCTCGGACCTCGACATCGAGGTCAGCGAGGCGAGCGGCGACGTCATGGCCGCGGTCGACGACGTGATCACCGAGGACGGGCCGACGCTGCTCAAGATCGGCGACCCGGTCGGCAAGGTGCTGTCGAACCGCTACCGGATCCTCGAGCGGATCGGCGCCGGCGGGATGGCGACGGTCTACCTCGCCGAGCACACCGCGATCGGCCGCAAGCTGGCGGTCAAGATCCTCAACGTCGAGTACGCGGTGCAGCCGGACGTCGTCAAGCGCTTCCTGCAGGAGGCCCGCGCGGCGTCGCTGATCCGCCACCCGCACATCGTCGACATCACCGACTTCGGGTTCACGCCCGAGGGGCTGGCGTTCTTCGCGATGGAGCTGCTCGAGGGCGAGGACCTGTGCACGCTGCTCGAGCGCGAGGGGCCGCAGCCGTGGGACCGGGTCGGGCCGATGATGCTGCAGGTGTGCGACGCGCTCGACGCGGCGCACCGCAAGGGGATCGTCCACCGCGACATCAAGCCGGAGAACATCGTGCGGGTCGAGTTCGGCGGGACCCGCGACTTCATGAAGGTGCTCGACTTCGGGCTCGCCAAGGACCTGACCGGGCAGTTCCAGGGGCAGATCGCCGGGCGCACCCGCACGGTCAGCGGGACGATGTTCGGCACGCCGGGGTACATCGCGCCCGAGCTGCTCGCCGCCAAGCCGCCCGACCCTCGCGTCGACATCTACTCGCTCGGGATCCTGATCTACGAGCTGCTCTACGGCCAGCGGCCGTTCGTCGGCGACTCGCCGTCGGCGGTGCTGCTCGGCCACCTGCAGCAGCAGCCGGTGCCGCTCAGCAAGCTGATCCCCGACAAGGTGACGCCGGCGATCGACGCGCTGGTGCTGCGGGCGCTGGAGAAGGACCCGGAGCGGCGGTTCCAGTCGATGCACGAGTTCGGCGCGGCGATCCTCGACACGCTCGACCTCGAGTCGCTGCAGGGGTCGCTCGGCGCGTTCTCGCTGTCGACGGGGATGCACGCGGTCCGGGCGACGACGCAGCGGCGCGACGCGGTCCGCGGCGGGGCGACCGGCGCGGCCCCGCCGGTCGTCAAGGCGAGGCGCCGCGGGCCGGCGATCGCGGCGGCCGGGGCGATCGCGGCGCTCGCGGCGGTGGCGGTCTGGATGGCCTCGCGCACAGGCCCCGAAGGACCGGTCGCCGAGGGCATGTCCCGAGAGACAGCCGATTCGGCGGCTGCGGAGGCGCCGCCGACCGCCGCCGGCCCGCCGGCGCCGCCGCCGAAGGTCGAGCCGGCGCCGCCGGAGGTCGAGCCGGCGCCGCCGGTGAGGTCCGAGCCGGCGCCGCCGTCGGCGAAGGCGAGCAAGCCGCGGCCGGCGCGGCCGCTGACCGAGGAGGCGGCGCGCAAGACGATCGCACGGACGATCGAGGCGAAGGCGCGGGCGTGCCTGGCCGAGCACACGACGCTGTTCAAGGGCCAGCGCTTCCGCGTCCGCGTCGACATCGCGGCGAGCGGCTCGGCGAGCGCGACCGCGGCGGAGCTGCCGAACAGCGAGGCGGCGCGCTGCATCGCGGCGCTGTTCCGCAAGGCGAAGTTCCCGGCGAGCCCGTCGGGGCTGTCGCTCGAGGTCGCGTTCGTGCGCTGAGTCAGCGGGCGGCGAGCCAGGCGCGGATCTTCTGGACGTCGGGGGCCGCGCCGACGCGCTCGAAGGCGGCGAGGGCGGCCTCGGCGAGGGCGCGGGCCCGGCCGCGATCGTCGTTCATGTCCCACAGGACCTGTCCGAGGAGGAACTCGAGCTTGGCCCGCTGCAGCGGGGCGCTGCGGGCGTCGACGACGGCGAGGACGCGCTCGAGGTCGGCGCGGGCGTCGGCGAGGCGGCCCTGGGCGCGCCGGATGTCGGTGCGGGCGTCGATCACCTCGCTGAGCCACACGCTGTCCTTGCCGTAGGTCGCCTCGATCGCGGCGACCGCCGCTTCGACGTCGCGCTCGGCGCCGGTGACGTCGCCCTGGCCGAGCAGCGCGTGGCCCCGGAAGGCCCGCGCGACCGCGGTGTAGAGGTGGCTCTCGCCGAACGCGGCGGCGGCGGTCGGCAGCGCGACGTCGACGTGCGCGCGCATCGCCGCGAAGTCGCCGCGGGCGCGCGCGAGCTGGGCGAGGTCGAGGTGCGCGAGCAGGATGCCCTGCTGATCGGGGCTCTGGGCCGCGCCCCAGATCGCCAGCGCCCGGGTCGCGTGCTGCTCGGCGCGGCCGAACTCGCCGCGCATCACCTCGATCGAGGCGAGCCGCTCGAGCATCGCGGCGACGCGCGGGTGGTCGACGCCGAGGTTGCGCTCCCAGATCGCGCGCGCCTCGTCGAAGGCCTCGAGCGCCGCGGCGAACTCGCCGCGCTGCATCGCCAGGTCGGCGAGCGACGAGAGCGAGAAGGCGAGCCGCTCGTGGTGCGGCGGCAGGGCCCGGCGCAGCAGCGCGAGCGCGGCCCGCTGGTGGCGCTCGGCGGCGTCGAAGTCGCCGCGCAGGGTGGCGACGTTGCCGAGGGAAGTCAGCCGGGAGGCGACCTTCGGGTGCTCGGGGCCGTGGGTCTCGCGCTGGCGGGCGAGCAGCTCCTCGAACATCGCGTGGGCGATGTCGAGCTGCCCGAGGTACATGTGAACGGTCGCGAGGTTGGCGGCCCAGTCGTCGCGCCGCGGGTCGTCGGGGCTCAGCTCGAGCGCGCGGCGGTAGTGATCGATCGCCGCCTGGTTCTCGGTGCGCTGCTCGGCGAGGACGCCGCGGAGGTGCTCGAGGTCGGCGGTGCGCTCGGCGGGGCGGCCGAGGCGATCGAGCAGCGCCTCGGCGGTCCGCAGCCACGGCTGGGCGTCGTCGGGGCGGGCGAGGATGTCGCCGACGTGACGGGCGAGGGCGACGGCGGCGAGGAAGGCCCTGTGGTCCTGACGGGTCGCGAGCGCCTCCCAGAACGCCTCGGAGTAGTTGCGCTGGCCGGCCTCGTAGTCGCTCGCCTCGAGCTGGATGCTCGCGAGGTCGGCGAGGACCCGGGCGCGCAGCGGGCGGTAGTCGATCGCGCGCGAGCGCTCCTCGGCGGCGACGGCGAGCGCGGTCGCGGCGGCGAGGTGGCCGGCGGCGCCCTCGGCGGCCGCGGCGTTCATCTGGTCGTGGACGGCGGCGACGTCGTCGGCGAGCGCGGGCGGCGGGGGGTCGACCTCGGCGAGCAGCGCGTCGAGGTCGGCGCAGCGGGCCGGGGTGGGCAGCGACTCGATCGCGTCGCGGGCGTTCTCGACGGCGCTGGCGTCGGCGACGGTCAGCACGGCGAGCAGCGCGGCGAGCTCGCGGCGGCGGGTCTCGAGGCAGCGCATGCGCCTGTCCAAAAGGTCATCCGACTGCTCGCCGCGGACGTTGGTCGCCTCGCAGGCGTCGGTGTGACCGGCGATCCAGGCGGCCGCGTAGGCGTCGAGGCGCTCGCGCGCGCGGGCGGCGGCGTCGGGCGCGTAGGCGAGGCCGGTCGCGGCGAACGCGGCGGCGAGCGCCTCGCGCTGCGGCGGGCCCCAGGTCGGGGCGAGCGCCTCGGCGGCGCCGCTGCACAGCGCGGCGTCGTCGGCCGCGCGGGTGACGGCGACGGCCGCGGCCGCGGTGGCGAGCGCGAGGCCGCCGGCGAGGAGGAGGCGCCGGCGGTCGCGGCGGAGCGGCCGCTCGATCGCCGCCAGCAGGTCGCCCATCGACGGCCACCTGGCCTCGGGGTCAGGTGAGAGGCCGCGCAGGAGCGCGCGGTGGATCACCTGCGGCACGCGGACCTTGCGGCGCGGCGGGTCGATCCGGCCCGAGGCCTTGGCTTCCTCGAGCGCGAAGATGTTGTCGCCGCTGAACGGGCGGTTGCCGTAGAGGCCCTCGTAGAGGGCGACGCAGAAGCTGAACTGGTCGGCGCGCTCGTCGACCGCGACGCCGCCGCGCTGCTCGGGGGCCATGTACGCGGGGGTGCCGACGAGCGAGCCGACGCGGGTCAGCGGGGCCGACAGCTGCGAGGACGACAGCGGGTCGATCGGGGCGGAGAAGCCCTGGATCGACGGCTCGACCTCGCCGGCCGCGCGGGCGAGGCCGAAGTCGAACACGCAGACGCGGCCGGTCTCGCCGACGAGGACGTTGCCGGGCTTGAAGTCGCGGTGGATCACGCCGACCGCGTGGGCGGCGACCAGGCCGCGGCCGGCGGCGAGCAGCACCTCGAGGACCTCGCGGATGGGGCGCGGGCGGACGTCGAGCCACTGCGCGAGCGTCAGGCCGGGGACGTACTCCATCACCAGGAACACGCCCATCGGCCCGCGCCCGCCGGACCGCGGGACCGGGTCCGTGCGACCTGGCCCGAGGCGCAGGGTCGTCAGGACATCCGCGTCGTAGGTGCCGACGTCGTGGACGGTGACGACGTTCGGGTGCGACAGCTTGGCGAGCGCCTGGGCCTCGCGCAGGAGGCGGGCGTGGGCCTCGTCGACCGGGTCGTCGCCCGGGGCGGCGCGCAGCAGCTTGATCGCGACCTCGCGGTCGAGGCTCGGGTCGTGCGCGAGGTAGACGACGCCCATGCCGCCGGCGCCGAGGCGGCGCAGCAGGCGGTAGCGGGTCAGCTGGAGGGCGCGCTCGCGCTGGGACAGGCCGGAGGCGCCGAGCGCCGCGAGATCGACCGGCGGCCGCTCGGGGGCGGGCGCGGTCGGCGGGTGACCGAGGAGCGTCGGCTGGTCGCCGACGCCGGGGGGCGAGGCCGGCGGGCCGTGGAGCGTCAGCAGCTCGCTCGCGCCGGAGCGCCGGGGCGGGGCGGCGTCGCCGTGCAGCGTCTCGTCGGTCCCGAAGTCGTCCCGCGTCCCCGCCATCCGCTCGCAGGCTAACCCGAGACCGTGGGCGACGTCGCCGCGGGCTTGAGGCGCACGCCCGCGCACCCTATGATGCGGCCGCGCATGGAGCTCGCATGACCGTCCTCGTCACTGGTGCGTCCGGCCATATCGGCGCGAATCTCGTCCGCACGCTGCTGCAGCGCGGCGAACGTGTCCGGGTGCTCGTCCGCAATTCGACGCGCGCGCTCGACGGCCTCGACGTCGAGCGGCTGACCGGCGACGTCCGCGACCCCGACGCCGCGCGGCGCGCGGCCGCGGGCGCGGAGGTCGTCGTCCACCTCGCGGCCCAGATCTCGATCTCCGGCGACCCGCACGGGCTGGTCCGGGCGGTCAACGTCGACGGCGTGCGGTCGATCGCCGAGGCCGCGCTCGCCGCGGGCGTGCGGAAGTTCGTCCACTGCAGCTCGGTCCACGCGTTCGACCTGTACCGCGCCGCCGAGGGCCGGCCGATGGTCGACGAGCAGTGGCCGCGCGTGCCCGATGCGCCGAGCCACTTCGCGTACGACCGCTCGAAGGCGGCCGGCGAGCGCGCGCTCCGCGAGGTGATGGCACGCGGGCTGCCGGCGACGATCGTGCACCCGTCGGGGGTGATCGGGCCGTACGACTTCGGGCCCTCGCGGATGGGTCGGCTGTTCCTGCAGCTGTACCGCCGCTCGTTGCCGAGCCTCGTCGACGGGGCGTTCGACTTCGTGGACGTCCGCGACGTCGTCGCCGGGACCCTCGCCGCGATCGACCGCGGCGAGGTCGGCGAGAACTACCTGCTGACCGGGCACCACCTGCACGTCCGCGACATCGCCGCGGCCGCGCAGGCGGTGACGGGGGTGAAGCCGCCGCGGCTGGTCTCGCCGATCTGGCTGGCCCGCCTCGGGGTGCCGTTCTTCACGGTCGCCGGCAAGGTGCTGCGCCAGGAGCCGCTGTACACCGACGAGTCGCTGGCGGTGCTGCAGACGCCGTACAAGTTCGACCGCGCGAAGGCGGGCCGGGCGCTCGGCCACGCGCCGCGGCCGTTCGCCGAGAGCGTCCGCGACATCTACGCGTGGTTCGACGCGGCCGGGATGCTCGAGCGGCGCTGAGCGACCGCGAGCGGCGCAGAGGGGCCTGGCCGCGAGGACAGGACCCTTCGGACAGGCTCGGAGGGGCAGGTCTCATGGAGCGTGGCCCGTGGGGCCTGTCCCGCGGGGCAGGCTCACCGGGACAGGCTCACCGGGACAGGCTCACCGGGGCAGGCTCACCAGGAGGGCTTCTCCTCCTCGGGGCCCGGGTCTTCCTTCTTTGCGGCTCCGCCGGCGCCGGCGGAGGCGTCGGCCGGCGGGGCGGCCGGCGGGGTCGCGGCGGGGGGCGGGGTCGGGGTCGGGTTGGCGAGCGGCGGGGCGGCCGGCGGCGGGGTGGTCGTCGGCGGAGCCGGCGGAGCCGCGGTCTTGGACTCGGCCTTGGTGGCGGTCTTTTCGCTGTTGGCGCCGCAGGCGGGGGCCGTGGCGGTGGCGAGCAGCACGGTGGCCGCGAGGAACTTCTCGAGATCGATCTTCATCGCCGTCTCCTGGCGGGCGCGGGAACGCCCGGCCGCGCGAGTATAACGCGGCCGGCGCGGCGGGCCATTCCTCGGCGCGCCGCGCAGGCGGGGGCGCGCGCGGGTCAGGCGCCGGTGAAGCGGGCTGCGCGGCGCTCGATGAAGGAGAGCAGGCCCTCGCGGGCGTCGTCGCTGGCCATGATCGTCCGGACGTCGTCCATCATCGTCGCCAGCGCGGCCGCCTGGCCCTGCTCGAGGCAGGTGCGCGCGGAGGCCAGGGTGGCCTGGACCCCGAGGGGCGCCTGCGCGGCGACCGTCGCGGCCAGAGCGGCGGCGCGTTCGACCTGGCCGCCGGGCTCGGTCACCTCCTGGACGAGGCCGAGGCGCAGCGCCTCGGCGGCGTCGAAGGTGTCGCCGGTCAGCAGCCAGCGCATCGCGTTGCCCCAGCCGGCGACCTGCGGCAGCCGCAAGGTCGCGCCGCCGAACGGGAAGATCCCGCGGCGGATCTCGATCTGGCCGAAGCGCGCGTCGGAGGCGGCGATCCGGATGTCGGCGGCGAGCAGGAGCTCGATGCCGATCGTCAGGCACCAGCCCTGGGCGGCCATGATCAGCGGCTTCCTGCGCACGCGGCCGTGGAGGCCGAGCGGGTCGACGGCGCCGGCGGGGAACAGCGGCTCGCCGCGCGCGACGGCGGGGCCGACCTCGGCGAGGTCGAGGCCGGCGGTGAAGTGCTCGCCGTGGGCGAACACGACGGCGCAGCGCAGCGCGGGGTCGTCCTCGTAGGTCGTCAGCGCCTCGGCGAGCTGACGCAGCATCGCCAGGTCGAAGGCGTTGCGCTTGGCGGCGCGGTCGAGGCCGATCATCAGGACGTGGTCCCGGGTGTGGAGGGAGATCCGCCGATCGTCGGTCATGGCGCGATCCTATCTACCACGGGGCGTGCGCGAGCGTGGCGGCGTGGGGCCGGGGATCCGGGACTGGGCGCTGCTCGCCGTGTCCGGCTCGACGAGGTCGTGCTGCTGCGCGCGATCGAGCGCCACGCGCGCGGCGGCCGGAGGCGCGGGCCGAGCTGGCGGTCGGTGCGTCGACGGTTGGCCCGAAGGACAGGGCGTGAGGCTCAGGTCCCGGAGGACAGGACCTCGCGGACAGCGTCTTGCAGGCTCGGGCGGCGCTCGAGGCCGTCGGACTCGAGGGTCTCCGGGGCGCCGGTGACGATCGTGCGCGCGCCGGCGCGCGCGAGCTCGCCGGCGAGGGCGCGCAGGACGTCGAGGTGCGCGGGGCTCGGCTCCAGGACGGCGCTGAGGTCGATCAGGACGATCCTCGCGGCCGCGGCGGCGCCGGCGATCCGGGCGAGCGCGTGGCCGAGACAGGCCGGGGGCGCGATGCCGACGAGCGGGAGGAGGACGACGCCGGGGGCCAGCGGGAGCAGCGCCATCGGGCTCTGGGCGGCGGCCTCGTGGGCCGCGAGCAGGTCGCGGCCGGTCAGGTCGCGGACGACGGTGACGCGCGCGGGGCGGCCGCGGAAGGTCGCCTGTTTGCCGCGGAACAGCGCGGGGAAGGTGCGGCCGTCGCGACGCAGGCCGAGCGCCTCGTAGGGCAGCTCGTAGCCGGTCTGGATGTTGCGGGTGACGAGCTCGCGCGCGGCGGGGGCGACGAAGTCGAGCGCGGGGCGGCCGATCGCGTCGGCGACCTCGTAGCCGAACATCGGCAGGACCTGCTGGTTGCACTCGACGACGACGCCGCGTTCGATGATCGCGATCGTCTCGCCGGTCGCCTCGGTCAAGATCCGCAGGCGCTCCTCGCTCTCGCGCAGCTCGTTGCCGAGGCGCTGGACGGCGGCGAGCTCGGCCTCGAGCGCGTGGATCCGGCGTTGCAGGGCGCGGGGGTCGGGCTTGCGTCTGGGGGAGAGCGTCATGGCGAGCGGCGGCGCAGGCCGAGGAGCAGGAGGATGGCCGAGAGGACAGGTGCCCCGGTCGCGGGCGCGGCGGGGCGGCAGGCGCAGCCGGCGGCGCCCGGGTCGGCCTGCGGGCCCGGGTCGGTCGCGGTCGCGGGGTCGCCGGTCGCGGGGGCGCCGGTCGAGGTCGCGTCGGCCGAGGTCGTCGGGTCGGCGGCAGGGAGCGGGCGCAGCCAGAGGTGGCCGGTCAGCGTGCGCGGGGCGCCGTCGACGAGGACCTCGGCGCGCCAGCGATCCTCGCCGGTCGCGGGGGCCTCGGCGAGGTGGACGTGCTCGAACGGGTCGCCGGCGACGGGGACCGGGGCGAGCGGCTCGCCGTTGCGCAGCAGGCGGAGGCTGGCGCCCGGGGGCGCGCCGGTGACGCGGACGCGCAGCTCGGCGACGTCGGCCTCGATCGTGGCGCCGGCGAGGGCTGTCCCGTAGGACAGCTCGACGGTCGGATCGGCGGGGCCCTGCAGCTTGACGACGGTGCGGCCGGCGCGGACGCCGGCGAGGATCGCGGCGGGCGAGAGGGTGTCGGCGAACACCAGGGTGGTCGGATCGCCGATCGGGCTGTCGAAGCCGCCGAGGGCGACGCCGGCCTTGTGGTCGTCGCTGCCGCCGAGCGGGGCGAGCCGCAGGCCCTGGGCGAGGAGGCCGTCCCAGAAGCGGATCGCGTCGTCGGTGAAGAACTTGCCGGCCTTGTCGAGGCCGCCGGTCGCGACCTCGACGGCGGCCAGGCGCGCGGGGTCGAGGCCGGTGTCCCAGGCGCAGCCGATGCACACGTCGCCGAGGGCGAGCGCGGGGTGGTTGGCCGAGAGCAGCGCGCCCTGGGCGTCGTAGGCGTCGGCGGCGGCCGCGATCGTGACGCCGGGCTGGCCGAGCTTGTGATCGACCCACGCGGTCGCGCCGATCGCGTTCATGTGGCCGGCGTAGGTGGTGAACTCGGTGCCGGGGATCAGCAGGAGGTCGGGGTGGCGGGCCTGGGCGTCGACGAAGAAGTCGAGGTGGGTCAGCGTGTTGTGGTCGGTGACGACGACGAAGTCGAGGCCGCGGGCGCGGGCGAGCTCGGCGATCACGTCGAGGCTCGGCGAGGCGTCGCCGCTCTCGCGCGAGTGGACGTGGAAGTCGCCGGCGTACCAGCGCGGGCCGCCGCCGAGGTCGGCGGGCTGGTAGGGGGCGCGCTCCGGCTGCGGGGGCAGGGTCGGGGCGTCGCGCAGGGTGATCGTGATCGCGTACTCGCCGGGGAGGCTGACGAGCTTGGCCTTGCCGACGACGACGCGCCAGGCGCCGGGGGGGAGCGGGCCGGGGACGTAGGAGCGCGAGGCCGCGAGCTCGCCGACGACCGCGTTCTCGCTGTTGCCGCCGCCCCAGCCGCGGAAGCGGCCCTCGGGGTCGACGAGGCCCCAGTCGAGGATGTTGTCGTCGGACAGGTCGTCGTGCGCGACCTCGATCTCGCGCGTGCCCGGCGGGACGTCGAAGGGGACGAAGAAGTGGTCGAGGCTGTCCGCAGGGACCTGTCCCTTCAGTTGCTGCGTGGTCTCGGCGGCGGCCGCAGGGGCGGGCAGCACGAGGGCGAGCAGGGTCGCGAGGCGGCGCACGGCCGCACGATAGCGCGGGTTCGTCACGCGCCGGCGGAGAACTTGCGGACATCGGACGGGTCCGCGGCGGCCGGCAAGCGGGCGAGGACCCGGGAAATCGCACGCCGGCCGGGGGCGCCGGGTGGACGCGGGCGCGCGCGGACCGGGAAGCTGCCGCGGGGCGGACGCTCGGGTACACTCGCGCCGATGGCCGAAGGTGATGCACCGGTGGGGCTCGGCGAGGGCAAGCTGGCGTTCCCGTGCGAACAGTGCGGATCGTCGCTCCAGTACTCGCCGGGGACCGAGCACCTCAAGTGCCCGCACTGCGGGCACTCGCAGACGATCGCCGGCGGCGGCAAGGCGGTGTTCGAGCACGACTTCGAGGCGATGCGGCGCAAGGCCCGGCGCGCGCCGTCGTCGGCGCTCGGCGGGCACACGGTCCAGTGCGAGGGCTGCGGGGCGCAGGCGACGATCACCGGGCAGGCGGCGCGCTGCGCCTTCTGCGGGTCGCCGGTGGTGATGAACGTCGCCGACCTCGGGGAGATCATCCCGCCGGAGAGCCTCTTGCCGTTCGGGATCGACGCGCGCAAGGCGAAGGAGCAGTTCGTCGCGTGGGTCGGGGGCCTGTGGTTCGCGCCGTCGGACCTGAAGAAGCTGGCGACGGCGCACGGGATCGACGGGGTGTACCTGCCGTACTGGACGTACGACTCGAACACGACGACCCGCTACCGCGGGATGCGCGGCGACCACTACTACGAGACCGAGACGTACACCGACAGCGAGGGCAAGTCGCAGACGCGGCGGGTGCAGAAGACGCGGTGGAGCCCGGCGAGCGGGACGGTCCGGGTCGGCTTCGACGACGTGCTGGTGTGCGCGTCGTCGACGCTGCCGCGCCCGCTGATCGAGAAGCTCGAGCCGTGGGACCTGAAGAACCTGCGCGGGTTCGAGGCGGCGTACCTCAGCGGCTTCATCGCCGAGCGCTACAAGGTCGGGCTCGAGGACGGGTTCAAGATCGCGGAGGAGCGGATGGAGCCGAAGATCCGCCAGGCGATCGACCGCGACATCGGCGGCGACGTGCAGCAGATCCTGACGATGTCGGTGCGCCACGCCGACGTCACGTGCAAGCACATCCTGCTGCCGCTGTGGATCTCGAGCTTCCGCTACAAGGAGAAGGTGTACCGCTTCATCGTCAACGCGCGCACCGGCGAGGTGGCGGGCGAGCGGCCCTGGAGCGTCGCCAAGATCGTGTTCACGGTGCTGGTGGTGGTCGCGATCGTCGCGGCGATCGTGGTGCTGGCGCGGCGCTGAGCGAGGCGCGCGATCGCCCGCGAGGCGCGCGCGGGTGCGCTGGCCCACAAACACGGCGGCTCCGCAGGCGGGGCGGGTACACTGGCGCGGATGGACGCCGAGGCGCCGTTTCTCCGCGGGCCCGACGCGGTCGACGCCGCGCTCGCGGGCCGGCTGCTGTCGACCGCGCTGGCGCACGGCGGCGACCTGGCGGACCTGTTCTTCGAGTTCCGGCGGACGCTCCACCTGTCGCTCGAGGAGGGTCGGGTGCGCAGCGCCGGCGGGGCGGTCGACGTCGGGATGGGGGCGCGGGTGGTGTGCGACGGGGCGGTCGGCTACGCGTACGCGGAGCGGCTCGACCCGCGCTCGCTGGTCGCGGCGGCGCGCGGGGCGGCCCGGATCGCGCGCGTGCGCGGGGGCAAGCTGCGGCGCGCGCGGGCGGTCGCGGGGCCGCTCGCGGGGGTCGCCGGGGCGGGGGTCGCCGACGCGTCGGGGGCCGCCTACGCGGCGCTGCTGCGGCGCGCCGACGAGGCCGCCCGAAGGGTCAGCCCGGCGATCGTCCGCGTCGACGCGTCGCTCTCGGTGATCCGCCGCGAGATCCTGGTCGTGCCGAGCGACGGGCCGGCGCGGGCGGAGATCCAGCCGCTCGTGCGCGTCAGCGTCGCGGCGACGGCCGAGCGCGCGCGCCGGCGCGAGACCGGGACCAGCGCGGCCGGCGGGCGCCGCGGTTTCGACTGGCTGTCGGGGCATGTCCCGGAGGACCTGGGCGAAGAAGCAGGTCGCGCGGCGCTGGTCGGGCTCGACAGCCGGCCGGCGCCGGCCGGGTCGCTGCCGGTGGTGCTCGCGCCGGGCGACGCGGGGATCTGGCTGCACGAGGCGGTCGGGCACGGGCTCGAGGCCGACTTCGTGCGCCGCGGGGCGTCGGTGTACGCGGGGCGGCTCGGCGAGCGGGTGGCGGCGGAGAAGGTGACGATCGTCGATGACCCGGGGCTCGCCGGCGCGCCGGGCAGCCTGACGGTCGACGACGAGGGGGCGGCGGCCGGGCCGCGGGCGCTGATCGAGCGCGGGGTGCTGCGGGGGCTGTTGTGCGACCGGGTGTCGGCGGGCCACTTCGCGGCGCCGGCGGGCGCGGGTCGGCGGCAGAGCTTCCGCGACGCGCCGCTGCCGCGGATGAGCAACACGCTGATGCTCGCGGGCGAGGATGACCCGGAGGACATTGTCCGATCGGTCAGGTTCGGGGTGTACGCGGCGCGCTTCTCCGGCGGGCAGGTCAACCTCGGCGGCGGGGACTTCGTGTTCGCGGTCACCGAGGGCTACCTGATCGAGGACGGGCGGCTGACGGCGCCGCTGCGCGGGGTCAACCTGATCGGCAACGGGCCGGCGGCGCTGGCGGCGGTCAGCATGGTCGGCGGCGACGCGCGGCTGTCGAGCAGCGTGTGGACGTGCACGAAGGAGGGGCAGAACCTGTTCGTCGGGGTCGGGATGCCGACGGTGAAGATCGATCGGCTGACGGTCGGCGGGACGACGCTCGGGAGGGGCGGTTGAGCCTGCCCCGCGGGTCGCAGCGGCTGCTCGCGCAGCTCGAGCAGACGGCCGCGCGCGCGCTGCGGACGGCGCAGGCGCGCGGGGCGGCGCACGCGGAGGTGCGGGTCGACCACGGGCTCAAGCTGAGCGCGCAGGTCCGCGAGGGGGCGATCGAGCTGCTGAGCGAGGCGCAGAGCGCGGGGCTGTCGGCGCGGGTGGTCGTCGGCGGGCGGGTCGGGACGGCGACGACGTCGGACCACTCGGCGGCGGGCGTCGAGGCGGCGATCGCCCGCGCGATCGAGCTGGCGGGGCTCGGCGAGGAGGACGTGTTCGCCGAGCCGCCGCCGCCGACGATGCTGGCGCGGTCGTGGCCGGACCTCGAGCTGTTCGACGGGGCGGCGGCGCGCGTCGGGGCCGAGCGCGCGGCGAGGCTGGCGCTGCTGGCCGAGCGCGCGGCGCTGGCCGAGCCGCAGGTGGTCGGATCCGGCGGGGCGATGGGGACGCGGTCGGTGCAGCACTCGCTGCTGGCGACGTCGGGCGGGTTCGTCGGCGGGACGGCGACGACGTGGATCGGGCTGCGCGCGCACGCGGTCGCGGGGCTCGGGGGGCTGCGCCGATCGGGGCACTACTGGAGCGGCGGGCGGCACCTCTCGCAGGTCGAGCCGCCCGAGGCGGTCGGGCGCGAGGCGGGCCGCCGCGCGGCGCGGATGCTCGGGGCGCGGCCGATCGCCACCGGGCAGCTGCCGGTGGTGTTCGGGCCCGACGCGGCGGCGACGCTGATCGGGCTGTTCGCCGGCTGCGCGCTCGGCGACGCGGTGGCCCGCCGGCGCAGCTACCTGGCCCAAAGGCTAGGTACGAAGGTCGCTGGCCCGAAGGTCACGCTCGTCGACGACCCGCTGCTGCGCCGGGCGGCGGCGTCGCGCGGGTTCGACGGGGAGGGGCTGCCGACGCGCCGGATCGAGGTGGTGCGTCACGGGGTGCTGCGGAGCTTCCTGCTCGACAGCCGCAGCGCGCGGCGGCTCGACCTGCGCCCGACGGGCTCGGCGGCCGGCGGCGGAGGGCTGCCGCACGCGAGCGCGAGCAACTTCTTCATGGCCCCGGGCCGGATGACGCCGGCGACGCTGCGCCGCGGGATCCGCCGCGGGCTGTACGTGCAGGCGCTGATGGGCCTCGGCTTCGATCCGGGGACGGGCGAGCTGAGCCGCGGGGCCGAGGGCTTTGCGATCGAGGACGGCGAGCTCGGACACCCGGTCGCGGAGGTGACGGTGTCGCGCAACCTCGACGAGCTGCTGCTCGGGATCGAGGCGGTCGGGCGCGATCTGTCGCTGCGCGGCGCGGTGGCGGCGCCGAGCTTTCGCGTCGACTGGGCGATGGTCGCGGGGACCTGAAGGCCCGCTCGGAGCGTGGGAGACCGCGCAAGGCAACTTGCCGAAGGCGGCGCGAAGCGGGTCGGGCAGGCGGTGGGTCGCGCGTCGTTGGCCGAGGACATGTCCCGTGGACATGGAAGGCGATCGGACGGGTGAGCTGCATCCTCCACGGTCGGCCTGTGCGAGCGCGCGATCGGCGAGCGCGCGGGCCGGTGCGCGGCGGCGGGCATCCGCATCGCGTGAGGACCTGCGAGGGAGGAGTGGTCAACGACGAGCCCGATGCGCTCCGGCGCGCGAGATCGAGGCTGTCTCTTGGAGCATGTGCGCGCGACTGGCCCGCGGACGGTTGTCCGGCGCGCGCGCCGTCTGGACTCCCTGGGGCGGCTGTCCGACACTGCCGAACCGATGGCTTCTCGAACTCGACCGTCTCGCATCGCATCGATCTGCTTGTTCGCGCTCGCGCTGCCCGGCTGCAGCGACGACGGGCGGGAGACCAGCGGCTTCGGGCCGCCGATCAGCACCACCACCCCGAACACCACGATGGGGTCGACGACGACGCCCGACGGCGGCACCACCGACGACCCGACGGGCGCCACCAGCGACGAGCCGACCACCGCCGGCTCGACCGGCGACGTCGGGCCCGCGTGCGGCGACGGCGAGCTCGACGCGCTCGAGGAGTGCGACGACGGCCCGGACAACGGCGACGACAAGGCCTGTACCGCCGCGTGCAAGACGGCCGTCTGCGGCGACGGCCTCGTCCAGGCCGGCGTCGAGGGGTGCGACGACGGCAACGCCGCCGACGGCGACGGCTGCTCCGCCGCCTGCGTCCCGGAGACCTGCGGCGACGGGGTCGTCGACGACGGCGAGGCGTGCGACGACGGCAACGACGTCGACGACGACGCCTGCAGCAACGAGTGCATCGCCGCGGCCTGCGGCGACGGCAAGGTGCAGATGGGCGAGGCGTGCGACGACGGCAACGCCGAGGACACCGACGCGTGCCTCGCCACGTGTCAGGCCGCCAAGTGCGGCGACGGGGTCGTGCAGGCGGGCGTCGAGGCGTGCGACGACGGCAACAAGTCCAACGCCTCCCTCGCCAAACACCGCGAAACCACGGCCCCTTCGCTTCCTGGCCCATTTCGGTGTTTGGCGGGGGTTCTGCGTTCCCCGCCTGAGCCCGACCGAGCCCGATTGGCGGTGGCAACGACCTGTGAAGGAGCGTTTTGGCAACGCGATGGCAACCGGTTCTGCGCGTTCGACGCAGAAGCGTTGCCAAGCGTTGCCAATCCGCCCCTACGCGTTCGGCGCGCGCGTGTTACCAGCCGCTGCCTTCGAGAGGATGCCTGACGCCTGGCTCGCGGGCTGCTGAGGAGTTGCTGAGCCCTTGGGCCAGGACGGAAGCAAGCCGCGCTGAGTCACGGCTTCGGCTGAAGCACCCGCCCATCGAAGATGTGCAACGAATGTTGAATAGGAGCCAACTGCGCCTTCAATCGCTCCAAATTTTCGCTTGTGAAAAAGATCACCTGCTGGCGCGTCTTGTTAGAAGTCGAAGCACGCGCGAGTAATGCCATGAAACTAAGATCGCGGGTGCTCTGTTGTCGCGGCTCATCGAAGATGATGCACCCAGGATGATTTGTATCCTCGCTACGAGCGAGCTCCAGCATTCCGTGCAGGTAGGACCAGATTGTCCGAATAATATCGCTAGCCGAAACACTCGTCTGAAGTGACGAGGTCTTCCCACCTTGTTCTCCCAATCTCGTCTGAGTCGGCGCGTTCTTCGCGCCTTGTTCTCCCAAGCTCGTCTGAAGATCAAAGCCCTCACATTCAGGGCGATAGGTGTCCGCAGAGACAATCACCTGATCGACACGAAGACTCTTGAATTCGTACGCTGAGAGCTGTTCGCGAATCAAGCGTGCCCAGCTAGATATTTTCTTGATATCGGCTCCTGTCACGTCTGCTTTGGGCAATGCACTTAATTCAGCCACTGTCTGCCTCCAGAGGTTTGCCAAGGCTCCAAGACGGGTCATCGATTCTTCGAAACGCTCAAGAACCTGCCTATCAGTGCGAAGGGCGTTCTCGAGTTCAAAGCGCGCCCGGATCGCCGCAGCGGACGGCAAGCGGCCGTGTAAGCACCCGACGCAACCCATCTGGCGGGTCCTGGGTGGCGCCGGGCATGGTCCCCGGCCATGACGGAGCGAACGACCAAGTATAGCGAGGGATGCGAGCTCGTACGCCGGTGGCGGGCGAGCGGGAAGAGCCAGAGCGAGTTTTGCCGGGCGGTGGGGATCGCCCCGCCGCGGCTGCACTACTGGCGGCAGCGCGTGCGGGAAGAGGACCTCGAACCGCCGAAGCCGGCGTCGAGCTTCGTCGCGGTGCAGGTGCGGCCGCCGGCACCCGGCGCGGGGGTCGAGGTGGTGCTGGGCAACGGCCGGGTGGTGCGTGTCCGCGGGGCGGTCGACGGCGAACTGCTGCGGCAGGTGCTGGCGGCGGCGGAGGGGGCATGCTGACGCTGCCGCCGAGCGTGAAGATCTTCATCGCGGCGGCGCCGGTGCGGATGAGCAAGAGCTACGACGGGCTGGCGAACGCGGCGCGCGAGGTCGTGGCGCAGGACCCGATGTCGGGGCACCTGTTCGTCTTCTTCAACCGGACGCGGACGCAGGTGAAGGCGCTGTACTGGGACCGCGACGGTTTCTGCGTGATCGCCAAGCGGCTCGAGCGCGGGTGCTTCAAGCTGCCGGAGCTGCGGCCTGGGCAAGCGGTCGTCGAGCTCGAGGCGGCGGAGCTGATGCTGCTGCTCGGGGGCATCGACCTGCGCGGCGCGACGCGACGCGCGCGGTGGCAACCGGGCATGGTCGAAAAGACTTGCGGTGCGATTCCGCGCATGGTCTAAGGGGCATGTGCCGCGCGCGAGCACAGCCGTCAAGATCGCCACGATCGAGGAGTACCTGCGCAGCCAGCAGGGCGACCCCGAGAAGCTGCTGCAGGCGGCGATGGACGTCATCGGGCGGCTGAGTGAGCGGCTCGACGCCCAGCTGCGGGCGCGCTTCAGCCCGAAGTCGGAGAAGATCGATCCGACGCAACTCCAGCTGATGCTGGCCGAGCTGGCGCGCGAGCAGGGCCTCGCGGACGGCGCGGCGGAGGCGACGGGCGCGGCCGCGGAGGCGGAGCCGACGACTCCATCCCCGGATGCACCGGCCGTGAAACCGAAGCGCGTGCGCGACCACCATCCCGGCCGCCGTCCGCTGCCCGCTTCTCTGCCGCGCGAGGAGCAGCGGCGGCGCCCGGAGCAGACGGACTGCTGCGAATGCGGCAAGGCGCTGCACACGATCCGCGAGGAGCACAGCGAGCTTTTGGAGTGGGTGCCCGGCCACTTCAAGGTGATCGTCGAGGTGCGCGAGGTCCTGGCGTGCAGCTGCGGCGACGGCAAGCCGGTGACGGCGACTGCGGGCCCGCGCGTGATCGAGGGCGGCCTGCCCGGGCCGGGTCTCGTCTCGCTGGTGCTGATCTCGAAGTACCGTGATCACCTGCCGGTGGAGCGGCAGGCCAAGATCTACCAGCGCTTCGGCATCGACCTCAGCCCCAAGACGATCGTCGGATGGGTCGAGGCGGGCGCGTGGATGCTGTCGCCGATCGCCCAGGCGATCCACGAGCGCATGCTGGCATCGCACGTCGTCCAGGCCGACGACACGCACATCCTCGTGCTGCAGCGCGAGGACGCGAAGAAGAAGGGCGGCAAGGGGACGAGCCGCGGCCGGATCTGGGCCTTCGTCGGCGACGGCCGCTTCGTGTCCTACGCCTACGCGCCGAACTGGAAGGGCGAGCACCCGCAGAAGATGCTCGCGGGGCGCACGGGCTGGCTGCAGGGCGACGGCTACGCCGGCTACGCCGAGCTCTACGCGCGCGAGGGCGGCCCCGTCGAAGTCGGCTGCTGGATGCACGGACGCCGTGGACTCAAGCAGGCCCTCGACGGCGGTGATCACCGCGCGGCGCGGGGGATCGAGCTGATCGCCGAGATGTATCAGGTCGAGCGCGTCAGCAAGGAGCTCGGCGAGACCTTCGAGCAGCGCAAGCTGCGGCGCGAGCAGGACACCAGGCCCATTCTGAACAGCCTCGGCGAGTGGATCGCCGAGACCTCCCGCGGCGCCCCGCAGCGCACGCCGCTCGGCAAGGCCCTCTTCTACATCGCGAATCGATGGACCGCGCTGACGCGCTTCCTCGAGGACGGCGCGCTCGAACTCGACAACGGGGCCGTCGAGCGGGCGGTCCGCGGCATCGCCATCGGCCGCCGCAACTGGCTCTTCGCCGGCTCCGACGCCGGCGCCGAGCGGGCCGCCGTCATCTACACGATCATCGAGTCGGCGGTCCTCCACGGCCACGAGCCCTGGGCGTACCTGAGCGACGTGCTGGCCAAGCTCGCCGCCGGCTGGCCGCAGCGCCGCCTGGACGAGCTGCTCCCCGATCGCTGGACGCCGGCGAGCGCGGCGGCCTCACCATGAGCCGCGCAGCACGAAGACCCCGCCGCTGATCTCGCCCTCGCCGGGGTCCTCGATGACGACGATCCGCCCGCCGGCCAACCACGTCGCCGCGAGCCCCTCGTAGTCGATATACCGGGCGAGCCGCCAGAACGGCCCCTCGAGCCAGTCCGCGAGCTCACGTCGCACGTACTCGCCCGGCGAGCGGTACCGGCCCAGGTAGGCCGAGAGAACTACGTCTCGCTCATGGGGCCGCATCCATGCGAGAATCTGTGCAAGGCGAACAAGTGCCAGGTCTTCCATCGACGCTCCGGTGGCCCCGAAGTGTCGAGAACTCGGCCGGCGCCGTCACGATGAGGCCCGCCAGGGGCTTACGCCGCCGTCATCTACACGATCATCGAGTCGGCGGTCCTCCACGGCCACGAGCCCTGGGCGTACCTGAGCGACGTGCTGGCCAAGCTCGCCGCCGGCTGGCCGCAGCGCCGCCTGGACGAGCTGCTCCCCGATCGCTGGACGCCGGCGAGCGCGGCGGCCTCACCATGAGCCGCGCAGCACGAAGACCCCGCCGCTGATCTCGCCCTCGCCGGGGTCCTCGATGACGACGATCCGCCCGCCGGCCAACCACGTCGCCGCGAGCCCCTCGTAGTCGATATACCGGGCGAGCCGCCAGAACGGCCCCTCGAGCCAGTCCGCGAGCTCACGTCGCACGTACTCGCCCGGCGAGCGGTACCGGCCCAGGTAGGCCGAGAGAACTACGTCTCGCTCATGGGGCCGCATCCATGCGAGAATCTGTGCAAGGCGAACAAGTGCCAGGTCTTCCATCGACGCTCCGGTGGCCCCGAAGTGTCGAGAACTCGGCCGGCGCCGTCACGATGAGGCCCGCCAGGGGCTTACGCGGCCGTCCGACATCAGCGTCTGGCGCAACGCCCTGACTCGAGCCCGAACTTCTGCGAGTTCGCTCTCGAGGGTCAGAACTTGGCTTGCGCGAGCATCGACAATTCTGCGAGCATTCCCAAGAACAATCTCAAACGTACGTCTTTGTTCGCTGAGAAACTCGATGTTCTCATCAAGAGTCATGACCGTTTGTTCAGCGGTGAGAGGTAGCAACGAGTCATGGATAGCCTGATGACAGACTGGACAATGGCCAGCATCGAGCACTGACTCCTGTCGTGACCCGAGCCGCTTGAGTGTTTGAACATCTTTGCTTCGCTGAATGTCATCCTCAATGGCCTCTAGGCGCTTCTGAATTCGCTCAACCTCTTCTCTCTCGGCCTGAAGAGTGTCGAGGAGCCGCGACAAGACTGCCTGCTTCTCGCAGACGTCTCGCTCTGATTGCGCCAGTTCCGACTGTGCTGTCGCGGCGATCTCTTGAACCCGAGGAATCTCCTGCTCGACAAGTTTCGTCAATTCTGCTTCCCGCATCAGGATCCGCTTGGAAAGATTGATCCACTCATCGCCGTTTGGAACAACTAGCGACGGGACCACGTCTGGAGGCCAAGTAGATGTCGGCTGCATCGGGAGCGCCTGTAACAAAGCCCCAGCGGAATCGACAAAATCGGTCATTTGAGTGGTTTGCGCTTTCCAGTCCGAATCTATGCGCGTCTTCTCCAGCAAGAGTTCCTGACGCTTGAGCGCGATCCTATGCGCGTCTAGGTTAAGCAAGAACTCCACGGAGCGTTTATGTACGTCTCTAATCCGAAATTGTGTAGGCAGAGGAGGCTGAATAGTCGACCAGCCTCGTGTTTGCTCTACGATAAAATACGGGAATACACATTGCAGATATAGAGGGTATTCATTCCCCTCAAACGTCTGGACCATAGGAAGTTCCCAACCAAGAAACCTGGCAAGGAAACTGTGGAACCCAAGTTGGCGAGTCGCGGCGCCAGACCGATTGACGTAATAGTCTTTCCGTGAAGCCGCTGTCGTCGGTTTGGTCAGGATAGGCCCTTCGTGGACGGTAATCAGATTTTTGTCACGGGACCCTTTTATCATTCTCTGTACAACGAGGCGTTGCCCAGCCGAGTTTTCAATTTCGAGCAAAACTTCGGATTCGAGAACAGTGTGCTCGCCGCCAGTGGACTCGAGCCTGGACTTCACGGCTGGCGGCAGGGGCAGATCCGACTGGCTCGTTGTCAACATGGCTTCCATCCCCAAAGCGACGAGGATCGACTTCACGCACGTAGATTTACCCATGGAATTGTCAGCCCAAACAACGACAAGTCCGTCTGGGAAATCCAACGAGGCACCGTAGGGGCCGTCTGTGGTCTGAAGACGAATGACAAGTCGACGAAATCTCATGTAAAATTCCCTCCAGAGAGCAGTTTGTTGACGAGATCTTCAGAGATCTTCGTTCGAATGATCGACATGACCCGCTTCTCGGCAAGGAAAACGGCGTCTTGTGCATCTAGTTCTTGAGCCAGTGTCTTGCCGCGCTCAATCAACTTAACTCGATTGCCGCCGTCTCGACAAATCAAGTTTTCTGCGAGAGCAAAATCGACGGCTTGGATTAGGAACGGCTCGAACCGAACCACAAGGGCACCTGGCGACAGCTTGCCCGTGGCCAATGCAATTAATCGATCTCGTCCCTGAGTGGATCTCAGCCCCCAGTTAAGAACGTGGAGCTTCGCTAGACTCGCTCGTTCAGCCCGGCAACAGTGTTTAAGCAGTAGGACGATGAGACCAATTCTCCACGCCGGGCGAAGATCCGCGGGGATTGAAGTTGGTCGGCGTTGGAAGACAAATTGTGTTCTGAGTTCAGGGATTTCGAGCGGCGATTGGTTCTTCTCGGACATTGTGCTCTATGCCTCGGGAAAGTCTAGCGGGCAACGGAGAAGCCAATCTGAAACCGCTTCATACGCAAGCGCCTCCGAAGGAAACTGATGGAGTTCACGCACTTCTCGCTGAAGAGTCGCGCGAAATTCGTTGATCGCCTCATTCAAGATGTTCGGGGAGGGTACTCCGCTCACAAGGGCAGCTGCCAGAAACTCCTCACGGTGGGATTTTACCTCCAGCACTTTGGCATAAACTTCTGGGTACAGGCGAAGTGCCTCAAGAATCTCCTGACCTCGGAGATACCAATGTAGAACCTTATTCTGAAAGTTCGCGCGCTGCACATCTGTCTTCAATGTAGGAAGACGGCCCAATTTCTGGGCTAGGATGGCCGATGGCTGCTGATTTGCGGCTGACCACGTCGCCACTTCTTCAGCGGAGGGAGATCTGCTCAAGACTTGAAGACTCCTAGTCCCCGTGTTCATAAGTAGATCTCGCGCGACCGGGAAGTCATCTTCTTGACAAATGCAGACTTGAAACGAGGGTGCGACATACGATAGACCTTTGGAGCGAACCTCGGTTGTTTTGGTCGCCGCATGTGCTACTATGTCTTTACTGTCGTAATACGGGACGAGAAGTGCCCATCGCGTAATCTGGACCGAGCCAAGGAGTCGTTGTAGCACCGCGCTGTTATTTAAGAACTTGTTGATGTCCTGCGTTATCTTATTGCGTTGCTTCTCGTATCGAGTACTCGTGCTGACAGGTTCTTCGCAGCCATAGGCTTGATAGGCATGGCCATCAGAACGTGTGAACCCCTCGAGCCCTGCATCCCCGCGATCGTGGTCTGGAATGCGTTGAAATTCGGTGGGGCCATAGTGGCAACTCAGGAGCTTTGTAGCCCACTCTTGCCATTCATCCCCGCTCAGTCGCGGAACCTGTGCAACCATGAGCAATCCTACTGAGACTGTGGAACTGACCGGCGTCTTTTCCCGAAGCTCCCCCGGCGGCTCGGGTTGACCCAAGCCGGGAATGCCATGCCCATCTGCATGCCGTCGGGAGGCGTGTGAGGTGTATCACAAGGCATCGTGTCGATGATTGGTTGGTGAGGGTAAGGCGAAGCCCCAAGACCATCAAGTTAATCCATCCTCCGACAACCGTTGGCGTTCGTACAGATCGCTTGCCCCCCGTTGCGGCCGCGCATAAGAGGTGCCTCCCGACCGAGCGACCGAGCCCAGTCACTCCTGCCGGTCCTCCTCTGAGGAGAGGGGGGGGGAGGTCCCCTTGCTCACCCACCCCGCCCGGCTACGCTCGGCGCGGCGATCGCTTTTGGCCTTTGCGGGTGAGGCCGATGCGCGAAACCCCGCCGACGCCGGCGGCGCAAAGCCCCGCGTCCGTCGGTCCGCCGGTCGTCGCTCAGCCGAGCCCGATCCCGTGATTGGCGCCTCCTCCCGCACGGACCCGACGCCGCCGCCTTCGCCCGGCGAGTAAGCCGCCGAGCGCACCCATCTTGAAGTTGCCGGCCTCGCGCGGCTGACTTCGAGTCGTGGGCAAGGTCATCGATGAGAATCAGGCGCGGCAGACGATCGAGAAATGGCGAGCGAGCGGCCTCGGGGTCGTCCAGTTCACGAAGCGCGAGGGCATCAGCGTGCGGACGTTCTACCGGATGCGGGCCATGGCCGACCAGCCGGCCGAAGGCGATCCCTGCATCGTGCCGGTCGTGGTCCGGTCTGGGTCGACACTGGCGAGCACGGCGCCGGGTTCGCCGTTCGAGGTCGAGCTCGCCTCCGGGATGAAGATCCGGGTCGGCGCCGGGTTCGACGCGATGGAGCTCGTGCGCCTGGTGGAGGCGCTCGCGGGGGTGCGATGCTGACGCTGCCGCCGAGCGTGCGGATCCACGTGGCGTTGAGGCCGGTCGACATGCGCGCCCAGTTCGACGGGCTCGCGGGCGCCGTCCGGCAGTACATCGGCGGCGACCCGCGGTCGGGGCACATCTTCATGTTCTTCAATCGCCGGCGGACGATGGTGAAGGCCCTCTACTGGGACCGCAGCGGCTACTGCCTGTGGGCGAAGCGCCTCGAGAAGGGCTGCTTTCACCTGCCTGAGCCCGCCGCGGACGGCGCCGCGGCGGTCGAGATGGAGGCCTCCGAGCTGATGCTCGTGCTCGAGGGAATCGACCTCGTCGGCGCGACCCGAAGAGCACGGTGGATCCCACGGTTGGATCCAAGTGTCCGCCCCGGGCTTGCGCCGTGATCGCGCGTGATCACGATCGCGCGTCATGCCGACCCCCCGAGATCCAGAGCTCGCCGAGAGCGAGCTCCGTGCGTTGCTGGAGGGCCTCCTGCGGGCCGAGGACCACGAGCGCCTCGTCGAGACGCTCGTCGGCCTTTATAGCGAGCTGAGCCGCGAGAACGACCGATTGCGTTTGCGGATCCTCGAGCTGACGCGGCAGGTCCACGGCCGGAGCTCGGAGAAGATCGATCCCAACGCGCTGCGCAAGGCGCTCGAGGAGCTCCGCGCGCGGGAGTTCGCGCAGCAGGGCAAAGACCCGTCCGAGGCGGCGCCGGATGAGCCGGCCGTGCCGCCGCCGCCGCCGCCCAAGAAGCCGCGAAAGCCTCACCCCGGGCGCGCCCCGCTGCCGCCGGACCTGCCCCGCGAGGAGAGGCGGCACGCGCTCGCCGCGGCCGATCGGATCTGCGAGTGCTGCCAGCAGCCCAAGCAGCGGATCCGCGAGGAAGTCGCCGAGCGCCTCGACTACGTCCCCTCGCGCTTCGTCGTCGTCCGCGACGTGACCGAGGTATACGGGTGCAGCTGTGGCTTCTCGAAGCCGGTCGCCGCCGCGATGCCGCCGCGGGTGATCGACGGCGGGCTGCCCGAGCCGGGCCTGCTCGCGCACGTGGTGATCCTGAAGTACGAGGACCACCAGCCGCTGAATCGTCAGTCGAAGATCTTCGCCCGCGAAGGCGTGACGCTGTCCCCGAGCACCTTGATGGAGTGGATCCGGGCCGCAGCAGAGACCCTGGAGCCGCTCGCGCGGAGGATCCACAAGCGTGTCGTGCGCTCGTGGGTGATCCAGAGCGACGACACCGGCCTCTCGGTCCTCGACAAGGACAAGCCCCAGGGCGCGCGCAAGGGCCATCTATGGGCCAACGTCGGCGACGGCCGCTTCGTCTCCTATCACTACTCGCCGGACTGGAAGCACGCGCACCCGGCGAGCTTCCTCAAAGGCTGCGCGGGCTACCTCCAGACCGACGGCTACAAGGGCTACGACGCGCTCACCGGCGGTCCCGCCCTGGCGATCCGCGTCGGCTGCTTCATGCACGTGCGCCGCTACTTCCTGGGGGCCTTCAAGGCCAAGGCGATCGACGCGGCGATCCCGATCGACATCATCCAGCGCCTGTACCGGATCGAGCGCGACTCGAAGGAGGCCGGCGAGGACGAAAGCGCGCGGCTGAAGCGGCGGCGCGAACTCTCGGCACCGCTGATGGACGAGCTCGACGCGTGGCTCGCCAAACACGACGGCCGCCACGAGCCCAAGAGCCCGCTCGGCAAGGCGATCACGTACCTGGGGAACCAGCGCGGAGCGCTCGGCGCCTTTCTCCTCGACGGACGGCTCGAGCTCGACAACGGCGCCGTCGAACGCGCGCTCCGGGGCATCGCCGTCGGCCGCCACAACTGGCTCTTCGCCGGCTCCGACATGGGCGCCGAGCGGGCCGCGATCCTGTACACGGTCATCACCTCGGCGAAGCTGCACGGGCTCGATCCCCACGCTTATCTCCGCGACGTGCTCGCCAAGCTCGGCGCCGGATGGCCGAATCGTCGGCTCGACGAGCTGATGCCCGATCGCTGGGGCCATGCGCACGGGATCGCACCACCGCCTCTGCCCATGACCGCGCTGACCGAGGCCACCTGAGCTCCCCTGGCGGCGCAGACGCTCACCACCTCCCGGCGCGGAACACGAAGACGCCGCCCTCACCGCCGTCGTCTTCGAGCAGCGTGACCCTCTCCTCGTCGATCCACGACTGACCCACCGCCTCGAGCACCCCCAAAAGCTCCGCGGGCGGCGGCAGCTTCGTCCCGCTCATCTGCTCGGCCACGAACGCCGCCAACGACGGCCACCACCCCTCGCAGCGCTCCTCGATCCCCTGGCGGTCCCACTCGCTGAGCCTGATCCGCCACAGGATCTGCTCCAGTCGCACTCGGTGACGCTCTTCCATCGGCTCGTGCCTCCGGCACGTGCCATAGAAAAGTCACCCTCATGCCGTCAGGATGGGCGCGGTCGGGCACTTACCCCGGCGAGTCCTGGCGGCCCCGCACGCGCCGATTCCTCCGCAGGATCGTCGTGCGTCAGCCGCAAGCCGAGGATGCCGGCGTCGGTGACGGCGACGAGGCGAGGCAGGCTCAGGGCGAACTTGCCGGGGTCGACGGTCAGGCCGGCGCTGTAGGTCGAGCCGTTGACGGCGGCGTCGAGCGTGAGGGTGGCGAAGCCGAGGTCGAAGCCGGCGCTGATGTCCGAGGGGACCTGGCCCTTCATCCAGGCGATCGCCCGGGGCCGCGGACGCGCCGAGCTCGACGCGCTTGACGGAGCCGAAGCCGGAAACGGCGATCAGCGTGCGGTCGGGGGCCTTCGGCTCGACGACCAGCAGCAGCGCGGCGTGGACGGTCGAGACGCCGATCTTGGCCGGGTTCTGGCGGTCGGTCGGGATGTTTTTCCAGGTCGCGCGCGCGAGGTCGCCCTCGAGCGCGAGGCCGACGCGTGACGACGAGCAGGGCATCGTCACGCAGAAAGCCCTCGTTGCAGCCTCCGGGCGCGCGAAGCTCAGGGCTGACCGCAGCCGTCAGCGCCTGGCCGATCAGGTCATAGCCGCTCCCCCCGACCCGGGCGAGGCAGCTGAACGTCTCGGCGAGGTTCGGCTGGCCCTTGGCGATGTAGCGCTTGCCGCCGGCGACCTCGCACGGCTTGTTCGGCGCCAACCAGCCTGCATTGAACACGACCCCGGCGCCCCAGGTCAGATCGCAGGACGAAAGGTGACCGAGCGCGTCGCACGGGTACTCGTCGGGGACCTTGCAACTCATGAACGGGCCGGGGCACTCGTCATTGCACATCCCCGAGCCCCACGTTGGATCGCCGTCGGTGACGAGGATGTGGTAGTCGAAGTCGGCGAACTTGGTCTCGATGGTGGCGAAGAAGCTCGGTGCAGCGGCGACGAGGCTGTCATACACGGTCCCCTCGTTCACGGAGCCCATGAGCCGCGAGATCACAAACAAGAAATCGATCTTCCCCTTGCAGCCTTCGGGCTTAGAGCTTCCCGTCTCGAGGTCGCTCCCAACGTCGTAGATCACCGTCGTGCTCGCCGAGCCACCGGCGTGCTCGCTGGTGCTCGTCGAACTGCCATCGACCCCCGTCGAGCTTCCGCTCGTCGAACCGGACGAACTCGCTGAGCCGGGTGGCGGCGGTCCTGGCAGGGTCGTCCCGAAGGGAGGGGCACCGGCCTGTGCGCCACAGCTCACCAGAAGGAGGGAGAGTGAGAGCGGGGCACGCACGCGCGAGAATATACACGAGACAAGACCGCGCAAATTGCGCGTATGAGACCGAGAACACCGTTACTCCGTTGCCTTCCGTCACGACGGGGGCGCGGCAGGACATCGCCCAGGCCCCAGGCCCGCGGGCCGGCCGGGTGGCCGCCTGCGGGACACTCGTTACGGGGCCCTGCTACCCCACCGCTAGCGCACTCTCGCGCTCCGTAGCGGATCGTTGTGTATGTGTGAAGCGCGTTGTACGCTGCCGGCCAGTCGGAGCAACATGAAACTCGAGAAAATAGTTCTCAGCAATTTTCGTTGCTTCGGTGCACAGGCACCGCTCGTGCTCGATCTCGACCCCTCCATTACGGTCTGCCTCGGCACGAACGGGAGCGGGAAGACCGCGGCGCTTCAGGCGCTTCTTCGCCTCTTCGGCGAGACACGGGAGGAACGAGCGCTCAGAGTACAGGACTTCCACCTGCTACCTGGCGAGAGGCTGGAAGACAGGACCAGTCGCGAACTGTTCATCGAGGCGACAATCTCATTTCCGGAGCTGACGTCGAGTCAGTCGCACGCCCATCAGACCGTACCGCCCTTCTTCCAAGAGATGGTAGTCGAGAAGCCGGGCGCTCCACCCTTCGTGAGAGTTCGCCTGGAAGGCTCGTGGGAGCGAGGGACGACCCTGGACGGAACAATCGAGGAGCAGGCGTACTTTGTCCTGGATCCCCTCACTCCCCCCGAAAAGCTAGCAAAAGGTGACGCTGCTGACGGTACCAAGCCTCGCCTTTCGCAGGCGGAGCGGAGCAACATCGCTGTGCGCTACATCCCGGCCACGCGAGATATCCGCGCGTTGTCCGAGCTCGCATTGCGGAGCCTGGGGCGCGAGCTAGTGCGTAACATTCAGTGGAAGCAGAAAGACAACATCCAGGAATTGCTGCGCCAGCTTCAATCGGCCTTCGCTGCGGAGCCTGCCCTCCGGATGACTAATCATGAGGTTAATCGAATCTGGAGAGGCCTGGACACGGTCGACACCGGGACAGATGCGCTGCTGACGATTATTGCGCCAGATTTCGATCGAGTCACCCAGGGATTTGCCTTGATGTTTACTCAGGCTTCTCACGGGCGCAACGTCGCCCTAGAGGACCTCAGCGACGGACAGCGCTCCCTGTTTCACTTTGTGTTGGTCAAGGCGATTCTCGATCTCAAGCTGCATCTCGAAGCTCGTCCGGAGAGTGAGCCTCCAGCCGCGCCATCGGGCGAGGGGCACGCGGACGAGTCGCCAGGGGCCCCGGTCAAATCTGACAAGCAACCGTCGGCTGAGGTTCGCACCGACGACCCGCCTTCATCGACGGCCATGAACCCTGCTGCGGGCGAATCCGGGGGAGGGGCAGCGACGCCGATCGCGGACCCTCATGTGCCGTTCGCCAGGGACTATATGAGGCCGCCTCCGCTCACGGTGTTCGCGTTCGAAGAACCGGAGAACCACCTCTCGCCGTTCTTCCTGTCCAGGCTCGTGGCGATCCTTGAGACCGTCACCAGAGGTCAGCGAGCGCAGGGAGTGATCACCAGCCACTCGGCGTCGATCGTCCGCCGACTGGAGCCGGCCGCGGTGCGTTATTTCCGCCGCGACATTGGAACCGGCCATTCTTCGGCCCAGAAGATCTCGATCCCCGGTGGCACCGAAGGATCAAAGTTCTTGTACGAAGCAGTGAGGGCTCATCCCGAGATATACTTCGCTCGCCTCGCTCTGTTCTGCGAAGGCACGTCGGAGGAGATCGTGCTGCCGAAACTCGCATCCGCACTCGGATTTCCGCTCGATCCCTCGTTCGTCGCAATCGTGCCGGTCGAGGGACGTCATGTGCATCATTTCTGGCGTCTGGCCTCACATCTCCGAATACCTTACGTGACGCTGTTGGACTTCGACCTGGGGCGGAGCAGCGGAGACGTCCAGCAACTGCACGTCGTTGCCGATGAACTGCTCAAGTTCTGCGACTCTCTGACAAAGCCGCAGAAGACAGCACTAGCGGAGATCAAGCTCCTAAAGCGAGATTCGCTCGACCGAGCGCGACAAAAAGCTGCCCTCGACCTTCTCGAGAGTCATGGTGTATTTTTCTCGGCTCCCCTCGATCTCGACATGCTGATGTTGCAGGCGTTTCCCGACGAGTACACACGACTGGAAGGGAGAGCCACGGGGCCACAGAAGACAGATGAGGAGGATCGCCAGGTTGACGCTGCAAAGAGGGCCCTGGGGAAGGACGGGATCGGGCACGAGGCCTACGGTTCAGATGCCCTGGCTCATTTCCCCTGGTACACGTATCTGTTCATGGACAAGCGAGGAAAGCCCGCGTCCCACCTGGCGGCGCTGGCCCGGATTAACGAGCCGGACCTCGGCAGGAAGTGCCCCGAGGTTCTGGTTCGCTTGTTTCGGTTCATTGGCCAGAGTCTCGGGGTGCAGGCATGGGAACCGCAGCGCTAGCACGGCCTTCAGCTTGGGCGCCGTCCGGCATCGCTTCGCTCGAAGAGGCGGCCGAGAGGGCGATTCGATCGGCGCGCAATGAACTCGTGACGGCCGGCCCAGGCGCTGGTAAGACAGAACTTCTCGGCCAACGGGCCGACTTCCTCCTACAGACAGGGGCGTGTACTTACCCCCGTCGCATCCTCGCTATCAGTTTCAAGCGGAGTTCCGCAAAGAACTTGCTCGAGCGAGTCAAGCTTCGCTGTGGTTGGGATGAGGCGCTGCGGTTCTCTTCGGCGACCTTTGACTCGTTCGCCAAGCGGCTTTTCGATCGCCACTGGCGGGCCTTGCCCGAACCGTGGAAGTTGAGAGGAGGCTATCGGATCGGCAATGGCCTCGGCGACCAGGCTTTCGGCGACTTTCAACGGCAAGCGATCGAAGAGCTCGACCTCCCCGGCAAGTGGCCGAAGTGGCTGGTCGGTCAAGGCGGGTTTCACCCTCGATCGTTGATGTCTGTCAGTCGGGAGAAATTCAGCAGGGTGGTGCACGATGTGTCGCTGTCCACGAGGCCGACCAACGATGCCGAATTCTTGTACTTCTTGCACGTGATGACGAGCTTGCACTCCGGCTCCGCAGAGTTGACGTTCCCGACGATCGCGCGGCTCGTCGAATTGCTGATTCGTGTCAATAGACCCTTGCGTGAGGCCCTGCTGGCGACCTACAGCCACGTGTTCGTGGACGAATTTCAAGACACTACTGGCGCGCAGTACGCACTTTTACGCGCCTGTTTTCACTCTTCGTCGGCGGTGCTCACGTGCGTCGGAGATTCCAAACAGAGAGTGATGGCGTGGGCAGGGGCGAAGCGCGACGTTTTTGAGCAGTACCGTCGAGACTTTCTTGCGAATAGGCCGGAGCTGGAGCTCACGCGCAATTATAGGAGCAATGCCAGGATCGTGGAGATCTTAAATGTGCTGAAATCCCACATCGCTCCGAACGAGGCCCAGCTCGTGCCGGTACGACCAGCACCGAACTTGCCTGCGAAGGAGGTTTGTTCGGTGGTCATTTCTGCCGATGAAGATATGGAGAATGAATGTGTGGCGAGATACGTAGGTCGGCAGATCGAGAGCGGGGTGCCTGTGCGCGAAGTCGCACTCCTGGTGCGCCAGCAAGCAAGGCAGTGGCGGGAGCGGTTGGAGGGTGCCTTTGAACGGCGAGGCTTGAGGATTAGAAACGAAGACGAGGATGTCCACGGCGGCGTACGTATCCAGGATCTGATGACGGAGCCGGCGTCCGACGCCCTCTTGAATGCAGTCGAGCTCCTGACGACGGCGCGAGGCGGAGCAACCTGGCTGCGAACGCTCGAGCTGCTCTACGAAGCGGATGGCCTTGGTCCTGACGAGGACCTCGCACAGACCGCGGGCGTCCGACGAGAGCTCGAAGAATTCTGTCGTGAGCGTCGGATCGACCGAGGCGATCTCCCCGACGCCGAACGGCTCTCGGAGTTGTTGAAACACGCCCGGTTACTCTTCTCAAACAACCGCCTGAGGCGGTTGGGGGCGCAGTACCTGCAGGGGGAATTCCTCGAGACGGTCATCGAGGCCACTCGCAAGTTTCTGTTACAGGCCGTCGAGGCTTCGGATAACTGGCCCGCGGTCTTTCGCCATTACCGCGGGACCGAACAGGTACCGTTGTTGACCATCACCCGGAGCAAGGGTTTCGAGTACTCCATCGTCTTGATCCTCGGGATGGACGCGCAACAATGGTGGAGCTTTGGCAAGGATCCGGTCGAAGGACACGCGAACTTCTTCGTGGCGGCGTCTCGAGCGCGCGATCTGTTGTTCATGCTATTCTGCAAGGGCAAGCCGTTCGTTGCGATTCGTGAGATTTTCACCCGCCTCGCGGAGGCGAAGGTGGAGTCATGGTCTGCCCGGGAATGGGCCGAGCAATCAGCGCTGTTGGGCGGGGCGCGTACGGGATGAAGACAGGAGCTTGACCTCGGTGGCGTAACAGGTCTACGCGGGCCCCGTGGCGGCGTCCGCAGGCGAGCCACCCGGCCGGCTTGTGGATCAGGGCGCCGCGGCGCGTCGCGCGGGTTCAGCGTTCGGCAGTAATCTCGCTCACTTTTCGCTGGCACGCAGCAGTGCAGATATGAATGCGTCAAGATCTTGCGAAGCATTTCGAGCAGACGCGATATTCCAGCCTCGAAGTGAGGGGAACGCAGATTGTCCCGAGATGCGCGTCTTCCGAACCCACTCTTTCAACTCTCTCTCCGCAGCGCGCCGGGCACGCATCTCATTAAGCGCGGCAGGGTCGATCCCAGCGATCACCCAACTTTCTATGCTCGGGACCGCCTGAATGATGCTGACCTTGCCCGTGCCCACTGCCGCGGCTCCTGCCTCGATACGCTTGGTCTTGGCTGCGATTTCTGCTTCGTCCCAGGTATCGCTGTCGACGAGGATAACAAACCGCTCGTATTGCACGAGTAAGCTCTCTACCAACCCAGGCAAGGCGGCAAACACTGATTTGCCCCCGCCGTGCATCGCAATGAATCTCACCGGCACCGGCAACTCTAACTGCTCGACAATCTGCTTCACGATGAACACGTCCGTGCTTCCCTCGCATAACACACAAACACTCGGCGCGGTCCCCTCCCCCGGGGAGGGGACTTCGATTGGTACGGTGGTTGCGGGTCTCCCCAGTTTCTGTGTCATCACCGTCGCCGTGGGTATGGGGGGAGAAGCGGCAGCGCCTCCGATAGGGTGCGCGGAAACGTACGTAGCAGCGTACGACTCGACCCATTTCATGAGTTTGTCCTCAAATTCCGCGATGCTGCGATACTGAACAATCCAGTTCCCGGTGTCCTGCTGCGTAGTCCAGTCAAGAAAGTCAAACACTCGCGGATCTTCGGCGAATGCCGTCCGGAACGCCTTGATGTGCCAATTCTCTCGCCTTGTCTCCTTCTCATCCATGATACCCTGGCGTGCGAATGTCATAACTCTTATTTTCAGACGTCGCGCCTCGAGTACCTCGCACCAAGTTGCGCTCAAGTCGGCCGTTTTGATTATGACCTCTCGTTTCTTGCCACTGGCACCGTGGCGAATCTTGATCTTCTGATCCGGAAACCGATCGCCAAGTCGGCCTCTGTACTTTCCACCATATCGCCGATCAATAATACAGATTAGGAGGTCGCAGCCTTCAATTGATAATATGCACTGATCATGCGAGTGTTCATCCAGATATACAGGAAAGGCCGGGCTTTCAAAATAGACGACTTCATGACCAGCCTGTCTCAGTCGAGCAACGGTCAGGTCGCGAAGATCTTGGATGTCGTAGGATGTTGAGCTCAAGAAGATCCGCATGGTGAGCTTCACCTACATCATCACCGCGGCGTGAGCAAGCCCCGCTCGCGGCTTAACGGCGGGGGTGCGGCCGACTCGAGCGCGAGGATGGCTGACACGATGAACATGTCCTCGTGTTCAGGTGCCGCCGAGGCCAAGCTGACGCAGGTGTCGTCGCGCGATGCCGCCGGTTGGCGGGGTGGCGCTGGCGGGGCGAGCGCGTGCTGTCAGAAGCGGCCTGCGAGACGCCGTGGGTTCGTGAGGTCATATCCCGAAGGGCCAGCCCTCGCCACGCTCCTCGGCGGTCTCGGGGATCAAGCTCGCGGGCGCGGCGACGGGTGCCAGACCCCGTCACCTCACCTGCGCCTGCTCAACCCGCGTGAGGGTGATCGCTCACGTGGAGGGCGACGGCGGCGGGCCCCCATGCGACCGAGAGCTCGTCAAGCACGGCCTCCAGCTCGTCCTCTGGCAGTCGCGCGAGCGGGTCGAGCACACGCTCGAGCACCTGCAGGGCGGCGCGGAGGTGCGGTCCGTCCGATGCGTCGGTCGGGACGAGCATCGCCTTGCGCATGTACTTGATCGCGTCGTCGAGAGTCACAGGAGGTCGTCTAGCATGGCGGACGTTTTCGCGCATGTCCGACATGCCGACGAGGCGAAGGTGGCGCCCAGCACTGCTTCGGGGGGCTAGCGCGGGCTAGCGCCACCCGCGCCCTATCTGCCCCGCGGCGGGCGGGGCCGGTTGTCGGTAGCCGCCCGCTGTCGCGGCGCGGGCGTGCTCAGCCATGCAGCCTCGGGTACCATCGTCGGATGACCACATCCGACAAGTGGAACGAGATCGAACCGGGCCGCTTCCAACACGCCGACCGGCCGGAAGTTCTCATCGAGGCGTGCAAGGTCACGGAGTATCGTCGGCGCCACGGCGAGACCGTCACGGAGACCTATGAAGGCTGGGGCCTGGAGATCGACGGGAAGCCCGAAGCCTCGTACCGCACTTTGGCGGGTGCAAAGCGGGCGGCCAAGCACTGGGCGATGCTCTGACGCAAAACACGACCGCGCTTATGGGACGCGGTCGTGGTCACACCCGCGGCAGGCTACCAGCACGCCGCCGCGGCCTCGATCGTCTCGGGCGTGGCGGTCGAGCTGGCGGCGGTGCTGGGGAGCCCTGACCGACCGCTGGGTTCCCCACAATGAGCGCGACAGCCGCTACGTCGTCCACTGGGACTTCCTCGATCGCATGACCGAGGCCGACATCGAACTCATCCTCCAGCGCGCCCTCGAGGCGCACCCCGGCGCCCGCCCGCGGATCATCTCCGACAACGGCCCGCAGTTCATCGCCGGCGACTTCCGCCGCTTCATCGACCTCACCGGCCTCACCCACGTCCGCACCTCGGTGGGCTACCCGCAGTCCAACGGTAAGATCGAGCGCTACCACCGAACCCTCGACAAGGACACCCTCCACGCCTCCACGCCCGACGGCGTCCGCGCCACCATCGCCGCCCGCATCGATCACTACAACCACCGCCGCCTTCACAGCGCCATCGGCTACATCACCCCGCGCGACAAGCTCGACGGCCTCGAGAACGACCTCGTCCAGATCCGGCGGCCGCCTGACGCGTCCACGACCTGTCCCCGCTGCTCGAGGGCCAGAAGAATGGCCCGCGTTCCCGATCGCCGACGTCGGCGTACACGGCGGCGAAGCCCTCGGCCCCTACCTCAAGAAGTTCCTGACCCCGGCCGCGATCGTCATGGTGCTGTACCACCGTACCACCTGCGCGCGCTGATCACCGACAAGGAGACCCTCGGCACTCTTCTTGACCGCTCCGCCGAGGACGACGTAGCCGGCCGGGCTCGCCGCGATCGCGAACGGTGCCGCCAGATCCGCCCCGAGCGCCGCGTACCACTTGAGCGACCCGTCCGGCCCATGCACCCAGAGCTGCGCCTCGGGTTGGCACGGGTTTCCGCACTGGTAGCCGACCGTGACGACCCCGCTGTCGCCGAGGATCGCAAGGGCATTGGCCGCGCTCTGCGTCGCGGACCCGATCTCGGCGCCGACGTGCGCCGTCATGAGGTTGGTGTCGAGATCGAGCCGGAGTTGCAGGTGATGGTGACGCTTGGGATCGAGCTGCTGTGCCAGAGTTCTGCCGAACGCGTCGCCGACGGCCACGAGCGTGTTCCCGTCGAGCGCGCAGTCGCGCAGCGTCTCGTCGTAAAGGTGATCGTCGTCGGTCTTGTGGTCGAACAGCCGGACCGGCTGTCCGGTGACCGATATGGCGGCGTCGAGCTTGTCGACTGGGTTGTTGACCGCCCGCGTCCCGCACACGACTTCCTTCCCCGCACGGATGGTGAGCGCGTGGGCTGTGTCGCCCGGCGCGCCGGAGTTGCGGTGCTGGGGCGTCGCCGCGCTCTCCCACGTGTCGACCCGGCCGAGCCACCAGCGATCGTCGATGCCGACGTCGCGCATCACGAGCAGGTACAGCCGGCCCTCGGAGTCGACCTCGAGGTCGATAGCGATGCACGGGACGTCCGGCAAGACCTCTACGACGTCGCTCGCGAGGTTCCACGCGCCGTCCGCATCGCGCCGGCGCAGGTAGCAGCGGGGCTTGCCGACCGGGTAGTAGGTCCCGAGCTCGACCATCACGGGCCCGCTGTCGGCATGCGGCAGCGCGACGATCGCCGCCACGGTGCCCAGGCCGATGAAGTTCAGCGACTCCCACACGTAGCCCTGGCCCGGCTTGGGGAGGTCGACCTCGAAGAAGACGACCGCGGGCTCGCTCTGAAGGTCGCCGCGCCAGGCGACGAACTCGGCCTTGTGTGTCCCATTGGACAGGCCCGAATAAAAAGGAGCCCCACCGACGAAGGTGTCGGGGCCGCCGCCGAGCTCGACCTGATCGCCGTCGTCGACGCGCATCCGCACGCCGTCGGCGTTGGCGGTGAGCACCGAGGCGTCGACGGTCCCGAGCGACTTGAGGGGGTCGGGCGTCAGGATGGGCTCCTCGACGATCATCGGCGGGGGGATCGGCGGCTCGTCGGTCGTCGACGTCGAACCCAGGTCGCCGGTGTCGGAGCTGGTCGTGTCCGGCTCGGGGCCGGTCACGGTCTGGATTCCGCCGGTCGGCTCCGGAGCCGGCTCCGCGTCGCCCGAGGAGGAGGACGCGCCCGGCGGACACGCCTGTTCCGCGGGCTCGCAGTAAGGCGGGAGCGCGCTGAGATCGGGCAGTGGACAGGCGGAGAGCCCCAGGGCCAGCAGGAGGACGCGCCGGTGCATCTCAGAACCTCCCCAGCAGCACGAGGCCCCCGAGCGTGGGCCGGACCGCTACGCCCGCGCGCGCGAGGCGGGCGCCGCTGGCGAGCATGAAGATCGAGACGCCGCCGGAGATCCCGCTGGCGATCGCCGAGCCGAGCATCAGGCGGTGGGCCGCGCGGATGTCCTCGCCGAGCGACGCCTGCCCTTCGAAAGTCGCCCCGTCGGCGTATCCGAGCTCCCACGCGTCTGCGGCGAGCGCTCGCTCCTGGTCGACGAGCCGCTCGCGCTGCACGTAGCCGCTCGCCGCGACGCCACCGAGGGCTGCGCTCGCGGCCAGGAGGAGCCCGCCGCCGATCAGCAGCCCACGCGCGGCCGCGCGCGGCCTTCTGTCCCATGAGACAGGCCGTGGCGGGGCCGCCGGCGAGGCCGACTCGGTCGCTGGCGGCCCACCGGCGTCCACCAGCAACTCCAAGCGCGGCGGAAGCCGGTCGCCCTTGCCGTCGTAGCGGCAGTTGGCGCGCCCCTGCTTGGTGGCTTCAGCGCGGAGCCGCGTCATGTCGTCCCGCCAGATCTCTTGCCAGGATGTCCGCGAGTCCTTGTTCATCGTCGCGGTCCGGAGCGCGAGCTCGGCGGTCTCGACGGCGCGGAACAGGTGCCGCGAATCGGCGCCGAGGAGGAACGCGGTCTCGAAATTCTTGTGCGCTTCGTCGAACGCGTCGAGCGGGTGGCTGTTCGAGGCCGCCTCGAGCAGGTGCGCCTCGCCGGAGGCGGCGAACGACTCGGCCGTCGCGGCATCGCCAGTAGGAGCGGACAAAACGAGGACGAGCGCCAGCATCGCGTGCTCCTATCGCGCGCCGCCGCGAGCAGGTCCTGCGGGATCCGTCGCGCCCACCACAGCTCGCCGGCCTTCTTGAGCTCGGTGAACGTCGCGCCGCTCGCGGGCGCGAGGGCGAGGAACTGCTGCCAGCCGGCGAGCGTCGGCGGCATCAGCACGCCGCCGCGGACCTCGGGGCCGGCGCGCAGGGTGAGCGCGCCGTCCACTAGGACGGGGACCGTCTGCGGCTGGCGTCGCACTCGACGCCAGCTTCAAGATCACCGAGGCGCTCGCGGTCGTGTCGCCGGGCCGCGACGAGCCCGAGCCTGCTCGAGTCGCCGGTCACGTCGGTCCCGGTCGTGCTCGTCGTCGGGTCCACTGTCGACCAGGGATACGGCGATTGGCTCCTCCCCTACCTCGCGCACAAGGTCGGCAACGACGTGCTCGCCGCGGCCCTCGCATTCGACCCGCTCGCGCGAGGCGCTGTCGCTCATCGTTGCGCGCGCACGGATAGGCCGGACGACCGGCTGGGGGTCACGGAGCGCGACAGGCTTGGCGGAGTTCCGTGGTCGGTGTCAGAGCTGCTGGTAGGCATTCGCGTTCTGGGGCACCAAGGCCCGCAGCCGATTGCGGAGCTTGTCGTCGATTCCGTCAGTGAAATCGAGAAAAGAGCTGTTGGGGGCGATCTCGGGGTCGATCTCGATTGCGTCCCACAGGCATTCGGAGATGTTCCCCGGCAAGTAATGCTTTTCGCTGCGCCCGTCCTGGCTGTCTCCCCCGCGGCCGTCTTCTTCGCGGCCGTCTTCGTACCACTCGGCTTTCGCGTCTTCCGGGAGTCGCTGAGCGATCGGATCCAGGATCGGCTCGATGTCCAGTGGTACTCCAAATGCCTCGCAGACTTTTTCTGTCACAGGCATGCCGACACCGAGATAATCCTCAACGAGAAGGCCGATCGCTTGCGACAGGATCGCATTCACTGCGAGGGCTTTGTCCGTGACGAGTTGGTCGAGAACAAGCCGCGCGGTCGCGGTCTGTTGCCACTCGGGGTCTGCCTCGATGTCAGCGGCGGAGAAGTAGACAATGTCGGCGCCGAAAAACACTTCGGGGGTGAGGGGCGTGATTTTCCCGCTCACGGTAACGTCAAGACCGAAAAGCCGCAGCTCCAGGATCGCCTCGGCGGCTGTACCTTGGGGCGCGCCAGGCGACCACGATTTCAGCTCTGCGGACACGGAGCCGCGCCCTTGCATGATTTCGTCCAGGGCGGTCAGGAACTTCTTGACCGCTTCGGGGGAAGGCGGGGGCACGCGGGTGACGGGGTGATGCGGCCGGGACGGGCGCGCGGGCAGACGAGCGAGCGCAGCCGCATCCAACGAACGCACCGCTTCGACAAGCGGTCCCGTGGATTCGCGCTCGAAGTAGTCGATGAAGTCACTCCAGATACCCGACGGCCACCTGTTCAGGCGCTTCATACTGAACCAGAATGACTTTTCTTCTGATGGAAGCTGTTTTGCGACCGGAGCAAGGACGTCGGCAAGATCGTCAGCGAGGCCGAGCCGGGTGTAGAGTTTTTGTACTACAGCCCAATCACATTTCAGCTCGTCGACAAGGCGGTCGATCTCAGAGTGCAGGAGCACAGCCGTAGCGAGCGATTTGTCCTGCCTCACCTTGTCGAGAGTGATCCGTGCGGCAGTAGCATTTTCCCAGCCCCAGCCTTCTTGATGTTCTTCGATTTCTTCGGCGGACATGCTGGCGTAGTGTTCGCCGAAGAAGTCCTCGGGGAGCATCTTATGGAAGGTCCCGTACATCGTGGCCGTCATGCCGAGTAGCCGCACGTCCAACGTGATTTGAGCAGGCCGATCCCCTTCCCCGGGCGACCACGTTCGCACCGACACCGCCACGTCGCCGCCCCCGGCCAAGAGCTCCTCAATGCCAGTGCGAATGACCGAGAATTCTTGGGTCGACTGCGGAGCGGCGACCCTGGGCGTGGCTGCGGCGCTCGCGCGAGCTTCAGCCTTCCGACGCCCGGCCTCCACCCGACGGCGTTCGGTTCTGGCGCGCTGGCGTTTCCGGCTCTGCTCGGCTTGCTTCTTCCCCATCTGGAGAACTTAACGCCGGCGCGACATCGCGCGCAAGGGGGCAAAGACCGGCCACGGGTGCCGGGTGCCGCGTGAGGTCGCTGGCGCTGCGGAGGTGTGGCCGGGTGTCCTCGGACCGCGGTAGCGACCGCGCGCGGTCGAGATCTCCGCCCTGGCCCACCCGACCGCGCCCTCGTGACAACGTCGCTTGAGGGGCGGTTTCAAGTTGAGCGCCTCCTCGGCGAGGGAGGGATGGGCCGTCACGCCGCGACGGGGGCGAACGCGTCAAACTGCTCGACTTCGGGATCGCCAAGATCGCCTACTCTTCCGTCACCAGGACAGACAGGTGTCACCCACGGAACACCGACGTACATGTCCCCGGAGTACATGCTGGCGCATGAGCTCGATGCGCGTGCGGACATCTATGCGCTCGGGGTTCCCAGAGGCCGGAATCCCGGGCGAGCACGAGTTGATCCAGCGCATGCTGTCCACGGAGCGAGAGGCCCGCCCCCAGACCATGCAAGAGATTGCCCTGCCAGGCGCCCCCGTCCACCCCTCGCGGGCGTGGCCGGTGGCCTTCGCCGGGCTTCAGGGTGGACAGGGCAGCGGGGGAGGGTGTGTGAGATCGATCACGGCAAAGGGCTCGTGGATGTCGCGCCCAGCATCGTATTTTCTGACCGATTGCGCTCGGCCCCCACCGGACCGCCAGCAAGCCCGCGTTGCACTCGGCCGTCGTCTCACACAGCTTAGACCTCCATCCGAATAACAGACTGGACGGAAAGACAACATGAAGCGCAGCAGGCAGCAAGAAAATTGGATCGCCAACACCTTGGCCCTTCCGGCGTTCAAGCGGGCTCAGCGATTCGTCGACCTGGTGCGAGAGCATACCGCCCCTGCCTCACGGGTCGAAGCAGACGAGATGAGAGCTAGTGCTGTCTATCAACACGTCGCGGCGCTATCTGTCCAATCCCAAGTAGCAATTCTCTCGCTTCCTGAGGCGCTGATCGGTCTTCGAGTTCTCTCGGATATAGATGTGCAACAGGCTCGGGAGATCGCCGAAGAGTTAGCGACCCAAGCACGACGCGGAGCCAGCGGGAATCGTGACCTTGACGACAACTGGTTTAGCGAGGCGATCGAGATTTGCAAACGCGCCTGGGAAGATCCGCCCCTACGGATGTATACGCCCGCCACAGACTTTTACAGAGCCGCACTCTACTTTTCTCGCATAACCACTGACTTCAAACTCAAAGACGTCCACGGCATCATCTATCCCGACGTCGACAGCCTAGACCCAATATTTCGCCAAATTGATTCACTCTGCCGCCAACTCGGGGGCAGCACAATTCTTGCCTGGCGGGTGGCTGCCTCAAAGGCGGACCGCAAGCTCCCCTACGAATTGTTGGCAAACTACGGAGGCAAATATATTAGACGGCTTCCAAATTCGAACGGCAACGCATCATCGCGTCTCGACGCTCTCGTCACTCACTTCATGCATCTAATGCGGTTCGATCAGCCGGCATGTATGGGAGCCCTGTGGGCAGAGCCCGCATTTTTGGTTGAGGAGATCGCGCGCACGATTCTGTACATCCGGCTGTGCGTTGCGGACAGGTGGCGCCGTTCCGCAGACCTCGAGTTTGCCGACTATCTCGTCCAGCGACATGGAACAGTCATCGGGTGGGATGAGGCAAAGAACCTGTTTAGCCTGAGCATGGTTCCCGGCACTGAGGTCGGCCACAGAAATCTACCTGACGCGTGGATCCATTCCGCACCTGACCCTAACACCGGGTTCGGCGAGTCTCTTCGCAGCGCGCTCGGCGGCAACTTAGTCTCCAAGCCTGTCATCGACATGGGCCGGGGATCACGCATCATCGCTCCGCGCACCACTATGACGGATTTTTCAGGCGAGATTCAGCGCCGCCTGAACCTCAATCCCCACGATCTCGGAATCGCGTTCGAGCACTTCCTGCGCAGCAAGCTTTCACGCTTAGGAGCAGTCGTACACGGAGACTACTACAAAGTAGGCGGGAAGGAAAAGCTGGGCGACATCGATGCGATGATAGAGTTAAGTGACGGGAGCGCGATTGTAGTGTTCGAGTGTAAGGCGATGGCTGAGGCACCGCTCAACTGGTCGGGTGGCTACCACGCGACGCTTGAGTACCTGCGTCGCGTGTTCTTAAAAAGTCAGGAACAACTATTGCGGTTCGAGGTGTATCTGCGCAAAGAGGGAACCCTCGAGGTCTTTCAGGACGGACAGCGGAAGCCGCTTACGCTCGGATCAGCGAAGATCTACAGCCTGTCAGCGTCGCTACGAACGTTCGGAGAACTTCACCGACCTGGCTACTCCGGTGCTGTCCTCTCTCACTTCTGCTCGATCAAGGTGACAACGACCCCCGCGACACGGCTCGGTGAAGAAATCACTCGCCATCAGACCAAAATCCAACAACATCTGCGGGACCTTGGGGATGCTAGCGAACAGAGAGTACGCGAAACTCTCTTCGTCGACCTATCACTACTAGATGGTATAATCACAAGCAGCGATTCCGCACAGAACCTAGTGGAGCGCTTGGAAAAAAGTCTCAACCGGCAAATGTTGGTCAGTCGTGTAATTCCCACAGAGCCAGACTTGATGTAGCAGGCAAGACAATGAACGCAAGACCCGGATCAGGCGCACAGAGCAGAGAGCAAGGAAAAGCAGGAGTAAATCTGCTGCGCTTTCTTGCCAAAGGATACATCTTGCAGGAGTCAGAGGAGGATTATGCCGGCTGGGATGTTCAGCTAGAAGAGAAGATGCCGCCGCCCTCGCTGATCACGAGCACTCTTGACGAGGAGTCGCAGGGCACGCCGGATTCGTGGGGGCAGGCCCTACAAGAATGCAGCGGCCTGGAAGATGGCGCTTCTGGGCGACGCGACCGCCGTCGGGAGCCTCCCCGAGCTCTTGACCTCCGCGTGGCACGATTTTCTTCGATGGTTCCGGCTCGAACCTTCAGAGACCGAGTGGCATCTGAATATTCCTTCATGGACCCGTCCCTCGGAGAGAAGGAAACAGGTCCACGAGTCGGACACCCCGTTCCGTGAGGAGAGTCGCAAGCCGCGACCAAGGAAACGGCGATGAAGCGCATGTCCGCGGATGTTGAGCGGACACCGTGACTCGACGCGGGCGCGACGCTCGGGCATCCTCGGCCCATGGGATTTGTCCAGCTCATCCAGAAGGATCTCGAACAGGCGCTCGCTGAGCAGCAGCGGTTGGTGCTCGTCCAGGTCCTGCGCAGGCGCATCGCTGCCATGACCTTCGCCGAGCTGCGTGAGCTGCTCGCCAGCCCGCTCGGAAAGGCGCTCGGGTCAGTGAAGGTCGCAGAGGTACTCTCGGTGTCCTCCGAGACTCCAGCCCCGAGCAGCGGCAAGGCCACGGCGACGAAGGGGAAGGTAGGCAAGGAGAAACCGACGCAGAAGTCCAAGCCGGCGACCAAGAAGCCTGCGAAGAAGGCGAGGACGAAGCCCGTCAAGAAGAAGCCGCAGGCGACGCAGGCGGCGTCCGCGGTGCCGGCAGCATCCGAGACGCCGGCCGTTCTTGAGGCTGCGGGAGCTGCGGTGCAGGCTCCGCCGCCTGCGAGCAAGGCAGCGAAGAAGCAGGGCAAGAAGGCGGGGAAGAAGCAGGCCAAGAAGGCCGGGGCCGGGAAGGCCGCCTCGAACACCAAGAGCCCGCCTGGGATGTCGGCCGAGCAGGCAGCGGAGATGGCCCGCTACAACGCCGCCGTCCTGGCCCTCGTGCGTGAGGCCGGCGGGTGGGTCACGTCGAGCGCGTTGCACGAAAAGAGTGGCGGGTCGATCAACCAGCTGAGGCTGGCGCTCCAGAAGCTGGTCACGAACGGCGAGATCGTCCGCGAGGGCGAGCGGGGCAACACGCGCTACCGGGCCACGGTGAATTAGCCAGGCTCCGTCCGCCGTAGCGGACGACTCCTGGCTGCACGGGTGTCCAGAGCGGCGGCGGACCGCGGCTCCTCCTCGGGCCGATGGTGGCCTACAGGTCGATCTTGAGGCCGAGCCGGAGCTTGGGCGAGAACGAGGCGCTCCGGAGACTCTCGGCGAGGCACCGGCCGAGGTCGGAGTCCACCGTGGGAACAGCGCGCGTTACCGATCCGTCGCTTCCGACGGCGTAATCGATGGTGATCTTCGCTCCGCGGATCGCGTCGAACCTCTGGCGGCATGCAAGCGCCGCTCTGCGGACTGCCTTCAGCGGGTCGGCGGCGCCCGGCTTCGGCTTCTCGGGTCTGCTCACCTCGGGAGCGCCCTTCACGTCCTCCACCGGTGGTGCAGATGCGCGGGAGCTGTTTTCGTGGAGTTCGGCCGAGGACGGGGGTTCAGGCTTCGCCTCGGGGTTCATCGTTGGGGTCGGTGGTGGAGACGGCGGAGAGGTCTCTGGGGGGTGGAGTACGGCGGGAGCCGGGTCTGAAGCGCGAGGAGCCCGTGCAGACAGGAACGCCAGCGCGATGACACCGAGAGTGGACGCCCCGAGCATCACCCACAACTTCCCTAGCGGACGGCGACCCCGAGTCGCCGGGGTGATGGACGCAGGCGCGGGAGAGGGAGCAGGCGCCGGCAACGAGGGCTCGCGGGAGGCCGCGAGACCTCGAATGGTTCGCTCGATCTCGGCCATGCTCTGGGGCCTGGTCTCGCGCTCCTTCGCCAGCATCCGCAGCACGAACGCCGCGAGCTCCGGCGGGACATGCGCTCCGAGCGGCGGCGGGACGACGTTGCAGTGCTGCATCGCCACCTGGATCGGCTCGCCGTCGAACGGCACCCGGCCGGCGAGCAGTTCGTAGAGCACCGCGCCGAGCGAGTACACGTCCGTCCGGGGATCGAGCGGCTGCGCGAGGATCTGCTCGGGGGACATGTAGAACGGCGTGCCGAACGCGTCCCCTGTCTTCGTGAGCGCCGCCTGGTCCGTCACCTTGGCGACGCCGAAGTCGAGCAACTTGACCTGCTCGCGGCCGTCGGGACGGCGGTACAGGAAGACGTTGGAGGGCTTGAGGTCGCGGTGGATCACGCCGGCGTCGTGGACGGCGGCCATTGCCCCGGCGACCTGCGTTATCCAGCCGCAGACCTGCTGCCACGTGAACGGCCGCGTCGCGCGCGCGGCGACGCGGGACTCGAGGTCCTCGCCGGTCAGCAACTCCATGGCGAAGAACACGACGCCGGACTCGGCGTCGCCGCCGAGGTGGTAGATGTCGACCACGTTCTCGTGCCGGATCTGGGCGATCGCGCGAGCCTCGCGCAGGAAGCGGGCGACGCTGTCCTTGTCCCGGGCGAACTCCGGCAGGAGGACCTTCACGGCGCAGCGGCGGCGGAGCAGCTGCTCCGTCGCCGCATAGACCCGCCCCATCCCGCCCTCGCCGAGCAGGCGCTCGACGCGGAAGCGTTCGTCGAGGACCACGCCGATCAGGGGGTCTGCGCGCGCCGGCTCGGACACGCCGGAGAGGATATCACGCAAGCGGGGGTATTGAGGCTCGGGCTTGCCGTGCCTGGCCTTGTTGCGCCCGAGGAAGCGGTTTACGCATGAGCATCCATGGTCTCGCCCGTGACGAAAGATCGAACGAGGGCCCTGTAGACTCGGGCCCCCGGCGGCCTCCGACGCAAGGCCGCGGCGAGAGAAGGTGAGCGTCGCCATGAGCCTCGCCCAGGGGCAACGCGCCAGCGACCAGCGACTTCTGCCTTGAGGCGACCCGGCTCGCCCCGGCCGAGGTCATCGCGGTCGGGAAGCAAATTGCGGGGGCCCTCACGCTCCGGACGCTCGGGGTGGCTGTCGTGAGCGGTCGCTAGCGCGGCGGCGCGGACGCTTCGTCCACGGCCCCCCGACGCCCGCACGGCCGCCCTCACCCTTCGGGCAGCGCGTGGCGGCGGTCACTCCGGTTTCGGGGCGATCGTCAGGGGGAGGCGGGCGTGCACGCGTGCGGGGAGCTCCTTGCAGAAGGTCTCGTAGTCGATGTGGCAGGGGCCGGGCGGGGCTCCGGGGACGGCGATGAGGGCGATCGGGAGGCGTGCGCGGAGCGTATATGTGTGGAGCAATCGCGGAGATGTGCCGTGCAGGGAGTCGGGGCTATCGGGCTCGAGCAGGAAGCGATCCTCGTATCGTGATACATAATCGCCGGGGTGGGGCTCGGGCCTTTGCCAGCTCAAGCCTTGATGCTGATAAGGAAAGTACGGCCAATCGACATCGCCGTATTCGTGATCGAGAGAATACCAGCGGTAATGGCTGACGAGCACCAGCCATTCGGGGAGCTTGATTCGTATGTCGATATCGGTGGCGGGAGCCGTGCCCTCGTTGGCAAGCTCAAGTTCGGCCGTGACGACGCCGTGGCGACCGTGGAAGAGGACGTACCAGTCGCGGAGCTTCGCGGGGTCGGCGAGGCGCTGCCGGAAGGACGCGGGGGAGACCGCGCGTACGGAGGACCAGGCGTCAAGCGACGGCTTCTGCCCGGCGTGACGCGCGACCTCGGCGTCAAAGTACTCAAGGACGGCCGCCTGATCGCGGTACAGAGGAGCGGGGAGGACGAGTCGCCCGCCCTCGACCGGGGCTGCTGGAGGGGCGCCGAAGATGTCGGGGGCGTGATCGCGGTGCGGGCGCGGCGGTGGCGGGATCCACCGCAGTTCGGGGGCCGGGCCCGAGGCACGGCGGATCGTGCCCTGTTTAAGGATGGAGGACAGCGCGTCGGCGAGCTTACCCGTTAAGACCTCGCGGGCCGCGGCCGGCTTGTCGGCCTCGGGGAAGTGATAGGTGAGGATCCGGCGGGCGCGGATGTCGAACGGAAGCTCCTCGAGCTTGCCGAGGGCCGTGTTGACGACGACGATCACACGCTCCCAGCCGAGGCTTTTGGCGGCGTAGCCGAGCTCGAGCAGCACGTTTGGGTTGGGAGTCGCGCGGGAGCCGCACTCGTCGACGGCGTGGCGGTTGATCACGCTCGCGTCGCAGACGAATACCTCGGCCTGGTCGATCTTATTGAAGATCGTGTGGGCGATGTCGGGGCTGCCGGAGGCGCCCATGGTGTCACGATCGAGGGCGGGCTCGACCTCGAGCTCACCCTGCTTGTGGATCTTGTCGATCGCCCCGCGCAGCGCGCCCTCGATGAAGCCGCGGTTGGTGCGGTTCGGCGAGTCCGACTGCCAGGAATAGAAGACGTGGGCGCGAGGACGCGTCGGGCTTTCGGGCGCGGCAGGAGTCGGCACGAGGGCACTCTACTCCGCGGGGCGGAGCGGAGGAAGCGAGGCGCGGCCGCAGGCCGGGGTCGGCTCCGCGCGGCGGTCGGTTCCGCGCGGCGGTCGGTTCCGCGCGGCGGTCGGTTCCGCTCAATCGTCGTCGTACATCTCGGCAGCGGCGCGTTCGGCCGCCTCGCGCTCCTCATCCGCGAGCAATGCCGCGATCGCAGTCAGCGGGGCGAGGTGGGCGGCCGGGAGGCCCTGGAGCAGGGCCGAGGCGGTGAATCGGATGTCTGCGCGGACGTGAGCGTTGCGGACGATCAGCCGCGCCGGGGCCCGCAGGCTGAGCTGAGACTCGTAGCCGCCGAGCCGGCGTGTTGTGCCTCGGGTTTGCCGCCTGTGCGGTGCTAGGCATTCATTCATGTGGTTTCTGCCAAGACTTAATGTCGTCGCCCGTATCCGGCCGCCCATCTGGACCGTTCGAGGTAACGTCCACCTCATCATGTGCTCCTGGGCACGTGATAGTGTACGCGTTTCCCCACGGGTCGCGTTTCTCCCGCCCAATCAACCCTGCTGATACGAGATCCTGTAGATTCTTAGGGCACTTGTTTGCCTTTATCATCTTATATTGATCACACAGTCGGGAGATCTCCACGACCTCGTTCCATGTAGTTGCGGCTTTAGCGCTAACATATGAGTGCTCGACTTTTACTGCAACAGCGGCGGTCAGGAGATTGTAGCCAACCATCGCAGCCAAGCCGCCTACGAATACCCCAATGCTGATGCGAAGGATTGATGTTCCGCTCTGGGTTGAAGCTTGATTCATGTTGTACGGTTCTCTTTCCTGCTTGATTGAGCTGAGCTCGACGAGCAGATAACCGTATCGACGATATCAACGTCGGCTACGGGGCGTCCAACGGTCGCCATGGCGCAGATGTGAGTAATGGCACGCGTCGCTGCAGGCGGCGCGGCTGGCGGTTACTGGCTCGACGTCTCGTCGATGACTGCGGAGGAGTGGGCCCGGCGGCTTCGGGACGGAGATCTCGGGCCTGCCGCCGGGAGATCACTCCGCCGGGTGACGGGGTTTTGCTGCCTGGGCGGCCTCTCTCTCGAATTCTCTTCCTTACAAGCGTCGAGCGACCGGCTTCATGCCTGGCCTTGTTGCGCCCGAGGAATCGGTTTACGCATGAGCATCCATGGCCTCGCCCGCGACGAAGGATCGAACGAGGACCCTGTAGACTCGGGCCCCCGGCGGCCTCCGACGCAAGGCCGCGGCGAGGGAAGGCACGCGAACGGAGATCCATGCCGACACCGCCGAACACCGCCGACACCCCGCAACACGCTCGGGGGTGGACCATGCATGAGGACAGAGATGCGTCCACGGCCGGCGGCCTGCCCGCCCTGGTCGGCGGGCGGTTCGAGCGCGGACCGCTGCTCGGGATGGGCGGCGCATCGTGGGTCTTCGCGTGCAAGGACCGCACGCTGCGTTGCCGCGCCGCGCTCAAGGTACTGCGGGACCACTCCGAGGACGCTCGGCGGCGGTTCGCGGACGAGGCGGTCCTCCTGGCCAACCTCCGGCACCCGCATCTCGTGCATGTGCTCGCGGCCGGCGAGATGGAGGACGACTCGCCCTTCCTCGCGCTCGAGATGCTGCCTGGTCGAACTCTGCAGGCGCGGCTCGAGGCCGAGGGGCCGCTGCCGTGGCGTGAGGTCGTCGAGCTCACGGCGCAGGCGGCCCGCGCGCTCGCGGCCCTGCACGCGCACGGCGTGATCCACCGCGACGTCAAGCCGAGCAACCTCGTGCAGATCCGCAGCGTCACCGGCCGGCCGTTCATCAAGCTGATCGACCTCGGTACGGCCAAAGTCGAGGACTGGCGGCGCGTGCAAGCGGCCGGCCTGACGCCTCCGCCTCGGCACCAGACCGACGTCGGTCTGGTCGTCGGGACGCCGGGCTTCTACCCGCCCGAGGCCCCGGACGCGGCCCCGGATCCCCGATTCGACGTGTTCGGGCTCGGGGTGACGATCTATCTGCTCTGCACCGGCGTGATTCCCGACCGCGCGAGCCTGCGGCCGATGCAGGAGGTCCGCCCGGCCGCCGACATCCCGCGTGAGCTCGACGAGCTCGTCGCATCGGCGCTCGCCGAGCGCCCCGACGAGCGGCTCGCCACGGCCGCCGAGTTCCGGGCGCGTCTCGAGACGATCCGCGGGGCGAGGAAGGTTCGCCTGTTCGACGGCTGCTACGAATTGATCGAGCTCCTCGGGGCCGGCGCGAAAGGGGAGGTCCATCGCGCTTACCATCACGACGCGGAGCGCTACGTCGCGCTCAAGCTCCTGCGCGCGGGCGCGGGTCGGGAGGAGCGGCAGCGGTTCGTGCGTGAGGCCCGGGTCCTTCGCGCGGTGAGTCACCCGTCGTTGCCGACGCTGGTCGATTGCCGCACGCGGCGGCGCAAGCGGCCCTTCATCGCCATGAGCCTCGCCCGGGGGCAGCGCGCCAGCGACTTCTGCCTCGAGGCGACCCGGCTCGCCCCGACCGAGGTCATCGCGGTTGGCAAGGCAATTGCGGGGGCCCTCACGGCCTTGCATGCGCGCGGCATCTTGCACCGCGACATCAACAACTCGAACGTCCTGATCGACCTCGAGACGCGCACCGCGACCCTCGTCGACTTCGGGATGGCCGCGCTGACGGACCGATATTACGCGACCGCCGAGGTTCGGTACCTGACCAGGCCAGACCGGCGAGCGCGGCTGAACGACGGCGGGCGCGATCTCGACTGGACCGCGCCCGAGGCCAAGGCGGGCAAGGGCTGGACCGAAAAGAGCGACGTCTTCTCGCTCGCGCACCTGCTCTACCGGATGCTCACGGGCAAGCGGCCGACCGGGGGCAAGACGGGTGTGCCCACGTCTCCGACCGAGCACGGGGTCGACTGCCCGCTCGCGCTCGAGTCGGCGATTCTCGGCGGGCTCGAGGAGGACCCGCAGAAGCGGTTGGACGTCCAGGACTTCATCGCCGAGCTCGACGCCGCCGAAGAAGAGCTGGCGGACCAGGCGAGGGAGGCCGAGGCCGCTTCGGCGAATGCGCCTGGCCAGGCCGCGGAGGCCACCGCCTCGCCAGCCCATGCGGTCGCGTCGGAATCGCCGGTCGCGGCCGGACCAGGCGCCCATGAGGTCGCCCCGGCGCTCGTGCCGGCTCCGCCACCGGAGCCGTCCGGGGTGACCGCCGACGAGGGGCGAGAGCCTTCGCCCGGTCCGCACATTTCGCCGGCCGCGCGCCGGCGAGTGCCCCGCACGTGGATGGGACAGGTGGCCCGCGCGGCCGTTGCCGGGCTCGCCCTCGGGCTGGCGTGGTGGGGCGGTCGGATGTCGGCCCCGAGTGCCCCGCCGGTCCCGCCCGAGCGCGAGGTCGTCGCAGCCGTGAGCGAGCCGCAGACCGCGGCCCGCGTCGTCGCAGACGAACCCGTCCCGCCGCCGCTGCCGACCATGCAAGAGGCCCTCGCCCTCGCCTCGGGGTCGCTGCGCCGCTGCGCCGGCCTCGCGGACGGCCCCATGCTCGTCCACTTCGAGACGGTCGCGGGGGCCGATCGCTTCTCCGCCGTCGACGTGCGCGGGGTCGACGAGGACATGGTACGCCGGTGCGTGCGCGACGCGACCGCGCCGCTGCGCTTCCGGCCTGCCGAGGCCGAGTCCTTCACCCGGGAGTACACGCCATGATCGTGATCACCTGCGCGTTCGCCCTCGCCCTCGCCACGCAGGACGCCGAGTGCCCGATCGGCGACAACGCCTGCGAGGCGGCGCGGTTCGAGGAGCGGGCTCGCGCGAGCAAGACGCCGAAGGAGCGCGCGCTGCGCCTTCACGGCGCGTACCTGTCCTATCTGAGCCTGTACGACAAGACAGGTGACGTGCAGCACCTGTGCAACGCGCGACGGACCTTCGAGGCGAGCGTGTCGATCCAGGGCCAACCGGAGAGCCAGCGCGCGAGCTTCGAGGTGGAGCGGCCCAAGCTGAAACAGCGCGAGGCGACGCGCGGTGTGCGATGTGGCGAGACCAGGGCGCGGACGACAAATGAAGCCCCTCGCGTGGCGACGGCCGCCCCCCCACGTGCGGTGGGGCGTCCTGGCGAAACGGCCCCGTCCGCCGCCGCGCCGTCCCCCACGTCCCCCGTCCCGGCGTCCTCGCTCGCACCAGCACCCTCGGCCTCGCCCACGCCGGCGCCCTCGTCCGCAACCCCTCCGACGCCTGCGTCCGCCCGCCCGCGCCCGTCCGTCGCCTTGCTCGAGCCCGAGCCGGCGGCATCGCGGCCCGATCCGCTGCTGCCCGTCCCGCGGCCGCGAAGGGCTCCTGAGTCGCGCCCCGGCCGCCCGCTCGTCGTCGCTGGCGGGGCGACGCTCGGGCTTGGCATGGCCCTCGCGGGCGTCGCGGGCTACGCCGGCGGCCGCGCCCTGATCGCCTACCGTGAGGCGGTCGCGCTGCACGACAGCGTCGTGGGCCCGCCCGACGTCGGAGCCCGCGCGCGGGACCAGGCGCTCGCGGCAGAGTTCCGCACCATGAACGCGCTGGCCCTCGGAACAGCGCTCACCGGGGGCGCGGCCGTGATCGTCGGGGTCGTGATGTCGGCGGTCGGCGGCCGGCGGCTCGCACGAGCGGGCTCCCGGACGGCGCTTTTTCCCGCGCCCGGGGGGCTTGCGCTTCGTGCTCGATTTTGAACAACTGGAGGAGCCCACCATGCACACGCCCATCGTCCGCCTCGTCCCGCTCGTGCTCGCGTGCGCCCCGCTCGCATGCACGGCTCTGCCGTGGCCGCAGTGGGACGAGTGCGAGGGCGCAGGCTGTGATTCGACGTCGACGGACAGCCCGAGCGAGACGACGAGCCCAACGACCGGCGCGAGCGGAGTGCAGACCGTCACCGGCGACGCCAACGACGCCGGCTCGACCTCGTCCGGCCTCGGGACCGAGACCTCGGGCGAGCCTGCGGACGAGCTGCCGGCGATCGTCGACTTCGAGCTGACGCCGGACCCGATCCAGTACAACGGGCTGATCACGGTGTCCGTCACCGCAGAGCACACCGAAGGGATCCGCATGCAGCTCGGCACGGGCGAACCGATCGAGCTCACCCCGCTCGCGCCGGGCGTGTTCGGCGGCGAGATCGCGGTCTACAGCGGCCTCGAGAACGGCCCCCGGGCCGCCCTGCTGACCCCGTGGGATGCGACGCTCGACGGCGTGACGGTCGAAGCGCCCTACACGATCGCTCTGCCCGACCCGGGCAGCGAGGGTCACTGGGAGTCCGGCAACACGATCGGCCAGGGCCAGATCGCGGCGATGGGTGTGCTTCCCGGCGGCGACGTGATCGAGCTCGGCACCCTGTTCACGAACAACGGCGCACGCTGCTACACGCGGCGCCGCGACAAGGGCGGTGCGTGGAAGCTGAGCGACGTCGTCACGCTCTTCCCCGACGAGCAGTGCTCGGCGATCGACCTCAAGATCGACGCGCAGGGGGTGATGTTCGCGCTCGTCAACCGCAAGGTCGGCAACCAGGCCCGCTGGTGGCTGGTGCGGATGCCCGCGTGGAAGGCGGAGCCGGAAATCGTCGACAAGGGCGACGAGGGCGAGACCGCAGTGGCCCTCGCCGCGCACCCGTCCGGCATGGTCGCGGCCTGCCTCTTCGCCCCGACGCCCGAGCTCGACGAGGACGCGAGGGTGCGCATCTACCGGCCGAACCTGCCGGGCGAGACTCGGACGTTCGACTATCAGCCCGCGGACAAGCTGCCGCACGTGTTCTCCGAGCGCACGCGAGGCTGTGTGTTCGCGGGCGACGTGCTCGCCCTCGTCGGAGAGGCGAACGGGAAGCACGGGACCGAGAACGAATTTCGCGACCGCCTCTTCATACTCACCGTCGACACGAACAAGCCACCGCTCGGCGAATGGAACATCGCTCCACCCGGCGCCAAGACGCAGAACGGGGCGCAAGCGGTCGACGTCGACAACCTCGGCCGTCTCATCATCGCTGCATTCGTCTGCGATGACGACTGCAAGCCGGAGGGCGAGTTGCGCACCTACGCTCAACCAGGCAACCTAGCAGACGTGAAGCCGCTCGGCACATTCCCGACCAAGGGGTTCGCAGTGCAGGACCTCGTATGGAGCCCGGCGGGCTACGCCGTCGTGGTGACCGGGGGCGCGAAGGGGAGCGAGGCCGCGTTCACCGTCCGGGCGTTCGCCGACGACAAGGTCGATCCGGTGTGGACGTACGCCCGCACCGACGCTGGCATGCTTCACCTGGCGCTCGCGCTGGCAATCGGCAAGTACGGCGAGGTCTACGCTGGCGGCCTCGGCGAGAACGGCTATCCCGCCGTCGCCTACATTGGCGGCTAACCACGGAACTCTCCGCGGGTCGCCGAGGCCGCCGAACTCGAGCGGCCGGCCTTGCCGGCGACCAGGGCATGCGCGCTGGCGATATCGCCGCGAGGTGGAGGAAGACGTGCGAGGGATGACGGCGCTGGAAGCGGCCGGCCGCTCGACACCTCGAGCGGCGGCGGCAGCAGCGTCGATCAGGCGTCAGAAGCAGGAGCGCAAGTACTCCGGCTCGGGCAAGCCGGAGCCCTGCGGACGGATCGCGTAGCTGTACTGCAACGCGGACCCGCGCGGAATCCGGTCGATGGCATGGGCGCCGAGCTTCTTGGCCAGCGAGGCAGACGCGTAGCTCTCGGGCGTGACCTCGCCGATGTACAGACCACCGCTGCACGCGAATACGTCGCCGGGAACGCTCGAGCGCACGACCGCGACGAGAGTTCCGGCTCGCTCGCTCTTGGTCGCAGCACGGACCTGCCGGCACCATGCCGGCGCTCCGGCTCTGGTGCAGTCCACCAGTTCGACTTCGGCGGGGATGAGGTGCGCAGGCGGCGGCGGTGGTGGTGTCGCCGGCTTCGAGAACGGCGGCGGAGTCGACGGCGGTGGTGGTGCGGCGACGACAGGCGCGGGCGGTGTCGCCGGCTCAGGAGCAAGTACAACCTGCGAGGCGACGGGCGCTACGGGAGGCGGAGCCGCGACGGTTGGAGCAGCAGCGACAACCGCTAGCGGAGCCGCGACCGGTGGCGGGCGAGTGCCGGTGCGAGCGACCGCGAGATAGCCGAGCACGAGCACGCTCGCACCGAGGACGCCGATTAGCAGACCGACCGCAAATTGCTGGGGTACGCCCTGTGGGGGCCAGGATGCTTTTGCCATGCGCGGATGCTATCGCGCGGCGGCTCGCAGGTACAGATCTTGGATCAGGCACCACGCCCGGTCCGCCGGGATCAAGAGGGTCCAGGACCCCAGCCCGCCCAGCGCACCATCCGAGATGAACGCGCCGGCCGCGACGCCGCCGGGCCGCAAGGCCCGCCCGAGTCGCCCAAATCCAGGGCCCCGCGCCGCATCGGCTGGGCCAGCCTCCTCGCCCGCGTGTTCGCTATCCTGGCGGCACGAAGTCCGCACACGCCTCGTCAACCAGCTCGGTCGCATGATCAAACGCCGGGCCGTAGTCCGGCGCCCAGACGTCCCACAACAGCCTGTGCGGGAACTTCTTGACCATCTGGCAGATCCTGTCATTAGCGTTGCACTCTGGCTGCCCGGGGTCGGTGATGCTCAACATCACGACAGCCTCGGGATCGTCATGTTTGGCTGCCAGTACAGCTGCAGCCCACGTCTCAGGCGTACCCACGGAACCCCACGGTTTCGGACCGTAGTCAAAGGTGTTCGAGATCAATGTCACCATCAGCAAGGCGTCGTCACGCAGAAAGCCTGCGTTACAGCCTCCGGGGCCGTTGAGCCCGGACTTGACTGCGGCCGTCAGCGCCTCGCCCATCCAGTCACGGCCGCTGCTGCCTACCTGTGCGACGCAGGGGAACGTGCCCTTGAGATCCGCTTGTCCCTTGGTCATGTAACGTCGGCCGCCATCGATCTTGCACAACTTGTTCGTAGCGTCGTCACCAGCCGGAAAAACGACACCAGCCCCCATCGTCGTGTCGCACGTCGTCGGCGTATAGCCGCACGGATAGCCAGGAACACACTGAACTGGACACTTCTCGTCACAAGTGCTCAGCCCCCACAGCTCGTCTGCGTCCACTACCATGATGTGGTAATCAAAGTTGGCAAACTTCGCTTCGATGGTGTCGATGAACTGCGGGAACGCGTCGAGAAGTTGGGCTTGAAAGAACTCCATCCCTGCATAGCGGGAAATGATGAAGAGAAAGTCGATCTTCCCGTCACATCCCGCAGGTTTGTCGGAGCCGAAATCCTGTGTGCTGCCGACGTCGAACGTGCTCACCGCACCAGTGTCCCCCGCACTGCTAGCAACGCTGCCCGAGCCGGCCGACAACTCGCCACCCGTTGTGCTCGATCCACCGCTGCTTGAACTTGTTGAGCTGCCGCTCGTGTCCGATGTCTCCTGAAGCGGAGGAACTGTCGTGAAGGGAGACGAGTCGCCCTCCGTGGGCTGACAGGCGAGCGCGAGAGCAGAAGTGAAGATGGGCCGGAATGTTGGCCTCATGCGCTCAAGTGTACTCTGAAACCCCATCCGATGCCATGGCGCGCTTGGCGCAGGGAGCCTCACTGCTCGAAACAGTACAACGCAGCCTCATCGAGGCAATCTGCGATGCAGTCGACCGTCCACCCGCCATCGCTCAGGCCAACCCGTCCAGTGTAACCAGAGCCCGCCTCTTCCGACCAATTGCCGCAGGCGTAGTTTGTCTGCCAGAGGACCCCGGACTCCTGAGTGTTGGACCATGCAAAGGCAATGTCGAGCATACATGATTTCGCCGTCCCCTTTTGGGGAAAGGTCTTCAACTCCGTCAAGTAGATGCCAGATTCGAGGTTACCGTCTATTAGCTCGGACCAACTCGCTGCGATCTGTACTCCGTCGAGCTGGCGATAGGGAACGACCGATTGAACGAATCTTTCGGCAGGCGCCCCCTCCGACGAGCTGATCCATGCCATGTACTCCCCGGGAAGTCTTGCATTCTCGGCTGCAGTCTGGCACTTCTGATCTGCACCGGCGATGCCGCCCAGGTTCCCCGTGAAGACTTCGCTCGTGACGAACACCCGACGGAACGCCTTGGTGCATTCAGCTGTGCAGCCCTCCTCGCCGTCGCATTCCTCGCTCTCCTGGAGCTGCCCGTCACCACACGAATCGACTGAGCTCGACGCAGAGGAGGAGCTGACCTCATCCGACGTGGCCGAGGTCGAACCTTCGGCCACTGTGCTCGAGCTCGCCTCCGAGCCCGGGCCTGTGTCGGTGCCTGAGCTCGCCCCCGGGTCGCTGCTCACTTCCGTGGTGCTCGTCGACTCGGAGGCGAAAACCGAGCCGGTCGGGTTGAAGCAGCCGGCGGCAAGGGCTCCCGTGAGCAGGACGGACGCGCGCATTGGTCGGGTTGTAGACCGCGCGCGGGGTCGTTTTCAAGCCGACCCGGATCCGCCGCCGCTGTCACCGTCGTCGTCCGGCCCTCCCCAGGCGATCGAAGGCTTGTAGAACATGGGACGAGGCTGAACCCGGGGATCCCGGCGCGGGGTCGGCGGTGCGCTCGGGGCCTGCGGACTCGGAGCGACGCCGGGCCTTGGTCCGCCCTCACCCGGCTGGACACCCGGCTCCTCGGCGACCGCCTTCTTCGTGG
>ERZ1066117.156-NODE-156-length-69228-cov-9.730343_pt1 | contig 69228 bp, 62 predicted proteins | sample MGYA00382764_ERZ1066117 | MGnify/ENA primary metagenome ERZ1066117 (study PRJEB33369, sample SAMEA5778347) | biofilm metagenome | biome: Industrial cooling water; feature: Water cooling tower basin; material: Biofilm | place: United Arab Emirates | collected...
GCATGGCCAACGGTTCGGGCCACGAGGGAATTAGACCCACCGGCAAACAATTGGCCAGATGGCGGTTCTGTCTGGGGTTGGAAAGCTCCGGGTTGGGGAGATGGGTTGCCAGCAGGTTCGGATGGCGGAGCTACTGCAGGACTGGGGGCTGCAAAACTCAGGGGAGGGGCAGGGTCGGTTGCGCCCTCGGCTTTGAGGTTTGTTGTCTCTAAGGGGGTAGGGGGTGCCCCGGTATCGGTGGCGCTGGGCAGGGCAAAGCTAACCGCAACGGAGTCGCTGGCCTGGGCCAGGGTGGGCAAACCGAGACTGGCCATGACCAGCCCGGGAGTGAGAAATATCAGAGATTTCATGGTTGTGCCAGGGTTCGTTCAAGAATTTCTTTGGCCGGTTCGACGATCGCCCAGGTGCCATTGGACTGCTTCCGTAAAGCGGCAAATTGCAGCATTTTGCCACTACCAAGGGCATCTCCCTGGTTCACATTGCCCAGGCGAGGATTATCTAAGCCACAGAGACGAAATAGGTAAGCTGGTACATCGGGACTGGAAAAAATCACGCACTGACGGGTATCCATCTGGGCTTGGCCGGAAAAAGGGGCATAGGCGTTCTTCCCATCCAGAGCAATGGAAATATCTCCTAACCCACCTAGAATCCTGCGTCCACCCACCTCATCCCCCGGCTGAAGTTCCCACTTCTGGTAAAGCCGAATCTCCATGGGAGGTGCAACCGGTTGAGATGGACTACAGCCAACCAGCGGCAAAAATACTGCAACTAACAGGCTCAATCGGCTGAAGAGATCGCCTTTAGCGGAGATTGAACCGGTATCCGGCATACTGCTCTCCTTCATAAAGAATGATGACCCAGGTCTGGGGGTCAAAATCCAGGGGATAGGCTTCCCGTTGTGCCGTCGCCCCGGCCCGAATTTGCAGATCTGCCAATTTACAGTACGGTTCTTTGACGATGCCCCGTACCTTTTGTTTGCGATCGCCTTCCGGCACGGTCAATAACTGTGCCAGAGCCTGACGGGAAAGTTTTGTCTGGGATTGCACCACGGTCTGGCAGGTTTCCTCGGAAGTTTTGCGACTAAACAGGGAGGGTAAACTGCGAAAGTCTACGAGCATTCCCAGGGCGAGTAAAACAGAACCACCTGCCAGAAGCTGTTTGGGAATTTGGCGATCGAGGTTGAGAAACTCCATAACTATTTTCTCTAAAGGTCAAATGCTTTGCCCGGGGTCGTTCCAATCCAATGTCGGCTGAGGTCGATCGGGGGACTAAAGGGTGCCACCCAGCAGTAACCCCAGCATGATTAGAAAAATCCGGTACATCGAAATGGTTCCGGCTTCAGGGACGAAGAAGACCAGATACAGGGCTAAGGCCGCAGGAGCCAGCATCAGCAGGGTGAGCAGGGGGGAAAAGGCCGGTAGGGTGGCCGTCAAGAAGCGAGTTCCGACTCTAACGGCGGTGGCCATAGCAATCCAGAGAAAGGCATCTCCTACCCGATCCATGGGCTTTTGTGGAATTTGTAACCACTGGCGTAAGCGGATACCCAGTTGCTTCAGCGAAACTTTCCCCGCCCGTCGTTTCCGGGGAGAGGGAAGGCGAGGGGAGTCTGGAAGTGAGGCTAGAGCCTCGCGCTGGGCCAGGTAGCGGAGGGCCTGAGCAGTTTTGGCAGCGTCCTGCTCGGCCTGATAATCGGTTGCGGCCTGGAGGTGACCTGGAGTTGTGGCAAAGGATGGAATGGCTGGAGAACTGGAACGTTTCTGGGGTTTAGAACGACGATCGACCCCAGGTTGAACTTTTGGGGAAGGAGCGGCAGGGGGCTGCAAAGAATGGGTTACTTCCGGTTCGGGGCTGGCCGTTGGAGGTCCCATGGTGCTTTCTAGCTGAACCAGGAGTTGGTTAATCAAGTGGTTAATTTGAGCTAACTGCCCCTGGAGGTCGGCGGTATCATCGACTTCGGTGTTAAGTTCTGAAATTTCCAGGTTTCCAGGGGGGGTAAAGGCCGGGGAATAGCTCCGGTTGGGGTTGGGCGATCGGGGGGATAAATCCGGTGCGGGCTGGCTGGTTGCCCGCTCTGCCAGAATTTGATTGATCCGTTCGGCCTGAGTTTCTAACCGTCGCAGCATGTCGAGTAAGGGTTGCTGATTTGTTTCTCGCAGCTGCCGGAAAGGAATCGGTTTGATCGGCGTTGCCGCAGCCTGGGACTGGCGACGCGATTTACCTCCCTTCAGTTTGGTCTTGGCCGGAACCCGGGGAGTAGGCACATTTTCTGTAATGCTGCTAAGGGGTAACGGCCGTTCTGGCATCCCTACCACGCCAGGGTCTGAGTTGGGAGATGGCTCAACAGCCTCTAGCTCTGGATAGGGCTGTTTTGCCAGGTTGTTTTCTGACTGATAAGTTCGATAGCGAACTCGCTTCTGTGATTCTTCCATGGCTTGGGGGTTACCAGTTATGCTAGGACGGGTACCTCAACCAATGAACTAAATCAGAGATACCCAGGGAGATAATGGTACTACTGTACTATAGGCGGATGGAATTCCGCCACTGATCCCGTAAATTTCCCCGCCTTCTGCGGTTAAAGGTTTTGGAAGTTTGCTGTAGAAAAACAGGGGAGATGGTCTGAGTGTTCTCCCCTGTAAGCCCTGTACTGCAGGGCCAGATTACGCTAGTTAAATTGAATCAGCAGAATTAATGGCGGGAAACCAGAAAAACTTTTTTCAGCCACTGTAAAATCGAGCGCCACAATGACTGGTGAGTTTTTCCTGTGGCCTGATCGTAGCTGGTGTAGGCTTCCCTGTATCGCCCCAGGTGTTGCAGGGCAGCCCCGCGAAACATCCAGGCTTCCTGGTTTTGAGGGGCCAGGTGGAGGGCCCGATCGCAGCTTTCCAGCGCTTCCTGATAGAGTTCCAGGTGAATCAGCACCACTCCTCGAAACACCCAGGCAGCATCGCTGTCGGGGCGCTGGCGGAGGGCCTGATTAAAACTGTCTAAAGCGGCCTGATACTGTTTCAGATTAGCCAGGGCATCTCCCTGGCCATACAGGGCGGAATAGTTGTCGGGGAGCAAAACCAGGGCTTGAGAAAAACAATCTAGAGCTGAGGTGTATTGCCCTCGGCAGAGTAACTCGGTTCCCTGCTGGTTTAAGCGTTCAACCTGCTGCGAAAGCGATCCGGAGGCATCGCTGGTACCTGGCAAATGCCGTTTCATAGAAGCGAGATGATGACAGTCTCAATAGTTAATGAGCATGGGTGATGCACCGAAAATTGGCCCAAAATTTCTCAGGAAAAGATATAACTTCACTCACTGGAAACTGGATAAGGAATAGGTTCAGGTTATTAACCAGAAGCAAATAATTGCCAATAAATCTTGCCTCTTAAGACCTATTCTCGCTAAAACTGGCAATTTATTTTGATCGTGATTGTAAATTTACTTAAATTGTTCATTCTGGTGGTTCTCTAGAGGAAGTTGAAGGTTTGGCAAGAGGGACTGGCGGGTATAGGATAGAGAGCCAATCGTATACTGCGGATCTGAGCTACTTTGAGGCAGGGCAACATGGCAAAACTAAGGGTAGGACTGTTATTTGGCGGGTGTTCTGGAGAGCATGAGGTGTCTATCTCTTCGGCCAGAGCGATCGCCCGCGCGTTTGCCACGGGCTCGAATCAGGAAACGTATGATCTGGTTCCGATCTACATTCAAAAAGATGGCTGCTGGCAGGATGAACCCATAGCCCGTCAGGTTTTAGAGGCGGGAACAGCTCTGCCTCCAGGGGATGGAGCAGCAGGTAAATCCCTCTGGCAGTTGCCTCAAACCGCTGCAACTATAGATGTCTGGTTCCCGATTCTGCATGGCCCCAATGGGGAAGATGGTACGGTTCAGGGGTTACTCCAGTTGATGCAAACCCCCTTCGTCGGTTCGGGGGTGTTAGGTTCGGCGATCGGCATGGATAAACTGGCGATGAAAACCGCCTTTGCCCAGGCCGGGTTGGCCCAGGTGAAGTATCGGGCCGTCAGTCGGGCCCAGATCTGGTCAAATCCCTGTGTTTATCCCAGGCTGTGTGACGAACTGGAAGCGGCTCTGGGCTATCCCTGCTTTGTCAAACCGGCGAACCTGGGGTCATCGGTCGGCATTTCTAAAGTTCGCAACCGGGCTCAGCTGGAAGCCGCCCTGGATAGTGCCGCCAGCTACGATCGCCGCCTGATTGTAGAAGCGGGGGTGGTTGCCCGGGAGGTCGAATGTGCCGTGTTGGGGAACGACCAGCCGCGAGCTTCGGTGATTGGCGAAATCACCTACGACAGCGACTTTTATGATTACGAGACGAAGTATACCGAAGGGCGAGCCGGCTTGGCGATTCCGGCGGTGTTACCGGAGGCGATCGCCAAGCAGATTCAGGAGATGGCCCTGCAAGCCTTTGCGGCCGTTGATGCAGCGGGGTTGGCCCGGGTCGATTTCTTCTACGTTGAATCGACCGGGGAGGTCTTAATCAATGAGATCAATACTTTACCCGGGTTCACCGCGACCAGCATGTATCCCCAACTCTGGGCGGCTACGGGAGTTGCCTTTCCTGACCTGGTTGATCAACTGGTGCAGTTTGCCTTAGAGCGGCGGCCTCAATCTGGGAACGCCTGAGGAGGGGGTCAGCAGTCCGTTAAAATTGGCTGGATAGTTTGAGGTGAGGCTCCAGTGCTGGCAGCGTTATTGTACGGACAGGAAGACTTACGGTTAGAGCAGATCGCCGATCCCAGCCCTGGCCCCGGAGAAGTGGTGCTTCGGGTGGGAGCGGCTACGACCTGCGGCACCGATCTCAAGGTCTGGCGGCGGGGGGGCCATGCCAAAATGCTAAAACCCCCCACCCAGTTTGGCCATGAGGCGGCGGGAGAAATTGTTGCCCTGGGGGCTGGTGTGACCGGTTGGCGGCTGGGCGATCGGGTGGTTGCCAACAACTCCGCCCCCTGTTTCCACTGTTTCTTTTGCCAGAAGCAGGAATATTCCCTCTGTCAGAACCTGCTGTTTAATAACGGCACTTTTGCCGAGTATCTCAAAATTCCGGCTGCCATCGTCCGGCATAATTTGTTGCCAGTGCCCGACCACCTGCCCGATGCGGTGGCGGCCCTGACCGAACCTCTGGCCTGCGTTTTACATGGAGCGGCTCGGGCCAATATCAGACCCGGCGATCGGGTGGTGGTTTTAGGAGACGGGGCGATTGGGCTGATGTTTGTGGCGGCTCTGGCTTCCGGTCTGGGAGACTGGACGGCTCCTGGCTCCAGCTTCCGACTGGAAGCTGGCCAACCCTACGCCGAGGTGATTTTGTTTGGTGGCAATGACCAGCGGTTGCAGTTGGGATCAAAGCTGGGAGCCAGTCAAACCTATAACTACCGCCAGGTAGAAGCCGTACCGGCTCTCGTAAAGGAGTTGACCGCTGGCTGGGGAGCCGATGTGGTGATTGAAGCGACGGGAGTTCCGGCGGTCTGGGAAACGGCGATCGCCTGTGCCCGACCGGGAGCTACGGTGAATTTATTTGGGGGTTGTCCCCGGGACACCACGATTACCGTCAATACCGAACAATTGCACTATAGCGAGTTGACCCTGAAAGGGGTGTTTCACAATACTCCGGCCCATGTCCGGGCGGCTCTGAAATTGCTGGCCAGTCAGACCTTACCCCTGCACCTGTTGCTCAGCGACAGTCAACCTCTGAGCCAGTTGGGACAGGTATTTGAAGCGATGAAACAACGTCAGGTGATCAAGGTGGCCATCACCCCCTCCGGGTCGGATAGCCCTTAGCCTTCCAGGGCATAAATGGCTGGTAGCTGACGATAGTATTCGGCGCAATCCAGGCCATAGCCGACAATAAACCGATCGGGTACGGTCAGGCCCAGGTAGTCGATCGCCACGGGTTGTTTGCGGCGGGAGGGTTTATCCAGAAAGGAGCAGAGCTTGAGGGAGGCCGGCTGATGGGTTTGCAGGTAGGCCAGGGCCGTCGTCGTAGACACGCCGGTATCGACGATATCTTCTACCAGCAAAACATCCTGGTCGGTAATAATTTCGGGATTGAGCAACCCCTGGCGCAGGTCAGCCTGCCCGCTACTGGTGGTAGAACTACCGTAACTGGCCAACCGGATCAGTTCGATATTGGCGATCGGGGTTTGCATAGCCCGTACCAGATCGGCCATAAAGATGAAACTCCCCTTCAGTACCCCCACCAGAATTGGGCGGCGATCGTGGTAGTCCCGGTCTACTTCCCAGGCCAGACGTTCAACGGTGGCGGCAATTTCTGCCTGGGAAATCAAAGGAATCAGCTGTTTGTCCATCAGTACCCTGGAAGTGAACGGTTCCAAGCGTAATATATCGGACTGATGTTTGGGAGCGTGAATTTGGATAAAACCCGGAACTTAATTGTTGCAGGTGCGGTGGAGCGATGCTTGCAACAATTAGAAAGGTGGTTTGAATGAGGTGGTTTGAGTTAGTTTGTGATCCTTAATAAGAATCCTCCTGGGCCTCTGTCGGAAGGCAGGAGCAGTCCCGACAGAGGCAGAAATCAGGGTTAGAGTGCAGCTTCTTCTTTGACCAGTTTGTCCCAGCCCAGATCCTTGAGAGAGTTATTCCGCCGCAGGGGACGGGTGACCAGTTCCAGAATGTCGCGGGCATTGGTAAAGCCGTGAATCTGGGCAAAGGTAAACTCAACGGACCACTTGGTACTGATGCCGCGAGCCTCCAGGGGATTGGCATGGGCCATACCTGTAATCACCAGATCAGGTTTTAACTCGTTGATCCGCTGCAGCTGATTGTAGTTATCTGGTTTCTCAACGATTCTGGGAGTGGGAACCCCCATTTCCCGGCAGGTTCTTTCCAGCAGTTCCAGTTCGGCGGCCTGGTAGCGTTTGTCCATGTAAGGAATGCCAATTTCCGGGCAGGTCATGCCACAGCGAATCAGGAAACGGGCCAGGGAGATTTCTAGCAGATTATCTCCCATGAAAAAGACCGACTTACCCCGTACCAGTTGGAGATAGTCTTCTAAACTGGCCCAAATCTGAGCTTCCCGTTCCGCCAGCCCTTTGGGTTCGACTCCCATGACTGAACAGATCTTTTCTAACCAGGCCCGGGTGCCATCGGGACCGATCGGGAAGGGAGCGCCAATCAACTTACATTTGCGCCGCCGCATAAAGGTGGTGGCAGTCCGGCTGAGAAACGGGTTTACCCCGGCCACATAGTAACCCTCTTCAACCACGGGTAACTCGGTGTAGCGTTTGGTCGGCAACCAGCCCGACACCTTAATGCCCTGGCGTTTTAACTCCAGGGTGAGTTGAGTCACCACCGGATCGGGCAGGGAGCCAAACAAGACCAGGGGGGTATGGTCGGCATACTCCGATTCCTCTGCTTTAACGTCTTCCTGTTTGCGGCCAAAGTGGAGCAATTTCTGAATCGCGTTGCGCTCGGCCTTCTCGGTTTCGCTTCCCGGTGCTTTATCGGGGCAACGGTTGGCCATGGCCGCCAGAACCGTGTCTTCTCCCTGGGTAAAGGCGTAGTCAAGGCCGTTAGCCCGCGCGACCACGATCGGAATCCCGATTTCGCCTTCCAGTTTAGGAGCCAGACCTTCCAGATCCATTTTGATGATCTCGGTGGTGCAGGTACCGATCCAGACAATCACCGAGGGGTTGCGATCGCGCTTGATCTGCAGACACAGACGCTTCAGTTCTTCGTAATCATTCAGTTGGGCCGAGATATCTCCTTCTTCCAGTTCGGCCATGGCGTAGCGGGGTTCGGCGAAGATCATCACGCCCATGGCATTTTGCAGAAAATAGCCACAGGTTTTGGTGCCAATCACCAGGAAAAAACTGTCTTCAATTTTCTGGTACAACCAGGCGACGCAGCTAATCGGGCAAAAGGTGTGATAGTTGCCAGTTTCGCACTCAAAGTTTAGAGCCTGGGGCTGAGTATCGGCGAGGGTCATGGGTTCCTGTCCTTTCTAGGTCAGATGGGTATGGCAGAGGGTGCAGGTCAACTTACTATTCGCGGCCGTCGCGGGAACCTCGACAGGATTCATCCAGTTTGGATTGCAGCGTCGTCGCCGTATCGTTGGCAGACATCGGGACCCGGTGGGTACCCGGCAGCATACGCAGCGAACTGTCCGATTTATTGTCTCCGGTTCCATTCCGATGGCCGATCGCGCCATTGCTGTAAGTCTGTTCCTGCAACAGAGTTTCTAATTCCTCATCGGGATTAAAGTTCAAACCCAGAGCAACCACAATTCGATCGGGGTTGCTACTGAGATCGACGATCAGGGGGAGAAGCTGGTTTAATCTGGGTTCTAAGACCGATAGGGTGGCCAGAATAAACCCGGAAGAGGGACGACGTTTACCATCGCAATTGACCCATACACCCAGACGGGTTAACCACTGACGGTTTTCTTCGTAATAGCTCAGCCACTGATGCTTTAAGGATTGGCGCAGTTGTTCGGTGTTCACGCTCACAAGAAATGATGAATTTGCAATTATGAAGTTATTGTCATTAACTCATAACGCAAAATTCAAAATGCAACACTTTCTTTAGACCATCATCAGGTCTAACTCTGGTTCAGTTTTCTGGGGCTTCTGGGGATTCAGATAAAAGTCAGAGAGGAGAGAGAACAGGTCGCGATCGGGGGCATCGTTGGGTACGACTCCCTCGGGTTGGGCCAGAATTTGATCGGCAATATTCAGGTAGTAATCGCAGACATAGTTGAGGGATGGATCGGTTTCGGCCATTTCAAACAGGGTCTTGCCCTTGACCCGGGACACGCGAATATCTTCAATCAGGGGCAGCACTTCCAGAACGGGCATGGGTACGGCTTCGATATACTTTTCGATCAGATCCCGTTTGGCCGTCCGGTTGCCAATCAGTCCGGCTAACCGTAAAGGATGGGTGCGGGCTTTTTCGCGCACGGAGGCAGCAATCCGATTGGCGGCAAACAGAGCATCAAAGCCGTTATCGGTGACAATCATGCAGTAGTCGGCGTAGTTGAGGGGCGCGGCAAATCCACCACAGACCACATCCCCCAGTACGTCAAACAAAATCACATCGTATTCATCGAAGGCATTCAGCTCTTTCAGGAGCTTGACGGTTTCACCCACGACGTAACCACCGCAACCGGCTCCCGCAGGAGGGCCACCGGCTTCAACGCAATCTACCCCCCCGTAGCCTTTGTAGATCACATCTTCGGGCCAGACATCTTCGTAGTGGAAGTCCTTTTCTTGCAGGGTGTCGATGATCGTCGGAATCAGGAAGCCGGTGAGGGTAAAGGTACTGTCGTGTTTGGGGTCACAGCCGATTTGCAAAACTTTTTTGCCGCGACGGGCCAGGGCAACGGAGATGTTGCAACTGGTGGTTGATTTGCCAATTCCGCCTTTGCCATAGACTGCGAGTTTCACGTTGGTTTTCTCCTGAGGGGATTTGAAATTTTCGTTTTTAGACAGCGATCGGAGGAGTGATGGGGTCAGGTGCGATCGCCGTTGTCGGATGAATCAGCCTGTGAAGGTCATTATTGTCAAAGTTTTGGGGGAAGGGAAGGGGGGGAAATAACAATTAATGGTTTTAGCGGGAGCATTTGAGTTCTAAAATTATCCTTTTTGATCTGAGTAAATCTTGTTGTCTGAGAAGTTGTTTTAAGCTCGATGAGCGGTTTTTATATTCTTCTATTTATATAAAGCGGAACAATAAACAAAAAATCTTTGGGCCTGAAACCCTGGGGAGAGAGGAATTTTGTCTGGTAAAACTGCCTGAACCGGCCCTTCGGGGGGCGGCCCCCCAAACCCCCCGAACTGGGGAATGAAACCACGTTCCCCAGACCCCTTCCGGTAAGGGGTTACCTGGGGGAGGGATAGAGCGCTCCGCATTGGTGGGGTGGCGGGGGATGGACGCTGGAGGGAGTTGGCTGCACCTTTGGTGCAGCCGCAAAGGGTTCGATATTTCTGAATCTGCTCTACCCTTGAAATCCCCTGACAAAAGAGACTTAAAACGGGGATCAGGCGGGCAGGGAAGCAGGCCGAGTTAAATTTGCCAGCTTAAAAAGGGCAACTTGAGGTGCAGTCGCGATTGATTCCGCTGGCTTGACCTGGAAACAACCTTTTTTATTAAAAATAGTCACAATTTGATGGTTTCCGGGGTTTCCAGGTATTTATGCTTAACTACCTGGCCGAGTTGCAGGCTGTTTCCAGAACCAGGGAAATCGCTTTTGACTGAGGCCGCATATTGCGGGCAACCAACCGATCGCCAACCCAGACTTCCTTAAAGATTCTCCGTTTGCAGTCGGGGATGGCAAATACCTGATCTCTGCCGATCGTGTAAGAAGCCGCCGGGTTTTTCCAGCATTCATGGTTGCTTGGCAGGTTCCCACACTGGGCTCTGGCTCCGTGATAATAAACTGCCTCTCCGGTTGAGGCCCGTCCCATGTAAACCCCACTTCCTGCCAGAGCCGCAGTTGTGCTGGCCAAACCGAGGACGATCGTGGCAAGGATAGTTTTCATAGGGCTGAACTCAGAATCTCAATACTTTATGCTTCCATTCAAGCAATAAAACTCTGGGACAGTCATCGGTTGAGCGATAATGAATCGGCCTGGTGGCTTCCTGGGTAGCCCTGAGTTGAGAGTGAAAAACATGGTGAGACAGCGAGGATGCGGTCAAAGGTTGCGATGGCAGGGGCTACTGCTTGGGCTGTTGCTCGTCACGGGTTGCGGGCAATCTGCTATTAACAACCCGATTGGCAGCCCTGTGGGTGATGCCGGGAGTAGCAATCAGCAGAAAGCGAAAAAGACCGTTCGGGTACAACTGGCCTTTTTGTTTCAGAGTGTTGATGCCCCTCTGATTCTGGCGATTAATAAAGGATATTTTGCTGCCGAAGGGCTGGAGATCGCTTACGAACGGGGCTTTGGTAACGTCGATGCGATCAGCAAGCTGGGAACGGGCAACTTTGATCTGTCCTTCAGCGATATGTACAATGCCCTTGACTTTAACGATAAAAATCCCCAGAACAAAATTAAGGCTGTGGCGGTTCCTTTTAATCAGGCTGCCTTTGCCGTTGTCACCCTGAAGGAGCGGGGAATTAATGGACCGAAGGATCTGGTCGGGAAGAACCTGGGTGCTCCGGCGGGGGATGGCCCCCGTAAATTGTTTCCTTTATTTGCCCAGCAGGCTGGTATTGACTCTAACTCCATCACCTGGACTTCGATTGAACCGAAGTTGCGAGAAACCTTTTTGCTCCAGGGGAAGGTCGATGCCATTACGGGCTTTACCACCTCCACCCTGCCGAATCTCCTGAAGGCGGGTAAAAAGCAAGAAGAGATTAAAGTTTTCTACTATAAAGACTACGGTCTGGATTTTTATGGCAATGGGATTCTGGCTCAGACCCGCTTTATCGAACAAAACCCGCAGGTGATTCAAGGGTTTGTACGGGCTTACCTGCGCGGCCTGCAGGATCTCCTGAAAGACCCGATGGCGGCTCTCGATGCCGTGATTGCGGCAGACCAGAGCAAATTGCTGAATCGGGAAACGGAAAAGGTGCGATTACAGGTGGCGATCGACCATTTGATCCTGTCCCCGGAAGTGGAAAAACTGGGCCTGGGAGCCGTAGATCCAGACCGGTTGTCCCGCTCCATTCAGTTGACAGCCCGGGGTTTCCGGTTGCGGAGTAATCCCTCCGTTGCCGATATTTACACCGATCGATTTCTCCCCCCTCTGGCCGAACGGGGGTTGCCATCTCCGGCAGAACGGCGACCTTTGCGCTAAGAATGGTATCCCACCGAACACAACAAACTGGGACATTTATCTATAACTAGGAGGTTCTAACCCGGGAAGGGGAAAACCCCTGTTTTTTGGAAGGATAGCTCTATCAATTCAGGTTTTGGATCTATTTCTATGGAGATTGGCGCGCAGGTCAGGAGTTCCACTGGCAAACCTGGGGATTAGATTAAAGCGTGCCAATGTTCCGGACAAAAACTTCTACAATGGGTTGGATTTAAACCCTCAGACTCTACCGTAAAGCCATGCCGCGTCGCGACGATATCCAAAAAATCCTGTTGATTGGTTCTGGCCCGATTGTCATCGGTCAGGCCTGTGAATTTGACTACTCCGGCACCCAGGCGTGTAAAGCCTTGCGGGATGAGGGTTACGAGGTGATTCTGGTGAATTCCAATCCGGCCACAATTATGACGGACCCGGAAACCGCCGATCGTACCTATATTGAGCCACTCACTCCCGATATTGTGGCCAAAATTATCGAAAGAGAACGCCCCGATGCTCTGCTGCCAACCATGGGGGGGCAAACGGCTCTCAACCTGGCGGTGGCCCTGGCCAAGCAGGGCATTCTGGAGAAATATAACGTAGAGCTGATTGGGGCCAAACTGCCAGCGATCGAAATGGCAGAAGACCGCAAACTGTTTAAAGAAGCCATGGAGCGGATTGGGGTGGCGGTTTGTCCCTCGGGTCTGGCCAACACTCTGGAGGAGGCCAGGGCGATTGGTCAACAAATTGGCTCCTATCCTTTAATTATTCGGCCTGCCTTTACCATGGGGGGAACCGGTGGAGGGATTGCCTACAACCAGGAAGAATTTGAAGAAATTTCCCAGTCTGGTCTGGATGCCAGCCCGGTATCTCAGATTTTGATCGAGAAGTCTCTCCTGGGCTGGAAGGAGTACGAACTGGAGGTGATGCGGGATCTGGCCGATAACGTGGTGATTATCTGCTCGATCGAGAATATTGACCCGATGGGTATCCATACCGGCGACTCGATCACCGTCGCTCCGGCTCAAACCCTGACCGACAAAGAGTACCAGCGATTGCGGGATGCCTCGATCAAGATCATTCGAGAGATTGGGGTAGAAACCGGTGGTTCTAACATCCAGTTTGCTGTTAATCCCAACACTGGCGAGTTAGTTGTGATTGAGATGAATCCCCGGGTTTCCCGGAGTTCGGCCCTGGCTTCTAAAGCGACCGGTTTCCCAATCGCCAAGATGGCTGCCAAACTGGCGGTGGGCTACACCCTCGATGAAATTCCCAACGATATCACCAAGAAAACGCCGGCCAGCTTTGAACCGACGATCGATTATGTGGTCACCAAAATTCCCCGCTTTGCCTTTGAAAAGTTCCCGGGTTCCCAGCCTTACCTGACCACCCAGATGAAGTCGGTGGGCGAGGCTATGGCGATCGGGCGAACTTTTCAGGAGTCGTTTCAAAAAGCGTTGCGCTCCTTAGAAACCGGTCGGGCCGGCTGGGGCTGCGACAAGCCAGAGAAATTACCCAGCCTGGAGCAAATTCGGGCCGGTTTGCGGACTCCTAACCCGGAGCGGATTTTTACCGTCCGCCATGCCATGCAAATGGGCATGACCGTGGAAGAAATCTTTGAACTGACGGCGATCGACCCCTGGTTTTTAGACAAACTTCAGGAACTTCTGGAAACTGAGAAGTTTCTCAAGCGAACGGCTCTGCAAAGCCTGACAAAAGAGCAACTGCTGGCAATCAAGCAGCAGGGTTTCAGCGATCGACAGATTGCCTACGCCACCAAAACCACCGAGGATGAAGTTCGCGGCTACCGCAAATCCCTCGGTATCGTGCCGGCTTACAAAACCGTAGATACCTGTGCGGCCGAGTTTGAAGCCCTCACGCCCTATTACTATTCCACCTACGAACCCGACAGCGAAGTGCTGCCTTCCACCAAACGCAAGGTGATGATCTTGGGGGGTGGCCCCAACCGGATCGGCCAGGGGATTGAGTTTGACTACTGCTGCTGTCACACCTCCTTTGCCCTGCGGGAAGATGGCTTTGAAACGATTATGGTCAACTCCAACCCGGAGACAGTTTCAACGGACTACGACACCAGCGATCGCCTCTACTTTGAGCCGCTGACCAAGGAAGATGTCCTGAATATTATCGAGGCCGAAAATCCTGAAGGGGTGATCATCCAGTTTGGCGGCCAGACTCCCCTGAAACTGGCGGTGCCTCTGCAAGAGTACCTCAACCGTCCTGATAGCCCTGTGGCCACCAAGATCTGGGGCACCTCCCCCGACTCGATCGACATTGCCGAAGACCGGGAGCGCTTTGAAAAAATTCTGCGGGAACTGGATATCAAGCAGCCCCCCAACGGAATTGCCCGCAGCTACGCCGAAGCCCGCGAGGTGGCCAACCGAATTACCTACCCGGTGGTGGTACGGCCCAGCTACGTCCTGGGGGGGCGGGCCATGGAAATTGTCTACTCCGATGCCGAACTGGAACGGTATATGGTCTATGCCGTTCAGGTTGAACCCGACCACCCGATTTTGATCGACAAATTCCTGGAGAATGCGATCGAGGTAGATGTGGATGCGATCGCGGATCATAGTGGTCTGGTGGTGATCGGCGGCATTATGGAACATATCGAGCAGGCAGGGATTCACTCTGGCGACTCGGCCTGTTCCATTCCAGCGGTCTTTTTGAGTCAGACGGTACTCGACCAGATTCGGGCCTGGACCGTACAACTGGCCAAGGCTCTGAAGGTGATCGGGCTGATGAATATTCAGTTTGCGGTGCAGGGAGAGCAGGTCTATATCTTAGAGGCCAATCCCCGGGCTTCCCGGACAGTGCCCTTCGTCTCCAAGGCGATCGGCGTACCCCTGGCCAAAATGGCTGCCCGAATTATGTCTGGCAAGTCCCTGCAAGACCTGAACTACACCAGCGAAGTGATTCCTTCTCATATTTCTGTCAAAGAAGCCGTACTGCCCTTTGAGAAATTCCCTGGTACCGATACGATTCTCGGCCCCGAAATGCGCTCTACCGGTGAAGTCATGGGCATCGATGCCAGCTTTGGCACTTCCTTTGCCAAGGCCGAACTGGCGGCCAATCAGCGCCTGCCCCAATCAGGGATGGTATTTGTTTCGATGAACGATCGAGACAAAGGGGCGGTGGTGCCGGTAGTCAAAGATCTGATTGACCTTGGCTTTCAGATTGTGGCCACGGAGGGCACCCGTAAAATTTTGGCCGAGCAGGGTCTGAAAGTCGAGTTGGTGCTGAAACTCCATGAGGGGCGGCCCCATGTATTGGATTGGATCAAAAATGAGAAAATCCAACTAATTATTAACACTCCTTCCGGGGAAGAGGCCCAGGCCGACGGCCGGTTAATTCGACGCACGGCCCTGACTTACAAAATCCCGATTATCACCACCATTGCCGGAGCCAGGGCCACCGCTGCGGCGATTCGTTCCCTCCAGTCCCAACCCCTGACTGTGAAATCGTTACAGGAATATCTGTGCTGTTAGACCTGTAACCCCATAAAGTCAGAAAGAAACGCTGTATTCCTTGAGGGATGCAGCGTTTTTCCATTTGTATCGGCATGCTTCCTCAGAAACCCTTCTAAAGGAGGATTGCCCCTGCATTGTAAAGAAATTAAGATTAGCTGAAATTATATTTTCTTGAAAATCAAAATATTTTGATTATAGTATTTTCTTGTTCTATGGTATTCCTCGAGAAAAAAATAAACCTTTCTATACCATATTTAGTCTAATTGGATGCATTCGCAAACCAGGGCTTTGGGTATCCTAACGTAACAACTGATTGAGCTGAAAGGAGTTGCAACCGGATGAACACTCCACTTCCAGGAATATCCTTTAAGGTATAGATCTCTCTTCTAAGAAATGTTACGATTTTTAACATAGTTCACAGTTTTCTAAGAAAGTGGTCTCGGTTTAAGGGTGAAGTAGCTTGCTCTGGCTCTCGCCATCCCTGGAGAATTTCTTTAATCCGGGGGGATCGCGACAAAACTCCGTTAAAGTTGTCTCTCAGGTTTTTTATAAAAGTTCTTGCTGACTGGGGGCCTGCTCCCAGGCGTACTCTTGTCTTTTTTAATCCCATGCTCCTTGCTGCCGATAGCTCCTCGGTATTTCGCAGTTCATCCGTATCTCCTCAGATAGCGCTATGAAAACATCTCAGACCTCAACAGATCTAGTACGCGCTTACCTCCGTGAAATTGGCCGTGTTCCCCTTTTGACTCACGAGCAAGAGGTGATTTACGGCAAGCAGGTTCAGCGTTTGGCCACCCTTTATGAGGCCAGAGAAACCCTGGAATTGCAACTGGGTCGTCAGCCCACAACCTTAGAGTGGACAGACCGGGTTGGCCTGTCTGAGGCAGAATTGCAGCAGACGATCGCGGAAGGTGAGTACGCCAAACGCAAAATGGTAGAGGCTAACCTGCGCCTGGTGGTTTCCGTGGCCAAGAAGTACACCAAGCGCAACGTCGATCTGCTGGATCTGATCCAGGAGGGAACGATCGGTATGCAGCGGGGGGTCGAAAAGTTTGACCCGACCAAGGGCTATCGCTTTTCCACCTATGCCTACTGGTGGATTCGTCAGGCGATCACCCGGGCAATCGCCGAAAAAGGCCGGACGATTCGTCTCCCGATTCACATCACCGAGAAGCTGAACAAAATTAAAAAGGTTCAACGGCAGTTGTCCCAGCAGTTGGGTCGGGCGGCTACCGCCACCGAACTGGCTGCCGAACTCGATCTGACTCCCCGTCAAGTCAGAGACTATCTGGAGCGGGCCCGCCAGCCTCTCTCCCTCGACCTGCGGGTCGGCGACAATCAGGATACCGAACTGGGTGAACTGTTAGAAGACACCGGGGCTTCTCCCGAAGAGTTTGCCATGCAGTCTTCTCTGCGGGCCGACCTGGAAATTCTAATGGCCGATCTGACCCCCCAGCAGCGAGAAGTGCTGGCCCTGCGGTTTGGCCTGGAGGATGGGCAGGCTCTCACCCTGGCAAAAATTGGCGATCGCCTGAATATCAGCCGGGAGCGAGTCCGTCAGATTGAACGGGAAGCTCTGACCAAATTACGCAAGCGCAAGGCGGCGATCGGAGAGTACCTGGCCAGCTAACTTCAGGTTGGCGATCGATAGTTTTTGGGGGCGGGTTTGGCTGCTCTTGCTGGTTGCACCAGGGGAGTTTGGGCCAGACCCGCCTTTTTTAGCAGGCATGTAAATTTAGTAGAACCCAAAACTTAATTTCTAATCCTGGCTTAGGGACTTTCAGATTTCCCCCCTGGCTTGTTCGGTTCTGCCCACTTAGCAAACCGAAATCGCCCCGGTACAGTAAACATATAGAAACATTACAGCCGTTCGTTCGAGGTTTTCCAGGTGAACAACGCATCAGACCGATTACCAGAATTTCTTGGCGGTAACCCTGAAGCAGGCAGTCAGTTTTGGCACTATGTCCAGTCTATGAGTCCCGAAACCGTCGCCCAACTCTCTCGTCCTGCTTCGCCCGAGGTGTTTCAGGTCATGGAGCGCAACATTATCGGCCTGCTGGGTGCCTTACCAACCGATCACTTTAACGTCATGGTAACCACCAGCCGAGAAGATCTGGGCCGCTTACTGGCCTCCGCCATGATGAGTGGTTATTTCCTGCGTAATGCTGAACAGAGATTAGCTTTTGAAAAGTCTCTGGTTGCTGCTGACCCTGACTCTAGCGCCGAATAATTCAGCGATCGCTCCATGCCCCCGCGCCGTCGATCGCCCCATCAAGCCGCAGACTCGACAGGGTTCTATCAACCTTTGTCGAGTTTTGCTGTGGCAGAGTTGCGGCAATCCTTGCATCAGTGGTATCAGCAGCAGGGGCGGGAACTGCCCTGGCGACATACCCGTGACCCCTACGCCATCTGGGTGTCTGAAATCATGCTGCAGCAGACCCAGGTGAAAACGGTCATCCCTTACTATGAACGCTGGTTAGATCAGTTACCGACCCTTCCAGACCTGGCCCGCGCCGACCAGCAGCGGGTACTTAAACTCTGGCAGGGCCTGGGCTATTATGCCCGGGCCCGTAACTTACATCGGGCGGCCCAACTGGTCTTAGAGCAGTATCAGGGGCAGTTCCCTCAGCAGGTAGAAATAGTCCTGACCCTACCCGGAATTGGCCGTACCACCGCCGGAGGAATTTTGAGTGCGGCATTTAACCAACCGGTGGCGATTCTGGATGGTAATGTAAAACGGGTGCTGGCAAGGCTGATCGCTTTACCTGTCCCGCCGAATCGGGCGATCGCCCAACTCTGGCAGGCTTCCGAAACCTTACTCGATCCGATTCAGCCGAGGGATTTTAACCAGGCCTTGATGGATCTGGGGGCAACGGTCTGTACTCCAACCGCGCCCAACTGCTGTCAATGTCCCTGGAACTCCCACTGTCAGGCCCACGCTTCTGGACTCGCATCAACTCTACCCATGACTGAAACCCGCGCTCCCCTGCCCCACAAAATTATTGGTGTTGCTGTCATCTGGAACGACCAGGGCCAGATTCTCATCGATCGCCGCCGTCAGGAAGGACTACTGGGCGGTTTATGGGAGTTTCCCGGCGGCAAGTTAGAACCCCAGGAAACTATTGAAGCCTGTATTCAGCGAGAAATCCGCGAGGAACTGGGGATTGAAATTGAGGTGGGCGATCGGCTGATTGTGGTGGATCATACCTACAGCCATTTTCGGGTTTCCCTGAATGTGCATCACTGCCGTCATCTCACAGGTGAACCCCAGCCGATCGAATGCGACGAAGTGCGCTGGGTGTCTTTAGCAGAAATTGATCAGTTTCCCTTTCCCAAAGCGAACGAGCAGATTATTGCCGCCTTAAGGGAATCTCAGTCGCAGAAAATTTAGAATTGACCGGGCTCAATCTGAAGCCCAAAAAACGCTGGAATTGGGTTGCAGGCCCCTGACGATAAAGGCAGACGATATAAGCAAGAGTTGATAGCCAGCCTAAAATCTCGCTATTGCTGGGGCTTATGTTTTTGGGCAGATGGCTGTGTACTATTGATCCATGGCAATCTATCCCCAGACATAGTGCCACCATCATTGTTGCAGCAGGTATCTTCACATGACCGCAGTTACCCCAAATCCTAAGTCCGCTGTTCCTGCCTTTTGTGAAGGCATCCAGTATTTCGCTGAGTCCCTTCCCGGTTTCGATACCTACGGCAAAGCTCCGGTGATTGCCGCTGGCCAGAAGGCGATCGCCTCCCCCACAGATGCGGCTGCTGCTTATCAAACCCTGCTCTATGCCGATGCCCTGCGCTATTTGATCCTGCAAATGACGGCCAGTAAGGCATCCGGCCATCCCGGTGGGTTTGCCAGTCAGGCGGAAGCCTACGCTGCTCTGGTGATGCTGGGCTACAAAAATATTGTCACAGAGGTGGGGCACCATGCCCCCGGGTTTTATAGTGCCATGTTCCTGGATCGCTCCCTGGAAGACATGGGCATTTCTACCGTCCAGCAGTTGCGCGATCGCTTCCGGGAAAAGCATGGTCTACTGGGGCACCTGTCTGGTTACATTCCCGGTATTCTGGCTCCCGCTGGTCCCCTGGGTCAGGGGCAGCATTTTGCCATGGCGGCAGCGTTTCTCCATCGAGACAAGCTCTTCCCCTTTACCGTAGGGGATGGGGGGCTGGGTGAACCCTACATCGTCAGCTCCATGGCCCACTTCCATACCGCCTTCCCGACGGTCACCAATTTCCTGCCTGTCCTGGTGTGGAATGGTTACTCCCAGGAGCATCACAGTATGGTGTCGCTCCAGTCTAACCAGAGCATGACTGCTTACTGGCAGGGGAATGGGTTTGAAGAAGTGGTGCTGGTAGATGCCAAAGATTTTGATGATCAGAACCAATCGGGGGACTACGTCGATAGTACGGCCTTTTCCTTAGAAAAGCGGTTGGCCTTTACGGAAGCGGTGCTGGTGGCTGCCGATAAAGCGGCTAAATCCGCCCTGGGTGGCAAGCTGACGGTGTTCATCATCAAGCAACTGAAGGGGGCCGGAGTTCATGCTCGTGGGGCCAAGTCTCACAACCTCTATGCCCAGCACACCTTAGACAACCCTGATATTATTGCGGCGATGCAGACCCGGGCGTTGACGGCCGCTGCCTGGGATCTGGTACGCACCAATGTCGAGCGGGCGGGGGGTGGTTCCGCCAGTAAGACTGCGGTAACCGAGTCGGTTTTGCCCCTGCCCGACCTGGGTGAACTGCCCCTGGAAGAATACGCGGTTGGGGGTGAGGCCAAAGTTTCCACCACTGCCATGGGTCGTCTGGTCGGTTACGTGGGTCAGCGCGATCGTACCTATCTGGTGACTAATGCCGATGGTAACGAGGCTTCCGGGATTGCCAATATCAACCAGGCCTTAAAGATCATTCACCCCACTGAAGACTCCCTCTATAACCAGGCTCCTAACGGTCAGGTCTATGAACCCCTGAGCGAAGATGCCTGTGCCGGACTGGCTGCTGGTATGGCTCTAATGGGAGCCCGCACCCTCTGGTGTTCCTACGAGTCCTTTGCGATTAATGGCCTGCCCATCTGGCAGACGGTAACCCAGGCCATGGCAGAACTGCGCCGGCCTACTCCTTCTACGATTACCCTGTTTACTGCCGGAGCTTTAGAGCAGGGGCGCAATGGCTGGACTCACCAGCGTCCCGAAATCGAAGCCTACTTCGCAGCGATGATGCGGAATGGCAATGTCTTTCCGCTGTTTCCCCCAGATGCCAACAGTATCCAGGTCTGCTACGACTGGGGCCTCACCACCCGCAATAAGGGAGTTGTGATCACCGCCAGTAAATCTCCTCTGCCGATTCGCACCACCCTGGAGCAAACCCGTCAGGCGATCGCCCAGGGCGCCATTACCCTGCAGGAAACCTCCGGCAGTAAGACTGTTGTGTTTGCCGTGGTCGGCGATATGACCTTACTGCCAGTTTACGAAGCGGCTACCCAACTGGCCGCTCAGGGGGTGGGAGTTCGAATTGTTTCCGTCGTCAATCCCCGTCGCCTTTACCGGTCTACGGATGTTGCCTGGGATACCTGCTCCGAGGCCGATGGTGGTTTCCTGGATGATGCCGGGTTCGAGGCTCTGTTTGGGGGCGATGCCCTGATTGGGGTGACTGGCGGAGCCAGCGGTATGCTAGAACCCATCATGCTGCGTAGTGCCGTCAGGCGCGATACCTTCGCCTGGAAGCGGGGGGAAACTACGGCCAGCGCCCCAGAACTGATGGGTTTCAATGGCATTACGGCGGCAGCTTTAGCCCAGCGGTCTTTAGAGTTGCTGGGGTGAGGTGGCCTTTGCCCGTCGGTTACCGGGCCTTCCGGGGGAGGCTCATCCCCCGGAACCTGCTCCTGCCCCCCAGGGTATCTGTGGGCGGCTCGATAAATAGAGTCTAGTACAGCAAAACGAAAGTTTTGTAAGGGGTGAAGGAGTTCCACCCCTTCTTGAGGGCTTCGCCCCCAAACCCCATGGTGCAAAATTTGGTGTTTGCAACACTAGGAAGGGACAAGATTAATTCTGTCCATTCGTAGACTCTATGGTTCTTGGTGGCAGAATACGCTTAAATCAGGTTACGTGATGGAAGTTGTGCCTGTTTGCAGGAGTTTGAGCGATGAACCGCCCCTTTGTTGAGTTGATGAGCGAGCGGGAGCGCCAGAATGTTAGCCGTCTGGTGGCAGACTATAGCCCTGTCCAATCCATTCCAGAAATCTGGTCGATCGCGGCTCAAAAGTTTGGACAGCTCCCGGCCCTCCATGCTCCCCACTTGAAACCGGAGGTGAAGCTGTCCTACGCCGAGTTGCACCGACTGATCCAGCAGTTTGCCGTGGGGTTGCAGGTTTTAGGGGTGCAGACGGGCGATCGCATCTCCCTGTTCTCCGATAACAGCCCCCGCTGGTTTATTGCCGATCAGGGCATGATGACCGCCGGAGCGGCTAATGCCGTTCGCAGTTCCCAGGCCGATCGGGAAGAACTGCTATTCATTTTGCAAAACAGTGGGTCGATTGGTCTGGTGGTAGAAGACCTGGCAACCTTCCAGAAGCTGCAAGGGCGGTTGCTCGATCTCCCCTTACGGTTCGCGCTGTTATTGACCGATGAAACCGCTCCCGAAGTCCCTGGGCTGAAGATCCTGAACTTCACGCAATTAATGGAACTGGGAACTCAACAAACCCTGCAACCCAGCAATCTGACTCCCGCTGCCCTGGCTACCTTAATTTACACTTCTGGTACTACGGGCAGGCCCAAGGGGGTAATGCTGACCCACAGTAACCTGCTACACCAGGTCAACACCTTTGGAGCGGTAGTGCAGCCCCATCCCGGCGATCGAGCCCTGAGTATTTTGCCCACCTGGCACGCCTACGAACGCAGTGTAGAGTATTACCTGCTGTCCCAGGGTTGCACCCAGATCTATACCAGTATCCGCACTATTAAAAAGGATCTGAAGGATTACAGGCCCCACTATATGGTGAGTGTGCCCCGGATCTGGGAATCGGTGTACGAAGGGGTGCAGAAGCAATTCCGTGAGCAACCGGCCAAGAAGCAGCAGTTGATTCAGTTCTGTCTGGCCATGAGCCATAACTATATTCAGGCTAAACGGCTCTGGCAAAACCTGGATCTGCTGCATCAAGATCCCTCCTTGCCAGAAAAGTTGCTCGCCGGGTTAAAGGCTCTGATTTTTTACCCGCTCCATCGCTTTGGCGAAACCCTGGTTTACAAAAAAGTCCGGACAGCAGTGACCGGTGGTGAGTTTCGCCAGGCGATCAGTGGGGGTGGTTCCCTGGCCCGTCACCTGGATGAATTTTTTGAAATTATCGGGGTCGATGTGCTGGTCGGCTATGGTCTGACCGAAACTTCTCCCGTGACCAACGTGCGGCGACCCTGGAAAAATTTGAGGGGTTCTTCGGGGCCACCGATGCCTGCTACCGAAATTCGGATTGTTGATCCAGAAACCCGCAAATCCGTGCCTCAGGGCAAGAAGGGTCTGGTACTGATTCGCGGCCCCCAGGTGATGCAGGGCTATTATCAAAACCCGGAAGCGACCCAAAAGGCGATCGACTCCGAAGGCTGGTTTGATAGTGGCGACCTGGGTTGGATCACCCGTGGTAATGATCTGGTGCTGACCGGGCGGGCCAAGGATACGATCGTTCTGACGAATGGGGAAAATATTGAACCTCAACCGATCGAGGATGCCTGCATCAGAAGTCCTTACATTGATCAGATGATGCTGGTGGGTCAGGATCAGAAGGTTCTGGGGGCATTGATTGTGCCTAACCTGGAAGCTCTCAAGGTCTGGGCCCTGGCGCAAAATCTCAATCTTGACCTGCCCGAAGCCCCCTTACCTCCCCATTCGCCCATTACTACCCTCGACAGTAAACCCGTTCAAGACCTGATTCGGCAGGAACTTAACCGGGAAATTCAGAATCGTCCTGGCTACCGAATTGACGATCGGATCGGGCCATTCCGGCTGATTTTGGAGCCCTTCTCCATGGAAAACGGCCTGCTGACCCAGACGCTAAAAATTCGCAGGAACGTCGTGATGGATCGCTACCAGGGTATGATTAACGAGATGTTTGAAGCGTGATCTCGATTGATATTCGTTCGATCGATGGTGTGGCTGTAGGAAATTTCCTACAAAACAATCTCTGACCCTACTTCATTTTCCCTATCAAAGCGTTTATGGATGTTTCCCCATCTCAGTTGCTTTTGAGACGTTCGGTAAACGTCAAGGCGATCGTTACCCCCCGCTGGAAAGAAGAGGCCCAACAGCAACTTCAAGCCCAGATCAACCAGATTGATAATCAACTGCAACAGTTGGAAATGCAGGGCCAGCGCATGATCGCTGAAATTCAAAAGCAAACTCTCAAGCCCCCCAGCCCTGAAGTTGTCCAGCAAATTGACAACATTCAGTTGCAGGTCAATCAAAAGAAAAGCGAATTCTTAGAGCAAAAGAATCAGGTGTTGCAACAACTCCAGCAGGTTCAAATGCTAGAGCTGGACCAGGAAGTGAATCAGGGGCAGATCGACAGTATTTTCCGGATTGAACTGGGCGATAACCTGATCGAAAAGATGCAGGTTGAGGTTCTGTTGCGGGACGGCATTGTTGAAGCAATTCGCGGCTCTGTCTAATCTAAGGCTCCTGCTAATCCGATAAAATTTGATCTGAACGAATCGTAAAAGTCAGGTATCAGAAGTTCGTTTTACTTCTGGTTTCTGGCTTTTATTTCTGACCACCGTATTCTGCCGTTTGGGAACTCCATATCCATGATCTACGAAGTATTCATGCCCGCACTCAGTTCCACCATGACCGAGGGGAAGATTGTCTCCTGGGTAAAGTCTCCCGGCGATAAGGTTGAAAAGGGTGAAACCGTTGTGGTGGTTGAATCCGATAAGGCAGATATGGATGTTGAGTCCTTTTACGAAGGCTACCTGGGAGCCATCATTATTCCTGCCGGTGAGATGGTACCCGTCGGGAATGCGATCGCTCTCATCGCCGAAACCGAAGCCGAAATCGAAACCGCCCAAAAGCAAGCGGCCAGTGGAGGGGCTCCCGCCCCCGCCACTGCCCCTGCGGTTGCTACCCCTGAACCCGTTGCGGTTGCTGCCGCCAGTGGAGAAACCGCTCGAAATGGGAGTAGTGCTGCGGGTAATGGCCGCATTGTCGCCTCTCCCAGAGCCCGTAAGCTGGCCAAAGAATTAAAGGTAGATCTGGCTACCCTGCGGGGCAGCGGTCCCCATGGTCGGATTGTTGCCGAGGATGTGGAAGCCGCCACGGGTAAAGTCACCGCTCCTGCGGTGACGGCAGCCGCCCCTGCGGCCCCCCCTGCTGTAGCTCCGGTGGCTCCCCGGTCAGCGACCCCGGCTCCTCAACCCACCGTTCCCGGTCAGCAGGTACCACTGACAACCCTGCAAAATGCTGTGGTACGGAACATGATGGTGAGCCTGGAGGTGCCGACCTTCCATGTGGGCTACACCATCACTACCGATAATCTGGACAAGCTCTATAAACAGATCAAGTCCAAAGGGGTGACAATGACCGCCCTTTTGGCCAAAGCTGTGGCCGTCACGCTGCAAAAGCATCCTCTGCTAAATGCCAGCTACGTCAATCAGAGTATTTCTCACCCCTCCTCGATTAACGTCGCTGTGGCGGTTGCGATGGATGATGGTGGATTGATTACTCCCGTACTGCGGCAGGCCGATCAGATGGATATCTATTCCCTCTCCCGCAACTGGAAAGACCTGGTAGAGCGGGCAAGGGCCAAGCAATTGCAGCCGGAAGAATACAACTCTGGCACCTTTGCCGTCTCTAACCTGGGCATGTTTGGGGTCGATCGGTTCGATGCCATCCTGCCTCCTGGAATGGGTTCCATCCTGGCCGTGGGTGCTTCCCTGCCAACGGTAGTTGCAACGGAGGATGGCCTTCTGGGTGTGAAACGCCAGATGCAGGTGAATATTACCTGTGATCACCGGGTAATTTATGGTGCCCATGCGGCGGCTTTCCTGAAGGATCTGGCCAAACTGATCGAAACCAATCCCCAGTCCCTGACGCTGTAACTTGATCTCGCCCCAATTCCTCGCCCCAATTCTTCGACTTATGGTTGATTTTCCCACCAGCCTGGATGAAGCCATCACCCAGGCCCAGAATGCCACTCAAGCAGCGATCGCTGCTGGCTATACCCGGTTGCAGATCGATCTGATGTTGCCCGAGCTAAAACCCCTACCGATCGCCCAACAGTTTTTGCCGGTATTGGCAGACTATGGGGCAGATCTGAAGGTGTTTTTCACCGATGCCGGGGCGGCGGCTCTGGCCCGGCGAGATTGGGGCCCAGTACCCTTTCGTATGGGTAGTCTGGATGTGGCCGGGGCGCGCCAAACTACCCCGGTAGAGGATCTGGTAGAACCGGACGATCGGGCCTTTTTGTTTGTGGCTCCTTCCGCCGTCGAAGTTTCCCCGGTTGAGCAGGTCTGCAATGTGGCAGGCGATCGTCCGGTGATTCTGTTTAATCCTCGCCTGGAAGACATTGGCACCGTAGGTCTGGGGTTTACGGCCCGCCAGATTCGGGAGCGGTTTTTGAATACCTTCGAGCCCTGTTACTACCTGCGGCCCCTTGATCCGGCGGCCCTGCTACGGTACTATCCCGCTCCCTGGCAGGTCTGGCTGGAGGAGGGAGAGATTTACAAGCTGGTCGCCGAAGAACTGTTAAAACCCGATTCAGAACGCCTGGATGAAATCTTGATGCAGGCCACCAATTCCCAGCGGCCGCCCAAGCGGAGCCTGGTCGCTGAAATGCAACGGTTTTTGAAAGCCTTAGGCCAATAGCTGACCGGCTTTTAAAGGCTTGATAAACTTCTAACCCAGAAGTGTGAGCTTTAAACCAGTAGTGGGAACGAAGGAAAAAATCAGGGCATAATGAATGCAGTGATTTGCATCACTGCAATTTAGGGCTTTGCTGAATAACTCCCTATCCGAGCATTCAGTAAGGCTACGGGAGTTATCAAGTGGTTATAGAAGGCGATCTCATGAGTGAAGCTAGTCATCGTCGGATCATTATTGGCGATGTGCATGGCCACTATGAAGGGCTGATGGCTTTAATGGAATCCGTTTCCCCCGGGATAGATGATCAAGTTTATTTCTTAGGGGATCTGATCGATCGCGGCCCAGACAGCGCTCAAGTCGTCGGTTTTGTCAAAGAAAGCCCCTATACCTGCCTGCTTGGCAACCACGAACAATTACTCCTGGATTCCTTCCCGGGAGGGCGGGCGTTTAGCCCTGCTCTGCAAGCCTGGCTCTACAGCGGCGGGCGGGCTACCGTAGCCAGCTACGGAGATGCGGGCATTCTGCTAGACCATGTGGAATGGATGAAAACCCTGCCCACCTATTTAGATCTGGGAGATCTATGGCTGGTTCATGCTGGAGTGCATCCCCGAATGGCTCTGGAAGATCAGACAATTCAAGAATTTTGCTGGATTCGGGACGAGTTTCACAGCACCACCCGTCCTTACTTTGAAAACAAAACGATCATTACCGGGCATACCATCACCTTTACCCTGCCTAATGTCGCTCCGGGAGAAGTGGCCCAGGGCTGTGGTTGGATAGATATCGATACCGGCGCTTACCATCCTAAGAGTGGTTGGTTGACGGCTCTGGATATGACCAACCGGCAGGTGCATCAGGTGAATGTGTTTAATCGTTCCCTGCGAACTGCGCCTCTGGCTGAGGTGACCGCCCAAATTGAGCCTTCCAAGGTGATTGCCCATCGGCAGGCGCTACGCCTTTAATCGACCGCCTCTATGAATTTGCCCACCTGGATTACGGTTTCTCGCCTGTTAGCGGTGCCCATTCTGCTTTATGGCCTGCAGAACCCCACCGTTGAGACGCGCTGGATCATGCTGGTTGTGTTTTTATTATCGGCGGGTACCGATTGGCTAGATGGTTATCTGGCCCGTCGTCTGAATCAGGTGACGGAACTGGGCAAGTTTCTCGACCCCCTGGTTGATAAGTTGCTGGTCTTGGCTCCCTTGCTGGCCCTGATCGAGTTGGGGCAGGTGCCCGCCTGGGGCGTATTTCTGATTCTGGCCCGGGAGTTAACGATCGCCGGTTGGCGGGTGAATCCTGCTTTACAGGGAAGTTCGACAATCTCGGGGGCCAATTTTTGGGGCAAACTCAAGACGGTCACCCAGATCGGGGCGATCGCCCTGCTGATTGCTCCCCTACCGGCTTCCTGGCAGCTGCCGACCCTGGTGGCTTTCTGGCTATCCGTCGTTCTGACCTGGATCTCGGGGGCGATTTACCTGCTGCCCCAGCGGCCCCAGGGGTGACCATGGGAATCCCCCATCGACCACTGATGCAATGGTGCCTGGGCTTAATCGGGGCATTTTTACTGGGCGTATTGCCGGCCCAGGCCAATGAGCCGGTTGAAGCTTCCCTGGCGGAGGTGCGGGTTTTTAATCTGCTCAGTCAGCAGCTCCAACCCCCGGAGACCTTGCTGGAAAAACTGGCTCAGGCGGATGTGGTCTATCTGGGCGAAACCCATGACCGGGAAGCCGACCACCGGGCCCAATTGGAGATTATTCAGCAGTTGTTGCAGCGGCGGCAGGGGTGGACGATCGGGATGGAGATGTTTCAGCGTCCCTATCAAGCCAGTCTGAATCAGTTTCTGGCCGGCAAACTGGATGAAGCCGAATTGCAGGCTCGCAGTCAGTATCGCCGCCGCTGGGGTTATCCCTGGGAATTTTATGCCCCGATTCTGCGGTTGGCCCGAGCCCGGGGAGTCGGGGTGATTGCTCTGAATGCTCCGACGGAGGTGACCCGTAAAGTAGCCCGTCAGGGATTACACAGTCTGACCCTGGCAGAGCGCCGGTTTGTACCGCCGCCATCGGCGATCGTCCTGGCTCCTGATCGCTACCGCCAGCGGTTGCGCCAGCTGTACGATGAGATCCATCAGGGCCATGGCAGCAGCCTCAACTTTGACCATTTTTTTCAGGCCCAGGTGCTCTGGGATGAGACGATGGCCGAAGCCATTGTGCAACAATTGCAGCGGCGACCTGACCGTTCCATGGTTGTCCTGGTGGGTCAGGGTCATTTGCTCTACGGAGATGGTATTCCGGGTCGGGTGCAACGCCGCTTATCCCAGCGGTTAGGGCGGCCCCTGCGCCAGGTGACGGTGCTGTTGAACCCGGCAACCGAGTTGCGATCGCAAACGGATGTAGCAGATTATTTCTGGGATTTCCCCAGTTCTCAGCAAAACTGACCCAGGGCTAATTCTTTCTGTACAAAGATTGCACGATCGTCCCCGGAGTCAAATCCAGAAGGTATAGTGAGCTTAATTACGCAAGTCCGAGCAATCAGCCCGACGCGAATGTTCCCTCACTGGTTCACAATAGAATTGACAGAACATTTGTTGTCTGGCTGTTTTGACGACCATAGGCCAACTTCCCCAATTACAGGGGGCTGTTTCGTCTGCATCAACGAGTAGAGTTCACCTCGATGAGCAACCCGACTTCCATTCTGGAAGACCTGCTGCATGCCCTGCCAGAGTTACGTCCGCAAATTTACTTCAAGTCTTCCCTGACCGCCCTTTCCCATGCGATGGAAGATCAGGTTTTAGCGGGAATTGATACCTTCCTGGTAATTGCCAGTTTTCAGCGAGAACGGTTTTATCGCCAGGAGGCCAGTCGCTATCTGCGGATTGCCGAACAGGCAGATCAGGTCTACATTCTGGCAGCTCCCGAATCAGACTTTGCCAGTCGCCCCCAACCCTACGAAACCATTGCGTTTGAACCGACGGATGCCCTGGCTCAAGAGTGGCATTTGACGGTTTTAGGCCCCCGCTACGCGGCCTGTCTGGTCTGTCGCGAACGCCTGCTGCCCGATGCGGCGGGAGATACCCTGGCGACGGATCAGGCTCGGCGGTTTGAAGGGATCTGGACCTTCGATCGGGCAGCGGTGTGCAAAGCGGCGGAACTCTTGCTGGAACGAATTTTCACCTATCGCCCTGATCTGGAGACGAAAATTCTGCGGGCCAAGTCCCAACTGGCTGCCGCGATTCCCCTCGATTCCCACCATCCCAACCCCGAACCCTTTGCCGAACGGTTAGTCACTTACCTGCAGGCAGGGCAGTATAAGCTGCTCAAAGCCTATCGCTCGATCGCTGCTCAGGAGCGCAAGGAACGGTTGATTAATTCGATCACCGCCGCGATTCGCCGTTCCCTGGATCCCGATGAAATCTTCAAGGTGGCCGTACAGGAGTTGGGTCAGGTGTTGCGTTCCTGCCGCTGCCTGGTTTACCGCTGTCGGGCTACAGATGCTCAGGTGACCATTCAACACGAGTACCTGGGCTTGCCGGTCAAATCTCTGGTCGGGCAGACCTGGAACCTGCAAGCCAATCCTCTGTTTCAGGAGGTGGTACGCCACCAGGAATCGGTTATGGTTCCCGATACTCAAGAAAGCATCTGGGTCTTGGCCGATGGCCGAGAAATTCCGGCCTTGGCCGAAGTTCCCCAGCGCTGGCAGATCGCGGCCTGGTTGATGGTGCCCGTTGTCCATCAGAACCGCTTGCTGGGTGTGATTGAGCTGCATAACTGTGGCCCTACCCTGAATGAGTGGGCCGAGGCTGAAATTGGTCTGGTGGAGGCGATCGCAGTTCAGATTGGGATTGCCCAGATTCAGGCGGAGGCCTACGCCAATCTGGAAGACCTGAACCAGCAGCTAGAGGCCCTCGATCGCACCCGCAGCAATCTGATTGCCATCACCGGCCACGAACTTCGCACCCCTCTTTCGACGATTCAGGTGTGCTTAGAAAGTCTGGCCAGTGAACCCGATATGCCCCCTGAACTGCAGCAGGTGATGCTGAAATCAGCCCTGACCGATGCGGAACGGATGCGGAAACTGGTTCAGGACTTTCTCACCCTGTCGCAACTGGAGAGTGGGCGGGTGGAATGGCACCTGGAGCCCCTGCCGATTCGGGAATGTGTGGATCTGGCCCTGAGTAGTATTCGGGCCAAGCAAAAGGCGGAATTGCCTAAAATTACGGCCCAGGTACCGGCGGAACTGCCCCTGGTGCAGACCGATGGGGAATGGGTGGTAGAAGTTTTGTCTAAGTTGCTCGACAATGCCTGCAAGTTCACAGAACCCGATGGCCAGATCACGATCCAGGCCCACCCCAACGGCGGGCAAATGCTGGAGGTGACCGTCACCGATACCGGTCGTGGAATTGAACCGAATCGTCTGGAAGCCGTCTTCGATCGCTTCTATCAGGAAGAAGGAGCCCTGCGCCGAACCACCGGGGGAACCGGGTTGGGGTTGGCGATCTGTCGGCAAATTGTCACCGGTTTAGGGGGCAAAATCTGGGCCGAATCCGGGGGCAAGGATCGGGGAAGTAAATTTCACTTTACAGTGCCGATCGTTCAGTCAAAACCGCCGGAAGAGCGTGCCAAAGCCAGCAAAAAGCCGAAGGGCAAAGCTCCTTCCCGCTAACTTTTATCCTCTCTAACCCCGGGAATTGCTAACAACTGTTACAGATCCCTACGAAGTTAGTAGATGGGTACAGACTGAGTGATAGGATTCTCCCAAACATTGAGAGAGATATTCAAATGGCAGAAACTCTTTCTGGACAAGCTCCTTTATTTGGTGGTAGTACCGGCGGACTACTGACCAAGGCTTTGGTTGAAGAAAAATATGCAATCACCTGGACTAGCCCTAAAGAGCAAGTATTTGAAATGCCGACGGGCGGCGCAGCAGTAATGCGGCAAGGTGAAAACCTGCTGTATTTAGCTCGTAAAGAGCACTGCATTGCGTTAGGTGGTCAGCAATTGCGGGCAAAGTTCAAAATCAACGATTACAAAATCTACCGGGTTTATCCCAACGGTGATATCGAATACTTGCATCCCAAGGATGGGGTCTTCCCTGAGAAGGTGAATGCTGGTCGTGTTGCCGTTAATAGCAAGCCCCGCAATATCGGTAGCAACCCTGAACCCGCCAAACTCAAGTTCAGTGGTACGCCAACTTACGAAGCTTAATTTTTAAGTTCTCGAATGCGCCATCGCCCCAGAGTTGTTCTGGGGCGATTTTTTTATAACTTGCAGTTGTTCGTTTCGCAGACCGGGTAGAGAGTTTGATAGATGGTATCCCGTTTGCCAAACAGGGAGTAGCGATTGTCTCGCACCTGCTCGTAGACCCGATCGCCGGTCCATTTCAGCCCGGGTAAGGCGCGATAGGCGGTCACGAAGGGTTCTCCAAAGGGCAGGAGTCGGCCAATTTCTTCGGCGGCGGCGGTACCCTGCCAGCGTTGTTTGAGGTTTTCGGCGTTGAGCAGGATCATCCCCAGTTCACAGTCCTGGGCAGTAATGCCCAATTCTTCCAGGCTAGCTTCGGCCTGCATCGGGATGTATTGAAAGCGCTCGCCCCGATCGAGGGATTCCAGCAGTTGAACAAGGGTGACACAGAGGTTGCAGTTACCGTCGTAGATGACGTAGTAGGGCATGGGCTGAGTTTCAATTACATCTAACTTCTATTTTGATAGCTTCTATTGTGATCTGCCGGTTCATCCCCCTGCCACCCAGGCAATGCGAAGCGCTCCCAACTGCCCACCCTCAATCCTTTCAGCAGGGGGGATTGGGGGGACGCTGTCCTCCAGTCTGGGGGGTTTGGGGGGCCACCCCCCAAGCCTGGTTTTGACTATTCAGTAAAAATCCCACCCAGAGTTTGGAACCCCAGCAGGAGAACAAAAGCCGCTCCCAGGAATGAGTTTCCCTATTCCCCCAATCGGTACTCTCAGCTACAACCTGATTTTCAATCCCAGCAAACAATAGAAGGTCGGGCAGTTGCGTAGAGTGGGCTGCACCATGAAACCTCGAATTATTGTCTGTGGATTAGGCACGACGGGTTACAAAATCTTTTGTCTACTGAGGCAACAGGGAGCAGAGGTGATCGGCATTCACGATCGCCCAATCGCTGCTGAGACAGATATCATCGTGGGAGATTTACAGGACGCTCAAACCCTGTTAACTGCAGGCATTCGGGACGCTCAAACCCTGGTTCTGACCGATGCCGAAGATGGCCTGAACCTGACTATCCTGATGCAGGCCAGGGTTCTCAATCCCCGGATTCGAATCATCAATCGGTTGTTCAATACCAGCCTCGGCGATCGGCTCGACTATACCCTGGTAGACCATATCACCCTGAGTGTTGCCGAGTTATCTGCTCCCATCTTTGCCTTTTCGGCCCTGGGCAATACCGCGATCGGCCACCTCAACCTGTTTAACCAGACCTGGCCGATCCATCAAGTCTGCATCGACGACAACCACCCCTGGTGTGGCCGTAAACTGAGTGCCCTGTGGGACGATCGCGATCGCATGCTGATCTACTACCTGCCGACCAACCAGCAGATTGACCTGGTATCGGCGGTACTGGAGGGAAACCGCCTGCAGTCGGGCGATCGACTGATTATTGGCACCAGACCCAACATCCGGAATACCCAGCGCACCATGGCCCAACGCCTGGCCAAACTGGGCATGGGATTGAAGTATCTGCGGGAGCATAGTCGGGCTTTGCTGGCGGGGTCGTTGTTGCTGCTGGTGACGATTCTGGTCAGTACCCTGGTTTATGTCTCTTCGGTGTTAAAGGCTCCCCTGGTGGATGCCCTTTATTTCTCTGTAGGGATTATCACCGGTGCCGGGGGCAATGACATTGGTGTTGACCAGGCCCCTGGTAGCCTGAAGCTGTTTACGGTGCTGGCCATGCTGGTAGGGGCGGCAATTATCGGCCTTTCCTACGCCCTATTGAATGACTTTGTCCTGGGGACGCGCTTCGATCGCGTCTGGGATGCCGCCCGGATTCCCCAGCGCAACCACTTCATCGTTTGTGGGCTGGGTGGGATTGGTATGCAGATTGTCAATCACCTGCAAACCTACGGCCATGAAGTGGTGGTGATCGAAAAAGATCCAAATTGTCGGTTTCTCCAGACCGTCCGGGGGTTAAAAGTCCCGGTGATCCAGGGAGATGCCAGTCTGCCCGCCACCCTGAGGGAGGCCAACTTTGACCAGGCTCAGGCCATCCTGACGGTGACCAGCGATGACATGGCGAATCTGGAAATTGCCCTGAATGCCAAAGGACTGAATCCTAAAACCCCGACGATCGTTCGTTATCAAGACCCGGAGTTTGCCAGTAAAGCCCAGCAGGTGTTTGATTTTGAAGCGGTACTGAGCCCGGCGGAACTGGTGGCTCCGGCCTTCGCTGCGGCGGCTTTAGGGGGCAGAATTCTGGGTAACGGCATGACCGCCGATAGCCTCTGGGTGGCCCTGGCCACGATCATCACTCCGGGCCATCCCTTCTGTAGCAGGCAGATTCGGGAAGTGGCCCAAATCGCTGACTGTGTGCCCCTCTATCTGGTTACCCGGTGTCAAACGATCCATGGCTGGGAACTGCTGGATGTTTACCTGAGTGCTGGAGATGCCCTTTACCTGACGATGCCCGCCAGCCGTCTGGAGCAGTTATGGCGATCGACAACTGCTCCCTTCGTGACTTCTGCCAGCACCCCCTAACAGTCTGGACGGGCCTCGATTTCCCATACCCAGATGCCAAACCCCTGGGCCAGTCGGGTGACTACAGCCTCGTTCCCTTTGCGGAGTAAGCGCTGGGCTACATCGATCGCCTGGGGGCGGGTATCTACTACCTTCAGCAGGCCATAGTACTTATCTTCTACCTGAATCGCTGCCATGGGTTTATCGAGGTCTGGAACCCGAATATGGCAGGACTTATACTCGTTGCGAGCCTCGATTACCCGCACAACCCGATTGTCTGCTGGGGTGGCAGTCAGATTAGTTGTCCTGGTTGAATCCTGGTAGGCATCGGGTTCTAAGATCCAGATGGCATCTCCCTTGGCGGTCTGGGTGATCACCGTCTGGTTGCCCCGACTGGCCAACCGGGCGCAGGTTTCCAGGGCTTTGGGACGGTCTTTAACAACTTTGAATAGACTATAGTACTGGCCTTCAACCAGGACGGCTGCCAACCGCTGGCTTTCTCCCGGCAGGCGAATGTGGCAGGCGCGATATTGATTACGGGATAGCAAAATTTTAGGCGTTAGATTAGAGCGATCGGCAGCAGACTGGCGAGAAGCGGGGGATGGCATTGGGCTAAACCTCAGAGCAGTATTCTGAAGGGATGAGATGGTTCGGGCGTAAGAAAACTTAACTTCCTCTTTACTATCTTCTCTGTAATTGTCCCTAACTCAAACCGTGATAACCCGCATTTTAGAGGCTTTTTCGTCCCCTTTACCCGCTACTCTAAAGAAGGAAGACTGACTCTCTAAAACTGTTTTTATAACCCGATGGCTCATCCCTGTCACATCATCGTTGCAGGCAATCCTGCGGTCATCTATGCCAGCCGGGGTGGTACTCCCGATAAGGTTTTGCCGGTTCTGGAACCCTTTTTAGAAAAATTCTGGCAGGAACGGGATACCTCTGGCGAAGATGCAAATACTCCCGACTGTCTGGTTGCCCAGATTATTGTTCGGTTTGGCTTCGAGATCTGTGAGGATGATTTTTCTAATCTGCGAGTTGGTGTCAATTACGCTGCCGATGCCGAATATCTCTATGTAATTGGTGCCGATCGCCAGCTTCAGATTTGGGTTGCGGAAATTGCTTACCGTAAAGACCCCCAACTCGGAATAGCAGGTTGCCGCCCCTGGGAGGGAAATACGTAATCCCCGGTTCAGGAATCTCTCATCCCTGGTTTAGAAATCCCTGCTTTACTATGGGAGCAGAGCACATCGCAAATCAAAGCTTAAACCTATGGTGTTATTTGGATTCGGCAAGAAATTGACCCTACCTTCCCCGGAAGAGGCACTGCCGGGTCGAAAAGAGCAGATGCCGGTGCCCGATCGTCACTTTGTCAATGGCAATCCCCTGAAAGCTCCCTTTCCCGCTGGCCTGGAACTGGCGATGTTTGGTCTGGGTTGCTTTTGGGGTGCAGAGCGTAAGTTCTGGCAGCAGGAAGGGGTATTTTCTACGGCGGTAGGTTACGCTGCCGGAGTTACTCCTAATCCGACCTACCAGGAAGTTTGTAGCGGTATGACCGGACATAACGAAGTGGTTCTGGTGGTATTTGACCCCCAGGTGATCAGCTACGAGACGCTGCTGAAGGTCTTCTGGGAAAGCCATGATCCGACCCAGGGGATGCGTCAGGGGAACGACAGCGGTACCCAGTATCGGTCGGGGATCTATGTCTACTCTCCGGCACAACGACAGCAGGCCGAAACCTCCCGGGATGCTTACCAGAAAGCCCTGAGTGCTGCCGGTTACAAGACGATTACTACCGAAATTCTGGATGCTCCTGAGTTTTACTATGCCGAGGCTTATCACCAGCAGTACCTGGCCAAAAACCCGAATGGCTACTGTGGGTTAGGGGGAACCAGGGTTTGCTACCCGGCAACGGCGACGGCTTGAGGCCGGTTTCTGTCCAGAAGCGGATTTTGCCCTGGGGTATCCTGGCTATCCTGCAAGCATAGAGATGCTTGGAGGTTCAGGATATGACCATGGCCGACGATCGCGACCTGGATTTACAAACCGATGATGCTCCCGTTCTGGAGGATGAAGCGGAACTGCCGGAGGAAGACTATGGGGATATTCCCCAGGAGTTGACCGAATCCTACGGAACGGGGGTCAAAGATCAACCGGGCTTTGCCATGGGTGGCCGAACGATGCGCGATCGAGGGCGGCAGTACAACGAAGCCTCGGCGGTTTTGACCGGTGGGGATATTGATGCCAATTATGAGCAGGCCAACGCCGTTGGTGATGAGTCGGTGGGGGGAACGGTATCGACCCCAGATATGGATATCGTGGATGAGTTGGGCGCGGCGGTGGGTCTGGAAATGGATGATCGGGCCTTTCTTCGTACCAATGAAATTTTAGAAGAGCGGGATTCCCGCCGTTGGGAGCTTGATCCGAAGTCGTCCGATGACTATGCCGATCGGCGAGATGAAGAATAGCCCTGAAGGACAGGATTATTTCTGGCGGGCTGCTTTATTTTGACCCTGGCAGCCTTCAGCCAGGTAGTTGCATCCGGCGTAAAATCCTGCGGGCTACGGTAAAGAAAAACAGGCCAATCAGGGCCATCATCCCAATATCTGACCAGACCCCAGGCCAGCCCGTTCCTCGGACAAAGGCATCCCGCGTCACAATAATGTAATAGCGGGCCGGGACAACATTGGAAATTAGCGACAATGGGAACGGAATATTGCTCAGGGGGTAGATAAATCCGGATAGCAGAAAAGCAGTCAAAAACCCGACCAGGGAGACTCCCTGAACAGCGGCATTCTGGTTGCTAGTGCGTACTCCCAGCATCAGGCCAAACATAATGGCGGCCAGGAGAAAAACTGGCGTGCCAATCAGCAGGGGCGTAGGATCTCCGGCGAAGCCGACCCGAAACACCAGGGAGCCCAGAACCATCAGCAGAGTTGCCTGCAGCAACCCTACCAGCAGGTAAGCCAGAGCTTTACCCAGAAGCAGTTCGCCGGCGCTGAGGCTGGAGGCATAAACCTGCAGGATGGTGCCTTTTTCTTTTTCCCGTACCATGGCGATCGCCGCCAGCAGGGACGGAAAAATCCACAGGACAACGGCATAGACCCCCGGCACGATGTAGAGCGATTCCTTGCGGCCGGGGTTGAACCAGAGTCGGGTGCGAGCCCGAATGGCCTGGAAGTTACTTACCAGACCGTCGTTGGTGAGAAAGAAGTTGGTGGTGGCCTGGATACTGTTTTTGATCACCCGGGCATTGTTGGCATCGGTGCCATCGACCAGTACCTGCACCTGCGCCTGTTTACCGGCGGCAATCCGCCGACTGAAATCCGGGGGAATGACCACCGCCGCCCTGGCCAAGCCCCGATCCAGGGCTTCCTGCAGGGGGTCGTTACCGGGCCAGCGCACCGGCTTAAACTGGTTGGTGGCAAACAGCCGCTCAATATAGGTCTGACTCAGGTTGCTGCGATCGAAATCCTGAATGGCCAGGGGGATATTTTTGGCTTCCAGGCGAATTGCAAAGCCAAAAATGAAGAGGGTCAGCAGGGGCAGAAGAAAGGCCAGCCCCAGGGTAATGCGATCGCGGCGAAATTGTACCAGTTCTTTTTGGGCCTGGGCCAGAATTCGTTTCATAGGCTTGCCTGGGCTCGTTGTACGGTGCCAATAAAGGCATCTTCCAGAGAGTAGGGAATCGGCCGCAGGGAGAGTACTTCAAACCCTGAGGATGTCAGTAAGCGGCGGATCTGGGGGATACCGCTGGTTGGATCATCGACCACCACATGCAGTCGATCGGCAAAAATAGAGACGCGCCAGGGTTCCAGGTGTTGTTTCAGCCGATCGGAGGCCGCCTGGGTGCGATCGGGGACAACCTCGATTAATTGGCCCGGTTGAGCTGCTTTAATCTGGCTGGGAGAGCCTTCAATCACCGTTTCCCCTGCTACTAAAAAGCTCATCCTGTTACATTGTTCGGCTTCTTCCAGGTAATGGGTAGTGACCAGAATGGCGGTACCGTTGTGGGCGAAGTCGTTGATTAAGCGCCAGAATTGCCGTCGGGCCAGGGGGTCAACTCCGGAGGTGGGTTCATCCAGAAACAAAATTTGCGGTTCATGCATGACCGAGGCTCCAAAGGCCACCCGCTGTTTCCAGCCGCCGGGGAGTTGTCCGGTGATCGTATCTTCCTGGCCTGCCAGACCGCAGATGGCCAGAACCCAGTCCAGTTTTTGCCGCCGCAACCCCTGGGGAATGCCGTAGATTCCGGCGTAAAACTCCAGATTTTGCCGGATCGACAGATCATCGTAGAGGGTAAACTTCTGGCTCATGTAGCCAATCCGCCGCCGTAAAGCCTGACTCCGCAGGTTGCCGCTTTCGCCACCCAGGGAGATTTCGCCGGAGCTGGCCTCTAGCAGGCCACAGAGCATTTTGATCGTGGTGGTTTTGCCCGCGCCGTTGGCCCCCAGGAGGCCAAAAATTTCGCCATAGCGTACCTCGACATTGACGTTTTTGACGGCCTGAAACGTCCCGAACTGGCGGTTCAGGTTGCGGGCGAAGATGGCATAGTCTGGTTGGGAAACCGGGAGGCCCGATCGGGGAAAGGGAATAAAGGCGGGCTCGGAACCCTGCTGGCGCAGACGGGTGACAAAGACGTTTTCCAGGGTCGCCTGGGTTGGGTTAATGCTGTCGGGAGCCAGATGGTGTTGGGTGAGTAGTTCTTGCACCTGAGTGGCTCCCGCCTCGGGGTTTTTGACCAGCACATCCAGGCGATCGCCAAAGGTTTGAACATCGGCAACCTCGCCTCCCACCCCAAGCAGGGCTGTTTCGCTGGCCTGCAGTCGGGTGGTGCGGATTTCCAGGCGGTGCAACCCCAGGCTGGTCTTGAGCTGGGCCGGAGTGCCAATCTGCTGAATTGCTCCGTTGTAAAGCAAGGCGATACGGTTACACCGTTCGGCTTCGTCCAGGTAAGGAGTGGCTACAACGATCGTCACTCCCTCCGCGGCGAGGGCGGCCAGCACATCCCAGAATTCTCGTCGAGAAACGGGGTCTACGCCGGTGGTAGGTTCGTCCAGTAGGAGAATTTCGGGTTGGTAGATCAGGGCACAGCAGAGGGCCAGTTTTTGTTTCATGCCCCCCGAGAGCTGACCGGCCAGACGACTGCCAAATTTTTCCAGGTTCATCAGGCTCAGGTACTTGTCCCGTCGTTCCTGAAACAGGGGCAGGGGTACCTGACGTAAGCCGGCGATGTAGCGCAGGTTCTCGTCAATACTCAGGTCAAGGTAGAGGGAAAACTGTTGGGTCAGGTAGCCGATCGCACTGCGGGCCTTGCGGGGGTTGCGATCGAGTACCTGGACATGGCCAGAGCTGGGTTCCAGAATGCCTCCCAGGATATGAAACGTGGTGGTTTTGCCAGCACCGTCGGGGCCAATTAAGCCGAAGATTTCGCTGCGATCGACGGAGAAACTGATCCCGTCCAGGGCCAGAATTTTGCCGTAGGTTTTACGCAGATTTTGAACTTGCAGGATCGGGTAGGGGGAGGTCATGGTCGCAGAGAATCAGGTGCCAGGAAATTGGGGCCGCAGACAACCCTGAATCTGAGCTTTACTCCAAAACAATCTCCGCGTCAGCGGGCATTCCCGGTTTGGCGTAGCCGCCAGGATTGTCGATCGCCAGTTTGATGCCAAACACCTGTTTCACCCGATCGTCCTTGAAATAAATGTTTTCCGGGGTGAAGGAGGCCTGGGGGTCGATGGCAGCGACATGGGCCGGGATGGCCTGTTTGGGGCTGGAGTCAAGATAAACTCTGGCTTTTTGGCCAACTTTAATCCTGCCGATGTCTCCCTCTGGGACGTAGCCCCGCAGATAAACAGAGTTGGGGTTGAGCAGGGAAAGCAGGGTCTTACCCGTGGTGACAACGGCTCCCGGTTCGACGCTACGAGCCGTGACTATCCCAGCGATCGGGCTGACAATAGTCAGGTAGCCGATCTGGGCCTGGATCTGTTGTTCCGTAGCCTGGGCGTTTTTGATCTCGGCGCGGGCGGTCTGTACCTGGGCATTGGCCCGCTGGCGTTGCTGGTAGAGGGCCGAGAGTTGGGCTCCCCGAATGTAGGGGTTATAGGAGGCGGAAGCGGCCAGGGCCAGACCTCCCCGGGCGGCATCTATCTGCTTCTGAACGGCTTCTACGGTGGCCAGGGCCGTTTCGTAATTGGTCTGGGCCTGGTCAAATTGCTGGGTCGAAAAGGCCCCTTCCCGCACCAGGGCTGCGGCCCGATCTCGGTTCAGCTTCGCCAGGTTTAACTGAGACTGGGTTTGTTTGAGCTGGGCTTCCAGGGCTGCTACATTGGCTTCTGCCTGGTACACCCGGCCCTTTTGATCCTGCTCAGATTGCAGCACATTCAGTTGCGACTCGCGAATCTGGCTGTCAATCACTCCCAGTTGCAGCAAGGCCTGGCGTTCTTGCTCTCTGGCAGCGGTGACCCGGGCCCGGGCTCCCTGGAGTTGGGCCTGAACTTCGTCATCGTTGATCTGGGCGAGTAACTGCCCCGGTTTCACCGCATCCCCTTCTCGCACCGTAATCCGATCGACCCGACCGGGGGTTTTAGCCCCAATATCGGTTTCATAGCCTTCGATCCGGCCACTCACAGTCAGGGCAGAGTTGACCGGACGGGCCAGAAAGTACCAGATGGCGCTTCCGGCGGCGATCGTAACAAGACCCAGGGGTAATAAGAGAAGCAGCTTTGGTCGCCGTTTTGACCTGGTTAATCCTGCTGCAGTTGAGCTATCGGGAGGATTGACGGAGGGTGCTGTCATAGGGGTAGCCCCTGGGAAGCCAACGGTACTTGCGTCTATGGTAGGACCGGGAATTGGGCCAGAGCGGCTTTGCCCGGAAAAACTTAATGCCCGTAGTATTTTCCTTTTGGGAAGAATTCAAAAAAGGCTGAGTTGAGCCCCTTCTGCAAGGGCTTTAGGTTTACGGCGACTGGATTTACGGGGAGTAATGTCTACATGGGCCACAAACCAGGTACGCAGGGCCTTGGCCTGCTCCAGATCCAGGGCATCCAGATCCAGCGCCGGGGGGAAAAGGGGCGGACTGGCGGCAGCGGCCCAGGAGACGGAACTGCTAAAGCGATCGCTGCCGAAGGGGGTCAGATCGGCGGGCAGACGGGCCAGGTGGGGCAAAATGTTCTCCTGATTCAGGAACTGCTGCCGTTGTCGCTCGAGGCGTTGCACCCGTTGCTTGCGGGCCTGCTTATAGTTCAGGATAGGAGCAGGATAGCCCCTGGTCGGAGGCGGGGCACCGAGGCAGGCTGCGGGCAGGTATTTGAGTTCGGGTATCCAGCGTTTGATAAAGCTACCCTCCGGGTCACAGCGATCAACGGCGACCTGTTCCGGGTTGTAGATGCGTGTCCAGGTTTTATCGACGCAATGGGTGACCCCAGACTGCATGGCCCACTGGTAATGGTCGATCGGGCAGTCGCCATCGATCAGGTGACGCATGAAGTGCAGTGCGCCATAGCGCCAGTCCATACCCAGGAGGTTGCCAAGAAAGCTGGCGTAAAGGGCCCGACTGCGAAAGTTAAGTTCCTGCCAACCGCCGCTGGCCTGCAAACAACGGGCGGCGGCATCGACGATCGGGAACCCCGTCTCTCCCTGCTGCCAGGCGCGATAGAGTTCTTCGTCAAATTCCCAACCTTCCTCGTCAAACACCTGGTAAAGCGATCGCAGTTCCAGTTGGGGCAGGTAGCGGAACCGCTGGGCAAAACCGTTACCCCAACGCAGGCGGGAAATTAACTGCTGACAACTGCGCTGGATCCGCTGGTCTTTAGTAGATTTCAATCGACGGGCAGTCTGAACGCATTCCCGTACCGAAATCGCGCCAAATTTAATATGGGGACTCAAACCTGTAGTGACACTGGCACTGGGGTAAGAGAGCTGCCAGTAGTAGCGATCGCTCTTCTCCGCCAGAAATTCCTCTAACAACTGCTGGGCAGCAGCCGTTCCGGCAGCCGGAATCGGTTTGGTATCGGCCACCAGGCCCAGGTCAGAGAGGCTGGGCAGGGGGTCACTGGGTACCTCTGGGGGCACCTGTACCCGCGGTGGGACTGGCACCCGATCGGCGGCCATTTCCTGCTGCCAGAGTTCCCGGTAGTCGGGGTAGGGAATTAACTCGGCGGTGGTGGCCAGGGGTTCAAACCAGCGAATTTTCATGCCCTCCTGGGCCAACGCCTGATTGACCCGGGCATCCCGCACTCGGCCATAGATCCGCTCAAAGTCGATATGGGCATAGATCCCTTCAGCCTGGGTTTCCCGAATCAGTTGGGGTAACACCTGCACCGGGTCCCCCGATCGCACAATCAACCGGCCCCCTCGAGCCTGCAAGTCCTGATCCAGGGAACGCAGGCATTCCACCATGAAGGCGACCCTGGCCGGAGCCGTTTCTGGATGGTGCAGTAAGGCCCGATCGAAAATGAACACCGGAATCACTGCTCCCCGCAGGGCAGCCCGGTGCAGGGGGGCATGGTCGGAAATGCGGAGGTCACGCCGAAACCAGACGATTGTGCGGTTCATAGGGATACCGAAGCTGGCCAGGAGGTCAAGCCGACAGGAGGCGGCCTAACCTTCTTTCAAGGTAGCAAAACCCCAGGGCCTACTCCCTCACCTTGCGCTGCGGGTTAATCCAGTCGTTCAGTCCTTCCCCTAAAAATGACAGCCCAACGACCATCAGAGTCATGGCCAATCCGGGAAACAGAGCCGTCCACCAGATACCCCCCGTGGCCAGCCCATCCAGGGCCTGACGCAGGTCGTAGCCCCACTCGGGGGTTTCATCGGGCAATCCTAACCCCAAAAAACCCAGACCTCCCAGGGTCAATACCGCATCGGCGGCATTCAGGGTAAACAGCACTGGCACACTCTGGATCACGTTCAAAAACAGGTAGCGCCGGAGGACCTGCCAGGTAGAAGCCCCGATCGCCTGGGCTGCTTCGATAAACAGCTCAGTTTTGACGCTGACGGTATGGTTACGCACAACCCGGTAGTACTGGGGCACATAGGCAATACTCAGGGCGATCGCCGCATTTAACACCCCCCGCCCCACCACAAAGGCCAGGGTCACCGAGAGCAGCAGCCCCGGCAGGGTATAAAGGGTATCCATACAAAACAGCAGGATGCGATCGAACCGCCCTCCCAGGTAGCCACTCACCATGCCCAGGGGCACCCCCACCAGCAAACTCAAAACCGTCGCCAGAACCACCACCTGCAGGGCCACCTGACTGCCAAAAATGGTGCGGGAAAACACGTCGTAGCCCAGGCGGGTGGTGCCAAACCAGTGTTCCAGGGAGGGGGGCTGGTGGGGTGGGTTGTCGAGAAACTCCGTCGGACTCTGCAAGACGCCGATCGCCTGAAGCACAGGGGCCAGCAGGGCTAAGGCCAGAAAACACAGGGTAAGGAACAACCCAATCCGGGTCAACTGCTGGGACAGGGTCGGGTGCTTGGAACCCTTGAGGTACCTGGCAAATTGGAGGTGCAACGTCATGGCATGAATCAATCAGAGGTTATCCGTAAAATGCTGTTCAGTCCGGGGGCAGTAAACTGCGGGTCACCCAGACCTTTTCCCCTGCCTCATCTTTTTGCAACCGGGCCAGCCGCCAGGTTTTGCCTTCCTGCTGGCGTTGCAGATACACTTCAAAGGGATTTTTCTCCTGGGTCACCAGTCGCTGCGATCGCTGCAGTTTCAGGTTATAGGTACCGCGAATTTTGTATCCCGGCAACTCGTCAATTTCTACGGGAGTCTGTTCGGTGATTGTCAGGCGCTCCAGCTGAAATTCACCGGTATCTAACCGGAGCTGCTGACTCAGTTCCATCTGGGTCAACTTCAGTTGCAGGGCGATCGCCTTTTCGATCAGGGGTCGGCTGGGTGCCCCGGCGGCGCTACAGGCCGTCAACCCGATAGCCAGAACGATCGCCACCATGATCTGGATTACTTGTTTCACCCGTTCTCCAACAGCCATAGCGCTTTTAAGTCTCTCCAGCGATAGTATAGGGCTGAACGCTGATCTCCGTTTGCCTGCCTCTGGAAAATTATGTCTACCCAAACCCTGGCCTTAGACGATCGCCTCTATCACTATCTCCTGTCTGTCTCCCTGCGGGAACCGGAATTACTGGCCCAGTTACGTCAGGAAACGGCCAACCATCCGATGAAATCCATGCAAATTGCTCCGGAGCAGGGACAGTTTATGGCCCTCCTGGTGCGCCTGATGGGAGCCACCAGAGCCCTGGAGATTGGGGTGTTTACCGGTTACAGTTCCCTGGCCATAGCCCTGGCCCTCCCGCCCGAAGGCAAACTGATCGCCTGCGATGTCAGTCAGGAATATACCGCGGTCGCCCGGCGTTACTGGCAACAGGCCGGGGTGGCGGGCAAAATTGACCTGTGGATCGCCCCGGCCTTAGAAACCCTGGATCATCTGCTGGCCGACGGGCAGGCGGCAACCTTTGACTTTGCTTTTATCGATGCCGACAAGCAAAATTATCTGAATTACTACGAACGGGCCTTACAGTTACTGCGTCCCGGAGGGCTAATCGCGATCGACAATGTTCTGTGGTCCGGTTCCGTGGCCGATCCGACGGTGGAAGACGAGAGTACGGTAGCGATCCGCGACTTCAATCAGAAATTACAGCAGGACGATCGGGTGTTTCTCAGTCTGGTGCCGATCGGAGATGGCCTCACCCTGGCCCTGAAGCGTTAGAGTCCGACTGGCAGAGGCTCGATTATTGACCAGAGATTCTGCTCAAGGTCAAAAATTTATTGAAACCAAATTTTTAATTTTTGTCAGGGCAGCGCAGCCACGCTGGCAAAATTTAAATTCCGGGTTTTAGGAAATTCACGATTCTAAATCAGCCCTGGCCGGGATTCCCCCTTTTCTCTCCAGGTCGCCTGCCCAGACCGAAAATAGAGTGGTATCGTAAAGTTATATGAAAAAGTCTTTCAGAATAGTCTTGGGTTGGCATTTGCCCTGCCACCAGTGAGTTTTCTTTTATCCCCTCTATTTTCCCTGCAATGGCTAACCGGATTCTCTACGTTCGCCTTCCCTGCAACCCCATCTTCCCGATCGGGGTGGTTTATCTGGCTGACCATGTTCATAAGGTTTTTCCCGACCTGGAGCAACGGATTTTCGACCTGGGTACCATTCCTCCCCTAGACTACGCGTCGGCCCTGGATGCCTGCGTTGATGAATTCCAGCCCACCCTGCTGGTATTTTCCTGGCGAGACATTCAGATCTACGCCCCCGTCGGTGGCCGGGGCGGCAACCCCTTGCAGAATGCCTTTGAGTTTTACTACGCCCGTAACCCGTTCTTAAAGTTGCGCGGTGCCCTCGGGGGGCTGCGGGTCGTGACGGCCTACTACACCGAACTGTGGCGTAATCTGGGTTTAATCCGGCGGGGCTTAAAACGGGCTCGACGTTACCACTCTGAAGCCCGCCTGGTGGTGGGGGGTGGAGCCGTCAGTGTGTTCTATGAACAGTTGGGCAGCAGTCTGCCTGCGGGGACGATCGTCTCCGTCGGCGAAGGGGAAGCTCTGTTAGAGAAGTTTCTGCGGGGCCAGGAGTTTCGCGATGAGCGGTGCTATGTCGTTGGAGAAGACAAGCCCCGCGATCGGCTGATCCACGAAGTCCCCACGACGATCGAAAAAACCGCCTGCAACTACGACTATATCCAGTCCATCTGGAACGAGTTTGAATACTACTTCCAGTCCGAAGATTTTTATGTCGGAGTTCAGACCAAACGGGGTTGTCCCCACAACTGCTGCTACTGCATCTATACGGTGATTGAGGGCAAGCAGGTGCGGATCAATCCGGCGGAGGAAGTGGTGGCCGAAATGCGGCAACTCTACGATCGGGGGATTCGCAACTTCTGGTTTACCGATGCCCAGCTGATTCCGGCCCGTAAGTACATGGAAGATGTGGCCGAGCTGCTGCAAAAAATCCTGGCGGCGGGCATGACCGACATTCACTGGGCCGCCTACATTCGGGCCGACAATCTGACTCCGGCTCTCTGCGATCTGATGGTGCAGACGGGGATGAACTACTTCGAGATTGGTATCACCAGCGGTTCTCAGGAACTGGTGCGGAAGATGCGGATGGGTTACAACCTGCGAACCGTGTTGCAAAACTGTCGAGATCTGAAGGCCGCCGGGTTCAACGACCTGGTATCCGTCAATTACTCTTTTAACGTGATTGACGAAACCTTCGACACCATCCGGCAGACCATTGCCTACCACCGGGAGCTGGAAGCCATCTTTGGAGCGGATAAGGTAGAACCGGCCATTTTCTTTATTGGCCTTCAACCCCACACCCACCTGGAAGAATACGCCTTTAACAAGGACATTCTGAAACCGGGGTACAACCCCATGAGCCACATGCCCTGGGATGCCCGCAAACTGCTCTGGAACCCCGAACCCCTGGGCTCCTTCTTCGGCGAGGTCTGTCTCCAGGCCTGGCAGCAAAATCCCAATGATTTTGGTCGAGAAGTAATGCGTATTTTAGAGCAACGTCTGGGACGGGCCGACCTGGAAGAGGCTCTGACGGCTCCGATCGAGCCAAAAGCGAAACAGCTGGTAATGTCTTCCTGAACTCCGATCGTTTCTGTTAAATCCCGGTCAGGGCGATCGGCGGCCGGTGCTTTCCTGAACCGGTTGCTTAATTTAATGATGAAATGCGGGGAATTTTCATCCCGGCCAAATTTTACCCCCCAACTTTTCCTATATCAGGGGCTGGTTGCTACCTGGGATCACCAATTGATTAAAACCAAATTTTTAATTTTTGAAACCACGGCTGAGTCGCGCTTGCAAAAATTAAGGTCAGGGGTTTATTCAATTCACGATTCTATAGGAGGAATTGGAGGCCGATTAGGGCGGCTGCCATGGTGGCATTCGGCAGAGGCAAATGGTAAACTTTTATGAAAAACCTGAAAGCCTCAAGTCATCAGCCCTGATCTGTAACCATCCCTGGACTGCCTATCCCTACCATGCTAGAAGGTTCGATATTACACGCTTTACGGGAGGCCCATCAGCCCGGAAACCCCGGAAAACGCGCCTTAAACTTTGGGGTTTATTACAAAAACACGCTGGTTTCTCTCTGTCACGCTCTGGAAGATTGCATTCTTTCGGCCAGTAGTGCGCCCCTGGTAGTTACTGCTTTTCAGCGGGGAAAGTGGTATTTGCAGGAGGCCGATCGCTACGCTGACCTGGCCGAAAAATCTCGCCAGATTGTGATTATGGCGGCTCCCGATGCCGGGTTTGGCGACCATCCTACCAGTCAAAAACCCAACGTCCAGTTGGTCAGTTTAGAGCCCGTAGATCCCGTGGCCCAGGAATGGCATCTGATGATTCTGGCTCCTACCTATTCGGCGATGGTTCTATGTCAGGAGCTTTCCGCTGCCGACTACGGCAAGCAGGGGATGCCAGAGCAGGATCTGGAGCGCAAATTTTACGGTTTCTGGACCTTTGAAACCAACCTGGTACAGGAAACCATAGAGTTGGCGATTCATCATATTCAGCGCTACAACCCGGAACTGGCCGACCAGCTCACCCAACAACTGGCCGAGATTGTCAGGGCCCAAACCGACCAGCGGGATGACCCGGCGGCGATCGTAGCCCGGGTGGTTGATTACCTCCAGGTTGGGCAGGCCAATCTGAATCAGGCTCTCCCTGTTGTCAGTCTGCCTGCTGACCATCAAGAAGTGCTGGACCATAATCTTGTCTCCAATGAGTTGCAGGCGTTTCTGCGGATGGCCCAGTTGACCGATCAGGCCGACCTGACCAATCCAACGGCGGCGGCAGAAGTCTCGGCTCTGGCTGAAGCTCTGGGGCAACTGATTGATCTGCCGGTCTGGCAGTTGCACCGCTTAAAACTGGCCGGTCTGTTGCATCGTCTGGCTCCTCTGCAACGAACGGAAACCGTTCTCAGTCCCAGTAGCTTTGCTCGCTATCGGGAAGACGAGCCGGAGTCAGCCCCCAGTTGTCCCCTGGTACCGGGGGCCCAGGTATTGCGTACCATGCCCCAATTACGGGCGATCGCCACCATCATTACTCACCAGACCGAACATTGGGATGGTTCTGGGCAACCGGCGGGTCTGGCCGGAGACGAAATTCCTCTGGAGTCGCGGATCCTGGGTCTGGTGGCCGAGTTTCAGCAACGATTGGCTACCCTGACTACCAGCCTCACCCCCGGGGGCCAACCCCTGGGTCGGCCTGAGGCGATGCTTAAGGCCCTGGCTGAATGTCAGGCCGAACAGGGTGAACGGTGGGATCCAAAACTTGTGGAAACCCTGTCTCTGCTGGTCTATGGGTTACAGCAGGGGCTAAATCTCCCGGTCAACCTGCCCAAGATTTCCGCTGGATTGTGGTTGATCGATTCCCACTGTAGTGAAGATCTATTAAAGCTCCCTTCCTCTGCCGTCTGACGTTGTCCCCTGTCTTTCTGACCTTTCCTGCCATGTCCCTTGATGCTCTCCATGCTGGTAAAAAACAACTCCAGGGCGTTGACCTGGAAGATGAAGATTTGTCCCATCAAAATCTCCAGGGGGTGAACCTGGCCGGGGCGCGGTTGACCGGAGCTAACCTGAGTCAGGCCCGCCTGACTGGGGCCACTCTGGATGGGGCCAGTTTGATGGCAGCCCGCCTGGTTGGGGCCGATCTGCGGGCCAGTCTGGTAGGGGCCAACCTGATGCAGGCCGATCTGACCGAGGCCGATTTGCGGGCAGCGAATCTGCGGGGAGCCAACCTGATGCGATCGCGCTTGAGTCAGGCGACCTTTGCCGGGGCCTTTTTAAGCGGAGCCAACCTGATGGGGGTAAACCTGGAAGGGGTCGATCTGCGGGGGGCTGACCTGCGGGGAGCCAACCTGAGCGGTGCCAATCTGCATGGGGCTAATTTATTGCAGGCAGATTTGCAGGGGGCTTTGCTCACCGAAGCCAACTTAGAAGAGGCAGATTTGCAGGGGGCAAACCTGGCGGGGGCAAACCTGGCGGGGGCAAACCTCCTCTGTGCGGCCGTGGAAAATGCCAATCTGGATGGAGCGAATTTGACCGGTACCTGCCTGGTGGGGACAGAACTGGCCAAGTTAACCCGTCCCCTCGATCTGAAATTGCCCCTGAAGTTGACGGAGCTAGAACACTCCCAGGAGGCCAATCCTGAGTCTTAGCTTCGGCGCTCTTTCCAGAACAGACGATCGCTCAGTTTTTCCTGCAGCTTGACCCAGGCAAATATCAGCAAAAAGCCGGCAAACTGGATCAGAACGATACTGGGTCCCGAAGGAAAATTAAACAGGGCCGAAACCACCATCCCGACAATGCTGCTTACGGCTCCCAGGGCCATGGAAAGCAGCAGGTAGGGAGAAAATTGTTGTTGCAATAATTTGGCGGTGGCGGCCGGAATCACCAGAAAGGCGTTGACCAGCAAAATTCCGACCGCCTTAATTGAAACGGCGACGGTGAGGGATAGCAGCACCACAAACAGGTAACGATGAAACTGTACGGCAATCCCCTGAACCTTCGCTACGGCAGGGTTCAGGGTGAGAAGAATTTGCTGTCGCAGGGTGGCAAACACGATTCCCCCACTGGCCAGTAGTAAACCGGCGGCCAGGCCTAGATCCGTTGGGTTGACGGCCAGAATATCCCCAAACAGGGCTCCCATCAGGTTGCCCCGGTACCCCTGGATAAAACTGGTCAAAATCACCCCGATCGCCAGGGCCCCAGACAGCACAATATTCAGAATGCTATCGCTCCACAGGTCGGTATGGTCAATCAGGTAAAGAACGGCCAGCCCAAACAGCAGGGTAAAGGGTAAGACCATCCAGGTTGGTTCTAGCTGCAATAACACCCCCAGGGCAATGCCTACCAGGGCCGCATGGCTAACGGCATGGCTGAAAAAGGAAAGTTGCCGGAGCGTGACAAAACTGCCCAGCAGGCCACAGAGTAAGCCCAGGAGAATGCCGGCAACGATCGCCCGTTGCATAAAGGGTAGCTGAAGCAGTTGGAGCAGGTCAGTAGGAGCCATTTAATGGTGATGATGATACCGGCCAAAGGCTGGGCCGTAGGTAGCTAAAAGATTTTGCGGGGAAAGGGCAAATTCTGGATGTCCAGAGCAGATTAGAGATTGATTAAAGCAGAGAATCTGGTCACAGTTGCGGCTGACCATATCCAGGTCATGGGAAATTTGCAGCACCGTCCAGCCTTCTTCCAGCATCAGCTGACGCAATAACTGGCAAAATTCTGCTTCGCCCTGCACATCGATACCGGCGAAGGCTTCGTCCAGGATCAGGAGTTTGCGTGGCATCACCAGGCAGTAGGCCAGCAAAACCCGTTTTAACTCACCGCCACTCAGGGTTCCGATCGCCTGGTGGCGCAGGTGGTAGGCCCCGACCCGGTTTAAGGCTACGCCGATCGCCTCGCGACGGTGGAGGTTGTCCTGCCAGGGCCAGCGCCAGGAGTGTAACCGGGTCGATCGTCGGGGATCTTCCCCAGATTGTTTTGCCTGGTTGGTCTGGATTGTCCAGCCCAGACCAACCAGTTCTGCGACGGAGATGGGAAAGCTGCGATCGAAAATGAAATTTTGCGGCATATAGCCGATTTGCTGGCGCAACTCTCCCAATTTAGCCAGGGGGCGACCGAATACCTCGACCCTCCCGGCCATGCGGGGCAGGAGTTCCAGAATGGCCTGTACCAGGGTACTTTTCCCGGCTCCATTGGGGCCAACGATGGCGGCGGAGACTCCTGGCAATAGCTCAAAAGAGACATCCTGAACCGCGGTATAACGACCCCGATTAACGGATAGATGCTCTACTTTGAGGATGGGAGTAATTTCGGGGGACAGGTTGCTTTGATGGGCACTCATGGTCTGATCGCTGGCATCTCTGAGGCGGACTCTGGTTATTTGAAAGCGGCTTCCAGGGTTTTTAAGTTATTCCGCATCGCCAGGAAGTAGTACTGGGGATCCCGTTCCCCCGATTCCAGGGAGTCGAGAGGGCGTAAGGTCAGTTTTAGATCCTGGGATAGACTGGCCAGAAGTTTGTTATCAACCCCCGGTTCACTCAGTAACGCCTTCACCCGGTATTGCTTAACGGCCGCGATCGCATTTTGAACATCGGTGGGAGAGAGTTGTTCATCGGGAATCGTAACGACGGCCACCTGCTTTAACTGGTAGCGGCGGGCCAGGTAAGGAAAGGCATCATGGAAGGTGACAAAGGTGCGGTCTGAAAAGCCTTTGAGTTGCTGCTCAAACTGTTGGTTCAAGTCTTCTAGCTGCTGGATATAGGCCGCTGCATTGGCCCGATAGGTGGCCTGATTGGCCGGATCCGCCGCGATTAACCCATCCCGGATATTTTCTACCTGTTGTTTGGCCAGCATGGGATCTAACCAGACATGGGGGTTGCCCGCCCCATGGTCGTGGTCATGGTCGTGGCTGTGGTCGCCCTCAGATTTCCCTGAACTGACCACGGGGGAAATTTCCTGCAGGGGTTGGATTCCCTTGCTGGCATCAATCACCTTGAGGCGGGGGTTTTCGGCCCCTTTGATAGTGCTATCCAGAAACTCCTCAATCCCCAGGCCATTTTTGACAACAATATCGGCTTCGGCGATCGCCTTCACATCCGCCGGCCGGGATTGATATTCATGCACCTCGGTGCCTGGTGGAATCAATACATCGACCTGGGCTGCATTCCCAGCAACAGCTTTGGTAAACAGGTAGACCGGCAAAAAGGTGGCAATTACTCGCACCTGGCGGTTGGCGATCGCACTGCCACTCGGGGTGACGGTGGACGACTGAGATGGGGGTGGGGTGGGGGTATTGGCAGTACAGCTCCCCAGGGCTACCAGGGGAAGGAGAAACAATGGGGGTAGGAACTGGCGCATTCTCAGATCTGGCTCCTTTGACATCCCATGGCAATAAATTGAGAATGATTCCCATCCTACATTGAGAATGAATCTTATTCCAGTTCCTGGGGGATAAAAAAGACTATAAATAAGGACAAAAAAAGACCAGCTCAAAGGCTGGTCTTCTGAAAGGTTATCCTTGTTGTTCTCTCATTTGGAGGAACCCAATCTGCGCGTTCCCAAACAGGCAGTGGGCTATGGATTTAGTAATCCCCATCCGAAAATTATTGTAACAAGATACACAAACTTTTTTTGATAATTCTTTACTGCGTTTTGAGAAACCTCTTCCTAAAAGTTGATGCTTTGTTACAGCTAAAAAATCTCGATAATTTGAAAAGGCCTGACAGGAGAGCTTTACAGGCTGATGCAATAAGTAAAAATACCTGAAAACCTCAGAAATCTATAGTCAATCAAACAGACTTTTGTCAGGAAAATCTGACAGGGCAGGGACAGATAACTGGTTGGAATCGCTCCAAAAAACTAATCGGGACGTTGCAGCCAAGGTCCCGATTAAAAAGACAGTCTTAAGGTAAAGCCCCAGAGGGAGAGAGGGGATGGAGGAAGGCTTAGCGCAGGAAACTGCTGACCAGCCAGAGAATGAAAAACGTGAAGATAGAGACGATGACCTCCGGTTGCAGTCCGAGGGCCAGGAGTTGGGTTTGCAGTAGCCCCACCAGTAACCCACCAACGACAAAGCCCAGAATTAATCCTGACATTCCCAGCAGTACAGCCCGTCCCAGTTTTCGCTCCTTGCGAAACAAAAAGTAGAGACTGGAACCCACGGCTCCTACCAGAGCCAACTGCAGAACGTTGGGCAGAACCGGAGAAGAGCGGACAAAAAAGACCAGTACCGCCAGAGCCCCCAGGATCGCCCCCGGCAACCAGACATCTACGGGAGAGGGTGTATCAATTAGTTTACGCAACCAGTTGGGAGTTTCCCTGGTAGCTACAGGAGCCGGACTGGGGGGAGCTGGCGCAGCTTTTTCAGGAAAGCGGATGCGATCGGGCACCTTAATCTTGCCTTCCTGGCGTAATCGCAGCCGATCCATCAGGACAGCATCGTAGGCTGCCTCGATCATTTCAATTTGCTTGCGATCGCCCTGATGCTCGGTACAAAGACGATTACGAGCATCTTGAATCTCTTCAAAACTGGAAGCTTCTGTGACTCCAAGCTGATCGTAAGGATTCTGACTACTCATTGCCGGTTACTCCACCTCCATTCCAACCTACCTCAGTCGCCTACCCATACACAAGTCAATCTCTCAAGAATCACTCTTCCAGGAACCACTGATTGTAACGCTATCTTCTACTTTATGGGCACCTTAACATTAGCTGTCCGATCCGGGTAGATCGATAGGAACATTTTGTAAAGTTGACTCTAAAACAGGGATCTACTTCAACAATTCTACAGATTTCCCCATCTTCACCCATCTATTCCTTTAGGAGTATGTATGCTGATATAGGGTGTATGCTCTGTAATAACAAAATGAGCGATTCTGGAAAGTTATAGATTCTTCCAGTATACAAACCACGATTACTGGGCAGCGTCCGATTTGGATGAGCAACTGCTACTGACTAGACTAAAATATTGGCAGTTTCTTCATTTCCAGGTCTTTCGTAGAATTTTTTTGCGAGAGAAATGCTTCCGGTTTTGAGGGATTGCCTCTACCATTTTCCAGTTCTTTGTTGACCCTACTCTTTCGAAACGCAAGGTTATGGCTATGGCTCCTGCCAAGATTCTTGTAGTTGATGACGACCCTGCAATCCGAAATTTAATTCATCGCTTCCTGACCAAGCAGAACTATCAAATGGAGTCTGCTGAAGATGGTAAGAGTGCGCTAGCAATTTTCGAGCAGTTTAATCCAGATCTGGTGATTTTGGATGTCAATTTGCCCGATGCTAATGGTTATTCCCTTTGCAAAGAGATGCAAACCCGGACGGGTGTCTTTGTTTTAATGTTAACCAGTCGCACCGATGAAGCTGACAAAATTAAGGGATTTTCAGAAGGGGCCGATGACTATATCACCAAACCCTTTAGTCTGGGTGAGTTGGGCGTTCGAGTCGGTGCCATCTTAAAGCGGCAACGGGTGGTCACAACCGCTGAGCAGCAATGCCTCACCTTCGACAAGCTGGTGATCGACCCGGTGCGACGGGAAGTCAAATTAAACGATGATCTGGTTCCTTTGACGGCCTTAGAGTTTGACCTGTTACACTTTCTGGCCAGCCATCCGGGACGGGTCTGGCGACGGGCTGAGTTGATCCAGGAAGTCTGGGATTACGAATATGTCGGGGATCAACGGGTTGTAGATGTCCATATTGGGCAGATTCGTAAAAAAATCGAGATTGATACCAGTCAGCCTTCCCTGATCCAGACTGTGCGGGGAGTCGGCTACAAGTTTGAAGCCCCCAATGCGGTGAAAGAACTGGGAGCCTAGCCCTTACCAGGTAGGGTCACTATAGAGATTGATCGTCAGGTGAGGTTGTCCCCCTGGTACTGAGCTGATACAGCTACAGACCGATTCTCCATTGTCTAGCTCTACCTCGCAGGCATGGCAGGAACCCATCAGGCAACCGGTGGGAATCGTAATCCCGGCCCGGGCGGCGACGCTTAACAACGGCTCCCCTGGTTCTGCCTGTACCGTAACATCGTTGGGAAGGAAGCGGATGGAAATGGTCATAGGAAGGAATGTTGTATTAATTTACAGGATTCTAAAGAATATCTAAACCTGATGAGCTTTTTGATACTTAGACCTTACTGTATATCTCAAGGACAAACGGGTACGTTGCACCGAAAGGGTTAGGGATATATAAGCGCTCCAGGTTTAATGGTGCGCTTATTTTATTTTCACGCTATTTTACGGAGTGTCCGAATGCCGCCAACGGTCTCGGTATGGGGCTGATGATAGAAGTCGGGCAATCGCTCGCTGAGGTTGGTCAATTTCCTGCATCTGCCAAAAATTGGGAATCAGGATGCCGACCCTTTTGACACCCTTCCCTCAGGGAAAAACTTCTACTCGGGTAAAAATGGAGTCAGGTTCAGGTGAGGCTCGATCGTATCAGCCAGGGTGTTCAAGATTAACTCCCGCTGTTCCCGGTAGTTAGCTACGCCGGTTGGTAAAGACTTCAAGCCCCGTTGTTGGCGCAACCGGTTCAACCAGGCTCGCCGCCAGGGGCCGTTGTCAAAGATGCCATGCAGATAGGTTCCCCAGACGGAGTGGGTTTCATCGACAACCCCCAGGTTGGGATCATCGAACAGGGCTTCGGCGGTTTCCTCAGGTTTGATGGGGCGAGTTCTACCCTGATGGATCTCGTAACCCGACACGGGCAGACCTTCCTGGGGAAAATTAGAGGTGACCGTGCGTTGACGGGCTATTTTTTGGCCGGCGATCACCGTTTGCAGGGGAAGTAGGCCCAGCCCCTTGTAGCGGCCTTCCTGCCCTTCGATGCCCTCCGGGTCGGCCAGAATCTTACCCAGCATTTGATAACCACCGCAAATGCCCAGAACCGTTCCTCCCGCCGCCACATAGTTCTGAATTTCTTCGGCCATGCCAGTCTTGTGCAGCACGATCAGATCGGCGATCGTGGTTTTAGAACCGGGGATAATCACGGCATCCGGGTGCCCCAGGGGTTGCTTGGGGTTGATGTACTTGACTGAGACACTAGCTTCCGCTTCCAGGGGGTCGAAATCGGTGAAGTTAGAAATCCGGGGTAACCGGATCACGGCAATATTTAAGTCTCCCGTCGAATTGCCCGAACGGTTTTCAAACAGGCTGAGGGAATCTTCGGCGGGAAAGGCCTGGTCTAACCAGGGAATCACCCCGACCACCGGGATGCCAGTGCGTTGCTCTAACCAGTCAATTCCCGATTGCAGTAACGATCGCTGGCCCCGAAACTTGTTGATCACGACCCCTTTAATCAAGGCCCGTTCGTCGGGTTCGAGTAATTCCAGGGTGCCGATAACATGGGCAAAGGCACCGCCCCGATCGATATCTACCACCAGCAAGGTGGGAGCATTTAGATGCTTTGCCACTCGCATATTGGTCAGATCCCGGTGTTTCAGGTTAATTTCTGCCGGGCTTCCCGCTCCTTCACAGACCAGCAGATCAAATTCTTCGCCCAGGCGGCGGAGGCACTCTTCGATCGCCTGCCAGCCCACATCGAAAAATTGCTCATAGTATTCTGCGGCCCCTACCTTACCGGCAACCTTGCCCTTAATAATCACCTGGGAGGTCATATCTCCCTGGGGTTTGAGCAAAATTGGATTCATTTCTACCCAGGGCTGTACCCCCGCGGCCCAGGCCTGGACTGCCTGAGCATGGCCAATTTCTCCTCCACTGGCGGTGACGTAGGAGTTGAGTGCCATATTCTGGCCCTTAAAGGGGGCAACTCGCCAACCCCGCCGACTCAGGATGCGGCAGATAGCGGTTGTCACCAGCGATTTTCCTGCGTGGGATGTGGTTCCCACAACCATGATGGCTTTCATCAGAAACCCCCGAACAGGTTAAAAGGGCAAAAGAAAAAAAGCTAAAAGCAAAGAATAAAAAGGCTAAAGCGGGAAAATAGTCAGGCTGCCTGAAGCAGGCTGAAGCGGGAACTGCCCGGTGCTTTTATCCCTTAAAAAGGGGGCTTGAACCAGCGACTTAGGGCATTATAGAGGCGATCGCGGAGGGTAGGTGCATAGCGGCCATTGGGGCCACGGGTTTGCCACTTCTGAACCAACTGCCGTCCCAGGGGGGTAATCCGAAAACTATCTGTCAACCCCTGGCCATCGACTTCTCGCCGGAGTAAACCGACCTGGATCAACCAGAGTAACTCGGCCTCGACGGTACGTTCTGACAGGAGACGGCGGCTATAGTTGTGAGTCAGCCCGGAAGGCCCAGCGATCGCAGCCAGGGAAACACTCTGAAAAACCATAGTGGCAAACAGATTGAGCGTCAGAGGGGCACATAACATGGCCCGTTCTGCCCGAATTACCGTCTTTTGGGGGTAACGAATCGATGGCTGGGTCTTGGGAGTAGCGGTCATTCGAGTTGAGATTCCAGAAGTGATAGCGGAGAGCAAGGTAAAGAAATTACTCACTACTTCCGTTATCTATCTTATGCATGGATCTGTTTGTCAGCACTAATACTTGAGAAACTCAACCCTGGGTATCAACGGATCTTGAACCACTCCCAGACCCTCAAACCCCCAGCGTTGCAGCAAGCCATTGATCTGAGTGGAAGCCATGGATTCTACGGCAAATTGATCGGCGACCCCGGCCCCATGGGTATTCAGGTAACTGAGGGCTTCAAAATGCTCGCGAAACATTAACAGATAACCGCCGCCGGGTTCTGCCCCAGTATTTCGATCGGGACGGGCCACCAGATAGCTGCCATCCGATCGGGAACGCACCAGATAAAAGGTTTGAGACAGCATAGCTTAGTTCACATCTTCCAGGTTGATCCGGGGGTCGATGGCTTTTAACAGCAGGTCTGCCAGCAAATTACCGACAATCAGCATGACGGCCCCCATCATCAGACTGGCCATCACCAGATATAGATCCTGGGACTGGACTGCCTGCAAAATTAATCGTCCCAGGCCGGGCCAGTTAAAAAAGAATTCGGCAATGAAGGCCCCACTCAGCAGACTGGCAAATTCAAACCCCAGCAGGGTAATCAGGGGGTTAACGGCGTTACGCAGGGCATGGACATAGATCACCTTGTTTTCCGGCAACCCTTTGGCCCGGGCCGTCTGGATATAGTCCTGGCGCAGCACATCCAGGAGTTCGCCGCGAGTGATGCGTTGAAGACCGGCGAAACTGGTAATACTCAGGGCGATCGTGGGCAGGATCATATGCCAGCCGATGTCGAGAACTTTACCCAGGGGAGCCAGGTCGGCGTGATCAATGCTGGTCATATCTCCCACCGGAAACAGGGGGGAGGTATTTTGGGCCAGGATCAGCAGTAATAAAGCGGTGATGAAGGTGGGAAAACCCTGGCCAATGTAGCTCAGGATCCGCAGGATGCGATCGCTCCACTTGTTTTGATTGACTGCTCCCACAATGCCCAGGGGAATTGCCACGGCCCAGGTCAACAGCAGGGAAGAAAGGGCCAGGAGCAGGGTGGCTGGTACCCGTTCCCAGAGCAGAGAAGCCACCGATCGCTGATAGACAAAACTGGTGCCAAAGTTACCCTGGCTGAGGATTTGCCAGAGCCAGCGAAAGTATTGTTCAATCCAGGATTTGTCTAAGCCAAACTGTTGGCGCAGTTGCTCGATGCGCTCCGGCGAAATTTTAGGATTTTCTCTCAGGGTGTCTAAATAGTCACCGGGGGCCAGTTGAATAATCAAAAAACTCAGGGCAGAAGCCAGAAACAGCGTCAAAATTCCCTGCAACACTCGTTTCACAACGTAAATGAAGGTGTCGCTGGTGAAAAAGCGAATCAGGGCATCCAGGCCAGATTCCAGTCTGCTGCGATCGTCCGAGATAGTCATCTTTAGTGAGTCAGGTGGGGCAGGAATACTTGATAACGAGACTGGCTTCTATTGTTGCTCATGCTGTTGCCGTCAGGCTAGGTTGCTTTCCATAATCGGTTACATTTCACGCCATCTGCGATCGCTGCGGCTATGATGAAACCAGTTTTTTTGGTGAGGACAGGCATAATGAGACTCAGGCTTCTGTTGCTGGCACCCCTGATTCTGGCAGGCATGGAAACGATCGCCCAGGCCGCCAACCCTGAGCATGTACAACGTCTGCTAAAAACCAATCAATGTCCCCAGTGTGACCTGAGTGGGGCCAGCTTGAAGGATGCCAACCTGTACGGAGCCAATCTGGTAAATGCCAATCTGACTGGGGCGGATCTGACCGGCGCTAATCTGGGCTCCGCCAACCTGAGCGATGCCAACCTGACCGGGGCCAAACTAACCCAGACCTACCTCTACAGTGCCACGCTAGAAAACACCAATCTGACCCAGGCTGATCTGAGTGGGGCCTATTTGAAGGATGCTCGCCTGACCGGGGTAGAACTGACCGGGGCCATCTTACAGGGCGCGAACCTGAGCCGGACGAACCTGAGTGGGGTGAGCCTGAAGGGCAGCAATCTGAGCGATGCCAACCTGAGTTACACGATTTTGAGTGGTTTCACCACCCAGGACAAAAAGCTGAGTAACTTCAGCATGGACTCGATTATGGTACAGACTCAGTTTCTCTGTCGCTATCCCCTGAATGACTACATGATCGAGTCGGTGAAGCAGTCGGGGTTTGACCTGGCCTTTGCCGACCTGGGGGGGGCCACTTTAAAAAACGCCAACCTGACTGGAGCGATGCTGCTCAAAGCCAACCTGAGTAATGCCGATTTGACCGGGGCGAACCTGACCAATGCCTGCTTGCGGAGTAGTGACCTGAAGGAAGCCAGGTTAGATGGGGCGGATCTGAAGGATGCCACGATGGAAGATGCAGTGTTGACCGGGGCCAGCTTCAAGGATGTGAAGAATGCCCAGTTGCCTCCTCCCACCCCTACGGCCGAAACGAACCAGGTATATCGGGCCTATCAGGCGGAGGCAAAACAGTATGTCGGCTCGATGAACCGGGCCCAACAGGCTTATTACCTGGAGAGGGGCAGATTTTCCCGCACCATCCCCGAACTCGGCCTGGGAATTCGGACGGAAACCGAAAATTATCTCTATCGAGTGTTCACCTACGCCGATCGCAAACGGGCGACCATGACCGCCGGAGTGCCCCGCAAGGCTGGCCTCAAGTCTTATATCGGGTTTGTCAATGTGGCTAGAAATTCAAATAACGAAGAAATCACGATTGCCACGGTCTGCGAGAGTGTTGAGCCAAAACCCCTGCTGCCCAAGTTACCTGCCACTGTACCAGCCCGGGCGGGGGTAGCCTGTCCCAGTGGATTTGTTCCCCTCAACCGGTAACGCGATCGCGTCAGGGGTTGGCAACGTTAACCGTGATGGTGTTGCCTGAGACACCCGCCCGCCCTGAAAGTTGTAGCCCCTGGCCAGGTAATATTTTTTGATCAAGACGCCAAATCGGGTCACTGTAACGGTGTTCGGTTTCGAGGTGGCCTCAAACTGTTGCAAGATCTCGGGTTTCAGCGGGTGCCAGTCATCCCACAGCAAAATGGCATTGCGGCCAATAAATAACCGATCGCTGGGATACCAGATATCAAACTGGTCAAGCCGATCGGAGATGGCCATCACTGCTGGATTCTGCAACTGGTAGGCCAGGGCCGAGGCCGATCGATAATCGCTGGTGGCCAGAAACGGCTGATTTCCCAGGGTGGCGGCTTCCGTCTCGACGGCGGCGGCTACCTGCTGCCAGCCAAACAACATACGGCTATCGGGGTCGCCCTCCGGCCCAAACAGGGCTGAAATGGGTACAAAGCTGTAGTGGCAAACCAGCAGGGTGGCGAAGATCAGCCCATAGATCTGACTGGAGAAAAACAGTCGGGAGGTAAAGGGCACGGAAGCAGTTTCTGCCAGGGTCGGACGGTGACTACTCAGGTATTTCGGCAGCAGCGGAAAAAGTAACAGGTAGGCTGTGATATTCCAGTAGTAGAGGGCGGTAGAGATCAGGGCGATCGCCGTTAAGCTCAGGGTTGAAACGGCGAACAGCCAGATGGCAACCCGCGGATAGATGGAGTTGGGAACTATCCGGGGATGTCTTAACAGGCGGTAAATCATCACCCCAATCAGCGGCGAAAGAGTCAGGGCCGAAATCAGCAAAAACCCGATCGGCTCCCAGGGTTTGAGGTAGAGGCCCCCACCGGAATCAACACTGCGATTGGCGTAGTATTGCCAGGATTGGAAATTGTTAGAGAAGTTCCACAGGCCGATCGGCAACAGACAACAGAGGCCAATCATGCCGGCCAGGTAAAGGCGGTAATCGCGGAACAGGGGGCGGAGTTTGCTGTGGCTGGCGATCGCCGCCAGGAGCCCCAGCCAAACAAAGGCCGCATTGTATTTGGCTAACCCCGCCAACCCCAGGGCCAGGGCCGCTCCGTACAAACGCCAGCTATTTCCCCGGCCATTCACCAGGTACCCATCCAGAAACCGGATCATCAGATAGCTGCCCAGCAACGACAGGGTGATCAGCAGGTGATCGGGCCAGGCCAGGGCCAGAAACAGAAAATACAGGGGGGAGGCCAGCACCAGCAGCACAACCATCCAGAAGTATGGGCGGGCCTGTCTGCCATAGAGATACCGGCAAATTTGGTAATAGGTGTAAAAGAACAACCCATTGCTCACCAGGTTGGGCAACCGCAGAACCAGGGACGATCGGCCAAACAGGGCGGTCACCAATCCTTCAGCCCAGGCTTGCAGGGCCGGATGGTCGTAGTAGGAGAGGGCCGGATGCTGACCCCAGAGCCAGTAGTAGGCCTCGTCCGGATTGGGGAAGGTGACCCACCAGAAGATGAGCCGTAAGCAGAGGAATAGCCCTAAAAATAGCCAGTATTGTCTCGGCACGTTACCCGGTTTCCATGCTCAGGATTGTGAGTTTAATAAAACCCGGAACCTAATTTTTGAAAGTGCAGCTCTGCTGTGCTTTCAAAAATTAAAAATTTGGTTTTAATGAATCTGTGGTTCTTAACCAGCAAGTAGTGTAACGGTTTCGCGGTTGCTTTCTCTGCCCGATCGGTCTGGTGATTTGCGGGCGAGCCTGATTCAAGCTGGGAGGGGAAAAATGTTTCTTACTATACTTTTTCCCGGAAGGGGCACTGATACAACTATCAATCAATGGCAAATCCCTCCTGGGTGTTGTCGTTCCAGGTCTAAGTTGATTTGCTGGGATGTCTTTAACTGACTTATCGGTTCCGCTGCGATCGTTTCACGCTAAGATTTAGCTGGATTTTGGCACTGAACAATTTGTTTTGCTTCTAGGGTTCCGGTTTGTCTGAAGTCAAATGCTGGTCCGAGAGAAGCAGGTCGCTTTGAATGGGGGCAGGGCTTCCAGAAAAGTGATTACACGGCGGGAGAAAAACCCGGGAGAGGCAGGTAACTGAAGGTAAAGTTGCCCTCTTCTGGGTTTTTTAGTGTTTTTTGGGTTCGAGCTGTTCTGAGTACTAACCATGACTGACAATCCCCTTTTTCAGAATTCCAATTCGTCGTCTGATTCCGAAGCCAATCGGGCCTTAGACCTGGAGGCCCAACTCCCCTTCACTGGCTGGCAACAGGAAGTTTCCCGTGGTCTGGAGCTGGGTTTAGAAGCGGCCGATAGCATCCGCGATCGCTCCATTTCTACCTTTTCCCGGGGAGAATTGCCCCACTACGCCGGGATCAACACCTTTTTGAAGGCTCCTTACCTGGAGGATGTGCGTCGGGTAGGGGAGTACGATGTGGCGATCGTCGGGGTGCCCCACGACTCCGGTACCACCTACCGTCCGGGGACGCGTTTTGGCCCCCAGGGGATTCGCCGCATCTCCGCCCTTTATACCCCCTACAACTTTGAGCTGGGAGTTGACCTGCGGGAGCAAATTACCCTCTGCGATGTCGGTGATATTTTTACGATTCCCGGCAATAACGAAAAATCCTTTGACCAGATCTCAAAGGGCATCGCCCATATTTTTGCCTCCGGAGCCTTTCCGATTATTCTCGGGGGCGACCATTCCATTGGGTTTCCGACGGTGCGGGGGGTCTGTCGCCACCTGGGGGATAAAAAAGTCGGGATTATTCACTTCGATCGCCATGTCGATACCCAGGAAACCGACCTGGATGAGCGGATGCATACCTGCCCCTGGTTCCATGCCACCAACATGGCTAACGCTCCGGCCAAAAACCTGGTGCAACTGGGAATTGGCGGCTGGCAGGTGCCCCGTCAGGGGGTGAAAGTGTGTCGCGAGCGATCGACCAATATTCTGACGGTCACCGATATCGTCGAACGGGGCCTGGATGCCGCCGTCGATTTTGCTCTGGAGCGGGCTTTAGATGGTACGGACTGCGTCTATATCAGTTTTGATATTGATTGCATCGATGCCGGGTTCGTCCCCGGAACGGGCTGGCCTGAACCCGGGGGATTGCTGCCCCGGGAAGCTCTGGCCCTGCTGGGTAAGATCATTCAAAAGGCTCCGGTCTGCGGCCTGGAGGTGGTAGAGGTTTCCCCTCCCTACGATGTCAGTGACATGACCTCCCTGATGGCTACTCGCGTCATCTGTGATGCCATGGCTCACCTGGTGCTGTCTGGTCAGTTGCCCCGACGGGAAAAGCCGGCCTACATCCACCCGGAAGCCAATATGAACGTTGATCAGGCCTGGACATAACTCTTTACTGCCATGCATGAAACCGATATGACGAAGGCGCTGATCCTGACCATCAAAGATTGGTGGGAATCCCAGCCCGATCGCCCGGAAATTTCCCAGGTCTACTTAACGGTGGGTAAGTTTACCTGCGTCGAGCCAGTTAGTTTGCAGTTTGCGTTTACAGTGCAGACCCGGGGCACCTTTCTGGAGCAGGCCGAACTGGTGATTCAGGAAACTCCCCTGATAGCCTTCTGTCACCACTGCCAGCAGGAGTACAGCCCGGAGATAGGGATTCAGTATGCCTGCCCTACCTGCCAGGCCCCCATGGAAGACATTCGCTCCGGGCGGGAGTTGAAGATCGATCGCCTGGAGTGTATCAGTCCTCCGACCCAGGCCCCGGCAATTTCTAACTAGGCTTGCAGCAGGCCCGACCTGCCCTATTCCCCACCACTGGGGGAAGGGTGGATTGTAGCGATGACTGCACCCCACTCTTCCCCTGAAACTGCTTCCTCTAGTCGCTACCTGTCCTGCCTCCTATGCACCAAACCTTTGACGCTGCCCTCGGAATCAACCTGCTCCACGCCAACCAGGCCGGAGCCGACCACAATCGGGCCCATTTTGACGGCTGGGGAATTACCTGTCTGAATGTCATGAGCAGTCCCGGGGCCGGTAAAACTGCCTTACTGGAAAAAACCCTGGCCGCCCTCACTTCCCAGCTCAAGATTGCGGTGATTGAAGGGGATATGACCACCGAACTGGATGCCGATCGCCTGCGAACCTACGGCGTACCGGTGATTGCAATTAATACCGGTCGTTCCTGTCACCTCGATGCCAAAATGGTAGCCGGGGGAATTCATCGCTTAGAGCATGAGTATGACCCCACCCAGTTCGACCTGGTTCTGGTAGAGAATGTTGGCAACCTCGTTTGTCCGGCAGAATTTGAGGTGGGCGAACATGGGAAAGTGGCCCTTTTAAGTGTGACAGAAGGGGAAGATAAACCCCTGAAATATCCGGTGATGTTCCAGGAAGCAGATTGCCTCCTGATCACCAAAATGGATTTAGCCCCTTACCTGGAGGTTGACCTGAGTCGGATTGAGGCCAATGTGCGGCAGATGAATCCCCATGTCACAATTATTCCTCTGTCTGCTAAAACCGGGGAAGGCTTAGAGCAATGGTTTGAGTGGGTGCAGGCTCAGGTTATCAACAAGCAAACGGCAGTGAATAACCCGGGGTGAAATCAATCTTTCAGGAGAATTACAGAAGAAATTGCTGCTTGTGAATTGGGCTGGTTATATTGGCAACACCATCTAGCGATTTCTCTATAAAATGAGATATCCGTCGGGTTTGTTGGGTGATTTGTGCTTCACCTGGGGCATAAATTGGTAACGATTTGTCGTTAGGCAACTGAGCATTATGGCAAAGACTGACATCGCAAAGGATGAAGCGTTTGGAATTGTCCCAATCCTGCCTCAAGATGGGAGCTATTTGTTTCTCCTGATTCAACACCATGCAGGTCACTGGGGCTTTCCAAAGGGCCATGCCGACCCGGGGGAATCAGCTTTACAGGCCGCATGCCGGGAGTTTGTCGAAGAAACCGGAATTGCCGACTATACCGTGTTAGGAGAGGTGTCTTTCTCCGAACAATACACCTTCATGCGGCAAAAACAAAAATTTGAGAAAACGGTGATTTACTATCCAGCCCTGGTCGAGTCAGCGGCGGTTAAATGCCAGAAAGAAGAAATTCAGGCCTACGCCTGGGAAAAGCTGGAAGCGGCGATCGCCAAGCTTTCCTTTGAAGGGGCCAAGCAGGTATTGCGTAGCGTCAACGATTACCTGAGCAAGTCTCCGCCGGCCCAGAGTTAGGGAGTTGGGCGATCGCCCTTCAGCACAGCTGGTTATACGCGAAACTCATCCCGGGAAAGCAGAATTTCACCATAGTCAGGCACCCAGGCCAGCCATTGGTCGCCACATTGACAGAGTAAAAGGGCTTCGTTGTCACTGAAGGGACTGGGGCTGTAGAGCAACTCAACCCAGGTGCAGGGTTCCACTTCTACTTCGGCAGCATTGGTACAACCAGAAAAAGCCGACTCTAACTGCTGGCGTTGGAGGTGGAGGCGGAATTCGGTTTCAAGTTTCATAGCTGCTCCTGGGGGTGCTGCATTACAAAGAAATATAGTGTGAGACTCAATCTGTATTATATGCTACAGAAAATCCCAGAAAAATTCTTCTCTCTTCTCAGATCTTTACCTGGGCGACCAAAATCCCTGAAGCGATCGCCAAAGCATTACAATCTGTAAAGATCCCTACCTGAAGGAAATAACTTCTATGCCTTTAGCAGTTGGCGATACCGCCCCCAGCTTTACCGTTAAAGACACCAACGGTAATACTGTGACGTTGTCAGATTACGCCGGTAAGACCGTTGTCCTCTACTTCTATCCGAAAGATGACACCCCCGGTTGCACTAAGGAGGCTTGCAGTTTTCGAGATAATTACGAGCAATACCTGAGCAAGGGTATCACCGTATTTGGGGTCAGCATGGATGACGAAGCTTCGCACCAGGCCTTCACCCAAAAATTCAATCTGCCCTTTCCCCTGCTGGCGGATACCGATGGGGCCATTACCAAAGCCTACGATGTAGATGGCGGTGGGTACTCCAAGCGGGTCACCTATGTGATTGATGGCAGCGGCAAAATCAGTCAGGTTTACGCCACCGTCAAGACAGATACCCACGCCACCGATATTCTCTCTGGCCTGGCGGTTTAGGTCTGAGTTGATTTAATTGAACCTCCGTTGCCCAGGTCAGCCCTCAGAGATAACAGCCTATCTCTGAGGGCTATTAGTTATTGAAAGAAAAATTTCTTTTCCTTCCCTTCACTAAAATAGAACCTGCAGGGTCGGCAACCTTTCAGTCCTTGGAGCAGTCCTGCAATCAGGGAATTCTTTGTTCATCCAGGAGTTGCTATGACCGATGCTTCTGCCCAGAACTTTACCAATCCTGCGGCTGCGGCTGCCTCAACTCCCCCGGCGGTTTCCTACGAGGGGCCGCGGGAAGTGCTACTGAACCAGGCCGTTACCCTGAAAGGTAAGTTTGACCCTTTGCGGGTGGCCAAGGTGGCGCTGGTGGCGGAAGACAAGTATCCCCTGACGGTAGCGATCGACCCTAAAAAAGGCACCTGGCAGGTCACCCTCGATAAAGGATTTCAGGCGGCGGGTTCCCGCTGGTTGCGGCTGATTGGCACCAACAGTGCCGGTAAAGCCGTGGGCAATCAGGTGGTTTACCTGACCGTCAGTACGGACCCCCTGACCGTAGGGCAGGCTTTGACCCTGAAGATTGTGCGAGATACCTTCTTCAAGGTCACGCCCTTAGACTCCACCAGGTTAAATAACCAGCAGAAAGTCCTGGTCAAGGCCGGCCAGACCTTTGAAGTCAGTCGTTATGGCTTTATGGATGCCCATTTGAAGGTAGAGTTGGGCACCTCGATCGACCCGATCGGCAACTTTGGCTATTTTTACGAAGACTTCGTTCAGCTCAGTAAAGGCTCCCAGGTACTTAAGTTTGAAATTGAGGATGTCCCGACGACGCCTTTAAGCGCCCAGATGCTGGTGACCACCACGACCTTTATCAAAACCAAACCGGCGGATTCGTCGGCCCTGGACAACAACCAAAAATTTAACCTGTTGCAGGGGCAGACCTTGCAAATTATGGGTTATGCCTGTGTAGCGGGGCATTTTCGGGTGAGGCTGACCCAACCGATTCCCGGGTTTGGAGAGACCGGGTTCATTTACTGGCAGCATGTACAAATTAAACGGGGCGATCGGCTGGTGCCATTTGAGCAGGATGGCTTAACGGTGACGGCTCTGAAGCCAACCCTTTTCAAGAAGCGTCCGATCGACTCGGCCGGGTTAAAAGATGCCGAAAAATTTAGCTTTCCGGCGGGTACCTTTTATGGGGTTTCCAGTTATTCCCTGGAAGCGGGACATATCAAAGTTGCCCTGAGTGAGGAGTTGCCTAACTTTGGCAATACGGGGTTTGTCTTCCCCAATTTTGTCCAGATGAAGCGGGGCGGTAAGGTATTTAATCCAATTCCACCCCAGGTGGAGATCAATGTTCCCTATTTTTCCCAGCGCGACAACCCGCGGTTTTCCTGGGCCACCTGCAATGTCACCTCGATCGCCATGGTCTTCTACTACTACGGTCTGCGTTCCCGCAATGGAGGGCAACTGGAGGACGAACTGTTGCAATGGTGTATCAACAAGGCGGGCCAGGGTTCCCAGACTGACAACAATGTTCTCTCCCAGTTAATTTCGGCCTACCGCTTTCAGACCAGTTTTTCGACCACCCGCACCTGGGCCGAAATCAAGACGGAGTTAATCAACCGGCGACCAGTCGTCCTGGGCGGTGACTTTACCGCCAGTGGTCATATTGTTTGCGTGATTGGCTACACGCCTCAGGGTTATATCGTCAACGACCCCTGGGGGAATGCCCTTTCTGGTTACACTGACACGGAAGGGCGGAAACTGCTCTATCCCTACAGTTACATGGATCGGGTGGCAGGCCCAGATGGGAATGTCTGGGCCCATTTAATCTCCCGCTAGTCCCATTTCTCCCTGGGAACGAGAGAAACTCCCATCGCAATTTCTATCCTGCGGCTATAGTTGTAGAGTCTTATCGGGAAGTGGTGTCATTGTGGATTATCAAACGGCACGTAACTTGTTAGTCAATCAAGGGTTGGCCTCGGAGCAAAATTCAGATGCGCTCCTGAACCGTTTGAAACAGGGGCAGCCTCCCATTCCCGGCCAGGTGACTTCAATTTTGCTGGCCCTGAAAGTGGTGTTTGAAGCTATCAAAGATGTCAGGGAGTTCGATCGGGAACTGGCAGCAGCTCTTTACCTGCTCTCCAGCGATAGCCGTCAACTGTTTGATCTGGGCCGCAGGCAGGGAATCGCCTGGCCTCCTCTATTAGACGAAGATCTGAACCGTATGGCCAGTGCTGTCAAAAGCATTTTTCTCGGTACCTGGCAGGGCTAACCTAAGGTTGGTTTTCCCCTTTTGTCTGGCCTGAGGTTTTTGGCTTTGGTGGGGTTTGACAACGGCCAAAGGGGGTTGGTTGCTTAAAAAGATTCATCGGATCGCCGGGGTCATTACCGTAACTGAAAAAGGGAGCTTGGACAAAAATTGGCCTCAAACTACCCCGATCTTCCAGAATCAGTTTGAAAAAACTGGGAGTTTTCAGGGTAAATTCCGGTGGAAATCGCTGGTCTAATTTGCCACTCTTGCCAACTGGACAGTAGCGGTAGGGAAATCGTTGATAGGACTGGGCTAACCCCAGGTGAAACCCGGAGTAAACATTAATTCCTATGGTGTCAAACTTCTCAACCTCGGGGTATTCTGCAAACACCGTAGCGGCAATATCTGACACCATGGGCTCTAAATTTTGGGGTGGGTTCTTTAACCGAATCACTCCTCGTAAGGTGCGGGTTTGAACCTGTCCGTTGAAGGTATAAAACGAGGGATAGAAATCAATAAATCTAATCGTTGGATATTGGTTTAACAGCCTCTGCTCCAGGGGAGAGGTTTCGGCCAGTTGTGCGAATCGACCAGAAGAATTGTAGCCAGTTACCCAGGCGATCGCCAGGGCAACCGCGACCACTAATCCAATCAACAAATGGCCCTTCCAGGGGCGCAAATTACCTGTCATCTCCTGATTTTCGACTCGCGGGACGTAACTTTGGGCGATCAGGTCATGGCAGGTCTGGCGAGTTCTTCGATTAAATAGAAATAGGTAAAGTGTGAGAGCTGCCAGGCCATTGATCAAGTAGTCTTGAACGAATTCATACCAGAAAAGAGGCGGTTGATCAGACAGAGGCATCCCCAGAAAGGGAAAGGCTAAAAGGGTGATAATGCTGGCCCGCAGAAAGGATCGACCCAGGGAGATAAACTTGCCATTTCTGTCAACAACCCTGACCTTCATCAAGCGTTTTCCCAACGTCTGACCCTGACCCAGGTAACTATTCAAAATGCCAAAATAGGGCAGGGCCAAACCTAGGCCAATTCCTTTGCCCCAATGTTCGATTCCGGCTAACCAGGGGAAGCAAAGAAATCCCAGAATTAAACCGATCAATTCCAGCAAGAATTTATCAATTAAAAAGGCAAAAATTCTTCGCCAAAAAGCCCATTGAATTCTTGTATAGCCCTGACTATCCGATTGATCTGGGGAACCTTTCATGGATGTTTTGTACAGTTAATACCAATTTGAAATGAAGACGCATAGAATATAGGAAGAATATGCAGCCTTGAGGAGAGGTATGAGT
>ERZ1066117.159-NODE-159-length-68074-cov-17.019921_pt1 | contig 68074 bp, 70 predicted proteins | sample MGYA00382764_ERZ1066117 | MGnify/ENA primary metagenome ERZ1066117 (study PRJEB33369, sample SAMEA5778347) | biofilm metagenome | biome: Industrial cooling water; feature: Water cooling tower basin; material: Biofilm | place: United Arab Emirates | collected...
CTTTCTTCCAACCCTCTTTCTTCCAACCCTCTTTCTTCCAACCCTCTTTCTTCCACGAGGTTCGCTGCCAGTCCCATCAAAACTATTCTGCCCCAATCGCGACCCGGCAAATCGACCTCCACGCTTGACAGTTAAAAAATTTTAATGCTACAAAAATGCAACGTTGACTGATTGCACCAACAATACTTCCCGACCAGCATTAAAACCTTCACTCCTTCCCCAGCATGAGAAAGCTAATTCCTCTTTTCGCGCTCCTGCTCACGGTCCCGTTGTTCAGTTGTCGTTCTGAGGATATAGCCCCAACCTCCTCCCAACTGACCTCCCAAGCTTTTCTAGCCGCAGCAACAGACCCACCATCCACACCTCAGTTAAAAGTGGAACAGGTGATTCTGGCCCGCAATGGTAGTAATGGCAAACTGGAGCCGGTCAATCGTCCAGTTTTTAAGCGCGGAGAAAGTGTAAACATTGTTTTGTTGAATGTACAGGGCTTTCAAAAGGGTAGTGATGGCAAGAACCGATTTGATCTGGATATGGAGGTTAAAGACCCCCAGGGAAAAGTTATCTTGTCTCGCCAGCGTTTGTTGGGCCAGGACGGCCACCGGAATCTGCCCAGGAATATTGCTCGATCGCCCTCAGGAATTTTTAATACGACTGAAAAGCTAGAACCTGGCACTTACACCCTCACCCTCACCCTCTACGACCTGGTAGGTAAAGGACTGGTAACAAAAAGTAAAATTATTAGCCTCAAGTAGGGACTATGAAAAGTTTATAGATAAAAGAAAAGCGGGGGGAACAATTCCCAGTAGAGTGGAAGTAAAGGGTTAGGAATTCAAACGTAGCTATGCTGACGTACGTTCTCATCTGGGTTGTGACACTAGGTAGCCTGGGACTTTACTTAGCAGCCTTCTTCTTCCCGGAAGTTCACCGTAAGAATGACTTTATCTGGAGCGGCGTGGGACTCTTTTATGCCTTAGTGCTATGGGTCTATGCCGATCGAATTCAGGGGGGACTGCTGCTCGGTCAGACTGCGGCTGTGGGTCTGCTCGTCTGGTTTGGTTGGCAAACCTTAGAAATGCGCCGATCGCTCACCCCGATTGACCAGCAAACTCCCCTGCCCGATACGTCAAATTTGAGTGAACGGTGGACAGCCCTGAAAGCCAAACTGGCAAATCTGCCCACCCCCCCTCAGGCAGACTCAACTGCTGCAACCGGGCAAACCCCTGGTTCATCCCCCTTACCAGCCAAGGTGCTCCAATCCGTCCAGCAATGGCTGAATCCAGAAACCATTTCTCAGTTAAAGGAACAAATTCAAACCGTCGTTACTCAGGTTAAAGAGAAGCTGCCCATTGGCAAAACGCCAGCTCCCCGAACAGTATGGAAGCGATCGGAAAGCCCTGCACCTGCAGTTGAAGCCCCTCCAACTCTCACTCAACCTGTTTCTCCCCCAACCGTCGAGCCTTCTACCCCTGAACCTGCTGATTCTGAACCCGTCACAGCATCGGCTGTACCCGTAGAAACTGAGACCCCCGAACCAGTCGTCTCCCCAACAGCCAGCCCTGAAGCTGCTGAGCCAGCCACTCCTCCCCACGCCCCCGACCCTGAACTGGTTGCTGAAGCCCAAATTCACGCCCCCGCTCCGGCGATCGAGGTGGCCATTGAAGCCCCGGATGCCGATCTGGCTCCCCCCGCTGATAATCGAGAAATTGAAGGCATTGCCGCTGAACAACCCAGCCCTGAAGTTGTGGCCACTGAACCCGCTGAGGAAACTTCTCCACAATCCTCTGATTTGAGTTCTGGCGAGGAAGCAACACCTGCACCAGAAGCCATACCTGCACCAGAAAGTCCACCAGAGCCGGAAGCCACCGCCACTCCGGAAATTCCTGTTGAACCAGAAGCATCTCCTGAGCCAGAAGCATCTCCTGAGCCAGAAGTAACCCCTCAACCAGAAGCAACGGTCGAACCAATCGACATGCCTGCACCAGAAGCCATACCTGCACCAGAAAGCCCACCAGAGCCGGAAGCCACCGTTGAACCGGAAACCACTGTTGAACCGGAAGCCACCGTTGAACCAGAAGCCCAGCCTGAAGGGGAAACCTCTGAGCCTGCACCCTCGGAAAATCATTCCACCACAGAGGGGCAAAAACCTGCTGCCGAAGCGGACTGGCCACCCCCCGGTACGGGTTTATAGCAGCTTGTGGTAAGCTTGACAGAAAAATCGCGCAAATGAGTAAATTACCTGTCTGAGAGGGATAACCATGAAGGCTGTTCTCATCGCACTGCTACTACTGTTTACCACCCTGGGATTGGCTAGCCCTGCCTTAGCCCACACGGTCGAAACCAACTATGAGATTGCCCACCAAGCTGAATTAAAACTTCATTCGCAATATAGTACTGGAGAGCCCCTGAAGCAGGCACCGATTAGAGTTTACGCCCCCAGCAGTGCTGACAAACCCTGGCTGGAAAGCACAACTGATGCACAGGGACAGTTTGCCTTTACCCCCGATCGCTCCTTAGGGGGGGAGTGGTTTGTCGAAATCGGTGATTTTACGCAGAATGATCACAGCGATGCTCTGACCGTGGCCGTTCATCCTGCTGGGATTGAAGTGAAGGAAATCCAGGAAAAACAAGCCCAAGCACCGACTCAAACCCCGTTTCCCTTCCATCCGCAACTGATCGTGCTGGGATTTGCTGCCCTGAGCGGTGGAATTAGCAAATTTTTCTCTTCCCGCTGGCGGTAAAGCTTCAAATATCTTGATGTTGGCCGCTGGGTTGTAGCTCTCCGGCAGATTCCATCTGGGTTTGTGGAGGAGGCAGGTGAGGAAACCAGAACAACTGAATCACAATCAAGCAGACCGTGCCGATCAGTCCTCCTGCCAAAAACGAGTGCTGGTAGAACCAACCCGGTTGATGGCTCTGGTAATCTAACCAGCCGGCCAGGGGATAGGCCAGGACCCACCAGAGATGACTCCAGGCAAAATGGGCCCCGTAGACTCTGCCCTGCCATTCGATCGGCACTTTATCGGCAATTAAAGTTTGAGTCGGAACATTAATCCAGCTCTCTCCCAGTCCCGCCAGTAACCACAACACCATAAGTAGGAATAAGCTGGCCCGATCGGCGGGTAGCAGCATCACTGTCATCAGAACAGCACCCACGCCAATGCAGATGAGAGAGTTGAAGGGACGTTGCAGCAGGCCCAAACTTACAGCCGCGATCGTTGCCCCCAGCCCAAAGGCAGCCATCACCCAACCATATTGCACACTGTTCTGCTGTAGTACACCTTCCACATAGGCCACGGTGTTGACGAGGATTTGCGCTCCAGCGATCGCCGCCACCAGTTGCATCCCCAGGGCATAACGCAGGGATCGATTTTGCCAAAGTTGTACGGTTCCGAGTTGAAGATCTTGCCAGAGCGTTTGAGGCTGGGAGGGTTTGAGTTGGGCCTGGGTCTGGCTCCAGTTCAGGGTGACGATCAGCAGCGCGGCGATCAAAAAACTGAGGGCATCCAGGCCAAACAAAAGACGGGTTCCCAGCAGAGCAGCCATAGTCCCCGCCAGCCCTGGCCCCACAATGCTAAGCAGTTGTCCGGTGGCGCTACTGAGGGCGATCGCAGCGGGATAATCTGTTTTACCCACCACCAGGGGAATTGTGGCTTTGTAGGTGGGGGTGAACAGGGCAGTGCAGAAATTCAGGGCCACAATCAGCAGGTAAATATGCCAGATCTGGGTCACCCAGGGCAGCAGGGCCACGATCAACATCCGGGCGAGATGGCTGACGGTCAGAATCAATTTTCGATTGACCCGATCGGCGATCGCCCCGGCAAAGGGAGACACCAACACAAAGGTGGTGACCCGCAGCGTCAAAACTCCCGCTAAACTTGCCCCCGCCTGTTGCCCGCTCAATTCAAACGTCAGTAAAGCGAGACCTACCCAGGTGAGGGCATCCCCCAGCAAGTTAATGGTCTGAGCCAGATAGAGGCGGGCAAAGAGGGGATGACTGAGACCACGAAACAACTGCAAGTTAAGCATCACCCATTAGTTAAAAATAACTAGTTAAAAATAACTAGAGGTGATTCTAACCTGAGGTGCTGAGTTCCCCTGATTGCTGAGACAATTGCTCCTGTTCTTTTTGTAAGCGGCGTTTGCGGGCATAGAGCTGAATAATGACGGCAAAGGCCACCACAGCGGCGATCGTCCCCCAGGCCGTGGCACTGGTCGGTAGATTGCTCTTAAAAATGGCCAGTAACACCACCAACCCCAGCAAGATGGTGGGAACCTCATTCAGTTGCCGCATACGGATGGCAGTGATCGTACAGGTTCCCGCTGCTAATTTTTTCATCACACTACCGCAGTAATGGTGAAAGCCAATCAGCAATAGGACAAAAACTAACTTGACGTGCAGCCAGGGTTGTTTCAGGACTTCCGGTTCTGTCCAGACCAATCCGATCGCCATCAAAATCGTAAAGATCATGGCCGGATTCATGATCAGCTTATACAGCCGTTTTTCCATCAGGCTGAATTCTTCTTTCAGCACCGCTCTGACAGCTTCCGGGCGTTCTTCTGCTTCAATGTGGTAAACAAATAATCGGGGTAGATAAAACAATCCTGCAAACCAGGCAACAAACCCAATGATATGAAAGGACTTAAACCAGAGGTAAGCCATATTGCTCAATACCTATTGCCGTCTAAATGATTTACTAATCAACCTTTTTTGACTATAAAGGATGGCCAGAAGGCTTAATCTAACTACAACATTGACTTTTCAATTCTTAATATAGCGACCCTAAATGGGTTGAGAAAAAGGGGGTGTGGGGTTCCCCCACAAAAGGGGTTCCACCTCTTTACCCCGTTTAAATCTCAAATAGGATTGCTATATCAAGCCCAATGATGAACTGAACCATCTGGCATAATCGTTCCCTCCAAGTTGGCATCAATCAAGAGGGTTCCCGTTAGATCGGCTCCAGTTAAATCGGCCTGGCGTAAATCGGCTCCACTCAGGTCAGCAAAACTTAAATCCGCTTCCTTCAGGCTGGCACGTTGTAAGTTAGTAATCTTAACTGGGGGTTGCAGCGATCGTCCCAATTGGGCCCGGTACAATTTCGCTCCCTCCAGGCTGGCTTGGGCAAGATTGGCTCCCCGCAAATTGGCATAGCAGAGGTCGGCATAGCTCAGGATGGCTCCTTCCAGGTTGGTGACTTGCTCTGGACTGGAACTGAAATCGGCATTAAACAGTTGGGCGTGGAGGAGACGGGCGTAGGAGAGATTGGCTCCGCTCAGGGTGGCTTTATTCAGGTTAGTCCACTCCAGTGTGGCTTTTTGCAATAAGGCTCCACTCAGATCGGCATCTAACAGAATGGAGCGATAGAGATCAGCAGCGGTTAAATCTGTACCCCAGAGAATGGCTTCGCTTAAATTCGCTTCCCGTAAGGTGGCTTCCTTTAAATTGGCCTTACCCAGGCGGGACTGGCGTAAATCCGATTGATTAAAGTTAATGCCCTGCAGTTGGATATTGTGCAGATCCAGTTCTCGCAAATTCAACTGGGTAAAATTGCGCTGTCCCTGACTATAGTGCTGCAAAATCTGATCGACGTTCATAGGCAAAACCTGTTTTAAGACTTCAGAAAGGGCGCGGCCTGTTGTCTCAATTGGTGGGCAATCCGATCGCAGGCCAGATCGCAGAAAACAAATACGAGGGGATCGGCAATTTCGTAGTAAGCACTGGTGCCTTTCGGTTGGCGCAGCAGAATACCAGCCTGGGTTAACACTTTCAAATGCTTAGAGAGATTGGCCTGCCCCAGCCCGGTGGCCTCCCCCAGTTCCATCACGTTCATGGCACCCCCGCGTAAGCAATGCAAAATTTGCCATCGACTGACTTCTGACAAGACCTTGAAGTAGTCCGCCACGAGGATTAATGTATTTGGATCGGGTGATGCTGCTTCCATCCAAACGCCTGCTGAAGCTGTTCAAAATGCTCTATAACTATAGGCTACTTCAAATCCCCTAACCAGTCGTACCAGGTGGCTAATCCTTCCCCGGAGGTGGCGGAAAGTTGAAAAATTTGCAGATCGGGATTCACCTGGCGGGCATAGGCAAGACAGCGATCGACCTCAAACTGAAGGTAGGGCAACAGATCAATTTTGGTCAGGATCATCACCTGGCTGGCCCGGAACATGTGGGGGTATTTAATCGGTTTATCTTCTCCTTCGGTGACGGACAGAATCACAACTTTGGCGTGTTCTCCCAAATCAAACAGGGCGGGACAGACGAGATTACCCACATTCTCGATCATGACAAGGGAGTGCAGGGGTGGATTGAGGGATTGCAAGCCTTTTTCGACCATGGCTGCTTCCAGATGGCAACCTGTACCCGTATTGATCTGCACCACTGGACAGCCCGTTGCTCTGATCCGATCGGCATCGTTGGCGGTGGCCTGATCCCCTTCTATCACGGCGATCGGAATTTTTGATTGTAAATCTGTAATGGTGCGAGTCAGCAGGGTAGTTTTACCCGCACCGGGAGAACTGACCAGATTGAGGGCCACGGTTTGCCGTCCCCTTAACCAACCGCGATTTTGGGCGGCGATCAGATCATTTTTGGCCAGCAGGTTTTGTTCCAGCCTTAAGGTTGTGCCGTGGAGTTGGGCATGGAGGTGAGGGGCGCGATCGTTATGGTTCTGAGCAGGGTGAGAATGATGGGGATGAGCGTGGTCGGGATGATGGCTATGGGTAATGACGCGGCCATCCGGTAGGGTATGCTGGTGGAGTTCTGGGGAGTTGATCATTTCTAAAGTTCCTGTTTGAGGATTAGCCAGGGTTACCTCCGCACCATCAGCACAACCGCAGGTTACACACATACATCTACGTCCTCCAGTTCTAATTCTTTGATTTTCAGTTCTTCACCCTGGAATACGTCCAGGTCATAGCTGCCACAGCTACATTGGCCAAAGGGTTGAGTCAGAGCGACTTCCGTTCCACACTGACGGCAACGGGCTAAACCGGGAATTTCTCTGATTTCCAGCACGGCTTCTGCCAGGGCGGTTTTCTGCGTACACACATCAAAACAAAACTGGATCGAATCCGGCAGAACGGCGGACAACTGTCCAATTTCCAGGACCACCCGCTGCACTTTTGCCCCCCCACTGTGTTCCAGGGCGATCGCCACAATATTTTGCGTAATTCCCAGTTCGTGCATCGTTTTGCTCCCCTCCTTAGCAAATCCGGGGTAACTGATCCCCAACCAACAGATCGACGATGCGGCTGGCCCCAAAAGCGGTTTGCAACACCACTCGCCCGGATGGAGCGGCCACCACTTCCCCGATAATAGCTGTCGAGGTTCCCGCTGGGTGCGATCGCATCGCTGCCAAGACGGCTTCAGCCTGATCGGGGGGAACCACCACCACCAGTTTGCCCTCGTTGGCCAGGTAGAGCGGATCTAAGCCCAGCAATTCACACAGTCCGGTCACCGCTTCCCGTACGGGGATAGCCTGCTCCTGTACCTGAATACCAACATTGGATGCCTGGGCAAATTCATTTAAGACCGTAGCCAACCCGCCCCGCGTCGCATCCCGCATCGCCCGCACCTGGGGACAGACCGTCAGAATGGTTTCCACCAGCCCATTTAAGGGTTGACAGTCACTCTGGATATCGGTTTCCAGGGCCAGTTCTCCCCGTGCCAGCAGAATGGCGGCCCCATGATCCCCCAGTTCACCGTTAATCAGCACCACATCCCCCGGTTGGAGGCGATCGGCAGAGCAGTTGACCCCGTTGGGAATCACACCGATGCCCGCTGTGTTGATAAATAACTTATCCGCCGCTCCCCGATGCACAACTTTCGTATCCCCCGTCACAATTTGCACTCCAGCGCCGATCGCAGCCTCCCGCATACTCTCAACCACCTGGCGCAGGGTTTCTACGGGTAGTCCCTCTTCTAGAATCACGCTACAGGTGAGGTAAAGCGGTCGGGCACCACTCACAGCCAGGTCATTCACCGTACCGCAGACCGCCAATTTACCAATGTCACCACCGGGAAAAAAGAGGGGATCGACAACGTAGGAATCGGTGGTCAGGGCCAGGCGATCGCCCTGGGAACTTAAACTGGCGAGTTCCACCCTGGCCTGATCTTCGAGGGGAGAGAGGAAGGGATTGGCAAAACTGCCCACAAACACATCTGCGATCAAATCCCGCATGGCTTTGCCACCGCTACCGTGGGAGAGGGTGATCGTTTGATCCTGCAGTTTGCCCCGCCGGGGTTGGGATGGAGCGGCTAAACCCGTCTGGAGGGGAGGGTCGATCGGCGTGGTTACATTCATGGGCGGCTAATTATCAGTTATTAAAAAGCAATTTGAATGAAAAGCTGGTCAATTGATCACCTGGGGCCTTGACGGGGTCGGGGCTAAACCACAACGTTGACCTTGCCCTTCTTGCTCTGAACTGCGGGGAGCAACTGGCCATACTTGTAATAGGCCGCACAGGCCCCTTCCGAGGACACCATACAGGCTCCGATCGGATGTTCGGGGGTGCAGGCAGTGCCAAAGACTTTACATTCCCAGGGTTTCAGCACACCCTTAAGGATTTCGCCACACTGACAGGCTTTGTGGTCGGCCACTTGCTGGTGGGGCAACTCAAACTTAACTTCAGCATCAAAGGCGGCATAGGTGGAACGCATTTTCAGCCCCGACCGGGGAATATCGCCTAAGCCTCGCCACTCAAACCGATCGCGGACCTCGAAGACTTGATGGATGGCTGCCTGCGCCACGGGATTTCCGGCAACTTGAACCAGACGGCTGTACTGATTTTCAACTTCACAACGCCCCTGCACCAATTGGTTTAAAACCATCCAGACGGACTGAAGAATGTCCAGGGGTTCAAAGCCAGAAACGACCAGGGGCTTATGGTACTGTTCCGCGATCACACGGTAGGATTGCCAACCAATCACTGTACTGACGTGACCAGGACCGACAAAGCCATCCAGTTGCAGATCAGGGTTGCTGAGGAGTGCTTCCAGGGCGGGAACCACCAGGACATGGTTACAGAACAGGCTGAAATTTTTGACTCCTTCCGTTTCTGCCTGTAAGACGGTCAGAGCGGTACTGGGAGCGGTGGTTTCAAAACCGATGGCAAAAAACACCACTTCTCGATCGGGATTTTGACGGGCGATCGTCAGGGCATCCAGGGGAGAATAGACCATGCGAATATCTGCGCCCTTAGCTCTGGCTTCCAGCAGGTTACTTTTACCCCCAGGAACCCGCATCACATCCCCAAAAGTAGCCAGAATCACTTCCGGGTATTGAGCCAGGGCGATCGCATCATCCAGGCGACCTTTTGGCATAATACAAACCGGGCAACCGGGACCATGCACCAGTTCTACTGTATTCGGTAATAGATGTTCCAGACCGTACTTAAAAATGGAATGGGTATGACCGCCACAGACCTCCATGATTTTGATCACCTGTCCCCGGCTGGCCTGCAGTTCTGCGCCCAAACGGGTAATTTCCTGTAAAACTGCCTGAGCTTTGTGGGGATCACGGAATTCATCAACGTACTTCATAGCTAAATCTCCGCTAGTTCCTCTAACAGGGCCAGGGTAGCCGCCGCTTCGTCAGGATCAATCCGATTCAGGGCAAAACCAACATGAACCAGCACCCAATCTCCTAAACAGCCATCCACCGAGTGCTCTTCATCTACGATGCAGGCAATGTTCACCTGGCGCTTCACTCCGCTAATCTCGACGATCGCCAATTTCTGCACAGGATCGGTGATTTCAACAATTTGACCGGGAATACCTAAACACATTTTCTAATCCTTGATTAATTAACAAGATGGATTGAGCGGGCCGCCGCGATCGCCCCCTGTCCCAAGGCTAAACCGCCGTCGTTGGTAGGAACCTGCTGATGGGTTAAAACAACAAATCCCTGCTGGGTTAATTCTTCTTTTACCTGTTGCAAAAGCAAACCGTTCTGCCATACCCCTCCCGATAAAACAATTTGGGTAAAGGGCTGGTTGGACTGCAGGGCATTAACCATGGCCACGATCGCCTGCGCCAAACCCAGATGAAACCGAGCGGCTATGGCTCCCACTTCAACTTCCTGGTTTAAATCTCTGAGAACAGAGGGCCAGATCGAACCCGAATCAAGTATTGGTAATTTATCTGAAACTTTGAGGGTTAGGGAATAAGCATTTTGGCGGACATTCAACCAGTTTTCCGCAGAATTCAGGTAATTTGTAGCCGCTGTTTCCAGGGCGATCGCCCCCTGCCCTTCATAACTACAATTTTCTCGACAGATTCCAATGGCAGCCGCAACCGCATCAAATAAGCGCCCACAGGAGGAAGCCAGGGGAGAATTGATTCCTTTTACTAACATCTGATTCAGCAGTTTTAGCGGCTTTTGGGCCAGAAATTTGATTAACTCCAGATCGGCATACGCTTCCTGCAACCCTTGCCAGATCGCCTCCAAATCGCCCGTGCTGTTTTCTCTGATCTCCGCGGCCGCGATCAAATGAGCATAGGTATTTCGCCAGGGTTGATAAATCGCCTGTTCGCCCCCCAGCATAGCCACAGGTTTAAAGTGAGCCAGACGTTGAGAATGCGCGTAATCTGCCAATAAAAATTCCCCGCCCCAGAGCGTGTTATCTTCACCGTAGCCCAATCCGTCCAGGGCAATTCCCAACACGGGAGCCGTATTCAAGGGCAAGCCATTTTCAGCCATGCAGGCAGCAATGTGGGCATGATGGTGTTGAATTTGATAAATCGGTAGAGAACGGGCGATCGCCATTTCTACTCCCAGTTTGCTAGTCAGGTATTCGGGGTGCAGATCGATCGCAATGGCTGTGGGTTGATGCTCAAATAAATTGGCATAAAGTTGCAGAGTTTGTTGATACGCTTCTAGTGCCGCAGCATTTTCCAGATCACCGAGATGTTGAGACAGAATGGCCTGCCCCTCCCGGATTAAACAAAATGTATTTTTTAACTCACTGCCCATGGCCAGAATGGGGGCGGCTTGCTCAAAACCTGCGGGTAAACGAATCGGAGCAGGGGCATAACCACGGGCACGACGGAAAATTTGGGGACGATCGTCAACCACTCTCACCACAGAATCATCCACCCGATTGACAATCTCACGGTTATGGAAGAGAAAGTAATCCGCAATTCCGGCAAGTTTTTGATGGGCTTCGTTGTTATCAATACACTGGGGTTGATCGGATAAGTTACCACTGGTTAACACAATGGGTCGATCCATCCGCTTCAAGATCAGATGATGCAGAGGGGTGTAGGGCAACATAAACCCCAGAGTGTTTCGATCGGGAGCAACGGCATGGGCAATCTCCCCTTTTTGGACTTGAGCTGCTTTTCTGCTTAATAAAACAATGGGGGCCGCAGAGCTTTCCAGGAGGTCTCTTTCCTGGTGGTTGACCCAACAATAACGCTCAATAACTTCCAGGTCACGGGCCATTAAGGCAAAGGGTTTGTGATCGCGATGTTTACGCTGGCGGAGGGTCTGCACAGCCGCTTCCTGGGTGGCATCACAGGCCAGATGAAATCCCCCCATCCCTTTAATTGCAATAATTTCTCCCTGTTGTAACAGCGTACAGACGGCATCAACATCATCCAGCATCGAAAACATGGAGGCGTGAATCGGTTTGCCATCCCTGCGTTCTAACCAGGTGTGGGGACCACAGCGATGACAGGCAATCGGTTGGGCATGGAAGCGGCGATCGCTCACCTCTTCATATTCCTGCTGACAGTCTGGACAGAGGGGAAAACTGGCCATGCTGGTAAGGGAGCGATCGTAGGGAATTCCCCGCACAATACTCAGCCGGGGACCACAGTGGGTGCAGTTCGTAAACGGATATCGATAGCGACGGCTGTAGGGATCAAAGACTTCGGCGCGGCATTCGGGGCAGGTGGCGGCATCGGGGCTGATTTCAGTGCGAACAATCGTGTTAACACTATGGGTAATGCGAAAGTTGGATACGGTGATTTCATCCACAGGAATGGGTTGGCGTTCTAGGGTTTCAATCCGGGCCAGGGGAGGAGGAGAGGTTGTGAGTTGCTGGACAAAATCAGCGATCGCCTCAGGCCAACCCGCCAGCCGAATCACGACCCCCTGACCATCGTTCTGCACCTCACCCCGCAGGTTTAGTTCTTGAGCCAGCCGATAGACCGTGGGCCGAAACCCTACCCCCTGGACTCTACCGCGCACGCGAATCACTTCAGCAGTTTCTGCCTGAGCATCCTGGAGTGCGATCGGGGAAATTGAAGTCATCAAAGATCTCTACAATCAAAAACGATCTGTACAATTTCAAACCTATAGCAACCCTAAATGGGTTGAGAAAAAGGGGGTGTGGGGTTCCCCCACAAAAGGGGTTCTACCCCTTTACCCCGTTTAGATCTCAAATAGGATTGCTATAAAAATACGGAACTAACACCAGCATCTAGATAAACACCCACCCGTAATCTAAGCCACCCTTTAGGAGCAGGGCCAAAATCTCAGTTTTTCTTAGGAATACTGCCCCCTTTCCAGCTTTACAAATATTTAAAGGCAAAACGTTATGATGGGCCTATAGGTGTTTTCAGGCGTGAGATAGACAAATGCCTTCTCCCTTTCCCGGAATGAATCCCTACCTGGAAAATCTAGAACTCTGGTCAGAGGTACATCATCGCTTAATCAGCTCGATCGCCAATGCTATCGAATCTAGCCTCAGCTTTGATTATCGTGTAGCTATTGAGAAAAGAGTTTATGCCGTCACACCAGAGGATGCGGTTTTAGTTGGCATTCCTGATGTTTCAGTTAGATCTCAAACCCAGCCCTCTACCACAAGTATTCTTTCCACGCCGGATTCTGCGCTCACGGTGCTATTGCCGATACCTGAAGAAGTTCGAGAAAGCTATTTAGAAATTCGAGATGTAAAAACGGGAACGGTAATTACGGTGATTGAAGTGCTATCTCCAACGAATAAGCGCTCAGGCAAAGGAAGAAATATTTATACAGAAAAGCGTAATGCTGTATTGGCAAGTGCAACTCATCTGGTAGAAATTGACCTTTTAAGAGAGGGTGAACCTATGAATATGATGGGTCAAATTCCGCCTTCAGATTATCGTATTTTAGTTAGCCGCGCCCCGGAACGACCGAGAGCAAAACTTTACGCCTTTAATCTTCAAGACTCTATTCCTGATTTGCTCCTCCCGCTTAAACCAGACGATCCAGAACTGACGATCGATCTACAAAATTTACTATTTACTCTCTATAATCAGGCCCGCTACGATTTGGCGATCGACTACCGCGCTGATCCCGTTCCACCCCGGCAAACCGATGCCCAGGAGTAGATGGATGAATTGTTAAAGGATAAAGGCTTGCAGCCCTGAACTTTTCAGCCATAAACAGGAGATTTTATGACAGTCACCCTTACCCTTGACCCCGTTGGCATTCTGACCGATGAAGCCTTCTATCAACTTTGCCAGGTCAACCCAGATTTGAAGTTAGAACGCTCAGCCAGGGGAGAGTTAATTATCATGCCACCGACGGGAGGAGAAAGTGGTCGTCGCAATGCTGAAATTACGATCGATCTTGGTATTTGGAATCGCCAGGCGGGACTCGGTTATACGTTTGATTCTTCCACCTGCTTTAAGTTACCCAATGGTGCAGAACGTTCCCCTGATGCCGCCTGGGTTGAACGTAGCCGCTGGGAAGCCCTACGCCCGGAAGAACGAGAAAAGTTCCCACCCCTTGCTCCTGATTTTGTAATTGAACTTCGCTCCGCCACTGATAATCTGTCTACTTTGAGAGCCAAAATGCAAGAGTACCGGGAGAATGGAGTGCGCCTGGGTTGGCTGATCAATCCTCAAGATCAACAGGTGGAAATTTATCGGCTGGAACAAGATAGGGAAACTCTACAATCCCCTCAACAGCTATCCGGCGAATCCGTCTTACCTGGATTTGTACTGGATCTCACCAGAATTTGGACCTAAACATAGTTATATATCCAAAAAATCTAATCTGCTTCCAGAGAGTCATTTTAGTAGATTTAAAATTGATGTCCTGGGATGCAAAAGTCGATGCCAATGAATTAACCAACATGAAGCTGGATTAATTTTAAGATTTGCTCAGGGGTTAGCTCTGCAGCTCGATCGAACACCGCGATCGCTCCAGACCAGCTGAGCTGTTGGGCATAATCCTGGCGAGATTGCACATGGGGAGGCACCACTCCAATCCCCAACCAGGCGTAGGCCGAATTCACCTGAGCGGCCCGCTGTACAGTTTGCATATCTGCTACAGTGTCCCCAACATAAAAAATGGGAATCCGGGTTGAGAGAGAGAGTGGCCCCACCAGTTGCTCAACGGTGGCAATCAACCCAGTTGGGTCGGGCTTACCGGGGGCATCTTCCATCGCCACTAAAACGGGAGCCTTTAAACCCAAGCGCTGCTCCAGCACAAAGGTGGCCGAACCGCGGGTTGCCCCACTGAAAAACCCCCAGGGAATCTGAGCAGCCGTCAAATCTGCCAAATAAGTCGCACTGAGCAACAACGGTTCATCCTGGATATAGCCTGACCAGTTCACTCCTCGGTAGCGGAGCTGAAAAAAGTCCACCAGTTCGTCATAGTTGAGTGCGATCTGGGTACGAGACTGTCCCTGGGCTTCAAAGTAACGATAAATTAATTCCTGTGCCGCTTCCCAGTCGTTATTCCATAACCCCTCTGCTTTGAGGGCATCCACCTGTTCCAGAGTCGGACGGAAAGCCGCAGCGGTAAAGTGCTCAACGGTATCTGCCAAAGCCCGCAGGTAAGAACCCGCCACATCCCGCACAACCCCATCGATATCAAACACAGCCACCGCTGGGGGTACACCCGATACCGTTAAGCTGGCACTGGTCAACTCCGCCGGGATTCCCACCTCAATTCCTGTCTCCATAGAATGCAACCAAACTTTCCTGAAGCATACGATAAGATCTAAGGTTGTAAACCATTTATGCACAAGGCCCGTGCAGACAAATTTGGAGGTGTCATTGTCTCAGTTTATCCTTAAAGTTCTCTGGCTAGATAGTAATGTTGCCCTGGCCGTGGATCAGGTTGTCGGTAAGGGCACCAGCCCCCTGACATCTTACTTCTTTTGGCCACGGGCAGATGCCTGGGAACAGCTCAAGTCCGAGTTGGAAAAGAAAACCTGGATTTCGGAAGCCGATCGCATTGCCCTGTTGAACCGTGCGACGGATATTATTAACTACTGGCAGGAAGAAGGCCGCAATCGCCCTCTCGCAGAAGCGCAGTCCCGTTTTCCTGATATCACCTTTGTTGGTACAGCCTGACGGCTAGATTGACCCGTGGTCTGTGTCTTGCAAAGTTAACCGGAGGGAGAGCTTATCATCTTCAGAAATGAGTCCTCCGCTCCGGCCCAGCTCATGGTCAGGAAGGTTAAATCTTGGTCAGGTATTGAAAATATTTCATAGCGTAAGGGTTGGCACGGTCGATTTTCTGCTCCAAATCTGCCCCATGCCTATCCAGTCCTACTTTTTTCAACAGCTTGGCATACTCTTTGTACTCATGGGGAACATTGCCAGCAATTAGCATACTGACGAGTCGTATTCTAATTCTCTCGATCTCTTCGCTGCTTAAATTGGCCCGTCGTAGCGCTCGTGCTGTATTCGATTTCAGGATTTTCCCAAACGGGAACTTCTGATCCTGCTCAATGAATTCAATTCCGAGTCGTCTGCAGGCCAAATCCCCCGCCTCGATCGCCGCAATGACTTTTGCCATCATCGGGTACACCCAGGTTTTGTCAGCCTGAACGTAGGTTTGAGGGGTCAGATCAACTGGATTGCTAATTTTAAGCTCCTGGCAGTACCTGGCATACCGCCGCAAAATCGCATCTTCTGCCCAGTCTCCCTGGCCGTTATAGTTAATCACCTGCATAGCCACCACCGTAGATCAGCCATCTCTGCTCAACCTACCTCGTTGGAAAGGACTGTTGGCTAATTATCGACGGGAATATTGGGGATTTGTAGACGTAAATTCTGGTTGGGGTAATCCGTTAAGCTTAAGGAAACTTGTTTGACCCCTGCCAGCGTATCTTCTGGAATGGTGATTGTCCCAGTGAATTCTGGAACACCCGGTTGTAGATCGGTAGGTAATCCCTGGGTCACAGCGGTTAGAGGGCGGCCCTGATCATCCGTAATCTCAAGAAAGGTGTAAAAAAACTGGACAGCACGAGAGCTGTTGTTTTTCAGCGCTACGTTCAGAATCAGATCCCCATTCCGACGATCGAGGGAGCGCACCTCCAGGCTAACTCCCTGATCCTGACTCTGCAGAGCTGTTGTTGCAGCTTCCGTCGAGGGTTTCGGAGTAGGTTGAGTATTGGCAGCACTGGTTTTAGTTGCCGCTGGTTTGTCTTTGGCCGGTTTGTTCAACCCCTGGATTTGCTTCACACTGGCCAGGATATCCTTCTCCTGCACAAAAGCATTGCCCTGCTGCACTGAACCCGTACCATCCGTTGGATTGCCCAGAATTGGATTCACAACGGGCTGGGTTGTCCCCTTGAGGGCATTGCGGCCAAAGGTATAACCCCCAAAGGCTGCCAAAACCCCTACTGTAAGCATGAGTGACAGCAGGCCAAAGGTGGGCACAAGGCTGGAGGTTGATTTCATTGCATTCATGCGTTGTCCATGGAACTGCAGACAAACTACCGGATTTACAACCCCTTGGGAGTTTGCCTTACAGCATAGCGAAATCTTCCCCAAACAGCCAGAGACGAACAGGACGGGGGGAACAGTAGCCCAAAAATCTAGCTCTAACGGGCTGCAATTTCAGTTTTTACCGCTTATATTAGAAAATGTCCCAGGGTTGGCCGAGCGGATCAGGCAGCGAACTCATAATTCGCCTCAGGCAGGTTCAACTCCTGCACCCTGGACTTGATCCCTTGATTACCTGGTGCGCTTGGGTCAAATGATTAGACTGCCTGCTGACGACCTCTAGTAAAGGGCAGGAATGGGGGGAGCGGGTTGGGGCGGCAGGGGAGGAGCCATGGGAGGAATCGCGGGGGCAGGCTGGGGAGCTGGTGTCTGTACCGCCACATTACAGGGAGGAACTAAGCCCAACAGTGAGGTGCAGAAAGGGCTGGCCAGGTCGCGAGTGCGGACAGTCACCCCCCTGGATTGCTGGGCAAGATAATCTTCGTAGAAGTTTTGAATGCGTTGGCTGGTTTCACTTAGTTGCAGATCCTTGTAGGGGGGCCAACCATGTCTGGAAAAACCGAAAATAAATTCTGTATCCCCAGAAATGGTGTCTTCAAACCAATTGGTATTCAATTCGCTAATTCTGTCCACAGTAGCCGGAACGGAAGGCTGATTCAGAGGCAGGCTGTCAAAATTAGAGATTGTCTGGGCCTGCACCCGGCTGGTCGCAGTGACAGTTGCGAGGCCAATCGCCGTCAGGGATAGCAGGGCACCGCCGATGAAGTTCTTCATTCCCACACCCATATCGCACTAACTCCTTTAATTTCCTGCTAGGATTCTACCTTAGTTCTTCAGGTCGATCTGTGATTTTTGAGCTTGTTATAGATTACTTATAGATTACCCTTTGATTCCATGATTGTTTCAACTACACCAGACGCTACGGAACTGCGACGGGAATTGCTCGATCTGATCTGTGCTAAGGGCTATCAGGCGGGAGACTTTACCCTATCTTCTGGGCAAAAAAGTAGCTATTACATCAACTGCAAACCCATCACCCTGGATGCCAGAGGAGCCCTGCTCGTGGGCAAACTGTTGCTGGCTCAGTTACCTCCTGCAACGGTAGCGGTGGCGGGTCTGACCCTGGGAGCCGATCCGATCGTCACTGCCGTCAGCGTCGTCTCTGCCTATGAACGTCCTCAGCACCCTTATTCAGCTCTGATTGTACGCAAGGAAGCGAAGGGACATGGAACCCGAACCTATATTGAAGGACCGCTGTTACCCCCCGGTACCCAGGTTGCGGTTTTAGAGGATGTGGTGACAACAGGTCAATCGGCGCTTAAAGCGGTGCAACGGTTGCGGGAGGCAGGCTATCAGGTGAACGATGTCCTGGCTCTGGTGGATCGACAGCAGGGGGGAGCAGACCTTTACCGGGAATCGGGACTGCAATTTGCGGCATTATTTACGATCGCGGAGGTACAGGAGCGGCAACGCCATCTGGACAGTAAACCCGCTGCGGCAATTGATTAAAACCAATCTCAATCACTAAATCCACCCCTGCATCCTGGGTAAGGGGAGGAATAAACAATTGGGGATGGAGGGCCCGCCAAAAGTATTTGACAAATTGATGCACCTCTCTCTCTGACATACCAGACCGCCCAGATTCGATCGCCCGTGCTTCTGCTTGCCAACGCCATTGCTGACTGAGGCGATAATCCACCAGATCCAGAACGATTAACCCATCTAAGCACTGCCACAGGGGTTGATACTGCTGCAGCCGGTCATTCGTGGCCTGGGCAAAGGCACGATCCGCAGCGGTGAGAATCGGGGGGGGCGCTGTCTCAAACTGGCCAGGATCAATGGGCCGAACACCGACAAACCAGCCTTCAAACAAAATAATGCCCACATCTTGCACGAATTCCCAATGGCTGCGATCGCCCGCCCCACCCCAGGCTGTTTTATCGAAACGGGGAATGGCTACCGGTTGGGACAGCGGTTGGCGCAACTGACTGCACACCTGCAACGCTAGCTCCACGTCATGGGTTCCCGGTGGCCCACGCCAGATCAAACGGGGATCGGTCTGACGCAAAGCCTCTCGGTCAGCATAGGTTTTATAAAAGTCATCCAGGGATAGACTGAGGGTTGGATAGCCCAGCGTAGTCAGGATCAACTGCAGCAGATGAGTGAGGGTAGTTTTGCCAGCCCCCTGACTTCCGACAATTCCCTGAATCAGCGGACGGTGCAGGGAATGGTGTCGCTCGATCAGAAACAATGCCAGAGGGAGCCACACTTCCCAGAGTAGTAACAAACAAGGGGAGGAAATGTTTAAGACATCTTCCCAGTAGTGCTTGACCTGCCCATAGACCAGGGGAAAGGCCGCTGCCCGTTTTTGGATTGAAATAGCAGTTGGATTGTTCATTCCACACAACCCAGACCAGTTGATCTTGCTGTATTCTTCTAGACATTGATGGTGGGCATGGGTTAATGTTTTTCCCGCCAATAGATGGGTGAGAATGGGCTTAAGCAACTCGTTACTGATCATGGCGCGGGTCAAATCCTCACTTCACTTGTATCACTACCGGGAGGTTTAGCATGCAGGTTGAAAACTGTCCCAGATGTTCCAGTCGGATGGGGGCTCCCCTCAAGTCCGGACGGCAGGTCTGTGCCAACTGTGGCTGGTCAACCGCTCCGGTCAAAGGCTCCACTCCTCCACCGGCTCCTGTTAAGACTGCTGCTCCTACCTCAGGATTGGGAGCTTTGGTGCAATTGTGTTTCCGCATCATCGGTCGTAGCCTAAGTTATTTATTTCTGCTTATACAGCAATTCTTCAGCCAGCTTTTGCAAGCAGGTAAGAAAAATAAGCCTCAACCGGGGCGGTTGCTCCAATCCCTCAACCAGCGCCTGGCCAACCTGGAGGAATCGATTCCAAACGCAGCCACCCTCAACTCCCCCCGCTGGATGACGGCAGAGGGTGCTTTCAAATTTCTGGGGGGCGATCCAGTGAACCTGTGGTCGGAGGTTAGTAGTCTGGACGGCAACAGGCAGATTAAGTTTAACAATTTCAAAGCCTTGAGTTCGGCGGCAGATTTTCGCGAGTTCGGGTTGGAGTATAGCCAGGAGCGCCGGAATGCCAATAAACCCTATCTACGCTGGATCGCCAATCCGAATTAGAGTTTTTGGATAGCAAGCTTGGGGTGCTCAGGGCAGTTTTTAAACGTCTTCCCTGTACCCCTGGGTTTCTTGATCCAGGACGGCGATCGTCCGTTCGTAAACGGCTTCCGCTTCTTCCGGTGAATTTCCGATACTGGTCAGCCCCAGTTTGCCAAATTCGGATAGGGCTCCAATCAGGTGAAAGACGGTTCCTGTCTCGGTGCTGGAGTCAAAGTGCAACTGGTAGGAGGCAATGATATCCATCAGGTCGTTGGGGAGTAAGCCGCGATAATGGGGGCTCTGCAGGTTATCAGAGGCAATGTAATACTTGGGACGACCGTGTTTGCTATAGAACAAGCCACTGCTGAGGTCATAGTAGCCGTTGGTGAGAAATTTTAAGGTCATGAATGGATGGGTGGTGCCCCCTTTACGCAGGTTGATCTCGATCGCCTGGACATCCCAACTGCCATCGGCTTGGGGACGGGCCAGAAAATCAACCCCATAATGGCCGATCGCTCCCTTACGGGCAAGCTGTTGACCCACCTGTAAACCCAAATCCTGCAATGCTAAACGATATCTGGCATCAGCGGGAAAACGGCAGCCTTTAAAGATTTGCCCATCCGGGCCCCCCAGAATTTGATCGTGAGTTGAAATAATTTCCACCCCCCCACAGGGTGTGATCCGACCCTGCACACTAGGCGATTGCTTGTGATCTCCTTCTAAGTAGCATTCGACGATCGCTCCCAGTTCCGGTAGGCGACGACTGTAGCTGGGCCAGGTTTCCTGGGGGGCCTGAAACCGCAGACTGCTGAGATGGGCTTCGATCGTACTGATCCGTTCAGCAGGACTAACCAGACCAGGGGCAACCTGAGGAATTTTAGTCAGATCCAGCAGGGCATTGCCTTCCCCCGAAAAGCCTTCGTTCAGTTTGACGACCAACCGCTGCACCTGGGGTTGTTTTTCCCACAGTTGGGCAACCAGGCCGGCCAGTTCTGGAATATTCCAGGCAGTTTGGCAACCCGCAGGATGGGGGATCTGGGCTTCAGCAAAGAGTTCGCGACTGCCGGCTTTGGTGCCCCAGTAGAGCAGATCTGGATCAACGGCAAAGAGGGGAACACCCAGTTGCAGGGACAGATCCCGCTCCCATTGGGTTGAATTAAAGCAAACCATGTAGGATTGGCCGGGACGGAGGGCCTGGCGAATTCGCTGCAGCAGGCGTGGCCGTTCCAGGATTTTCTGGGTCAGGGGTTTGGGGGATTGATCATAGGTGGAGAGCAGGAGCAGCCGATCGCGGGCATGGGCAGAGGGAACTCCCGGCAACAAATCCAGATAGTAATCAATGATGCTGGGGTGAAGGGGTTGGGAGGTAACAAAAATCATCCGCGTGCGGGGATTACGCAATTGAATCAGCGAAAACAATTGCCGCTCTTCGTAGTGATGATAGCCCTCAATTTTGTTCAGTTCTCCCTGGTCAAGGCTGAGGGAAGGCACAACGAGGATATCCCGATTCTGGGACAGGACAATTCCCGGCTGATCTGGAATAAAGGATTCTGTTCCCCGCCAGCAGGCATCTAACTGGGCTTGAAGGTGATGAAACTCCTGGACGGCAATCGGCAAATGTGCAGTTTGCTCCACCTTGGGCAACTCCGTTACTGTAGAAACCCCATGCTCTACTAGCCTATCAGTTGCCCAGAGGGTTCATCATTTATTGAATTTGCAAAGACTAAACTTCTTAAAATAGGCGGAAGATCAGAGGATAACGGTAGGAGAGATCGGGTTGGGTGAGGCAATGCAGAATGGCCAGAATCGGCATCACTAAACTAAAAATTACAACCACACCCCCCAGGAAGGCAAAGGGGAGTAGAATAATCGTCCACCACAGGGCAGCAGCGATCGCGGCGATTCCACCCCAGAGCCAGACATTGAAATGAAAGTTAATTGCTTCTCTGGCGTTTTCCTTTACAACGGCATCATCAGAAACCAGCAGGATGGCGATGGGAATCCCGACAGAAATAACTAGAGAACTGAAGAAAATTGAGCCGTGGGAGAGGGCGGGCAGTAGCTTACGCTTATCTACGTCGTAGGTACTTTGCATGGGATGGCTCCTGAGTAGGATTAACCGTCTGCCTCTATCCTAGCGGGTCACTATTCGATCGCTGAGAGGCAAAGTTATGTTAACCGAACCTCTATCCGTTGATTTCAGGCAGGAAAGAAAACTGCGGGCGATACATGGAAAAATTTTGCCAATTGTTCAATATGGTTAACCGTTAACTTCCGTCGTCCGCGCAAAACATCCGAGACGATCGATTCTGTCTTAAAAATGGGTATCAGATCCTTCTGCCGCAAGCTGTGTTCGGTCATCAGCACCTTCAGCAGTTCCACCCCATAAATGTCAGGCAGCGGTTCCAGGGTTTGCTCATATTCGTAGATTAACGCCCCCAACACATTCAGGTAATCTTGTTCGTCGGCTGTAAGTTCGGGACGATCGAGCAGGGCATCCACTACTGCCTGAGCCGTATCTAGTTCTACTTGATTAGAAATGGGCCGCGGGGGAAAGCTTTGCAGAAGCTCAAGATAAAAGTCTGGCTTAGCTATACCAGTCGTCATTTTTCCACTTGTTTTTGTCATAGTCAGCATGAGTTAACACATGCCTGATAAAAATCTTTTTTGCACTGTAATCAATTAACGTAATTAGACGAAAATTATTACCACCAATATTAAAGACCGTAAAATTACTGACCTGATCTGCTGCAGGAAAAGTTTGTCTGAGCTGATCGAAGTTTTGCCAATTCGCTGCTTTAGTAATTTTGTGCCAGGCTAATAGTCCCGTCTTAGCAGTCGAATGAACTTCGTAGAACTCTCGAAGGCGAGAAAATGAAATGATATGCATTGCCGAAGACTATACAGAATTAATTGTTTATTCATTGGGTACAACGCCTAATCTCCTGGATTACGCTTAAACGGCTTGATCGTTTGCATCAAGTAAGCGGCTATTATACTCATCTTAGCAAAATGCGAAGTTCTGTCAACCCTAGCCACCCCAATCAAGGGCTGAGAGGTAACTTCCGGTACTCTGTTGATCGTGCGACCGCAGCCTGGAATGGTTCTACTGGCTTGACTCGTCAGTCGATCCCTGTTGAATCAATACTCAGTTCCGGCAGTGTGACGGCTAAACGATTTCCTCTGGAACAGTTGAAGATGAAGCCAGGTATAGGGCAGCATTACAGCGCAAAGATTTTTTTGCTTATAAAACAAATAGAAGCTACTGATTGAGCCCGTCCACTTCAAGGCTATGTTAGCCGTCCGCCTTGAATCCTTCGTGGAAAGTGACGGTGCCCTGAGGAAGATGCCCATCAAAAGCTAGAGCAAAGAAGACCTCCTGTGGCACTCCCTCATACACAAGCTCCGACACGTTTTGGAACCCGAATTTCCTGTAGTAATCTGGATGTCCCACCAGACAACATCCGCGAGCATTCATCCCTTTCAAACGGGATAACCCTTCCCAGATCAGGGCTTTGCCAATGCCTTGGCGCTGATAGCTCGGCAACACCGAAATAGGTCCAAGTCCGTACCAGTTTTGAGTGCCATCTGAAATGGTCACAGGAGAGAAGGCAATATGACCGACTACACATTCATCCACTTCTGCAACAAGCGATACCACAAGGGCGTTGGCGGCGCGCAATGCCTCGATAATGAACTGCTCAGTGTGATTGCTGATCTCTAGAGTCTTAAACGCGGCAACGGTCACCTCAGTTATTGCGCTGACATCGGCATCGGTTTCACTCCTGATCATGATATTTGAATTCATAGGCTTCCTGTTCCTCCTTCTTGCGGGTTGGCGATCGCCTTCAGCACACAATAAGGGTGCTTATAGTATAGGGATACTGAATACGATCATCGCTCGACTTCAAATGAATTCACATCCGTTTTACTGTTGAAACAACCAGGAAGCCGATGATCAAGGCAGGCGCAGTGCTTTTCTTGGTACTGCTATCTCAGTCCACCCAATTATCAATCCGAAGTCCAGGAACCTTATAAAAATCCTTAATATTTCTTGTGATCAATAGAGCATTGTGGGCCAGAGCGATGCAGGCAATGAGCATATCCGCCCGACGCATTTTGTTGAGATTCCTATCGTTCCTGAGCCTTTCGAAATTGCTGATTGAGTTAGCGTCAAACTCTACCACTGTGAAGCTAGTGATTAACTCCTCGGACTGACGAAATCTCGTTGCTGCTTGCTGGAGCTCCTGCTCATTGGCAGCTTTCAGCAAGTTCTCGGCTCTCCCCCGCAAAATTTCGTAACGGGTAATAACGGCAATGGCCAGTTGCTCCTGGTTATCCAGGCTCTCTATTTGATGCCTTACATTGGTTTTACCATAAGCGAAGTGGGTCAATGTATCTGTATCAAGCAGGATCATTCTCCTGCAATCTCCCTATAAGAACGAATGTTTGTAAGTTGCTGCTCGATATCGGTGTCGTCCTTAAAAACGCCAAAGTGCTTCAGTACAGCTTGTTTTGATCCACGGTTGGTGGACGGAGGCTCGGTTGCGATATCCCGGCTAGGAGTTCGTTGCTCAGCAGCCTGAATCAGTTCTTCCAATAACAAGTTGCTAAATATTGGTTGGGGTGCTAAAGGCTTGACTTTTTGGTAAAAGGTAGGACCATAGAATAGCCACACATCTACCGCTCGTTTCAGGAATCTCCATTCGTCTCCAATTTTTTGGGCAGGGATCTTATTTTCGATAACTAGCTTCAATAGTTCGTCAACTGGGACGCGAAGGTAAGCAGCAAGTTCTGGCAAGGTAAGAACTTCAAACTCCATCAGGTTTTTGCCAGAAGAGAGGGTTTCTGAATTTGGCACAGCGGTTCACCCTACGGATGGGCTAAACTAATCGAACCATCCAGGTTCAGTCTATCACTTCAACAAGACGGAATACGATCGTTCTTCCCCTTCAGGATTCATATCCTATTTCACTCTTGTAAGGAACTGATGATGAAACCAGGTAATCTCGACAGATGACACTCTGAGAACACAGGTTCACGAGTATATAACCCGGAAGAGAACGCTTCTAAAGAGAACGCAGAGTATTTAAAGAGCAAAATGCGGAAAGAGGCTTCCTAATTTGTTAGCTTAGCTGTTTGATCGAAATCCACATTAACTAAGTTAAACCACGATCGTACAGAAAATCGTATCGAAGGGCATCTTCCTGTATCGCGCCACAATAAACATGAAAGGAAGGGTTAGCCTGTGTAGAATGTGTAATCCGTACAATCAAGCTGGGAGTAACTGTTGTAGAAGGTGGATAACATTTAAGCCCATAATCTTTTCAATCTCTGATTCACTAAAGCCTTCCTGCTGCAAACCATTAGTAATCTGCTCCAAATGGGAAACATCAAAGGGAACCAGGGTAAGCGCAAGAAAAAGTCGGTCGTAATATGCTAAGGGAGACCCCAGTCACTACAAAGGTTTCTAGTTCCAATAGTTAAAGGTTTTGGTACAGCCTCTCAAACTCCTGCCACGGGCCGCTCATCGACCTCCTTATTACCCGCAACCGATTGTCAACGAGTGCAACAATCTCTGCAAGAGCATTTTGGGAGTTTGAGCGATCCACGGGGCAAACAAGGAGTGTTGCACCCGTTTGTGAGCATCGTGATGATTGCCCTACTAGCAACCATTGGCGGTGCCCAAGGCTGGGAAGAAATTGGGGTGTACGGCATCAGCCATCAGCAGTGGTTATCGAGCTTTTTAGCCTTGCCCTGGGGGATACCGAGCGCAGATACCTATCGACGAGTCTTTGAGCTGATTTCACCTGCTGCGTTTGAGCGCAGTTTTAAGAGTTGGTTAAGTGGGTTGGTGAACCAATTGGGTGCTCAAGTGATTCCGATTGATGGCAAAGAGTTGAAAGGCTCCTACGATCGGAGTCTGGAGCAGTCTGCTTTGTATGTGGTGAGTGCCTGGGCCAGTGAGCACCGGTTGTTTCTCGGACAAGTCAGGTCTGGGCGGTGCCGGTTACTCAAATTACCGGACTGTACCAACAAGACCAATGGGCTGGCTTGCAAAGTATTGTGATGGTGGTTCACACCCGTCATCTATGGAACAAGACGACCCGTGAGGTGATGTTCTACCTCAGTTCTCTGCCTGCCGATGCTCAGCAGATTGGCAAAGCGATTCGACAGCATTGGTCGATTGAGAATCAACTGCACTGGGTTTTGGATGTAACCTTTGGTGAAGATGCTAGTCGCATCCGCACCGGCCATGCGTCTGAGACAAGGGCAATCCTCAGAAGTTGGAGCCTTAACATGTTGAACCAGGAAACGTCTTTCAAACGCAGCATTCGTCAAAAAGCCAGACGAGCCAGTATGGATGAAGCGTACATGCTGACGGTTTTAGAAGCTTCAATTCCCTTGCAGCATAACCCATTCAGCGACTAAATTTTCTTGCGTTTACCCTGGCCTTTCTTGTAGAAACGCAACTTTTTTCTCCAGGCGATACTTTATGAAAACCTACACGTTAAAATTCTTGTAAAAATATTACTGTACATGACGATAAGTTGAAAGATAGATGGTAGATGCTATGCCTACCGCAGGAGAGTAACATTGTTAGACATACGACCTGGTTTTGGTTTAGAAGGGTCAAGTTGACTACTGGCTGACTACAATCTTCTCTATAAGTCACAGGTAAATCTTTTCATTTCTCTCTTTTAGCACTTTAAGTCAAGCGAATGGTAAAAATGTACTGATTTGCTGCGTTTGACTACAGAATGACTACAAAAGAGTGCTTATCCTTGAAGTAATCTATCTATATCAGGCAATTCAAGCGTTTTTTTCGAGGACCTGAAAATTTCTCGTGTCACTAGTTAAAGTCTGTTTCCTGGCATTAGCGAAAACAATGAATAGACAGTTTGGGGGTAAAGCCTCATTACATCCTCAGTGACAGGATACTAACTCGTTAGGCTTGATCCAGGTTACAGGGGGTTGGCTCTGGTCAAATGAATAACCGTAGTCAATTCTGGTCTCTACCACCTGGACTGTATCAATCTGTCCCTTCAAGATTACCCCCTTCGATCCGGTTAAGGCACTTGTCATGACTCGTAAACTACCTGCTGTTTCACTGGGAATTGGGTTCTGATACCCTGCCTGTGCCAGCAGATTATGGAGCAAGTGGTCGGAATTAGATTTCAGTTCGATCGGTGCTAGACCCTGATCCGCTGATTCAATCACCGTCTCGGAACTTGAGGTAGTCGTTAGCGAAAGTTTGAAAGGACGAGCTACTGTTCCCGGCAGAGGGCAAACTTTTACCCAGGCAAATGCATCGCTGCTCAGATCAGCCCCACTCCTAACATAACCCTGAGAAATGAGGTGTAAACGGTAGCCAGACTGGGGAGCAGCATAGGTGCCATAAAACCGAAACCCTCTATTCCAACCCTCACACCCAATCAAGAGGAGAGAGAGAAGAGAAGCTGTCAGATACCTAACCCTGAACTGATTCATTTGGAACAACTACCCCCCGAGTGGATTACCTCTATGACAGGAGTGCCTTGACACCTTGATTTGGGAAGTCTAAGCTTTAAGGGTCGAACAAGTCAGCCTAGTTTACTGGCAACTCATGCTGGTAGAGCGGGGAAACCACCAAAGGGGCGTATTTCCAAGTTCTTTATACCCAATTGAGGGTACTTGGAGAAGGACATCTCTCAGTCCTAGCCCGTCAGCTAACCTCGTCGGCCTTGAGAGGAGACTGAGCTTATCAGCCTTTACTTAGTGCGTTGATTGCTTTAGTGTCCTGAGTCGTGTTCCACGGCTTGTTCGCTGTCCATGAATAGACTCTTTAGGAGGGTTTCATGCAGCTTAGGTCACAGTTGTTTGAATCGATTAATCAGCAGCAAGAGGGCGCTAATTCATTTACCTTAAGTGGGAAGCAGCCCTCACTCAAGTCGATGATTATGCGCCTGAAAACCACTTTAGGCAGTGAAGATTTGGCACAGAGCATCGTGCTTGTATCAAAGCCTCATAAAACTGCTTCACGCGAAAATCTAGACACTCATACGATCGGCTTTGTGGTGGGTTATAGCGGCTCAGCTCATAGCCAATCTGCCTTAGATTTAGCTCTTTTGATGGCTCACCAAACTCGCTTAGCTAAACCTAACCCTGTACTGGTGCATGTCGTTCATGTGATTGATCAATTGCAATCCCAAACCGTTGAAGCTGCCGATCGAATTCTTTGGCAGGCCCGTTGCTTAGCCAGTGAGTGGCAGAGTCCAGTCAATGCCCATTTACGTATAGGGCAGGTCGCAACAGCTTTGACCCAGGTGGCTACAGAAGTTCAGGCGGAAGTGCTTTTGCTGGGTTGTCAAACTGCCAATCATGTTCTGGTCCAACAATTAGCGACTCAGACCCCCTGCTCTGTTTTGGGCTTACCTCAATAGGAGAAAGACCTGGCAAAGGTTGGCTCAGGAGCATGGTGAAGGGGTCTTGGTTAAGGGGGTATGGATGGGGATTGGGTTTGGGCGAGAGGTCTGTGGTATTGTCGAGGCTGCAGCCGCACGGGAGTGGCTGGTGACCAATGGCATCGGCGGTTATGCTGCGGGTACGGTGGCAGGGGTGTTAACCCGTCGTTATCATGGCTTGCTGGTCGCCGCACTGCATCCTCCCCTGGGACGCACCCTGATGCTCACCAAACTGGATGAACTAGCAGTTTACGACGATCGCCCCTACTCTCTTTTCACCAACCGCTGGAGTGATGGAACCCTAGAGCCTCAGGGGTTTGAACTAGTTGAACATTTCAGCCTGGAGGGAACCATTCCGGTCTGGCGGTTTGCTCTAGCCGATGCCCTGCTGGAAAAACGGATCTGGATGCAAGCTGGAGAAAATACAACCTATGTTCGCTACTCTGTGAGTTGGGCCAGCCGTCCCCTCAAACTGCGTCTTAAAGCCCTGGTGAACTATCGGGATTACCACGGCACCACCGTAGCTAGGGAATGGCAGATGGCGACCGCTCCCGTGGCAGCAGGAATTCGGATAACGGCTTTTGACACGGCGGTTCCGCTCTATTTGATCAGTCAGTCTTTACTCAGTCACCGGGCGAACTGTGAACCTGCCCACGAGTGGTACTGCAACTTTGACCTGTCTGTAGAACGCGATCGGGGCTTGAGCGATCGGGAAGATCATCTTCATGCCGCCACCTTCACAGTTAGCTTAAATCCAGGCGAATCCTTCACCCTTGTGGCCAGTACGAATCCTACCCCTAACCTGGAGGGGGAAACGGCCCTACAACAGCAACAGGCGTATGAAAACCAGCTGATCCAGACCTGGAAACCGCAGGCTGAGCACTCTCCGGCCTGGCTCCAGCCCTTAGTTCTGGCAGCGGATCAGTTTATTGTGGCTCGCCCCTCTCCTGCTGACCCCGATGGCAAAACGATCCTGGCTGGTTATCCCTGGTTCAGTGATTGGGGAAGGGATACGATGATCAGCCTGCCGGGTTTAACATTGGCTACAGGTAGACCAGAGATTGCCCGATCAATTCTGCAGACCTTTGCTCAGTACGTCGATCGCGGCATGTTGCCCAATCGTTTTCCTGATGCGGGCGAAACACCGGAATACAACACCCTGGATGCCAGCCTCTGGTATTTTGAAGCGATTCGGGCCTATGAGGCGGCGACTGGAGATGGGGAACTGCTGCAGGAACTCTATCCCGTGCTGGTGGAGATGATTGACTGGCACTGTCGGGGAACTCGCTACAACATTCATGTCGATTCAGCGGATGGGCTACTCTATGGCGGAGAGGTGGGAACGCAATTAACCTGGATGGATGCCAAAGTTGGGGATTGGGTGGTGACACCGCGTAGGGGTAAACCGATCGAAATTAATGCCCTCTGGTACAATGCCCTTCGCACGATGACTACGTTTGCCCGGAAATTGGGGAAACCCTACCAACTTTATGAGGCGATGGGCGATCGTATCCAGGCTAGCTTTTCCCGCTTCTGGAACCCGGACTTGGGCTACTGCTATGACGTACTGGATGCACCGGCAGGGAATGATGCCAGTCTCCGTCCCAATCAAATTTTTGCGGTCGCTCTACCAGAGAGTCCTCTATCCCCCGTTCAGCAACAGGCTGTAGTCGATGTCTGTGCCCGAAAGCTATTAACCTCCTATGGCTTACGCTCCCTTGATCGCGATCAACCGGGTTACCAGGGACACTACGGCGGTGACCAACGCCAACGGGATGGAGCCTACCATCAGGGAACGGTATGGGGGTGGCTGTTGGGGCCTTTTGTGATGGCGCACCTGCGGGTTTACCAAAATCCAGCTCTTGCTCAGCAGTTTTTAGAACCGATGGCGGATCATCTCAACGCGCACGGAATTGGCAGTTTAAGTGAAATCTTTGATGGCGATCCCCCCTTCACCCCACGGGGATGCTTTGCCCAAGCCTGGACGGTTGCCGAAATTCTGCGTGCTTGGACAGCTATACAATCTTGCAGCTTATTCAACCCTCAAGCTTCTATAAATCCCTGTGAGTAAAGGATTTGGCATTCGGACCAGAATAGGTTGAGACCACCTGGCCCTGGCCCACCAGTTGATATTTGTAGGTGACTAATCCTTCCAGACCCACCGGGCCGCGGGGAGGCAGTTTGTGGGTACTGATGCCAACCTCTGCTCCCAAGCCGTAGCGAAAACCATCGGCAAATCGGGTTGAACAGTTATGAAAAACGCCAGCGGCATCCACCTGATGGAGGAAAGTTGTGGCTGCACTTTCATCTGCGGTAACGATCGCCTCGGTGTGCCTGGAACCATAGGTATTGATATGGTCGATCGCACTCTCCAGATCCGCCACTACTTTGATCGAGAGAATCAAATCACTGTACTCCGTGGCCCAATCCGATTCAGCAGCGGGTGCAATCGGAATAATCTCTCTCGTCAATTCATCGCCGCGTAGTTCCACCCTAAGTGCTCGCAGGGCGGTGGCTAATTGGGGTAAAAACTGGGGAGCAATGTCCTGGTGGACCAGTAGAGTTTCGATCGCATTGCAGGCGGCAGGATACTGGGTTTTGGCATCGATCGCAATTTGCACCGCCTGTTCCAGATCAGCGGTTTGATCGACGTAGAGGTGACAGATGCCCTCAGCGTGACCCAGGACGGGAATACGGGTGTGCTCCTGAACAAAACGGACAAAGGCGTTAGAGCCTCTGGGAATAATCAAATCTACCTGTTGATCCAGTTCCAACAGGGCCAGGGTTTCCTCCCGACTGGTGAGCAGGGCAATGCTATCCGGGTTCAGACCGGCACTGGCCAAACCCTGGTGAATAGCTGCTACTAAAGCTTTACAAGAATGCAGGGCTTCCTGGCCCCCCTTCAGCAAAACACCATTCCCGGATTTGATCGCTAGAGCAGAAATCTGCACCACCGCATCGGGCCGGGCTTCAAAGATCACCCCCAGCACCCCCAGTGGACAGGTCATGCGTTTCAGAATTAACCCCGTATCCAGTTCCCGCTTTAGTTGCACCACCCCGATCGGATCGGCCAGTTGGGCCACACTGCGTACCCCGGCGATCGCCCCGGCCAGTTTGGTGCTATCCAGCTTTAAGCGAGCATAGAGGGCCGGTGCCAGTCCCGTTTCCGTTGCCAAGCGACAGTCAGTTTGATTGGCCGCCAGAATTTCGCCACTAGAATTTTCTAGCGATCGCGCCACCGCTTCCAGGGCCTGATTTCTAGCAGTTGGATTCAGACCGGCTAGATCACGGGCGGCTTGGCGGGTGCGGTGGGCCAGTTCAGTTAAGTTGACGGGAGTGGCAGTCACGGACATGCAATAAAGACAGTAATGCAATTAAAGTTCGGGTTCTTGCTCGTACTCTGGAATTTTCCGCCGCTCCGGTAGATTGATTTGCGGGGCTTTGTAATCTTCCTCATCTTCCCAGAGGTCATCTGTCAGGTCATCGGCATACTGCTGCGGCTCATACCTGGCTTCAGCACGATAGCGTTTCTGGGCAGCGGGTTCGGCGGACCAGTTATCTTCCTCTGGAGGAGACTGATCGTAGTCTGCATAACGGCGAGTCTTCTGAGGTTGCTGGCGTACCACCGGGCGTTCTTCTTCCCACTGTTCCTCCTCCCAGGTTTCCTGCCGGGCCACACGACGGGCGGGGGGTTCTTGCCAGTCTGCTTCGACGGCGGGGCTACGGCGAGTGGTAGCGGGATAGCTGACTCGACTGCCAGAGGGTAACTGATTGCTGGTGGAGGTGGTGGTGGGCAAATAGTCTTCTTCTTCCCGTTCCCAGGGGGGCGCACCAATGCCTAACCGCTCCATCACGCCCACGGTCAGTTGATTGAGGCGTTCCTCGGCTCCTTCAAATACAATTAATCGCTCTGGGCCGGTACTGACAATTTCATCGACGGGCAATTCGTAGGTGCTGATTAACTGGCTGGGAATCCAGGGAGAACCGAAGGAGGCAATAATTAAGTCAACAATCTGACCGTTATTGGGATCAAACTTAAAACCACGAATTTTACCGATTAATTCTCCGGTTTCTGTTACGACTTCGCTGTTGACCAGAGCACTGTAGTTGAGCGATTCTATCTCTTCGATCGCCCGTTCATCTTCCACCAGAATCACATCGCCGATCTGGGAGACACTGCTCAGGTACATATAGCGTTGCTCTCCGGTAAAGAGCGAGCTTTTCAGTCCCAGGGCCACCACTTCTCGCTGATCTACATCTACCCAGACCTGGTTGATCACGCCCAGCTTTTTACCGGTGTCCCGCGTGATCACCTGAGTGTTGACCAGGTCAGACCGTTGCAGTAATTGTTCAGATAGTGTCATTCTGTCTTGAATCCTGAGTCGAAGGCTTGATTCCTATAGTAGCTTTAGCAGCCTGGAGATGGAGCCTGCCCCGCCTCCCCTAGGGCTTCTCTTATACGAAGAGTAATTGCCGGAAGAGAGGTTACTGTGGGGCCTGCGTTGAGAATTTCTGGATTGTAGTTCACTTTGAGCCATTCGACAAGAATCGGAGCAGGGGTGCTCAGTTGGGCAGGGCCAGGGAAAAGCTAAAGCCTGTCCAGTCTTCACTCTGGTGCAGATGCAACTCTCCTTGTAGCTGCTCAGTCAGCAGTTTGACCAACCGTAAGCCGATGTGATGGCGATCGCGCAGCACAATTTCCAACTCCTGTTCTGCTGGCCAGGGACTGCCATTGTTAAGCACTGAGAGGTCGAGATATCCCGGTGTGACTTGACTGATCCGCAGCCGAATTTCGCCAGATTGTTCACCACTGTGGAAGCCGTGCCGAAAAGCATTGGTGATCAGTTCGTTGACGATTAAACCACAGGAGATGGACTGATCCAGGGGTAGGGTCAGGTTGGCCAGGCGCTGGGGAATTTCAAACTGGAGGGCAATTTGGTCGGCGGAAATACTGAGGGCATGGTAGAGGTGCTGGCCCAGGTTACGCAGGTATTGGGACAGGTTGATGTCTGCTACTTTAGTGTCTGCATAGCTGATTTGATGTGCCAGAGCCATAGTGAGGATGCGGTTTTGACTTTCCGCTAAGGCCGAGCGCAATTGAGGATCGGTGGTTTTATTCGACTGCAGGTTCAGTAAGCTCAGGATCAGTTGCAGGTTATTCCTGACCCGATGTTCCACTTCCTGCAGCAAAAAAGTTTTCTCCGCATTGGAGGTGTGGGCCTCAGCGGCTTTTTGCAGGGCCATCTGAATTGTGGCATGAAAGTCTTCTCCCCGTAGCGGTTTGAGGATATAGCCAAACGGAGAGGTTTGCCGGGCTCGGGAGAGGGTGGCATCATCGGCATAGGCGGTGAGATAGACCACGGGAATGTGGGACTCCTGCCAGATCTGCCGCGCTGCTTCAATGCCATCCATTTCTCCCTGCAGCACAATATCCATCAGGACGAGATCGGGGCGGATCTGTTGGGCTTTTTCGATCGCTGCTTCAGCGGAGGACACAATATCTAGTACGGTGTAACCCGATCGCCGTAGCCGCGTCTCAATGTTTCTGGCAACGATCAGTTCGTCTTCAACCACTAAGAGTCGGGCAGGAATCATGGCAGAGGTTCACCTCGAGCAGGACGGGAAATTCATAAGCGCTGCCGGTAATTTAATTCGCGAAATACGATCGTCACCACTGTACCAGCAGGTTCATGATCTGGTTTTGTACATACGGAACTAATATCTATAGTGCCCTGAAGTTGACGCACCAGATCACGTACGAGCTGGAAACCCAGGGAGGGGGACTGCTGCCAGTTCAGTTGGGGCGGGAAGCCAACGCCACTATCGGCAATGGAGAGACAAAACATTTCTCCCTGCTGTTCCAAACCAATCTCTAGCCATCCCGATCGCCCGTTTGGAAAGGCGTATTTGAGCACATTTGTTACCAGTTCATTCAGGATTAAACCACAGGGTAAAGCCGTTTCAATATTGATTTCAATTGGGGTAAGGGATAGGTTTAACTCCAGGTGGGGGTTGGCGTAGGAGGTGAAAATTTGCTCCACCAGATCCTGAATGTAGTCGTTGAAGGCAATGCGAGCTAGATTAGGGGATTGGTAGAGGTATTCGTGTACCAGGGCGATCGCGGCAATGCGTTCTTCACTATCCTGGATAAGCTTAAGCATCCGTGGATCGTCGGTCGTGTCAGCCTGGAGCATTAGTAAACTGGCCACCATCTGCAGGTTATTCTTAACCCGATGGTGAATTTCCTTTAAGAGCAATTCTTTTTCCTGCAGAGACGTTTGCAGTTTCACTTCTGTCTGTCGCCGTTCGTCCAGTTCCGTTTGCACCTGGGTGTAAAGATTGGCCTGCTGAATGGCGAGGGCAACACTGAGGGAAATGTTCTGGAGCAGGGTAACTTCCTGGGTTTCCCACTGGCGGGGACCACTGTTCTGATAGGCGGCTAGTAAACCCCAGAGTTTTTCACTGACAAAAATTGGCACAATTAGAAAGGCTTTGACCTGAAATTGGTTCAAGATATCCAGGTGACAGGGGGAATAGGGTGTTGTGTCAACATCAGGTACGACCGAAATTTCGTTACGACCATAGCGACCACCCTGGGTCTCCTGCAAATAACTGTCCTCCCAGATGGTTTTGGTCTGCCCATCGACCAACTTAACCCAACCCTCAGCTACGGATTCAGCAATAAAGCGGCCACTCCAATCGCTGTCAAAGTGATAAACTGCGACCCGATCGGCGTTGAGGCTGGAGCGAACTTCTGAGACCGTCCTGGCCAAAATCTGATCCAGCTCTAAACTCTGATGAATTTGCTGGGTAATTAAGCGTAGAATCCGTTCCTTCTCAGCTTCCTGCTGGAGGGAAAGTTCCGCTAATTTGCGATCGGTGATATCTTCGGCAATGCCAACGTGACAGAGGATTTGGCGTGTTTCGCTCCAAATGGGGCTGATACGGTCAAAAATCCAGCGAACGGTGCCATCAGGACGAAGGATGCGGTATTCCTCGGTAAAGTTATATGCATCTGCCTTGCAGTAATAGTTAGCCGTGACCCGCTCCCGATCTTCAGGGTGAATAGATTCTAGCCAGGATTGGGAGTGTTGATAGAGTTCTTCGGGGTTACGCCCCCAGACGGTTTCATAGGCAGGACTGATGTAAAGGGTTCGCTGGCGATCGGCGGAATCAACGTACAGGATTTCGTTGATATTTTCGGCCATCTGTCGGAACATTTCTTCACTTTGACGCAGGGCAAGGGTACGGCGTTGCACCCGCTCTTCTAATTCCTGGTTAACCCGTTGTAGAACAATTTCGGCAGATTTGCGCTCACTGATGTCGAGCAGAATCCCAAGCATACGTTCGGGTTGGCCCTCAGGATTGTATATGGCTCGCCCTTTGCCGAGTACCCATCTGATCTGACCACTGGGCAGGAGGATGCGATATTCCTGGTCATAATCGGTCTGTGTGGTCAAGGCATGGTGGATGGCTTGTTCAATTCGCTGCAGATCGTCGGGGTGAACCCGATCGAACCAGGTCTGATAGCTCGGTTCAACCTGATCGGGACTGTAACCGAGAAGAGTAAAGTGCCAGGTATTCCAATCTAGGCTTTGGGTCAGGAGATTCCAATCCCAACTGCCGATCTGCCCGAATTCTAGAGCTAACCGCCGCTGTTCTTCACTCTCACGTAAGTTTTCGACGAGTTCGGCCCTGGCAATGGCAATCCCCGCCTGACTGGCCAGTTGTTGGAGCAGTTCAACTTCCTCAGTGCTCCAGGAGCGGGGACCCCTACAGTGTTGGGCAATCAGTAACCCCCAGAGGTGCTGCTGGTGGAGGATGGGGACCACCAGATTGGCCCGAACGTTAAAGGACCGCAGTAAGTCGCGATGGCAGGGTTGAATTTGGGCTTGTTCCAGGTCATGAAAGAGGCTGATCTTGCCGGCCTGGTAGGCTACAGCGTGATTCGCGCCAAAGCAGTGGTCATTGATAAACTGCCCCAGGATGGCAAATTGGGGATCGCTAACTGCTTCCGTGATCACGGTTCCCGACCAATCCGGGTGGAAGCGGTAAATAATCACCCGATCGTTCCGCAGCCATTGCCGCACTTCGCTTACAGTGGTGTTCAGAATAACGTCCAGGTCAAGGGATTGCCGAATTCGATCGGTCATCACCCGAATCAGGGCTTCCTGCTCCGCCCGTCTTTGCAGCGTTAGTTCTGCGGCTTTGCGATCGCTGATGTCGGTGAGCATTCCCAGGCAACCGAGGTAATTGCCGTTCTGATCCAGAATGGGGTTAGTGGAGACCAACGTCCACAGTGTAGAACCATCTTTACAACGGAATTTAAAGTCGTGTTGTTCACTAATTTCCTGGTGGCGACGTTCCAGTAAAGCGGCTGCGATCGCCCGGTCTTCCTCATCCATAAAGGCAAACAGGGGTTGAGCCAGCATTTCTGCAATGCTGTAGCCTAACAGGTCGGCCATTCTAGGATTGACAAAACTCGTATTGCCATCTGTATCCACTATCCAGATGCCTTCTGCAGCAGTTTCGACAATGCGACGGTATTGCTGTTCGCTTTCCCGTAGAGCAATCTCCATCCGTTTGCGCTCGGTAATGTCCAGGAGAATGCCACAGACAGCGTAACTTTCACCCTGGCTATCTGTAAGGGGGAATTTGGTGATGACCAGCGTATGGGCACCATCGGCAAAGGGCACTGCTTCTTCAAAGGTAATGGGCTGGTTGGACGTGGCGGCCAGTTGATCGCTGAGGTGGCAAATTACGGCGAAATCTCTGGGTAAAAAGTCATGGTCGCTGCTGCTTAACAATTGCTCTCGGTTCAGGTGAGTCAGTTGTTCATAGGCGGGATTGCAGGCAATGTATCTGCCCTCCAGGTCTTTGATAAAAATGGGGAGAGGTGAATTTTCTAAAATCATTGCCAGCCGCTGATGGCTCTCGATTAGAGCGATCTCAGTCACTTTGCGATCGGTAATATCCTGAATTGTGCCAAAGAGTAAAGTTACTTCACCCTGTTCGTTGCGCTGGGCTTCTCCCCTGACTTGCAGATAACGAAGTTGTCCATCCGGGCGAATCAACCGTAATCCATCAAATTCAAACGGTTCTCCAGTGGCGATCGTGTGCTGGAGGTGTTGGCTCAAAATAGGACGATCGTCGGGATGATAGAACTGAATTTTTTCTTCCAGTGTGGGTTCGGTTGGTCCTGCCAGCCCAAAGATGCGAAATACCTCCGTTGACCAGGAGAGGCGATGATTGAGCAAATCAAATTTCCAGTTCCCCAGATGGGCAATGCGCTGAGCCTCTTTCAGATTGGCTTCCGATGCTATCAGGGCAATTTCAGCCAGTTTGCGCTTAGTAATGTCCAGGGCACTGCCAACAATTTGAGTAACGTTACCTTGCTCATCTCGCTTAAAGACAGTATCCCGGCTAGAAAACCACCGCCATTCCCCGTTTTTGTGCCGCATGCGGTATTCAATTGCCCCTGTTACCTGATAAGGTAATTGGCTGAGATGCTCAAAATGGGCATAAATGTGGGGCAGATCCTCAGGATGGACAACATCTGAGAAACCCTGGCTGAATACAACCTGAGATTCTTCTGCGGTATAGCCGAGATAGTCGTAGATCTCCCGATTAATATAAACATTGCGCTGGTGGATCAAGTCATAGATATAAATCAGGTTGGGGGAACTATCGACAATGCGCTGGACGAATTCCTGGCTTTCCCATAAAGCTGCTGCTGCTGCCTCACGTTCAAGTTCCAGTCGTTTGCGATCGGTAATATCGACATCAACTCCCAGCATCCGTATGGCCTGCCCCTGCTGATTCCGAACAACGTTACCTCTGCTTACACACCAGCGCACGTTGCCATCGGGTTTAACAAAGCGAAATTCAATCTCGTAGACGGCATCCTGCTCAATACTGTTCTGAATGGCTGCCTGTACTCTGGATAAATCCTCCGGATGAATCATCTCGATCACTGTTTGCAGCCGGCGATCAAAGGTGCCTGGTGTCATTCCCATCAGCCGTTCCATGCCTTCAGACCAGATGACTTCGTTAGTGACAATATTCCAGTCCCAGGTGCCCATGTGAGCAGCATCAACGGCCAGACGGAAGCGCTCTTCGCTTTCCGCTAAAGCAATTTCATTTTGTTTGCGATCGGTGATGTCCTTGGCTACTCCATCCAGTCGAATCATCTGCCCTGCTGGGTTAAGGATGGGGAAATAGCAATCTTGAATCCAGCGAATACTGCCATCGGGACGGATGATCCGGTATTCCAGTTCTGCAGCTTGTCCATGAAACTGAGTCTGAAATGCTGCCAATACTTGCTCAAAGTCGTCGGGATGAATGGCTGCTAGCCAGGCGGTGGAGTCTTGATAAAGGCTGGCACAACTATGCCCCCAGACCGTTTCGTAGGCAGGACTGACATAGAGAACATTGCTAGAAGCTGCGTCAAAAACGTAGAAAACATCAGTGATCGCCTCGGCTAATTCTCGAAAACGGGCTTCGCTGACAGCTAGAGCTTGTTCAGAGCGTTTCAGATCGGTCAGGTCATGGACGTTAATCACCACTCCAGAGATGGTGCCATCCGGTTCAATGTAGGGGGTATAGGTGGCTTGTAAAAATCTGCGTTCACCGTCGGGTCGATCCATCCAGGCTTCAATCCGTTGTTCTCCTTCCCCCGCTAAGCAGCGATCGAGGGAGGGTTTGGCCACGGTCTGAAAAAACTCCTCGCCCAAGAGTTCACTGAAGCGATGACCAACAATTTCTTCCTGGGATTTCTCCGTCCAGTCGGCATGGGATTGGTTAATAAGCCGGTAGGTGTAGGTGCGATCGAGGAGGGAAACACAATCGGGGGTGGCTGAAACAATGCGTTCGTACTGGCGCAAATTTAGTTCGAGTTGTTTGCGATCGCTGATATCAAAGGCATAACCGACCACGCGGATCACCTGTCCCGTTTGGTCTCGTAAAATCACCTCGCAATCATAGATATACAGGTAATGCTGATCGCAATGACGCACCCGGTATTCGGCACAAAAACGATGTTGATTGGTATTGGTCAGAACAGCCTGCCATTGGGAGATGATCTGTGGTAGATCCTCAGGATGAATGCGCTCGAACCACCAGTCGGATGTCTCTTCAACTTGATCGAGGGAGTAGCCCAGCAGCTCAAAAAAACGGGGGGTTCGATAAACCTGATTTTGCTGAACATCCCAGTCATAGATGTACCCATTGACAGCGGTGGCTGCGAGTTGAAAGCGTTGTTCACTCTTTTGCAGGGCAATTTCTAACCGTTTGCGGTCGGTAATTTCACGGGAGATTGACAGAAAGGATTCGATCTCGCCACTGTCAGAAAATTCTGGAGCCAGCAGGGCCTCATACCAGTGGTGTCCATCCGCTGCTTGTAATTCAAATTCAATTACCTGCTTGTCACCCGTTGCCAGCAGGGTTTGGGCTGCTATTTCCCAGAGGTTGACCATGTCCTCCGGCAGTGCCAGTTCCCGACAGGTTTTACCAATGAATTCACTGGCCGGTATGCCTGTGAGGTTTGTTAATGCGGGGCTGACGTAGAGGTGGCGGAACTGTAGATCAAAGCGTTCAATAATATCAGGAGAGTTTTCCACCAACGATCGGAATGCTATTTCCTGTTCCTGAAGGCGAGCTTGAATTGCCACACGATCGCTAATATCCCAGATGTAGCCATGCCAGAGTGTACTTCCATCGGCTAATCGTTCCGGTATGGCATGGCCTTCTAGCCAGCGCAGACCTTTATCCGCCAGAATCACTCGATATTGTTCATGCCACAGCTGCAGAGTACGGGCGGAAGTATAAATGGAGTCACTAATTCGCTCTAAATCTTCGGGATGGAGAATCGCAAACACAGCGGCAGCACTCTCTTGTACCTGGGTGGGGCTGACTGCATAAATCTCCCGGATCGCTTCACTGGCATAGGGAAAGCAGGAGCGGCCATCGGGGTAAAGGCGGTATTGATAAATCACTCCGGGAAGCTGCTCAGACAGTTTACGCAGGGTTTCCTCTTTCTGGTGCAGGAGAATCTCCCTTTCCTGGCGCTCCGTTGCCAACCGCATGGTCTCGGTCACATCTTTGCTCAGAACGGCTTCGGCCCGTCGTCCCGCAAACGTCAGGGTATGGGAGGTAATTTCAACCTGGATCACAGACCCATCTTTCTTCAGGTGTCGCCATCGTCCAGCCTGATCCAGTCCTTCTGTGACGGCTTTAATATTGGCTAACAGAGCAGGGATATCTTCGGGGGGGCGAATATCAGCAATGGTCATCCCCAAAAATTCATCCCGGCTATAACCGTAGTGCTGAATCGCAGCATTGTTGACCGCCAGAAATGCCAGGGTTTCCAGGTCATAGATCCACATGGGATTGGGGTTACTGTCAAACAGCAAGCGGTAGCCTGCTCCCCCGATTTGGGTTTGCAGTGCTGCCTGCAGGGTTTGATTCTGGGTTTCTAGCTCCCGGAGCCGTTGCTGCAAGGTGGCGGTTTGGTCGGCCCGTTGGCGATCGCGGAGGTACTGTTCGATCGCTGCCCCCACGGTTTTGCTCAGATCCTGGGGATGCCAGGGTTTAACAATCAAGCGATATAACCCTGCTCCTTCAAGGGCTCGACTCACAACTTGCAGATCGGCCTGCCCACTGATCAAAATTGTCAGGGTGTGGGGAGAAAGGGTGTGAACCTGACAGAGCAACTCATCCCCGCTCAAGTTGGGCAAGCGAGCGTCGGCGATGACCAGGGCCAGATCGCAGGTCTGCTGCAGTTTCTTCAAGCGTTCCAGGGCTTCTAAACCGGATTGGGCTGTGGCCACCAGAGCGCGATCGCCTAAAGCTGCTTGCAGTTCAATTTTCAAACGTTCCAGCCCACTAGAATCAGGGTCAACGCAGAGGATGGCAGGTTTGCGCATGGTTGCCGGGTTTAGCTGGCTAAAGCCTGGAGGAGGGTTGTAAGGCTGGCGTTATTGTCAAAGAACGAAAAGAGGTGCTTAAACTGCAGCTTGCCCTGGGTATCGATCACAAACTGGGCGGGCAGGGGGGCCCCTAAAGCCTGGCCTGTACCATAGCGGCGAAATACGTCACAACTGGGGTTACTGAGCAAGGGCAGGTTTAGCTGTAAATCGGTTACCACCTTCTGGCTCTGGAGTTGATCGGTACTGGTGATCAGTAACACTTCTATGCCCTGCTGCTGAAACTGAGGATAGGCTTCGTTTAAGGCTTTGATGTGGGGTAAACAGAGGGGGCAATACTGGTGTTCAGTAAAAATGCGGGTAAAGGCCAGGACAACGGGTTGCTGGCGATACAGATTGGAGAGACGGAGGCTCTGATTATGGGTGACATCGGGCAACTCGAAATCTGGAGCTGCCGATCCAATTTCCATTTTATTCGTGGCTGGAATGGGCAAGAAATTTTTCCAAAAGCGTACCGTAGGGCTGCTCGCAGCATCGTTCAGTAACCCAGTGAAGTTACTAGAACTAAGGGTAGGAATACGTAAGCCCATAAGCCTTCTCAGCCAGCAAACAAGGGTGTAACTTTATCTTATCTTCTGCTGTTCAAACTATGATTTTCCTTGAAACAATAGGAAACATCCCTGCAGCCATGCTTTGATTGCAACAATTTCTTGAGCGGGTTAACGGTGAACCGATAGCTAAGCGGGGCGTTGAATAATTGTTTCTACCAGGCGACGGCGGTTTTTCGGATCAATGCCGACTAAGCGGACATAATCGCTGGGATGCTCGGCCAGACAGGTGCTGAGGACCGCGATCGCTTCCGGTTCATTGCCCTGAATGGTGCGATAACACTGCCAGGTATTGTTGCGAAAATGACGGGGATCGGCATATTCTAACCCGATGCGTTGACCCTGGCGCACTAGCCCGATTAGTTGCTGTTCTACCTCTGGACTTAAGCTGTCTGGCTGGGATGGGGCTGCGTGGCCATTGGCAGAACTGGAATGGCTGCTGGGTTCAGGCAGATAAGGGGGTTGATGATAAGCGGGGGGAGAGGACATGGCTGCTTTTCCGTCTGGCGTAGACGATCGAGCTGTTTGACCGGGGCGATTATATTCCTCAGACAGGCGCAGTTCCCGAATTCGCTGTTGTTCTCTCACCATCAACTGGCCAATTTCGATCAGGTGGGGCAGGCTGAAATTGGGGCGACGAAATTCAGGTAAGGGTTCCGCACTGTTCACCACACGGGGAGAAATCCGCTCGATCCCCACCTCCTGGATCAGCTGCCGGATCTGTTCATCGTAGAGGCGCGATCGTAACGCTCCAAAGAAATCGATCGATTGGTCGGGGAAGGTATCCACCAACTTTTCAGTTTCGCTGCTGGGGATCTGATCCGCGGAAAAAATGCCAGCCACAATGCCCAGCCGATCAACCCGATCTGGTTCCCAGTAAAATTTTTCCATCCGTCCATCCCGGATCAGGGGGGCATACATGGTGGAAAAATCATTACCCGTCAGAATAATGGGAATGCGGCGGGTTGGCTCCTGATCATAACTGCCGGGGAGTTGCACATTGGTGGGATTGTCGGCAATGTTCATCAGCGTGGCATTGACCAACTGGGTATTCACCGTATATTGGGTGGTTTCATCGACCCGGCCAATCCCGGCATCGACATCGTTGATCATCAATGCGGCCATGCGCCCGTTGACTTTGCTCCATTCCCCCGCTTCCCGATAGCGCAGTCGAATTAACCGGGAGGGGTCACCGGCATCGGGACTTTCCAGTTCTCCGGCGGACATGTAGACCACCCCAATGCCCATGCGCTTGAATACCAGTTCACACATGAAGGTTTTACCCTCACCCTTGCGCCCGTGAATGCCTAAGATCAGCGGCACTTTGACATTGGGGAGATCCAGATAGTTTTTTGTAATGTGAACCGATAATTTATCGAGAAAGCGAGGAGCGATGTAATAACCCATGGGGAAGCCGTCGTGAACCTATCTTCTTTCAGAACTTGTCTTCTTCCAGTCTAAGGGGTGGGGTTCAATTGGCGGGACAGCAGGGGTTGCCACCAGTGGGGATGATGGACATACCAGGTGACGGTGCGACGCAATCCTTCAGCCAGGTTCACTGCAGGGGTCCAGCCCAGTTGGGTTTTGATTTTGCTGGCATCAATGGCATAGCGACGATCGTGGCCGGGGCGATCTTTGACAAAGGTGATCAACTGGCGGCAGGGTCGGTGGGGTAGATCCGGGGCCATGTCATCCATCAGATCACAGAGGGTGTGCACCAGTTCCAGGTTCGTTACCTCGTTGTTGCCACCAATGTTATAGGTTTCACCGGGGGGGCTGTGCTGAATGACTGTCTCCAGGGCGCGGCAATGATCTTCCACGTAGAGCCAGTCCCGCACATTTAGCCCATCGCCGTACACCGGTAAGGGTTTGCCCATCAGCAGGTTGATGCACATCAGCGGGATCAATTTTTCGGGAAAGTGGTAGGGACCGTAATTGTTGGAGCAGTTGGTGATCAGGGTGGGCAGGCCATAGGTGTGATAGTAGGAGCGCACCAGGTGATCACTCCCCGCTTTGGAGGCGGAATAGGGACTGTTGGGGGCGTAGGGGGTGGTTTCGCTAAAGCCCGGATCGGTGGGACCTAAGCTGCCATAGACTTCATCCGTGGACACATGCAGAAAGCGCAGGTGCTGGGGTTGATCCAGCTGTAACCAGTGGTGTCGAAACGCTTCCAGGAGCGTAAAGGTTCCCAGTACATTTGTTCTCACAAAGGCTTCTGGGCCCAGGATGGAGCGATCGACGTGGGATTCGGCGGCAAAGTGGGCGATCGTATCAATCTCATGTTTAGCCAAAATTTGATCGACTAAAGCCCGATCGCAGATATCACCGTGGACAAAGTGCAGCCGGTGTTGCTCAATCAGTCCGGTGAGATTTTCAATATTCCCGGCATAGGTGAGGGCATCCAGGACGACCACCCGATCCTGGGGGTAGCGATCGCACCAGTAGCGGACAAAGTTAGAACCAATGAAGCCTGCGCCGCCGGTAATGAGGAGATGTCGGGGAGAAGAGTCCTGAAGGGTCATGTCATCTAGGGAGTAAATTAAACCAAGTAAATTAAACCAACTCAATCTGGCAGTCATCGCCAATCATAAATCGCAAAGCTCTGGGACGCTGGGGTGCGACCTGGAGTTTGGCCCGCTGTCCGATCACACTATCGACAATGCGCTGGTGAATTCCACTGATCTGGGCCCCCTGTAAGATCACACTGTGCTCTAAATCCACATCCACCAGGGTGACGCCATCGGCAATACTACTGTAGGGACCGATAAAGCAATTTTCCAGATGACAGCCTGCGCCAATGCTGACCGGGCCGCGAATGGTGCAGTTAATAATTTTGGTATTGGCTGCGATCGCCACCCGCCCGGAGATTTGACTGACCGCATCCACCTCGGCCCCATTGATCGCACTGCGACAGGTATCGAGAATCAAACAATTGGCTTCCAGCAGGTCATCTTTTTTACCCGTATCCAGCCACCAGCCTTCTAACTGCCGGGCCACGACGGTTTTTTCAGCATCGATCAGCCATTGCAGGGCGTCGGTAATTTCCAGTTCTCCCCGCCGGGAGGGTTTAATCGCGGCGATCGCCTCATGAATTGTGCTGGAGAGAAAATAAATTCCCACCAGAGCCAGGTTAGAGGGGGGCACCGCTGGCTTTTCAATCAGTTGTTGCACCCGCCCGTTGCCATTCACCTGGGCTACCCCAAAGGCACTGGGATTGGGCACCGCTTTGAGCAGAATCAATGCATCCAGCCTCGCCTGCTTGAATTGATCGACAAATTCCCCCAGCTTACTCTCAATCAGGTTATCCCCCAAATACATAATAAAAGGTGAATCCCCCAGAAAGGGTTGGGCAACTTTAACGGCGTGGGCCAGACCAGCGGCCTGTTCCTGCAGAATATAGGTAATGTTGGCCCCAAACCGCTCCCCATCCCCGGTTTTTGAGCGGACTTCTGCTCCCGTTTCTGGGCTGATGATGATGCCAATTTCAGTAATGCCTGCCGCCACGATCGCTTCAATGCCATACCAGAGAATCGGTTTGTTGGCCACGGGAACCAGTTGTTTTGCTCCCGTATAGGTGAGGGGGCGTAAGCGAGTTCCTTTACCGCCGGAGAGAATCAAAGCTTTCATAGGTTGCCCTCCCATTTAAGTGGAAAGATTTGTTAGTTAAGTGGAAGAATTCTGGGTGGAAAGATCCGTCAGCATCTGTCGTAAACTCTGTCGCCAGTGAGGCGGTGCGGTTCCCAGCAGGGTGGAAATTTTCTGACAATTCAGCACTGAGTAGGCCGGGCGGGTGGCGGGGGTAGGATATTCCGGTGTGGTGATCGGTATAACCCGCTCAACCTGGAGCTTAAATCCCCGTTGGTGGGCTTCTTCAAAGATAGCGAGGGCAAAGTCGTACCAGCTGGCCACGCCGCTATTGGTGTAGTGATAGGTTCCGGCCCAGTCTGGCTGAAAGTGTTGCACCAGGTGAGCGATCGCCCCAGCCAGATCCGCGGCCCAGGTGGGAGACCCAACTTGATCTGCTACCACCCGCAATTCAGACCGCTCCGCCCCCAGCCGCAACATGGTTTTGACAAAGTTACCCTTCCCGTAAGCACCATAGACCCAGGCGGTGCGAAGGATCAGGTGGCGATCCCAGACCTGCCGAATCCCTTCTTCCCCCGCCAGTTTGGTTCGACCGTAGACACTGAGGGGCGCGGTGGGATCGGTTTCGCGGTAAGGGGTGCTCTGTTGACCGGCAAACACATAATCCGTGGAAAGATGTACCAGCAGGGCATGGCATTGACGAGCGGCGATCGCTAGCTCCCTTGGCACTTTAGCATTGACAATTTCCGCCAGTTCCGGTTCAGATTCGGCTCGATCGACGGCGGTGTAAGCTGCAGCATTGATGATCACCTGGGGTTGAATCTCTGCGATCAAATCAGGCAGACGCTGGGGGTGGGCTAGATCCAGTTGCGAACGGGATAGAGCCATCAGTTCAGAGGCGGAACTGAGAATATGTTGCAATTCCTCTCCCACCTGGCCCTGGCTACCGAGCAAGAGAATTTTGGGCTGACTGGAAGTTGCCTGACTCACGGGTAAACCTCAGCTTTGCCCCAGGGCAGACCGGCCTGATCCTTCGCCGACAAAATTGCTGCTCCAGTTAAGGGCCAGGCGATCGCCAGATCGGGGTCATTCCAGAGTAAGCAGCGATCGTACTGGGGGGCATAGTAATCCGTAGTTTTGTACAGCACCTCAGCGGTTTCCGACAGCACCAGAAAGCCGTGGGCAAAGCCGCTGGGAATCCAGAGTTGGCGGTGATTTTCTCCACTCAATTCCACTCCCACCCATTGGCCAAAGGTGCGAGAACTTTTGCGTAGATCCACTGCCACATCAAACACCGTTCCCGCCACCGCCCGGACTAATTTACCCTGGGGTTGCTGAATCTGATAATGTAAGCCCCGCAAGACATGGTGTTGGGAGTAGGAATGGTTATCCTGGACAAAGTCCACTGCCAAACCGGTTTTTTCCTGGAAGGTGCGGGTGTTGAAACTTTCGTAAAACCAACCGCGTTGATCACCGTAAACCTGGGGTTCCAGGACCAAGACCTCTGGAATTTCTGTCGGAGTAATTTTCATAAACGCCCCTTTTCCGCCTCAACAGAGATGAACTGACCCGATGACTCGCAAGAGCATGGCTAACTGGGGGCAATCGTACCAGAGAAAGGGAGATCAGCCACCATTATTGGCCAAAGTTCTATCTGGGGGGGGAGAGTTTAACCGTACCGAGGCGAAGATTTGTCAGAATAGACAGAATCAGCGCTTTTGATTGGGGTTGCAACCATGCCTTACCTGGAGATTCGGGGGGTCAAACACTATTACCAGTGGATCAGAGCCACAGAACCCCCGTCACCGGAGGCAGCCACGAAACCTGTGATGATCTTTCTCCACGGTTGGGCTGGATCGGCCCGCTACTGGGAAAGTACCGCCGCCGCTTTGCAAGATTCCTTTGACTGTCTGCTCTATGACCTGCGGGGCTTTGGTCGGAGTAAGTTGCCAGCATCAGCCCAGACGGAACTAGCGGACTACGAACTGGAAACCTATGCCGAAGATCTGGCTTTGCTCCTGGACCATTTTCAATTGCAGCGGGTTTACCTCAATGCCCATTCCACCGGCACCTCGATCGCCGTTTTCTTTCTCAATCTCTATCCTGAGCGGGTGGAGCGGGCCATTCTCACCTGTGCTGGCATTTTTACCTACGATGAACCAGCGTTTCGGCAATTCCATCAATTTGGTGGCTATGTGGTAAAATTCCGTCCCCCCTGGTTGGGCAAACTTCCCCTGATCGATCGGCTGTTTATGGCCCGGTTTCTCCACCGTCCCGTGCCTGCTGCTACCCGCAAAGCCTTTTTGGAAGATTTTTTGATTGCCGATGAAGCGGCCGCTCTGGGGACAATGTTTACCGCTGTCAGCCAGAAAGCCGCCGAAGTTATGCCCCAGGAATATGCTCAGCTCCAGGTGCCCACTCTGTTGATTTCCGGGCAGTATGACCAGATTATTCCACCCCTGATGGGGGAGCAGGCCGCTCAACTCAATCCCTCCCATATTCAGCAGAAAATTATCTCTAACACCGCTCATTTCCCCATGCTGGAGGATGCGTCTACCTATCTGACCCAGGTGCAACAATTTCTGCAGAGCCGTTAGCGTTTGGGCTACCCACAGCTTACACCGGACAGACCAAGGATTAAGTCACTTTTCTCTGCTCAAGCTTTTTGGAGTTAGTCCGGTCAAGACCGGGGGGAAGGCCTGAATAGGACCTGAATAGCATCTGTATCCGCCGCGAGATAGATGAACTTTTGGCTATATCTGAGGAATTTATTAAGTTAATCCTCCTTCATAACTACTGGTAGATACGTCCCGTGCTACAGGCATTACCTTCTTACACTAATTTCTGGGCCGAACTGATCCTCTCCCTGAGGCAGCGCACCGGCTGGACAAAAGAGGAATTTGCTCACCGTTTGGGGGTTAGTCTGCAAACAGTAATTAACTGGGAACAGGGTAAATGTCAGCCCATGAGCCGGTCGATTTTGTCCCTACAACAGTTGATTCAAGAACTGGAAGACGCTGAGGATTTACTCTCCGCTTATTTCAGTCAGGCTACCCTGGGGCAGGAACCTTCTCTGGCTCACTTGATTCTCACCCTGCGCCACCGGATGGGGTTAAGTCAGGTGGAGTTTGCTGCCCTGCTCGGCGTGACTTTTAAGACTGTAATCAGTTGGGAAAAAGAACGTTGCCAACCCAACCCCCGCTTGATGGCTCAAATCGAACGGTTAGTCCAGCAATTAGGCGATCGCGGTACGGATCTGTTGCACCTGTACTTTCCCCATCCGACGGTGCCCACTGAGCCTTCCACTGCCCGCCTCCTCCAAACCCTGCGTCAACGCCTGGGCTTAACCCAATCTCAATTTGCCGCCACTCTTGGCGTGACCTTAATGACGATTAGCCGTTGGGAAAAAGGCCGGGGTAAACCCAAACGCCGCTTTATGCCCTTAATTAAACGGCAGGTGAAACGCCTTGGCGATCGGGGGCAGGACTTGCTGATTACCTACTTTCCCGATCAGCGGGCTTCCCTGTCCTAGCGCTTATCCCATCCCCTCCAGATAGGCCCGGTAGCCGATCTGCTCCAGCCGGTCTTGTTTCTGCAGCACTGTTTCCTGCAAAGATTGGCGATAGACCTGTACCTGGGCTAGCAGTTGGGAGTCGTGACTGGCCAGCATTTGTACTGCTAAAAGACCAGCATTGCTACTGTTGCCGATCGCGACGGTGGCCACCGGAATTCCAGCGGGCATTTGCACAATGGAATAGAGCGAATCGATCCCCTGCAGGTGGCGGCTGGGCACGGGCACCCCAATCACGGGCAAAGGGGTGAGGGCAGCAATCATGCCGGGTAAATGGGCGGCTCCCCCGGCTCCGGCAATAATCACTTTTAACCCCCGGACATGGGCCTGCTGGGCAAAGCTGACCATTCGCTCTGGGGTGCGGTGGGCTGAAACGATCGCCACCTCATGGGCGATGCCAAACTGTTCACAGATCGAGATGGCTCCCTGCATCGTCGGCAGGTCAGAATCACTCCCCATGACGATGGCAATCAGGGTTTCCGTCATACATGCCCCCAGCTTGCTCAATAGATCTCTGTTAAAACTATAGCAATCCCAAATAGGTTGAGAAGAAGGGGGTGTGGGGTTTCTCCACAAAAGGGGTTCCACCCTTTGACCCCGTTTAGATCTCAAATAAGATTGCTATATAAAAGATTGGCAACACTAACCTGGCTGAATAAATTGAATGATTTTCAAGATCATAAAAGTTAATATTCTTTGATTGAACCTGGCTGGAATAATGAACCGATCGGGGATCAAATCTGTGCTTAGCAGCGAGACAATGGAATTTGTTTGTATATTTATTGCGAGATCTCAAGCCACGGGAAGTATTGTCTAGAATTAATTAACTACTGTAAAAGCATCTCTGTTTGAGTTTTAATCATCACCACGACTAAAAAGACTTGAGGAAAAATCATGCTGAATCAATTGCAAAAGTATCGCTTTTCCTGCACCCTCACATTTGGGGACATTTACGGTCAGGTAATCGTCTGGTTGATTGTCATTTTTGTTGGTCTGGCTGCCTCAATGTCGATGTATGAAAATCCGGTGAATGCACTCCTGGCGGGTGGACTGATTCTAGTCCTGTCTCTGCCCTTCCTGCTCTTTACGTTTGTCACCACCCTCCTGAACCACATCGAACTCAGACCGATCGAGGCAACAGCCAAAACGCCAGCCAGCTCTGCCAACCCTTCAACCCCCGGCATTCCCTCGGTGGGCTAGTGAACCTTGAGCCAGTAAGCTGGATGACCTCTTTAATTCTCAAACTGAACGATAACGCACAGGGGATCTGGATAACCGGAGCTAGACTACCGGGATATTCCGATCCCCAACAATTATGGATTGATCCGCAAGGACTGATTCAGCGGATTCAACCTCAGCAAGCCCTGGGCGATTGGCCGGGCCCTGTGTGGGATGTGGGGGGCGATTGGCTTTCCCTGGGGGGAGTAGATCTGCAAATCAATGGGGCCTTGGGGCTAGCCTTTCCCGATCTGACGGCAGCGAATCAGAACCAGTTGCAAGCCATTTCTCAAGTGCTCTGGCAGCAAGGGGTAGATGGATTTTTACCTACGATCGTCACCAGTCCCCTGGCTAAAATTCGTCATGCCCTGGCCACGATCGCCGATTTCTTGAGCTTGAATCAATCCACAGCTTCTGTGGCTGAAATCTACGGTGTCCATCTGGAAGGTCCCTTTCTGAATCCGGTCAAACGGGGAGCCCATCCGCAAGAACATTTACTGCCCCTGGAACGAGAGCAGCTGGAACAGGTATTGGGAGACTATGCTGCTCTGGTCAAAGTGATCACCCTGGCCCCTGAACTGGATGTGGAGGGAAACGCGATCGCCCACTTGGTAGATCTGGGCATCATCGTCAGTCTGGGACATTCTCTGGCCACGGCTAGCCAGGCTCAAGCGGCCTTCGATCGGGGGGCTACCATGGTTACCCATGCTTTCAATGCGATGCCGGGCTTACATCACCGTGAACCGGGTTTACTGGGGGCAGCGATTCTGGACTCGCGGGTGTGGTGTGGAGTGATTGCGGATGGTGAACACATCTGTCCCCCCATGCTGGAAATTCTGTTACGCACTCAGGGAGAGGGAGCGGGTTGTTTTCTGGTCAGCGATGCTCTGGCTCCTCTGGGCTTACCGGATGGCTTTTATCCCTGGGATGAACGGCAAATGCAGGTGAAGAACGGAACGGCCCGTCTACCGGAGGGCACTCTGTGTGGCACGACCTTACCCCTACTGGCGGGGGTGGCCAATCTGGTGCAGTGGGGAATTTTACCCTTGGCAGCGGCAATTGCCCTGGGCACGGAAGCTCCCCGTAAAGCGATCGGTCTGCCGGGCTTGGGCTTAGGTCAACCGGCCCGAAATTTACTGCGCTGGCAACAACACCCCACCACAGGGGCGGTCACCTGGCAACGGCTTTTTGCTACAGATTAAGCTAAACATGAATTTGATTCAGAATGGCCCGGAGCCGATCGTAGTCTTCCTTCAGCAATAAACTGAGGGTGCGACCCGCCTGCACTAACCAGGAGCGATCCAGATCGCGGAGATGATAAATTTCCCGAATCGTGGCAGCAATCAGGGCATCCACGGGGGTGGCAGGAATCTGCAGGAGGGTGCGGAGAAAATCTAAACCCTCGGTAAACTGCAGAATTTCGTCTGGTTCACACCGATAAACCGCCTGATGGATCTGGGGGGGGCGGGGGGGAAGGTGCTGGTAGATCAACGCTTCACTGCCAAAACCGACAATGGCGGCTCTGAATTCAGTTTTGAGCATGGCAAAAATCTGGGGTTGTTGCTCCCGTAGTTCTGCCAGAGATAAGCCCAGGGCGCGGGCGCGGTGAATGGAATCGATCGGACTGGTTGTGGCATGGCAAACCACCCCATAAACCGGATTGCCGGAATCCTCATCCACCGCTTTCACCCAACTGCCAAAAGCCGGCATGGTGGGAAAGGTTAACTCTTCTCCCTCCAGACACTGGGCTAAAAATTCCGTCGTAGCGGTTTCGATCACCTCAGCAAAATGATTGGGGTGACGGCTGGCTGGGGTAAAGGGTAGGAGCGGAAAACGCATTACTTGCCTTTTTTATCGGCTTTGCCTGTTACCAGCACTTCCAGTTCCTTCAAGCGGAAGGTGATCAGCTTGTCCCAGTTACCCCCTTCAAATAACACGGCAGCATGGCCATCACTCACCCGTTGCACCAGCCCTTGAAACCCATAGTAGGTATCAGCGGTATTAATGACACGCACCGCCGTACCAGGCAGAATCATGGTTGGGGTCATACAGCTCGTCTCCCTGTTGCTTAAGTATCCTTTAGAAGTTAGTTTAGCGAAAAGCCGTCCTCAAACTGCTCCATTTAAATAGAGATAGCCTATACCAGACATTGCCGGACGAAGCATTGTCGAACTAAGCATTGCCGGACGAAGCATTGCCGGACGAAGCATTGCCGGACGAAGCATTGCCGGACTAATATCGCTGCCTGGGGCGAAAATTGGCGACGGATTCTACCAGACCCAGGGCAATGAAGTTTGTCAGTAAGGAAGAGCGCCCATAACTAATCCAGGGTAAGGGAATGCCCGTCACTGGGGTTAAGCCGATCGTCATGCCCACGTTAATAAACACCTGAAAGACGATCATGGAGAACATGCCGATCGCCAGCAGAGAGCCAAAATCATCCTTGGCATTATTAGCAATGACCACCAGGCGGAAGCAGATCAGCCAAAAGAGAAAGATCACCACTAACCCACCAATAAGACCAAACTCCTCCCCAATCGCTGAAAAGATAAAATCAGTGTGCTGTTCAGGAATAAAGCCCAATTGCGTCTGGGTGCCCTCGTTTAACCCCCTTCCCCAGAGTCCCCCTGCACCGATCGCAATCCGCGATTGAATCAGGTGGTAGCCACCGCCCAGAGGGTCTTTGTCGGGGTCCAGGAAGAGGGTCAAACGGTCTTTCTGATAATCCTTCAACAGACTCCACAACAGTTGACCCAACCCAGCCGAAACCAGATTCAGCACCACACTGGCAAAGGCCCCTAAAAAGCGGAAGGGCAGGCTAAACCATCCCACCAAACCCATTCCCACCGTCCAGAGTAACCAGACCACCAGGGAGAGGTGAAAAGGCAGAGGCAGACTAAATAAAATGGCGGAAACCAGGGGAGAAACCAGCAGGATAATCCAACCGCCATTGGCATTGGCCCAGTAAAGCATCCCCAGGGTGATCGCACCAAAGACCAGTGCTGTTCCCAGGTCAGGTTGGAGCAGGATCAAGCCCAGGGGAACGATGGTGACAGCAAACACCCGCAAAATTGAACTGAGCCGATCGGCTGGTTGTTGCTGCAAGAGAGCGGCCTGGGTAATAATCAGCCCAACCTTGGCAAATTCTGAAGGTTGAACATTAAATCCGGCAATCGGAATCCAGCTTTGCGCTCCCACCTCAGAAGCTCCCGTCCCAATTAGCAACACAACCACAAGGGCCAGATTGGTTAACAGGTAAGTCACCCAGTGGAAGGGCAATAGCCGATCGTAGCACCAGCGAGATAGAGCAAAGGCAAGGATTAACCCCAGAAGACCAGTGATTAAATGCTGGAGCCAGTCAGTTAAGTTCTGGTTATGCTGCACACTGTTAATGGCGATCGCCCCCCATCCCGTCAGCAGGATTACAGCGGCCAGCAACAGCCAGTCCAGGTAAGACCAGGGTTGAAACCAGAGCATCCAGCGAGGCTGCCGACGGAACGATCGTTGACGCATAACATGACCATTTCTGTTTAATTGGCTATTGTCCTTACTGATCGTTAACTATACTTAAGGAAGTTACCGACAGGGATAGGATTAAGATCCTCGGATCGTTACTTGCCCATGCAAGTCTGGCGTTCATCCTCTCTAGCACTGCGTTGGCGGAACTGCTCCGTTGGAGTATCAATATCTACCTGTCTACCCGTCATGGTCTTACGGCTGACTCAGAGGGGGATTGCGGCTCAAGGCGAATTATGAAATTTTGGATCTCCCTCCATCGGCCCCTGCAGTCGATTACTGTCCGTCTGGCGGCCACAATGCTACTGGTGGCTCTTGTCCCCTTAACGGGGCTTGCCCTCTATAACCTGTTCACCAGCGAGAACCTGGTAGAAGAGGCCGAACTGGAAAAACTTCAACTCCTGGCTCAAAGTACAGCTAATCGTCTCGATCAGTTGCTGGTGGATACCCAGAGGACCAATATTATCTTGAGCCAGGACAAGGAAGTGCATCAATATGTGCTCACCGCCGACCCGCAACAGCAAGAGAGGTACAAAGCTTCTATCCTGCAACTGTTCCGGGGGGTCATCTCTGCTAACCCTGACTATGGCAAGATTTCTCTCCTCGATGCCCGTGGGCGGGTGCTGGTGTCCAGCGATCGGCAAGCTCTGGCTCACGATCTGGGATTTCGCAAATATTTTCAGCAAGCCCTTCAGGGTAAAACCTATGTTTCCCCGCTGTTAAAGAGTACGATTGGGAACTTTTGGGCAGTTGTTTTTGCTGCACCTGTGCGCCATCAGGGCAAAGTGATAGGGGTCATGGTGCTGAGCTTGAAGCGAGAGGCGATTTGGAACAGTATTCGAGTCTCTAACACCCGGAATGAATTATTACACTGGTTGGTGGATACCAATGGGATTATTGTTGCCCGCAGCGACAATAGATATTTTTACTATAGTTTAGTGCCTCTCAGCCCAACTGCCGCTGCAGAAGTTTTGCCCAAGGAGAGCTCAAAAGATTTGACTCATATTCCCAGTTTGAACTGGCCAGAGGGGGCCCGGACACTTACCCGTGCAACACAGCCTGGCTTTGCGGTAATGCGAGCTCCCCCCACTAATATTCTCAGGGCGATCGGTTTTGCTCCTCTCAGAATTCAACCCTGGGTTGTCGCGGTGGATGAGCCGGTTCAGGACTATCAGGTTCTTTTCGATGCCCTGGCCTGGCAGAACTACCTGACCCTGTTCATAGTCAGCGGTGGTACAGTGGTTCTGGGATTATGGCTGGCCCGAAGTATTACCCGTCCCCTGCGGAGCTTGTCCAAAGCCGCTCAAGCCTTAGAAAAAAACTGTTTTACCCCCGATTTGCTGCAACGGGAAGCCAGTCAACAGGATGATATGGGGGAGTTGACTCGGGTATTTCTGGGTATGGCAGAGCAGGTGAAGCAGCGGGAAGCTCAATTGCAGCAACAGGTGATCAAACTCAAGATTGAAATTGACCAGGAAAAACGGGCCCGACAGGTTGCAGAGATTACAGAAAGCGATTATTTTCAGCAGTTGCGTCAGAAGGCCAAAACTCTGCGCCAGCGTACCCCCAGTTCTCGTCCCTTCACACAGAGCGGCCCATGAAGCTCCGGCAATTCCTGACTTGGCCCTTACAATGAATTTATCAACTAAACAAAAGCGACACTTTGCTTAAGCTGTTCAAGCTTTAGAGTAAAACCAGTTTGCCCCCAGTTTTTTACAGCGGGAAATGCGGCGACAGGATGATATGGGAGAATTAATAGGGGGCTGAAGACGGCCGCCCAGGTGAAGGAACGGGAAAACCAGTTAAAACAACAGGTAAGGGAGTTAAAGATTGAGCTTGACCAGAATCCTAACGTCCGGCAGGTGGCATAAATTACAGAAAGTGATTATTTTCAACGGCTACAACAAAGAGCAAAGGAGTTACACAACTGTTCCTCTAGTGCCAGAACTAAGTAAAGATTTCCAATGACCCTTGTAGTAGAGCCTTGCTCAGATATAAACCATGGGAAAAATAATTTCAGTCCATTCCTTTCGGGGGGGGACGGGTAAATCCAACATCACGGCGAATTTGGCAGTCAGTTTGGCCCGACTCAATCAGCGGGTCGGCATTGTCGATACGGATATTCAATCTCCCGGCATTCACGTTATTTTTGGGCTGGATCAGGGAGAAACGATTGAGCAGGGCTATGCTCTCAACGATTACCTCTGGGGTAACTGTGCGATCGAAGAAGCTGCCCATGATGTCAGTCATGTCCTCAATTCTGCTGAAGCTGCAGGGGATGGACGTCTTTTCCTGGTTCCCTCCAGTCTGAAAACCAGCGAAATCACCCGTGTGCTACGGGAAGGTTATGATGTGGGCTTTCTCAATGAAGGTTTTCAGCAGTTACTGGAAGTGTTGCAACTGGACTATTTGCTGATTGATACTCACCCTGGCTTAAACGAGGAAACCCTGCTCTCCATTACCATTTCTGATGTTCTCTTTCTGATCCTGCGTCCAGACAAGCAAGACTTTCAGGGCACAGCTGTGACCGTGGATGTGGCTCGGCAATTGGATGTGCCCCAGATGCTTCTGGTTGTGAACAAGGTGCCCCGCTCTTACGAGCTTGAGTCGTTGAAAGAACAGGTGAGTAATACCTACAATGCAACGGTTGCAGGTGTTCTTCCCCTATCTGAAGAAATGCTGCAGTTGGCCAGCAGTGGGATTTTCTGCTTGCATTATCCCTCCCACCCTTTTAGTCTGACGATTAAATCAATGGTTGAGCAAATTAGGGACTGAGGGCCAGGACAAATGGGGCATCCAGGGCATTCTACTGAGTCCGACGACCAGGAAGCAGGACTTCAGCATTCTGCAGCCCAGACGGATCACTGGGAAGATGCTGAGCCGAGTGATGGCAACCAGGGTGGCAGTAATCCGGTTAGGAGCAATCCGGCTAGAAGTAGCCTGAGTGAGCCTCAACCCGCCCGCTCCGCCAGAACCAATAGCCCAATCGATATCCTCAGCTTACCGGCTGAACAACGCCAACTGATGAACTGGATCCTCCGCCAGCGGCAAGCCACATTGAAGGAGATTACCGACAAATTTCAGCAGGCACCTGAAGCCTTACAGCCGTTGCTGTCTGATCTGGTTGAACAGGGTTTTCTGACACTGGAGCAGGATGGGGAGCAGAGTTGCTACTGTCCTCGCCTCCAACGCAAACCCCAACGTCGTTTATCTGAACAACTCTGGCAAAAACTCGATCAAGGTTAGATCCGCATTAACCCGGAAACTAGTACACGAAGTCCTAAATCTGGATAGGGTTTCAAAGGCTAAACAGCTCAGTTTCTCAATGACCCACCCTTCCCACACTTACGTCTTGGGGTACTAGTCAGTGAAAACGGGGTGCAAAGATCAGGGATTTCACTGTAGCGGTGAGACATTTCCCCCTTTACCCTGGTTGTATAGTGACTTCGAGAACTCCGAGCGCACCTGCCTTTTTTGGGGGTGCCTTTTTATTTTTATAAATACATAATTCACAAAAGCCCGTCCGGGTAGAAGTTCCGTAAAATTACCGAGCGCAACCTCAGCAAAGTTTATATATCTTAAAAATTAGATAACTTAAATAGTCTCATCACAGGTCAGCCCGAGGTCATCTATGCCCCTTTCAACCCAACCCTTATCCCCCAGCGCCCGCAAGCTATTTTTATCCAGAGATGAGTATCGCACCTGTCATGTCCGGGTTGCAGATATGGAGGAACGGCTACCGGCGATCGCCTTGAATGGGCAGTTTTACAGTTTCTTCAAAAGCGTCGCCGATCGAGAAAAAGCCCTGGATGTGCTGGGCAAGTTGTTTGACAATGGCGATAAGGCGGTGATCACCCTGGGAGCCAAAGCCTACACCATCTGGGTGTTAGAAGCGAGTGCCAGTTTGGACCCTGCCCGTCAGCGGGTTACATCCCCATAATGGAATAACCGGAATCCACGTAAAGAATTTGCCCGGTGATACCACTGGCCAGATCACTACAGAGAAAAGCAACGCTATTGCCGACTTCGCTCTGGGTGACGGTTCGTTGCAGTGGAGCCACTTTTTCGACATGGTGAATCATATCCAGAATTCCACCCACTGCTGAGGAGGCCAGGGTGCGGATTGGACCGGCAGAGACCCCGTTCACCCGGATCTGGGCGGGGCCCATTTCTGCAGCCAGATAGCGCACATTCATTTCCAGGGCTGCCTTGGCAATTCCCATCACGTTGTAGTTGGGGACCACACGCACTCCCCCCAGATAGGTGAGGGTGACAATACTACTGCCCTCGCTCATCAGGGGTTTGGCTGCCGCGCTGAGGCTAATCAAAGAATAGGCACTCACATCTAAAGCCAGGTTGAAACCGGCCAGGGAAACTTTGCTAAAATCTCCCCCCAGATCTTCTTTCTGGGCAAAGGCAAGGCAGTGAATCAGAATATCAAGTTTGCCCCACTTCTCCTTAATCGTGCTAAAGGTAGTCTCAATCTGCTCGGGTTGCTGCACATCACAGGGAAGGAACAAACTGGGGGACAGGGGTTCGACCAGTTCTCTCACTTTCTGTTCAGAGCGTCCCCGCTCATCGGGCAAATAGGTAATTCCCAGGTTGGCTCCGGCTTTATGGAGTTGCTGGGCAATTCCCCAGGCGATTGAGCGGTTATTGGCAATGCCAGTGACCAGGGCGTTCTTTCCAGTTAAATCAAGCATAAAGATGCCAGCACAGAGGTGAATGAGACAACGAAGCTCATTTTATCAAAGGATCTGCGATCAAATGGATCGAGGGGGGATAGAAGCCCAAGCATTGGCAGCATGAACCCTTGGTGGCATTGACTCAAAAATCTAACCAGTGGGCAGGTTTTTTGTACTCTAATAAATCAATAATTTGTTGTTTGTCTACCCATTCCATAATATTAATTCGCTGTCGTCGCTCTTCAATTCGACACTGTTGAATCGGTAATAATCTCTTTTTGCCCCAGGGATGGAAACTTGCATGAATGACCAGATATCTGAGATAGCCAGTATGATCAATCAATATATTGGCAATTGAACCAATTTTTTCACCCGTTTTTTCAAGATAAATACTGAACCACTGGATCTCTTTTTTGCTTAAAATTAATCTATTGCCATCAATGTCTTCAATTTTTACCAGATCAGATTGAATGCCCACAGGTTCCTCTCGTAATTGTATTTTAATCGTAGAAACTAATCCCTTCTCTTTCCTCTGACTCCTGGTAGACGTAGCGATCGATTCAGCACAAAGAGTTGTGAAGGAATGGATGAAGGACCGGAGCGGGAAATGATGAGTGACATGCAACTGAATTGGTTGAATCTAGTGAAGCGAGAACGGGCGATCGCCGTCATCCGCACCCATGACCTGGAACTGGGACGACAAATGGCCCATGCCCTGGCCGCCGGGGGAATGTCCTTGATTGAAATTGCCTGGAATCAAGCCAATGCAAGTGTTTTGATTGAGCAGTTAAGCCAGGACTTACCCCATTGCACGATCGGCAGTGGCACCATTTTGAACCGGGAGGATTTAAGGCGGGCGATCGGTGCGGGGGCCAGGTTTTTGTTTATGCCCCATACGGAACCGGGCCTGATTGAAGCGACGGTGGAGCAGGGAATTCCAGTGATTCCGGGGGCACTTTCACCCACAGAAATTTTGACAGCCTGGCAGGCGGGGGCAACCTGTGTCAAAGTGTTTCCGATTCAGACCGTGGGAGGGACCAGCTACCTGCAAGCCCTGCGCGGCCCCCTGGGACACATCCCCCTGATCCCCACGGGAGGGGTAACGGTGGAGAATGCTAGAGCATTTCTGCAGGCAGGGGCGATCGCTGTGGGACTCTCTACAGATTTATGTCCAAAAAATTTGATCCAGAGTGGCAATTGGGCAGCGATCGAAGAGCGGGCCAGTCAACTGATGAATCAGCTCAAGGAAAAATCCCCCTGCCTGCCTGGATGGTTCGATCCCTTTAATAACGGGGCAGACTGTTGAGTAACCCCAGGGGAGTGACTGCAGCGATAAAGTTAGCGGTCAGCCCATTCATATTGGCGATCGCAACAAAGATATCCAGGGAGCGGATAATGCGGGTGGGGTCATAAATAGCAACACCCTGGGGTTGGGCAACGGATTTCGCCAGTAAGATGCCCAGTGTGGTTCCTTCCCCTAAGAGAGCCAGCAATACACCCACCAGACCCATCACCACCCCCAGCTTAAGGATTTGGCGAACCTGGAATAGTTGGGGGCGCAGGGCGGGATTGGGATGGCGGAGTCGTTTGCCTAAACGGGTAAGCCGGAAAGCCAGGTAGAGGTTAAACAGCAGAACAATGAGCGCACAGACTGCCCAGAAAATGCCAATCCCAATGCCTGGGGTGGTTCCCTGAGCCAGAGGGGTAAGGCCCAAACCGGGGGCGATCGGCTCATAGCCCTGAGTGAATCTGCGTCCGGTAATGGCAAAGACCAGAGTTAAGATGGCGGCCGCCCCCAGCGCTAATTGCAGCCAGAAACTTAACCAGTTAAACAGGCGTAAATTGCGGGACATCCCTTTGGTCTGGGGAGCCAGGTCAGCTACTCTGGGTTCCGTGTACATCTGAGGCGGCGCTGTTGAACGTTTGCTTCCACCCTAGCGAGTTCAAAACCGTTCTACGCCTTTCCTGAGAAGGAATTAGGGGAAAGCAGGGGGAAGAAGTGTCCCACGGGTCCCTGTCCTTGGCCGATCGCCAGGGAATACTGCAGGGCTGAAGTGACATAGGTTTTGGCTGAGCGAACGGCGGCCACAGAGGGGAGTCCTAGCGCCAGTTGAGCTGCAATGGCTGCGGATAGCGTACAGCCTGTCCCGTGGGTGTGAATGGTATCAATTGTGGAGGTGCGTAAGATTTCCAGATTCTCGCCATCAAACCAGACATCCACCCCCCGCAGGTCCCCGCTCATCCCCCCGCCTTTGACTAAAACCCCTCTGGCCCCGAGCTTGTGAATAATTTGGGCGGCTTGTTCCATTTCAGCCTGGGTTTGGATATCTAAGCCAGAGAGAATCTGGGCTTCGTAGCGGTTGGGGGTAAGAATCAGCGCCCGAGGAATCAGCAGATCCCGTAAGCTGGCGATCGCCCCGTCATCCAGTAAGCGTGCCCCGGTACGGGAGACCATGACCGGATCAACCACCAGATTGTTGACTTGTAACTGCTGCAGTTGGGTGGCAACCGCTGAAATAATCTCCCGGTTGAGCAACATGCCGGTTTTAACCGCCTGGATGCCAATATCTTCCACCACTGCCTGGATTTGAGCCTGAATCGCGGCGATCGGCAGGGCATCCACCCGCTTCACCCCCAGCGTATTTTGAGCCGTCACGCAGGTAAGGGCGCTGGTGCCGTGGACACAATGAAAGGCAAAGGTGCGTAGATCCGCTTGAATTCCCGCTCCACCGCCACTATCCGAACCGGCAATGGTGAGAGCAACAGGGATTTTAGCAGATGGTAAACTGACTGAATTCACAGGAACAATAATAAATCTGTTATTAAATATACTATTCACTGGTCTCACGCCAGAGCCAGAGGTCGTTGGCAAATAATATCACTACAGTTAATGTAAAGCCTCATAATGGGGGAAGGAACAATGTCTAATGTGATTGTAGTCATATCTTTACTTTTATTGCTGTTAATAACCATTTCTCCCTTTACAGCACTAAGTATATTGATTGGTCTGGGAGCCGCAGCTTTAATCTGCTGGATCGTGTGGATAGTTATCCGCAGTCTGTTTGCATCTGATCGTCAGCCTGACGCTACCCCACCCCATCGCCCCTCCCCCCGTTAAAGGTTGCCACGTTTTTTCAAATTGTATTGCCTTTGGCTAAGCCTGCCCTGGCAGCACAAGCCATCTTTGTGTTTATGGGAGCATGGAATGAGTTTTTGCTACCACTTGTCGTCATGTCTGAACCAGAAATGTTTACCTTTCCCTTAAGCTTGAATGCTTTTAAGGGCGAGTACATCAGTTATTAAAATCTGTTGATGGCGGCATCCATAATCTTTACCCTACCGGTCTTAGTGATCTATGCCTTTTTTAAGGCTATTTTATTCAGGGAATCACGTTTACATGCGGCAAATAAGACACTTTAGCAGCTACTTTAAATAGGGACGGGTGCGGCTGTTAACAACACGTTGATCGGGGCAAACTTTTTCTGATTTCCACATCAGCTTTTTTTGATCACACTTAGATGTTGAATTGCCGTCCAGGCAAACAAGTTTTTCAGCTTGCCAGTTTGCCCAACGGGGTTGATCAACCGTGGTAATTCTGGCTTCCACTTGAAAATCTCCCTGGCTAACTACTTCTCTAGTTTTGCGCTGAAAGATCTCATACTTGATCATGTTTGGTCCATTGATTAAGCCAAACTCACCCCGCGTACTGCTGAGGGTTGTAAAAGAAGCGGATAGATTATCTTTCCTGTAACTTGTTTCTTTAGAAGGTGGATTTTTAGGGTTAACCCCATCAGTTGTGTTAATCAGCTTTACGCGTAAATCTTCCTGAGCTGGCACTGCTGCATTGGTAAAGTAGGTTGTTACACTGCGTCGCTCTGTACCTGGGCATTCACCTGAGTAATTGATATTCGTAAGCTGTACAACATTTAAGCCAAAACCTTCAAAAATTAAACCTATTCGGCTCTGAGCAACCGCTTGATAATTGCCCAACAAACCGAGCAGCATAGCCGACCATAAACCTGTTACAAGTACATCTCTCATTACTGTTTGCTCTAAAGGGCATTGCCAGAGCAGAAAATTTAGTTGAGCGCGTCGTTTGTTCATCGTTTTTTATTTGTTGTGATGGTAAAAAATCATTAGTCACTCTTGTTCAGGGTCTGCTAGGGCTTCAACAAACCAATAGAGCTTAAAAATTCCCGCGCCACCTCTGCCGGTTCCCGTTTTTGTCCACTCACTGCGTCATTCAGTTGTTGCATGACTGCATTAGTCAGATGGGGGGCGATCGCATTCAGCTGCGTTTGAATCTGGGGATGGGCGTTTAAAGTTGCCTGACGCACGACCGGCGCGACCTGATAGGGGGGAAACAGCCCTTTATTGTCCTCCAGGATGACCAGGCGATCGGCGGCAATTTCACCATCGGTACTGAAACCTACCGCCACATTAGCTTGACCAGACTGTAGAGCTGGATAGCGGAGACCCGCATCGGTGGAAATAAAATTCTTAAGTTTGAAATCCCCATACACCCGTCTGATGCCCGGCAGTCCATCCTCCCGCACAGCAAACTCTGGGGGACCGACCAGAATCAGTTGATCGGCTTTAGCGACAAAATCCGCAATCGTTTTCAAGCCATACTGCTGGGCGATCGTTGTTGTGGTTACTAATGCCTGCGTGTTGTTCATTGGGGCAGGTTGCAACCAGATCAAATTAAATTTTTGTTTATAGGCATCAGCAACGGTTTGATAAACGCCTTTGGGGTCAGATTGGGCGGGTAATTTCAAGACCGTTAATAAACCCGTGCCGGTGTATTCCGGGTAAAGATCAATTTCGCCATTTAACAAGCTGGCTTGAGCTACAGGTGTACCACCTAAATTGAGCTTGCGTTCAACCTTTAAGCCACCCTGTTCCAACACCTGAGCATACATTTCCCCCAGAATTAGTTGTTCAGTAAAATCTTTAGAACCCACCCGAATCGTGCCGTCACCTGAATTGCCAGAGCAGGCGATCGTCCAACCCACCAGGGTCATCATCAGCACGGGGTAAATCCACCATCGTTTGAATCGCCAACCCTTGCTCACGGCTTCATTCCTCCTCTATCTGTACTTAACGGGGTAAGGGTAGACTAACCGGCAGCTCAGACGGCTCCATCCCCGCATCGACCCCTGCCCAACGGGCCAGTAAATGGGTGGCTAGCTCTTGAAAGGGCTGCATTAAGGGGGGTGACCAGTGCCAGGGAATTCCCGTCCAGCCGTTATTCACTCCTGCCAGCACTCCTGCCGTAAAAATGGCCAAAGCGGACTTAGTTTGCCCGGCCCGCAATAGGGTTAAACGGAAATCCGTTGGTGTGGTGAGAAAACAGTAGAACCCTAGCACCAGGCTGTTCTCTGCATCTGTGGGTGTAAATTTCTCCACCATCTCTGCCAGGGTGGTTTCCTGCGTGATCAGCTGTTCCATCTGGAAAAGATGCTCTGGCAGGGTTGCAGAATAAGGCTCCAGTCGGGGGTATAAATCCTGCAGGGGGTGACGGTTCTGGAGAATTTGGCCGATCGCCCCGTTGATCACCACAGCCAGGGGTTCAAGCTCCAGGTGATCTCGATGAGTGAGGTAAGACTGGATCTCTGGATCAAGCTGGCGGGGTTGGTCGTGCTTATACAATCCCAGCGGTAAAGTTGCAGCCAGTGTCACGATCGGCGATCGCTCTAAGGGTTCTGCGGGGATCGTGCGATGGATTAAATTGCGATGGATTAAATACTGACTGCTGGTTTGCCACTCCTGTAGCAATAGGTCGGGGTAAAGGTCTGCCGGTAAGAGCGTCTGCTGCGATCCCAGTCCTCTGGGCAAGGGTGCGGAGGTGGAGCTAGATGCAAAGGCCGAGGCGATCGCCGCCCCCAGAAAAGTGCCGCTAAAGCGATCCAACAATGAATGACTGAAAAAAGTTCCCACCCTGATGGCTCGTTGCTCTACAATCACTGCCTTTAATCCTGCATCGTAGCGTATGACTGGCAATGGCCGGCAGGTTCTCCCCCTCTCCCTACCTGTCAACGATCGGCTCCAGTTCATTTTCCAGTAACCCACTCCAGAAAGAATCTGGAAAATTTTCTAAAATGAGGAAAGACGTTAAGAAATATTAAGCTGTGTCTACGTCTTCTGCGGCGACAAATTCGGTGATTGTGATTGGGGCAGGGATTGGCGGTTTAACCACTGCGGCTCTGCTGGCTCGACGGGGATATTCTGTGCTGCTACTGGAGCAAGCCTTTGTACCTGGGGGCTGTGCGTCAACCTTCAAGCGTAAGGGATTTACGTTTGATGTGGGGGCCACCCAGGTGGCGGGGTTGGAACCGGGCGGGATTCATCATCGCATTTTGAGCGAGTTAGAGGTGGATGTTCCTGCTGCAACTCCCTGTGATCCAGCCTGTGCCGTTTATTTACCTGGTGAAACTGAGCCGATCAATGTCTGGCGGGAGGCTGAAAAGTGGCAACGGGAACGCCAACATCAATTTCCGGGGAGTGAACCCTTCTGGCAGTTAATCGCCCATTTATTTCGAGCCAGTTGGGCGTTTCAATCCCGCGATCCGGTTCTCCCGCCTCGCAATCTCTGGGATCTCCACCATCTCCTCCAGGCTGTGCGTCCCGATACACTGGTCACCCTTCCCTTTACCTTCTCGACCGTGGGGGATCTCCTCCGAATCTTTCGCTTGCAAGACGATCACCGCCTGAAAACGTTTTTGGATCTGCAACTGAAACTTTATTCTCAGGTGGATGCCGCCGAGACCGCTTTCCTCTATGCCGCAACTGCATTGAGTGTGTCTCAAACACCCCAGGGGCTGTATCACTTAGAGGGCAGTATGCAGGTGTTGAGCGATCGGCTGGTGAAAGGCTTAAAACGCTATGGTGGCCAATTGCGCCTCGGTCAACGGGTAGAACAAATTCTGGTGGAGCAGGATCGGGCCACGGGGGTGGTGTGCCGGGATGTCAAAACGGGGGAAACTTACACGGAACGAGCCGCTCATGTTGTTGCCAATGTCCCGGTGCAAAATCTGGTGCAATTACTCAGCCAGGCCACGATGGCGGGATTACCTGGATGGGACCTACAGCGCTATCGCCAACGGGTCGATCGCTTACCCCCCGCCTCTGGAGCCTTTGTTGTTTATTTAGGTGTGGATCAGGCTGCGATTCCGCCCCATTGTCCGCCCCACCTCCAGTTTCTTTACGATTACAACGGGCCAATTGGCGAAAATAATTCCTTATTTGTCTCCGTCAGTCACCCCGGAGATGGCCGTGCTCCCACTGGGCAGGCAACCCTGATCGCCTCCAGTTTTACCGATCCCACCCTCTGGGAGCAGGGGAGCTATGAGCAACGGAAAAAAGAATACACCGAAACAGCGATCGCCCGGTTAGGCCAATTCTTTCAGCTTTCTCCCCAAACGATTTTGCATCAGGAAGCCGCTACACCTCGCACCTTTGCCCGCTTTACCGCCCGCGATCGCGGCATTGTGGGTGGCATAGGACAGCGAATTTCCACCTTTGGTCCCTTTGGAGTGGCCACCCGAACCCCAATTCCCCATCTCTGGTTGGTGGGCGACTCAACCCATCCCGGTGAAGGAACTGCAGGTGTCAGTTATTCTGCCCTAACTGTTGTTAATCAAATTGTGGCAGTGAAATAACCCGATAAATGTTTAATCAGGAACCCCTGGAACGGCACACAGTCAGATCTAGGGACCTAAAAACTCATCCTAGATTAACGGTATGGCCATCTGAATCTCTATATTTCCTTGTTGTATATATTAGAGATTTTTAATAAAACCGTCCAAACAATTCGTCTGTATGTACTAAATTAAAATGGGTAAAATAAACAACATTATCAAATGCGTGTTATTAGCAAGCGTTGCTACCGAGCATTAAGCAAATTAACTAAGATACTGATCTGTTGTTAAACTTAAAATCTCTGTATTTTAGAGATCAAACTGTCTATCTTAAGGGTGGTTCTAAGTGAGAATCTTTATATCTAATTTTATAGAGATTATCTAAGCTTTGTAGAAGCCGCTTGAGGAAACCTATGCGTTCTACTTTTTTTGCTCTCACTTCCATCACTCTGACTTCTATCACTCTGACAGCAAACTTGTTAACTTCTCTGGTACTTCCCTCCTCAGCCTATGCTGAAGTAAAATCTTGTCCTTATTTGAATCAAATGAGTAGTTCGCAGTCCAGGACAAAAACCACCTACGAACCTCGCTCCAAGACTCTGAATATTCAGGTTGCTCATTCGATTCCAGCAATGTTATGGCCGATCGCCGAGTCCAGAACTAATGACGGTGTAGATAAAATCTTAGCGAATTGTCCCAGTGTTAATGTGGTGAAAGTAAAGTTTGATTCTGGCCAAATTGTGCTTAGAAAGCGTTGATGAACAACAATATACGCTTAGCTATTTCTGCAGCTATCACCTAGTCAAGTGTTAGTGGGACTGCAGCCAATTTGTCAGATCATCACCACTGGAGAACTCTAACAGGGCCTCACCCAAGTTTTCCAGTTCTGGTAAGGATAAACTGTCGATCTGAGAGCGAACCTCAGCTGAAACTGGGCCAAATTTGCGGGTTAGTTGTCTGAGGACCAGCGATCGCTCTCCCCGATTCTCCCCTTCCTGCAGAATTTCTTGATACCAGGGTGATTCTCGCAATATGGCCATGTCCCACCTCATAATTTGGGCAACTAACTCGGTTCCCAAGACAAAGCTAGCAAAGAATGCCAGCAATGGTTCTAGTTCACTCAACTGTTCATCTTGCCGCAGGAGTTGGACAGCTTGCTGAACGATGAGCTGCTCACTTCCACCTTGTAGTACTGGCACAAACGGCAGTAACGCGGGAAGGGGTTTGTTAAAGACTATTTGAGCATCCACTTCCCAAAGATTGATCACTCGATAATCCTGCCGCGCTTGCAGTCCTAACAACGTAGCCTCAAAATGATCTTCGATCGTGACAGTAGCAGGTGGGGGCAGAATATTCACCAGGACGGGATAGACAGGCAGGTTGTAGCGTTCTCCGGCCAGAGCTGCATAAGCCCTCATTCGCTGAGGCATGGCAGCAGAGTAACGCAACTGCAACTCGTTGAGCACGAGGAATTCACCACACTGAGGACTAAAAACCTTGAGCAGGACATCACTTTCACGACTCACCCACTGGAAATCAGAGGAAAGGATCTCTCTAGCCAATAAATCATCCTGTCCAGTTACCCACTGTACCCAGGCATCTGGGGCCAGGCTGATCAGTCGTTTACTGCCAATATCGGCGGCTTTGGCCACTTTCTACAACACCACTTCAACAAACCAGCATCTAAAACCAGTTGTTTCAATCCAGATAGATCCTCAGCCCAATCGCCAGCATGACAGGGAGCGTCATCCACAATCCCCGCCAGATCCAGGAGCCGGGAGATATTTTTGGGAGCAAACTTCATTTCTAAGGCATCCTGGACAAGGCTAGACAATGTTTCCTCAGGGTGCTCTTCCAAATACTGATTCAATTGTCTAGCCAGGTCGTCAGGGAGGTAAATCGTACGTTTCATGTGTCCCACGGCTAATTATCGTACATTTATCCTGCTATAGGGTTTGAGAATTTCCTACCAATGCTAAGGTACTTTGGCAGTTAATTCAAGTTTACTTAGATCCTCGATTCAGTCTGAGGGGGTGACAAGTGAGCTAGAGCGCTTGTCGGATAAGCTCTTGCGCCCT